>Ga0210019_1001178_pt1 | contig 28937 bp, 32 predicted proteins | sample CryGeyCG2114_020_2_FD_183969 | JGI IMG/M metagenome (GOLD analysis project Ga0210019, IMG submission 183969) | Groundwater microbial communities from aquifer - Crystal Geyser CG11_big_fil_rev_8/21/14_0.20 (SPAdes) (version 2) | ecosystem: Environmental > Aquatic > Deep subsurface > Groundwater ...
GGGCGTGAATTAAGTTGTCGCTCTAGGGTGTCTAGAGGAAATGGGGATAAGTCCGTTATTTCTTCAGGCATGGTATGAATATATTAGGACACAGTTTTTGTTAAAATAACGGACTTATCCCCATTTCTTCCCCATTTCTTCCAAAATGAAAATAATGATCGAAGATTCTGGTTGCAAACACGGTCGTGATCCAATCATGCTTATGCCATATCCTGGTCAGGAACCAGCCAATTGTGAAGAAAATCTGGCAAAATTAGAACCGTCGGTACTTCATAAATTTTCCACGGAGGATGATTACCCCGGTCCAATACTGTCACCTTTCTTTTAGTTAGTTTGAACTAACTTTATCATTTATAAAATCGCACTAAGTGGAGATCAATTGATTTTTTTAATGGAAATCCTCTATAAAGAACTGACAATTACGGGGTTGGTGGTTGGCTATTACAGTTTGTAGGGCGTTGCAGGCCACACCCTGGCCACAAATATAAATATCGGCATTATTAAAATCGTAGTCTCTGATATGATTTTGGATATAACCATCGGGGTAGATAGTTTGGTTGGTATCTGACACCACATATTTTACTGTGACGCGGGGATCGGTCGCTATGATGTCAAAATAATCTTTGTGTAGAATTTCTTCAATGGTGCGGTTGCCAGTGACTAGCGTTAGCGACACCAGTTCAGAGCGACGCATCATATGATCAGCTAGTGATTTGACGACGCCTGCCCCCACGCCAAAACCAAACAAATAGATTTTTTTAGCCTGCATCTTATCGGCGGTGTTGAGCCCGAGTGGTCCCATTAGCTTGATAGTTTCTCCAGTAAAGTCCCGTTCCCAGAGGAGCGGTGTTAGTTCACCTTGGAGAGAAAGGCGAATTGAGAGGGTGAAGGTGTTAGTATCAGAATCGCTAGAACTAATTGAAAAAGCGCGCCGAATAGTTTTACCATTATGTTCAAAAAAAGTGTTAACAAAAGCGCCTGCTGTAAAGGGAAACGGTTCAGATGGTGTAATAGTATATTCTCGGGCAGATGGTGAGAGTTCGCGTACTCTAGTAATGGTACCAGCCAGTTGTTTGATAGGGTTCATAAATGTGTGTCTTAAGTGGTTTTAGTTTTGTTAGTGTTTGAAGTAAATAGGTAACCGTGGTTGCGTAGCCAAGCAAGGATGGTAAATAGGGTGACAATTACGACATACCAGATCACTATGGCTTCGTTAAACATGGCGACAACGTAGAGAGCGCTATAGTAGAAGTAGATATAGGACAGACGCTGGAGACGTTTCCAATTTTTACCGAGTAGGCGTTTGGAGAGATTGTTGGAGGTGATCAAGAGTAGGAGTGCTGAAATATCGGCCAGATGGGCAAAAAGTGCCAATTGATTAAATGACCAGTACTCAGAGGTGGCCAAGCTGGTAAGGTATCCGCTAGGGTCAGTAATAACTTTGGCTATGATAAATGACACGATAATTGATGCTGAAAATACTCCAACTCCTTTGCGAAGTATGACGAGTGGTCGTAGCCAAGTTACGCCTTGTAGCACATCAGCTAGAGGTCTGATAAGCATTACTAAAAACAGGGCGAAGTGGGCTACACCATACAACCAAAGATACACGATGTCGGAAAACCACTGAGGGTTTAAGGCCACGGCACTTGGAAGGGTGGCTAGCATCAGTATTGATACAGCTAAAAATATCTCTTGAGTGAATTTAATAAAGGTGAAATAAGTTTTCATATAATGGTTATAGTGCTATTTGTTTCTCCAGACTTTAGGCATACAAAGTATTGATAGTGATATAAATGTGGGGAAACTATAGTAGTTGCTTCAGCTACACCACGATTAAGAAATAATTTTGTTAGGGCTTCGGTGAGTGCTCCATCATTGGCAATGATACTCACAGCTACAATGTCTGTCTTTGGGTTCTGGTGCGTATGCTCATCTACAATATGGTTTTTAATGCCATCATCAGTTTGCCATTCCCGCGCATAGGTACCACTGGTTGCTAATGATTTATTGGTAATTGCGATTGGTAGCTCTATACCAGTAATGGGATTGTAGAGATGAAAGATGAATGGTTGGTGAAGCTCATCAACTCCACGAGTAGCCAGATCCCCACCGATATTAATAATACAACCAGTGCAGGTGTCATTCATGTCCATGACAATATCGGCAATTTCCGTGGCAAGATACCCTTTGAGAATGCCACCAAAATCAAGTTGCTGATTTTGCTTGAGAGTTACTCGCGATGTTTTTTCGTGAATGTCACATTGTGTATGGTCAGTATTGTATGAGACATAAGGCAAAATATTTTTTGACGGGTTAGTTTTAAGTTGTGAATATGAGTCTGTATACCCGAGCAATTTTACTTGCAATAAAGGATTGAAATTATTTTTAGTCAAAGTCGCCATTTCAAGACTACGTTTTAATACAGTTAAAAATTCTGCACTAACTATACTGGTACCAGCTTGGTTGAGTTGTGAGAGTTCGCTCGTTAGTAGAAAACGTGAAAATCGCTGTTCGTAGTTTTTGATGATAGTAAAGGCACTGTGTGCCATGGTGTCAGCAGTTATTTGATTCGGGCAGACAAATGACAGACTAACAGCCGTTCCCATATGACGCTCTTCATATGAATATTCTTTCATGTTCTATTCATGTATACAGTGCTAAAATGAATAATGTATGAAAATACTTGTGGTTGAGGACACTGTTAAATTAGCTAAATATATCAGGCAAATGTTGGAGGAGGAATCTTACGCTGTTGATGTGGTGGGGGACGGCGTCACGGCAGAACGGCGGATTATGAGCGACTCATATGATGTGGTGGTGCTTGATATTATGTTGCCGGAGCAGGATGGGGTTACTACTTGTAAGGCGGTTAGAAAGGCGGGAAATACCACCCCGATTTTGATGCTGACTGCTCGTGGCGAGATTGAGGAGAAAATAATTGGTCTTGATAGTGGAGCAGATGATTACCTTATTAAGCCGTTTGTCATGGAGGAGCTTCTGGCTAGATTGCGGGCGTTGTTGCGCCGACCAGATACCATTGTCCAAGATATACTCCATGTCCAAGATGTGATACTTTCAGCTCAGACACACGAGGTAACTGTTAATGAAAAACATCTTACTCTGACACTTAAAGAGTACGCAATTCTTGAATATTTAATGCGTCAGGCGGGCACGGTGGTGACGCGTGAGCAACTGATTGACCACTGTTGGGATTTTGCGTATAGTGCCTTTAGTAATATTACTGATGTCTACATTAAACAATTACGCCATAAATTAGGCGGTACACATGATCAATATATCAAAACCATTCGGGGAGTCGGCTACAGCTTTATTGAAAGATAGGTTTTTTCGAGCGACCATCAAACTAACAGCTTTTTACGTGTTTGGCACCGCGGTTATTCTGTTTATTAGTAGTGCTATGGTGTTGTTGATTTTTGCACCGCCAAAAATTGAATCACCATTTCTCGATATTAATACTTCGGTAGAAGCAGAACATGATGACTGGAGTCCTTATGAAATACGTGAGCATTTAACGACTGTTGTTGCTTTAGTTGATACCACGGCCTTACTAATCGTGTCTATCTTTTCCTATTATTTTGCCAGACGGACGCTTTTACCAATAAAAAATATGCACGAAACACAGACGCAGTTTATGGGCGATGTGGCTCATGAACTTCGTACTCCACTGTCTGTTTTACAGGCAGGAGCGGACACATTACTCAAGAAACCGCGTACAATTTTGGAATATGAAGAATTCATTACTGATGTACAAGAGGAGACCAGGCGACTGACCAGATTATCTAATCAATTACTACAACTTCTTAAAACAGAAAATGTGCTGAGAGGTGAGATCAAAAGTGTGGATGTTTCTAGTGTTTGTGAGATTGAGTCAAAACGTTTTAGGCCTTATGCTCAAGAGCTCGATGTAACGATAGTAGTCAATATTTTGCCGGATATTACGCTTTGTATTGATCCAGATTGTTTTATCCAAATAATACAAAATCTCATAAAGAATGCTATTGACTATAATAAGCAAGGTGGTGTGGTAACGGTGGCACTAACAGAAAAAGACACAGACGTCATTTTAGATATCGCTGATACGGGGATCGGCATACCATCAGAAAAACAGGCCAAAATATTTAAACGTTTTGTTAAAGGTGATACCGCTCGTACGCAGACTACTAGTAGTGGGGCCGGTCTTGGGCTGTCAATAGTAAAAGCCCTACTTATAAAATTCGATGGAGAACTCATCTTGAACAGTACCCCGAATGTCGGTACAAATATCACGGTTAGATTTCCTAAATACCATTCATAAAGTATTCATTCTTCTGGGTTATTCTTTTTGATATTAAAGAATAACAACAAAAACTTATGGCGCAATATGTTTGTTTAGAATGTGGTTGGATTTATGATGAAGCGGTCGGTGATAGTGATCTGGGAATTGCTCCGGGCACCATTTGGAAATCATTACCTGATGATTTCAAATGTCATGATTGTGAGGTTAAAAAAAGCGACACACATTTGTGGCAATGCTTAGGATAATTTTATCTATGAAAAAAGAATTACAAAAGGTTATTTCTGTATTTGCACTAATTGCGTTAGTATCGTTTGGTGGTGCTCAAGTATATGCAAGAGAGCAGTCATATATTATGAAAGTGGAAACTAAGCTGGCCGATAACTTAACCATCAGTGAGACATATCTAGCCATTTATAAAGATGAGCGAATTAAAGCTGAACAATTACAAATTTTGAGCAGAAAACAGGTAGCTGAGATTGCCCAACAACAAGCAGAGCAAGAGGCCGAAGCAGCTCGTCTGGCTAATGAAGCAAAGGCCATGGCCGCTGCACAAACCGAGGCCGAAAGAAAAGCGGTGGCCGCTTCTGCTGAAGCAGTCCGGGTAGCTGCAACCAAAAATGACCAAGCCCAGGCCGCGATTGCTCAGCAAAAAGCTGCCCAAGCCAAAGCCGATCAACTCGCGCAAATGCAGGCACAGCAACGCGCTAATGAATTAGCTGCAGCCAAAAAGAGCAGTCGTCAGTCACGGGCTAGTTAGTCACCGCAAAAAAAGTACTGGGGTAATAAAACCCTAAAATACGGGCTGGTTGCAGACCAGAACATGCCATGCAAGAACAGAGTAGTAGACCAAAGAAGACTTAATTACAACACACAAATACGGGGAATAACGGAATTACTTAATATCCTGTTGGACATTGGGCAAATTCGCAATTTGGGCCAGTGCGACCGACCGCCGAACCATCTGGGCAAAGTTTCGCCTCCTTAGTGCAGGCGACCGGTTTAGATTCTTTGGTGATGGTAATAGTCGCAGTAGTTTCGGTCGCGTCATTTAGGGAAAAAACATATCCACCTTGGGTAATGCTTGTTTTGGCTGTAGTTCCTAGTCGAATCTCCTCCGCCACGCCTATAGTTCCATCTTTCACATACAAGAACGGCGAAAGTTCACCCGCCCAGATACATACAACACCTTCCTTACAACGGGAATCGTTTACCTCTACGAGTGTCACATTCAAGCTATCATCGAAACTAACCTGACTGCCAAGCTGAAGCGTAAATGGAATCCCGAAAGATACTTCTGGAGAAGAAATTATGATCCAAAATTGGTTTCCCAACTGGGGGTAGTATATTTGGAAGGAATGCAAGAGGTGGTTGATGGAGATGATAAGGGGGTGTTTGTGCTCGCTAACCCCAAACATTATCTTGGTCTTGGTGGCATGAGATGGAATACCTCTGTGAATGAATATTCTAAAATAGATCAAGGAGTTACCCCAGCCGATGAGGAGGTTCTCCGGGAAGTTTATTTACCACCATTTGCTGAGGCAGTCGGGGCGGGGGCTTTGAGCATGATGGTGGGTCTAAATACTTGGGGAGACAAAAAGATGGTGTTGCAGAAAGAATTACTGACTGATGTACTGAAAGGGGAATTAGGATTCAAAGGATTTTTAGTGTCTGATTGGTATGGAGTGCATGAAGGTAGAAAAAACAAATTTTTAGCCACAGTGCAAGCCGTGAACGCTGGAGTTGATATGGTCATGTTGCCGTTTGACTATCAAGCCTTTGCCCGTGATCTCAAGTGGGCAAACCGACTTGGTTTAGTCAGAGATGAGCGTATAGATGATGCTGTCGGAAGGATTCTTTATGCTAAGTTTGCTCTTGGGCTCTTTGACACAAAAACAGACATGACCGGATTTGTAGATGTAAAAACCACCTTGCATCAGTCATTGGCGCGTGAGGCCGTGGTGCAGTCTTTGGTGTTACTCAAGAATGAAGATGAAGTTCTACCACTAACAGCCAAGGTACAACACATCCGAGTGGCCGGTGGCTCCGCTGACAATATTGGCAAGCAGATGGGAGCGTGGACTATAGAATGGCAGGGTGTCGATGGTAATTGGCCAATTGGCGCCACCTCTATTTTGGCTGGAATTAAAGTTCGGTCTGGTCAAGAGACTAGGGTTGAATATAACCGTCTAGGTATTTTTCCCGATAAAAAGAAAGCTGACGTTGGTATCGCAATTGTAGGAGAAAAGCCCTATGCCGAAGGTTGGGGAGATAGGGAATATCCCATTCTCTATGAGGAAGATTTACGCGCGATTAAAAACCTGCAAGCCAACAGTGAGAGGGTGGTGGTAGTGATGGTGTCGGGTCGGCCATTGTTAATTAAAAATGAGATGGCTTCTTTTGACGCTTTGGTGATGGCATGGTTGCCTGGTAGTGAGGGAGCTGGAGTGGCTGATGCGCTGTTTGGGGATAAACCTTTTAGTGGTACCTTACCACTGCCGTGGCCAAGCCATGCTGAACAACTGCCGATTACCACAAAAGGGGAAACCGCTGACGGCACGCCAGTACTTTTTCCACGTTATTTTGGATTGAAGAGGTAGCAATTAGGATCCGATGCCAATTAATGTTGCATTATTTTTTCTCATAAAGATACACATTGTCGACATCCATCACCGTCTTTACGAGCTCTGTTAGAAACAAAGTTTCTAACAGAGCAAGCCCCGGCGTGGCAATCCAGAATGACGTGGTGACGTGGATCGCTTCCTGTCGCGCTTCGCTCGCAGCTAAAGGTGGACTCACGAAGTCAACTGTGATGACACCACGGATTACTTTCTTTGTGGAATCAAAAATAGCAGAAATCCAAAATCACTTAATCTCTATCCCTCAAGAGCAAGTAACATCAACATAGAGGCGACACCAACCATGATAGCAATTACTTGGATGATGCCCTGACCGACACGAAAATCCTTGTGAAGTTCTGGTACAAGATCCGAAAGGGCAATGTAGATAAATCCACCAGCTGTTAGAGGAAGTAGCCATAGTGCAAACTGCTCAGTAATATTGCCAAAAAGTAAGGCAGTCGCCGCTCCAGCCACAGCAGTGAGAGCCGAAAGAAAGTTGTACCAGAGGGCTTTTTTTGTTTTATATCCAGCATGGATGAGTACACCAAAGTTTCCAATTTCTTGAGGAATCTCATGGAGAATAACAGCCATTGTAGTAGCCACACCAATCTCAATGGAAATCATATAACTGGTCGCAATAATCAAGCCATCAATAAAATTGTGAACTCCATCTCCAAGGAGAATCATCTTTCCGATTGGGTGATGGTGTTCTTCGGCATGCTCAAGAGTGTGATGATGCCAGTGAAGGACTTTTTCAAGGACAAAGAATATTAAAATACCGCCAATGATTAAAAATGATATGAGTGTAGAATTGCTAATTTTTTCATATGCCTCGGGAATGATATGAATGAAAACGTCCCCCAAGAGAGTACCAACCGCCAAACTAACAAGGATGAATATACTTTTGTTGAGCAGATTTCTCTTTAATATCAGTGTGAATACACCAATAAAGGATACTAAGCTGATAGTGAGCACGCTGAGCAGGGTGTAAATGATTATCATAATAATTAATTAAATTTTTGCGCATCTGATACAATGCCCAAAAAATTCAAGATTATGTGTGGAGATGTTCTTGAATTGTTTTGATGAGTGAACAATTTCTTTCTCAAGTGCTCTAAGTGAACACCCGGCAATTTCTTCAATGGTACCGCAGTCGTTACAGATAATGTGATGATGATGCGGTCTATCGGGTGTGTATTCAAAATGTGCTATGCCGGTATTTAGATCAATACGCCTCACAACCTCACTCAAATTCAGACTCGTCAGTGAGCGATAAAGAGTCGTGACATTAGGAGGTGTACCTTTCCATAAAGTAAGAATCTGCTGGATTGAAAGCGGTTGTCCCGAGTGTTCAAGTAGAGCCAATAATTTTAGACGACCTTTAGTCACGCGAAAACCCTTTTCTCGTAATGCTTTGTCGCTAGATATTATTTCATGCTTGTGTTGCATCATTCGAATATACACTATTGCAAATAATTTGCAATAGTGAAATCAAATTTTATGGTGCTTTATTTGGCCGGTTCACAATTATAAAACTTTGCTATAATTATTTGATAATCAAAAAAATAGCCACTGGGGTTGTACATAAAGTGCCGGCTGATTTGCGGGAAGGGCTTTTGTCTTCTCCTTTGATTTTGGATACTTGGAATGACCTTACGCCTTTAGCTCGCGACGAATGGATTTGCTGGACAACCTCTGTCAGGAAATCAGAGACAAGGAGAAAACATATTGAGCGATTATGTACTGATATTAACAAAGGTAAACGTCGACCCTGTTGCTGGGCTGGTTGTCCGCATCGTTAGATTTAAGAAGGAAAAAAAGATTCTAAATAATATGCTTAAAAAAGTTTTGTACAGTATCTGTGGATTTTTAGTTCTTATGTTTGTACTCGGTTCATTTACTGATGACTACAAGTTAGATACGAGAAGAGTGCAAATTTCAAGCATTGAATTAAACGATATATCCATACCGGAGGAGGCAAATGTTTTTTCTTCCAACGAGGAGACTGTGTTAGGTAGCACAATAACAGCTTCTAAGAGGAGAATGAAATCAACTTCAGTTGCACCGCCAGAAGAAGAATATTATTCAGTTACCAAGGTAGTGGACGGAGACACATTGGCTGTTGATATGGGTGGGAAAATAGAGACCATTCGTCTTATTGGTATTAACACTCCGGAAACGGTTGATCCTAGAAAGACAGTGGAGTGTTTTGGTATTGAGGCATCAGAGAAGGCAAAAGCACTCTTATCGGGACAGCATATCCGGATAGAAATGGATCCAACCCAAGGAGAACGTGATAAATATAATCGGCTACTGGCGTATGTTTATTTAGATAACGGGAAATCTTTTAACAAATATATGATTGAAGAAGGGTATGCCTATGAATATACATATAATAATCCGTATAAGTATCAGAATGAATATAAAGCTGCCGAGATAAGTGCGAAGCTAAATGAGAAAGGTCTGTGGGCAGAGAGTGTGTGTGATACTCCTCTACAAACACCGATTTTAATCCCGAAAGAAAAGTTCACACCAACTTCACAAGTATTATCGCAACAATCGTGTTCTACTAATCTCTATAACTGTAGTGACTTCGTTACTCAAAATGAGGCGCAATCCGCTTTTAATGCATGTAGTGGTGTGAATGGTGATGTACATGGTCTTGATAAAGATAAGGACGGTATTGCCTGTGAGTCCCTACCTTAAGAAAGTATTTATTCCACTCATGCTGGGTGTGACATTGTCGGAATATTAGAAACAAAGCGTAATTTATAGTCAAGAAAATGCCTTTGAAATAGGAAAATTATTGTTTGAAAGTTGATGAAAAATACTGCGATTAATCGCAGTATTTTTCATTCATCCTCGCACCCACTAACCAACAGTATATAATAATAGTGTTATTGGTTTAATAATTTTCTTATGAATTTTTTTAAGGATACCACCTTCACCTGGTTACAAATTGGAGCATTCAAACTAGCCACCATTTTTCTTGGGATTGTCATTGGCGCTTATTGGTCTGAAATATTTATGCCTTATTTGACACTTTTGTTAGTTGTGGCCATGATTTCTGGGTTGTACATAGGAATGGTCTGGTTTAGACAACGGTAAAGAACCTCGCCCTAGAAGAACGAACCAGTGGTTCTTTTCTGTATCAATGCCGCCCCGGCGACTCATTTTTAAAGGTTGCAGAATGCCCCGGGTAGAACCCCGGGGCATTCTGCAACAATCACAGTAAAAACCTTACGGTTAACTGCAAGGTTTTACTTTCCCTGCCCGAAATATTTCTTTAGTAAAGTGACATGCTCCTTATAAGTGGGAGTGCAATGGAAAGTACCAGTATTGTCATGAAAATAAAATAAGCAGTCGGTTTTATGTGGATTAAGAGCAGCAATAATGGCATCAATTGATGGGTTAGATATTGGGGTTGGTGGCAATCCCTTATTTTTGTAAGTATTATAAGGCGAGTTTAAATATTTGTCGCCCGGAATCGGTACCGGCCACCACGGTTCATTTGGCTGACTGCCACGGACATATTGCAGAGTAGAATCAATTTGTAGACGCATATCAATAAAAAGACGGTTCCAAATAATTCCAGAAATATAACGCATATCCTCAAAATCATAGGCCTCTCGTTCAATCATTGATGCAATAATTAAAGTATCGTGTAGGGGAACAATTGACTCTATCTCATCTGTGTATCTTGCTAATATTTCAGTTTGGAAACGACTCGCTATAGTGAGAGCGGCAGTTTCTGCGGAAGCATCAACTGTCAAAACATATTTACCGGGGTAAAATTTTCCGTCTGTAAGAGGCGGTAACCCACTCCCGACATTTTCAATAAATTTGGCTTTTTCATCATCATTCCAGCCCAAGGTATGGCTAAAGGAATTCGCCACTTGTTCAGAACGGTCCCCTGATTGAATTACCAAAATACGGCTAATTGGCGAGGCAAGCGTCTGGTACCAGTCCATGGTCTGGAGTTTAGCGGTTAGTAAAGCTAACCATGTCTGGTTTTTGGCTGGTTTAGTGTGATTACTGGCGACATGATCATAAAAGAAGTCTGTTACGGTTGAGTTCTCAACAATAGTTTTGGTGGTTGGATTAACACTAAGAGGGAAGGAATCACGGACAATTACGGCCAAATCTGGCGTGTCAACATAAACCTCATTAAAAAAAACTATCTTGGTTTTCAATAATCCTATAATAAGTAGGCTAATAATAACTAGAATAAAACACAGCCACCATAATCGGTAATTTATTTTGGAAAATGGCGAAACTGACGCCGACAATAATTTTGGTGTTTGTGACATAAAATTATATTTATAAAGATATTATGTCACATTGTAGCGTACACAGTAAGTCCTAGATACAAATAATGTTATCATACCAGTATGATTAAAATTATTAAGATGTTCTTCATTGTTTTAGGTGTTATTTTCTTTACTTTATTATTGTCTCTAACTTATTTTTTTATAACTGATCCATATAACTTACGACCTACCCTAATGCCGATTATTGGCAAAATGGTATTTCCCAATACTGTTTCTGATACCAATACAACCGATTCAGAAACAAATACATCTAGCTCTAACAACAGCACCCTGTCGCCAGCCCAAAAACAAGTCCTAGAAAGTATCGGTGTCAATCCTGATTCTCTACCGTCTACTATTACTCCTAGCCAGGAAGTCTGCTTTGTAGGTATTTTGGGTCAAGCCCGAGTAAATGAGGTTAAAGGTGGTGTCACTCTCTCAGCTATGGAATTTTTCAAGGCGTCATCGTGTTTGAAGTAATTGTTGTGGTGTAACTAAAATTAAATAAAGTGTGCTACCATGCTTCGATATGGAAAAAGAACTAATTTATATCTTCGGGAAACATGCGGTTGAGGAGGCATTGAATCATCGCCCTGAATTGATTAAAGAGCTATACATTGAACTTGGTTTTACTGACGATAAAATATTTTCCAAGCTCAATCGTTTGGCTAGGGTGACACCAAAAGTCTTGAATCCCAAAAAATTACCAGGCGGTCTGCGCGGTGAGGCGGTTCATCAAGGAATTATTGCTGGTATTTCTGTGGATGACCTCATGTTGTCGTATAAAGAATTTATTCAGTCAATTATACCAACTACCGATACTTGTTTTTTGATTTTGGGTGAAGTGCAAGATCCACATAACGTGGGGGCAGTCATCCGTAGCGCGGCTGCCTTTGGTGTCACCGCTGTTTTGATTCCACCGCACAATCAATCGCCAGTGACTGGTACAGTAGTGAAGGTGTCGGCAGGTATGGCCTTTCGCATCCCTTTGGTGGAGATTCGTAATGTTAATGCCACCATTCATGATTTAAAAGAGCGTGGCTTTTGGATTTATGGATTGGCGGGTGAAGGAGTTACCAGCTTGTCGGAAGAGAGCTTTACAAAACCGACTGCCTTTGTGCTTGGTAATGAGGGTTCTGGTTTGCGTGCCAAGACACGAGACGCTTGTGATGCCTTGATTTCTATTCCGATTCATCCACGTTGCGAATCTCTCAATGCCGCCGCCTCGGCATCCGTAGTGCTTTATGCATGGAATAAAGAGCATCCAAATTCGCTCCTTCTATAAACCCTTCCCCCAGTACAAAATTTTATGTTTAAAACTAATGCCAATGTATGACAGATATGATAAAATACCCCCCAGTGTGGTATAACATACTTATTATAAGACGATAGGTTAATAAATGAACTTTAAATAACATTAGATATGGAAGGAAATAATCAAGATAACGAAACAAAGAAAAATAATTCAACTGAAACAAGTGCCGGCGTAAACGAAAACACTGACACCACAACAGAAGTTAACGACAGTGTAGTTGAAACGATTTCGGAAGTGGAGATCGCCACTCCAGTTGCTGTTGAAGAAGATATGGTTGTTCTCACAAATAGCGAATCAGTAAAATCATCATTGCCAATCAAGCAGTACATTATTGCAGCTGTCGTCATTACGATAATAGGAATGGCATTGTGGTATGGATTGGAAAAGCAAGGCAGGGTTCAGACTGGAGTTTTTGATAGAATAAGTGCTATGGTAAAGCCGGAAGCATCAGTCGCTGTTGTTAATGGTATTAAAATATCAAAAACACAATATGAAAAAAGTCGCGAGCAAATTATTGCCAGTGCTGGTCAACAAGGATTAGACATGACCGATGAAAAAATCAAGGCGGAAATTGATGCTCAGGCGATTGATGTATTAATTAATACAGAACTATTAAAGCAAGTCGCAGAAGAAGCAGGAATAGTGGTAACCCCAGAACAAATCGAAACTCGTTATCAAGAAGTGATAGCCAGTGTTGGTGGAGCGGATGAATTAACCAAAAGAATGACCGAATTGGGTATTACAGAAACCAGTCTTCGGAGTGATATTGAAGGAGAAATCCTTATCCAAAGTTATTTGGCTAATGCTGTTGACACCAGTGGTGTGACTGTTGCAGAGGCAGATATTACAACCGCCTATGAAAACGCGGGTGGGGTCGATGCTGGTTTGCCAGCTCTGGCAGATGTGCGTGACCAAATTGAAGCACAATTAAAGTCGGCTAAGGAGCAAGAACTGATTACAAACTTCATTAAAACATTGAAAGATAAGGCCACAATTGAAGTTTTGATTTAATCTGCTTTCGGTATAGATTACTCCTAAGAGTGAGGGTATTATTATGAAATCACAAAAAAATGATATTGTTCACAAAATTACCCATCGACAGCACGAGCGCCTGGCATTGTTGCGGAAGCTAACTATTGGTGAGCAAAGTGCAATTTTTGCTGAGCTGTCACAACACGTTCAACAAAATTTATTGCCCGAACTATCTGTATCTGAGATTGTTAATATTCTTGATCACATGGATTTACAGTTGGCGGAGAAAATTTTGGCCAGAATAACGGATACCAGTCGTCGTAACAAAATATTAAAACGTCTTAAAACTGAAATCAGAGAAAAGATAGAGTATTTCTTACGTTTTCACCCCAAAGCTAATTTGGCATTGATTCATTTTAATTATTTATTCCTACCAGCCGAATTCACCATTAATGAAACAGGTGATGCTATTGAGGGACATTACCAAGATACTGGAAAGTTTCCGGAGATACTAGTGCACGAACAAGGCACTTTGGTTGGTGAGGTGCCCATTTCTGTTTTGGTAAAAGAGGCAGGGCATCAACAGATTGGTAAATTTGTTAGACCGGCACCGACAATTTCTTATCAGGCAGAAATCAGTGAAGTAATCTCAACTCTAACCTCCCTAGGAAAAAAGAAAGTAGTGGTATTAGATCGTGATGAGAGTGTCTTAGGAATTATTTATGCCGACGATGCTTTAGATTTGTTTGGAAAATTACCTACCGAATCACTTTATAGTTTTTCTGGAGTGGATAGTAGTGAGCGACCGTTTGATCCAATTTTAACCAAAGTGCAAAAACGTTATCGGTGGTTAATATTAAACCTCGCAACAGCTTTTTTAGCCGGTTCAATTATTTTGATTTTCAAGGACACAATTAATGCTTTAATAATTATTGCCATTTACATTCCAATTGTTACGGGGATGGGAGGAAACGCAGCCAGTCAAACTTTTGCGGTTATTTTGCGAGGCATTACTTTAGGGACTATATCACTAAAAAACGGATTGCCGGCAATTTATCGTGAGGTCGGAGCGGGTTTATTAAATGGTACAGTTATTGGATTAATTGTTGCCCTAATCTCACTCGGTGCTGGTGGTGGTATTTGGTTGGGGGCGACTGTCGGCATATCAATGATTATTGTTCATATTGTGGCCGGTCTTTTTGGGGCCGTTGTTCCGTTATTCATGAAATTTATTGGCAAAGATCCGGCGGCAACCTCAATGATTTTCATTAGTACTGCGACTGATGTCTTTGGTATGTTGGCGTTGCTCGGTATCGGCTCCGTCTTACTAATGTAAATCCAACTTTTGGGTTTAATCCCCAAGTTGGATTTACATTACTTGATTAGGGTATAATGAAGATTATTTATATTTTTTTGGTATGTATTACACAATATTTATTGTTGCCATTATTATTCTTGTACCTTCATGTTTATATGTGGTGCGCGGGAAAACAGCGGCCATTTTGGAAACATTTGGACGTCCCCATACCCGTTCAGTAGCACCGGGATTAAGAGTAAAATGGCCATGGCCAATTACCTCGATTGTGGCCCGTGTTAATTTGCAGTTACAAGAAATTCACGCTGATGTATCTGTCAAAACCAGTGATAACGCCTTTATGACGTTACCGGTAAAGGTTCAATACAGAGCCAACGACGACGGAGTTGGTGCGGTTAAAGCCCACTACGAACTAGAGGTCCCAGAGAAACAAATTACTTCTTACGTACTCAATAATGTCAGACAGACAGCTTCAGGAATGGAAATGACTGAGCTTTATGCTAACCGCGATTCAGTGGAATCACAGGTGCAAACAGCTCTTTCTGAACAGTTTGCTCGCTTCGGATATATTATTGAAAATGTTTTGGTTGATGAACCACAGCCGAGCACTGAGGTGCGTGATGCTTTTAACAAAGTAATTGCCAGTAAGCGATTGATGGAAGCTGCCCGTAATGAAGCTGAAGCTGCCAGAATTAAATTAGTCGGGGCGGCTCAAGCAGAAGCCGAGAGTAAAAAATTACAGGGTGAAGGTATGGCTCAAATGCGCACAGCAGTCGCTAGGGGACTAGAAGAGGCAATGGAGACAATGCAGAAAGCCGGACTTTCTAGTGATGTAGCTATTCAGTTTTTGACTGACACTAACCGAATTGATGCTATAACCAATGCTGCTGCTCATGGCAACACTATTATTATTGATGTTGGACAGGTTAAGGACGTGGCGACAACAGCTGCTCTGCTTAATTCGATAAAGAAATAAATTTGAGGGAGATAGCTCGACTGACACAAAACGCCTCGCGTTCGTCTTTACGAAGAGAGAGGAGATATGGTGTAGAGCCTAATAGGCAATATATCTAAGAACAATGGGCTATAATTAGTAACGTGCCAACTCATGGAAGCTGGGGCGACAAGCGTGACTCGTTGCCCTTTGCTATACTTTACCCATCACCATGAGCTACACTACTACCAAATTAATATTTCTCTACGGTAGTTTGCTTATTGTAGCAGTATTATTCACTGTTCAAATTAATTGGCATACGCAACCATTATTGCCATCAACTGTGGTAGTGACTGATTTAGCACCAGCATCAACGTCAACCTCAGAAACAAAATCAACGTTCATAAGTGCGCAAGCACCGGCATTAGTTTCAGAATCAGCCTCTAGTCTAAAAACCGACAACCTAATCCCACTGCAGATAGGTAGTGTTATTATGCAGGCCTCTGTCGCCTCCACCAGCTCATCTCTTGAACTTGGTTTATCAGATACATTGTACCTACCTAACGGTATAGCAAAACTTTTTATTTTTGGAACTATCGAGAAGTGGGAATTTTGGATGAAAGATATGAATTACCCCATAGATATTATTTGGCTGGATGAGCAAAAAAAAGTGGTTTATATAAAACATGGTGTTGAACCGAATACTTATCCGAATTCATTTGTACCGAGTGTTCCGGCTAAGTATGTAATTGAAACAGCCGCCGGCTTTGCTCTTGAAAATCAGATTGATGTTGACACACAAGCTGTCTTCTAATATTAATACCATCTCCAATTAACCATTGGACACGCAATCCCAAATTTTGGCTACAAAACCGCGCTTCGCCCTCAACATATACCAATATGCTTCGGACTCCAGCTTGCTTTTCGCTCAAAATTTTGAAAGGCGTTTATGTCCAAGCGTTAATTGGGGATGGTATAAGAAAATATGTTATAATATAAAAGCATGATGATCGCCGAGCACCTTCTCTTGAAGTGTCGAATGCATATTTTCTCTAATTGATTTTAGTTAGTAAGAATTGCGCGACGTAGCACGAGAAGGTGCTCGGAGGAAAGTCCGAACACGCCCATGCGTAAGTGTGGAGTATGGTAGCGGGTAACACCCGTCGTTAGATTTATCTAAAGAGGTGCGAGCAGAGACGCTCTAAGCGAGAGTGAAGAGGTTCCTTTCTTTGGAAAGGAATAGCTTTCTAGGTAACTAGAGAGGTGAAACGGCTAAATCCTTATTAGCGTGCAAGGCCGTGTCCAGCACCACTTTTATTTTTGATGACTCAAGAATAAAAGTGGTGCTGGAAGAGCCGCCAGAGGTGCTTGGTAACAATCATCCTAGGTATATGATCATCTGGGGTAATCCTGACAGAATTCGGCTTATATGCACAACAACACTACCCGAAAGGGTAGTGTTGTTGGTATGATAGAATAGTTACGTTATTAGTTTGAGTAATTATATTTTAATCACAAATATGGAACACAACTCATTTTTACCGAAGATAACTCCGCGAGCAGATTCAATCAGTATTGGTCTAATGGCCATCGCCCGTTTTATTATTATGATTGCTATTGGTCTTCTACCACTTTTTTTTATACCAGGTTCACTAGTATTTATTAACACCACTAAAGTATTTTTTGTTGTTTTGCTGTTGTTGGTGGCGGTCATATTTACTAGTTTGGGGATTCTGCGCCGGGGTTCAATCATGCTATCTTTCTCTCCAGTGCTTTTATCTTGGTGGGCAGTTGTTTTGGCGTCCTTTGTGTCTGCAGTTTTGTCACCTACTTTAAAATCTTCTTTGGTCGGAAATAGTTTAGAAATACAGACGGTTGGTTTTCTGTTTTTGCTCGGCATGATAATGACCACAACTATTATTTTTGCAGATTCCAAAAAAGGGCTAGTTTATGTTTATGGGGCTTTTATTTTAGGTGCGGTGCTTTTGTCATTGTTTCAACTCGTTCGTGTTTTTTCTGATGCCAGCTTCCTTTCATTGGGATTTTTACAGGGTAATACTTCAACAATAATTGGTGGTTTTAATGATTTGGGTATTTTTGTCTGTTTGGCTATCATTTTATCGTTAATAACACTTGTTCAATTACCGCTACCTACCAGGGCGGTTTCGGTCATGACAGTATGTGTAGTAATCATGCTCGCGCTTTTGGCAATTATTAATTTCTTTGTCTTATGGGTGGTGTTGTCATTACTAAGTTTGTCTTTGTTAATGTATTACCTTACCAGGGACCGCTATTCATCAGCTGACAGTGCGTCAATTGAATCACGTAAAGGCATTAATCTGCCAGTGACTGGATTGATTGCTTTTATTTTTATTGTTTCAGCCGTCTTTTTAGTTGGCGGTAACTCACTAGCTGGTTATATCTCTGCTTCTACTGGAGTTAGTTATGTTGAGGTTCGTCCTTCAGTTACCGCTACTCTAGATATAATGCGTAATGTTTATCATGAGAACGCTTTTACCGGTATTGGTCCCAATCATTTTGTTGATGCTTGGAATTTATACAAAGACAATTCAATTAATCAAACAATATTTTGGAATACTACCTTTTCAGCTGGTAGTGGTTATGTCCCGACTTGGTTTGTGACGACTGGTATTTTCGGTGTTCTAGCATGGTTTATATTTTTTGTTTTGTTTATCTATACTGGTATTAAGATGCTAATTCAAGGGCAAGAAACTGATAGATTTTGGTACTATATTGGAACCATTTCTTTTGTTACCTCTCTATTTGTATGGGTTATGTCTATTATTTATGTTCCAGGACCAGTTATACTGATAGTGGGGGCATTTTCAACTGGCATTGTTTTAGTGGCCAGAAGGTCTTTACTACCCGGAGGACAAAGATTAATCAATCTTTTAACTAGCGCTCGAACCGGTTTTGTCTTGATTTCGTTAGTGATGGTTGTCATCATTTCGGCTGTTGCAGTTGGTTATGGTGCAGTGCGGCAATTTACTGCCTACAATACTTATGCCAATATTACTAAAATACCGGCCGGTGATGAGCAATTAGCTACCGTCTTAGAATATTTGGATAATGCCAATAATCTTTATCCAGCAGATGTTTACGCCCGCGATCGAGCTGGTTATCAGTTACTTAATATAAATTATTTACTTACGCTTTCTGAACCAACTGCTGACGATAAACAGAAACTGCAAGATTTATTTGCTGAGGCAATTTTAGATGCAAAAACTGCTATAAATCAGAATCGTCATGATGTTCGTAATTGGTCTACCTTAGGTGATATTTACGCTGTTCTAGCCACCCTAAATTATGAAAATGCATCTACTAGTGCCAAGAGTGCTTTTGATGAAGCGCGGAAACTAGATCCGCAAAACCCATATTATGACTTACAAGAGGCGGCTATTGCCTTTCGTACCGGCGATAACATCGGGGCGCGAGAAAAGGCAATTAAGGCCTTACAATTAAAGCAAAACTATACTGATGCCCTATTTCTGATTTCTCAAATTGATATTGCTAGTGGCGACATTGAGAAAGCTATCGCTTCATCCGAGGTGTTAGTAATATTAGATCCATCTAATCCTGGTCGGCATTATCAATTAGGGGTCCTTCAGGCCGCCAACAACAAACCAACAGAAGCGATAAATTCTTTCACAAAAGCGATAACATTAAATCCTAGTTATGCTAATGCTCTTTATTTACGCGCCCAACAATATCTAGTTACTGGTGAAAAAGAAAAAGCTATCTCTGATTTGAGAATAGTTCAAAATCTAAATCCAGACAATAGCTTGGTAGAAAAAGTGATTAATGAAATAAACCAAGGCAATATTAGCCCATCTATATTTAATGCCGAAAAATTAGTAACTGAACCAAATTCAGTGGTGACAGAAAATCAGGTCACCACCACTAACGAAGATCCGCAAACGGATTTAATTAAACCAGTAAATGCAACTTCGGCAGAAAAGCCATCTACCGAGAGCTCTGCTGAAATTGTTTCTCCAGAAAACACGCAATAATTTTTAACTATGGTTGCGAAAGTTATTAATTTATTCTACCGAGAAATTCGCGGTCTTCATCAGGCGGCCTATGTGCTGGCGTTGTTTACTTTGGCCTCTCAAATCTTGGCATTAGTACGTGATCGTATTTTAGCCAATCAATTCGGAGCAGGGTATGAGCTTGATATTTACTACGCTGCCTTTAGAATTCCTGATTTGCTCTTCGTTCTTTTTGCTTCCGTTCTATCAGTGTATGTGCTTTTACCGTTTGTCTCTCGGTCCAGGCAAGGGGGCAATGAAGTCGGACGATTAGTATTAAGTCAGATGTTTACCATTTTCTTGCTGGCTTATACCGTAGTATCCATCATTACAATTATTATTGCTCCGGTTCTGGTTACTTATTTTTTCCCTGGCTTTTCTGGCGAATCTCAGGTAGAAGTGGTTTTATTATTACGCATCTTGCTGTTACAGCCACTACTTTTAGGTATTTCAAGTTTATTAGGGGTAGTGACTCAGTTACAACACCGTTTTGTTATTTATGCCATTTCACCTCTAGTTTATAATATTGGTATTATAATTGGGGCGGTAGTTTTATATCCAATATTTGGCTTGGTGGGGCTAGTGTTAGGGGTGGTATTGGGAGCTTTAGGGCATGTAGCTGTCCAAATACCTCTAGTCTATCGTAGTGCTCTCGCCTTCAGATTGACTCTAAATATTGATTGGAAACTAATACGTCAGATTGGGAAAGTGGCTATCCCGAGAGCTATTACACTATCATTAAACCAGTTACTTTTGATTGTCTTGGTTAGCTTGGCTAGTGTGATGACCGTTGGTTCAGTGTCTGTTCTTCAGTTTGCTTATAATCTGCAATCGGTTCCCTTGGCGATTATTGGTATGAGTTATTCAGTGGCCGCTTTTCCAACTCTGGCTGAATTATTGGCGCAAAAGAAACACCAAGAATTTAATGATTTTGTCGTCACGGCCCTGCGACATATTATTTTTTGGTCACTCCCCATTATTGCGTTGGTAATTGTTCTGCGTGCGCAAATTGTTCGAGTATTGCTGGGAAGTGGATCATTTGATTGGCACGATACCAGATTGACAGCAGCGGCTCTTGGGCTATTTGTAGTGTCTTTAACTGCTCAGTCAATACTGTTACTTCTAGTACGCGCCTTTTATGCCGGCGGTCGGACTCGGATTCCTTTTATTTTGACACTGGTTGGGACATTAGTAGGTTCTGTTAGTGCTTATACAATCTATCTTTGGTTTCAGTCTTCGAGCTCAGTGCGCTTCTTTATTGCCTCTATTTTCCGTCTCCATGATGTATCCGGTACTGAAGTCCTAACCCTGCCACTTGGTTTTACAATAGGTATTTTTGTCCAAGTAATCTTGATGATGTTTTTATTGAGACGGACATTTGATCTTTCGTTTGGTATTTTACGCCACCAAATTGCGGTAGCCACTCTGGCTGCCATTATGGGTGGCTTATTTGCCTACGGCACACTCAATTTTGTTGTTGAGGGTGTCAATCAAGATACTTTTTTGGGAATTTTCATTCAGGGTTTGTCCGCTGGTATTGTGGGAATAGTGGGCGTTGTTGCCACCTATTACGTGCTTGGCTCGCTTGAACTGAGAGAGATTCATCGCTCTTTCAGAACGAAGTTGTTTAGGACGGATGTGGTGGCCCCTCAGCCAGACGTCCTATAAACTTCGCCCAGGAAGTAATCATCTACTTCGTTGCCTGCGTTATTTTGTCATTCACCATACAATAAGTACGGCTCGTTCCAAAACAACTTGTCGCCTTGTATCTAATAACTTCCTAGGCAAAGTTTGTCGCCATAAATAAAAAATCTTTATAATGTTGTCTGCAACGCTCGAACAATATCTAATAACGGCCATCATCATCTTTACGAATATACCGTTTTTGTGAGTGAAAATCAGTCAATCCACACCGTCCGTCCGTCCGTCATCATGGATCGCCACGTCATTTCGCTCCGTTTCATTCTTCGCGAAGACGATGTTTTTTCGAGCACTCTGTAGTGTCCGTTTTTGTGAGCCATAGCGCGGCCTGCCTGCGTGGACAGTCAATCCACACCGTCCGTCTTCGCGAGTCGCAACGAAGCGATCCACATCTTCATCATCCTGGATTGTTTTTATGTTTTTAGTTAGAGCTTCATTACGTATGAGTTAACCAATATTTATTAATTACCAAAAAACCATCCCTAGTAATTTGACTATAATCAAGGTAAAGTAGCCGTATCTATGACGATTCCAATTAGAAATTTCAGTATTATTGCTCATATTGACCACGGCAAGTCCACTTTGGCTGACCGGATGCTTGAACATACCAAAACCGTTGACCAACGAAAGATGAAAGAACAGGTACTTGATTCAATGGAGCTGGAACGGGAGCGGGGTATTACGATCAAAATGCAACCCGTACGAATGCGCTATCAGCATGGCGGGGTTGAATATCAACTCAATCTCATTGATACTCCTGGTCATATTGATTTTTCGTACGAGGTTTCTCGGGCTCTGCACGCAGTTGAAGGAGTCTTACTTTTAGTTGATAGTACGCAGGGTATCCAAGCCCAAACGCTCACCACTCTCCAGATGGCCAAAGAACAGGGACTAACAATCATTCCGGTCTTAACAAAGACAGACATGGGTCACTCGCGTCCTGATGAGGTTGGTGAGGCAGTGATGAAACTGCTTGACTGCACTCGGGATGATATTTTGTTGGTATCAGGTAAAACAGGTGAAGGTGTGCCGGACCTTCTTGAGGCTATTTGTGAACGTATTCCGCCACCGCGCTTAAGTTCGCTTGATGCCTTTCGGGGACTTATTTTTGATTTTCAGTATTCCAATCATCGCGGAGTGATTGTCTTTATGCGGGTTTTTGATGGGGAGGTGAAAAAAGGTGATCAACTCTGCTTTGTAGCCGGTGGCAAGAGCTTTACTGCTCTTGAGGTGGGGATGGTAACTCCAACAGAAGTACCAGTTGATTCGCTAGGTGCTGGTGAGATTGGCTATATCGTGACTGGTATCAAGGAGCCGGGGATTGCGACCGTAGGAGATACATTAACACTCGAGAAAAAACCAGCTCCACCTTTGCCTGGTTATGCTCCAGCTAGACCAGTTGTCTGGGCCTCTATTTTTCCCGATAGTCAGGATGACTTTACAATTTTGCGCCAAGCATTAGACCGACTTAAATTATCCGACTCGTCGCTGTCTTATGAAGAAGAATCATCTGGTGTCCTCGGTCGGGGTTTTCGCTGCGGTTTTTTAGGTATGCTTCACCTTGAGATTGTTACTGAACGATTACGCCGAGAGTTTGCTATTGAAATTATTATCACTGCCCCATCTATCGCTTATGAAGTGACTTATGCTGACGGGCAGGTGGAGTCTGTTTATGCGGCTTCTCGTTTTCCTGAATATGGGGTAAATGCCAAAATTCGTGAGCCGTGGCTTTTAGGGCAGATAATTTCTCCGCCTGAATATGTGGGGAATATCATGAATTTACTTTTTGATCATGAGGGAGGTGTATTGGAAACAGAAGTTCTAACCGATGGTCGCAACTTAGTGACAATTGAAATGCCTCTCCGTGAATTGATGAGAAATTTTTTTGATAAACTGAAAAATGCCAGTAGTGGCTACGCCTCACTCTCATATGAGATAGCGGAGCTTCGTCCCGCTTCAGTCGTTCGTCTGGATGTGCTAGTAGCTGAAGAGTTGATAACGGCTTTTTCTCGAGTGGTGGGTGATAGACGGGCTGAATTCGATGCTAGGGCGACAGTTGATAAACTATACGACAATCTACCCCGTCAGCAATTTGTCACCAAAATCCAGGCCAAGGTCAGAGGTAAAATTATTGCCAGCAAAACTCTCTCTGCTTTGAAAAAAGATGTTACTGGTTATCTCTATGGTGGTGACATTACCCGCAAAATGAAACTACGTGAGAAGCAAAAAAGAGGTAAGAAAAAGGCCTTGGAATTGGGAAAGGGGCGAGTCAACATTTCCCCTGAAGTTTTCATGAAAATGCTAAAAAGCGATTGATTTTGAGTATCTACCTCGTTGGATTTCGAAAAAATAATCCCCAATGTACAAAAGGTACGTCTCTAATTATTTTCCTCATTCACCTCGCATCGATCTCAAAATAATTCACTTTTCCATGTTTAATTTAAGATTGTCTACCATTTTACAATAAACACTAAAATAACGGTCATCGGATGACCGTTATTTTAGTGTTCAGTAATAGTGCTGAATATTATCAGTTCCGTTGGAGTAGTAGTTTCCTCAAGGTCTTCAGAATAGTTGCTGGAGTGGTCTTTATGATTAGGAGAATAATGCACCCCCACCGGAATAAGCAAAAATCATACTAATAATAATCAGTAAAGCGAAGAACCCGAAAATCCATTTAATAGCTCGTTTGGTGTGTCGGTGATATAAAAAACTCATATTGTTAGAAATTAGAAACCTGTGTTTAGTAACGCTGATAATTTTTTAATTTAAACCTCACTATTTCTAGTGGGGCACATAATGCTACAATACTACCACATGCTTAACTTTTACCAAAAGCGCTCTTGGCGAGCAGTTGTCTACTCTCCTGTCATACTGGCTCTTTTGGCTTTGGCCTGTTTATATCTGGCTCACTCAGTTTATAACCGCTATATCATTGAACGAGAAATGGCCGGACGACAAGCTGAAGCCGAAGCCGAACTACAGTCACTCGAACAGCGAAAAGATATGTTGCAAAAAAAGGTAGATTATTTATCCAATGACCGTGGTATTGAAGCCGAGATGCGCCGAAATTTTGATGTTGCGCGAGAAGGGGAGAAGGTGGTCATTATTCTTGATGATAAAACAGCCACAAATAATATAGAACCCCTACCGTTAACCACCCCCACAACCACTAAACCGTGGTACAAATTTTGGCAATAATCTAAAGTCCGACTACCGTGGTACCGAAGTCCGACTATCATACTTATATAAATTTTGGTAATTGGTAATAATTCGGTATACTAATATGGTATTAAATTAACGTAAATTTATTTATATGAGTAAAACAGTTACCATTTACAGTACCCCGACTTGCCATTTCTGTCACCTGGCCAAAGAGTTTTTTACCGAAAATAACATCGCTTTTACCGATAATGATGTCGCTACTGATTTAGAGAAGCGTCAAGAGATGGTAGAAATGACCGGCCAAATGGGCGTCCCAGTCATCAAGATTGACGATGACATCATCGTCGGCTTTGACGAAGATAAAGTGAAGGAGTTGTTGGGAGTGTAGATTGATATTCTGCGTGGTATAATAAAAACATGAATAGTATTCATGTTTTTGTTATAATTTGTCCATAATGAATGGAATCAATTGAAAATATACCCTCATATACCATACGCCAGGTAACTGAGCCAGAATGGGAAAAACTTCGTGATATTCGCACAAGACTAATTGAGGAAAGTCCTCAGGCGTTTGGTGACAACATAGAACAAACACGAAGAGTACCGCCAACCACCTGGGAAGGATTAGCCAGAAATAATTTGATTTTTGTAATCGAAAATGATCAGAGGTTTATAGCAACTGCAGGACTCAGACAGAATACTGATGGGGTTTGGCTTGTGACTGGAGTTTGGACTGATCCTGAATACCGAGGTCGTGGACTAGGACGAAAATTACTTAAACATGTTATAGAGGTGGCACGCACCAAGGGCATAGGCCGTCTTCAATTGGGTGTAAACCAAACCCAAATTTCAGCCATAAAACTTTATGAATCACTAGGTTTTGAAAAGATTTTTACCCTAGAAAATGAAATATATGGAGATGGAAAAAGATACAATCAAGATAATTATCAGCTTGATCTAGCAAAAATATGATCAAAACCTAATCTTTTTTGTTTTTTTTGATTTCGGTGATCTTACAAAATTTGCAAAGAAAAAACACGCAGGGACAAAATACTTTTTCATAAAAGTGACGACTGGACGATTTTGGTAGCGTTTAATCAATATATTCAATTTCTACTTTTGTTTTTGCAAGTGTTGTCACAAGTTATTAACTAGAATTTCCATTACATTGTTAACGTGCGCTTGATTGATTTTCGCTGGCGAAATGATATAGTACTCATGTCTTTCGGTCCTTGGACTGAAAGGGTTTTACATCCTAGGGCAGCCCTTCTCACGGAGGGCTGTTTCTATTTTTGAGCGCGATGTTTAAGCGTTTTACCCCAAATGTCTTTTTTGACTGTGAGAATATCAGTATAACCATCAGTGCCAGTGCGCAACTCTGAAGAAATATTGTTACGTGATGAATACACAAAGACTTTTTTTCCGGCGTTTCTGAGATATGAAATAAGTGCCAGAAAGTCTGAATCACCAGTAAAGAAAATGGCGATATCAAAGTGGTCTTTGTAGTGTATGGCATCGATGGTCATTTCAACATCCATATTGCCTTTTTCTTGTACAGCATTTCCTAACTCAGTCTCTATAGAAATACGCTTTAACTCTTTTTTGCGGACAACAAAACCAAGTCCTTTTTTTAGATATGTAAAAAATTTATGTTTTCCGTCAGTACTGTAATCGCGAGTGCCATCTGCGGGATAAGCTGTGTAATAGTAATAAGTAACCATCTCAGCATTATATTTACTTGTTACATAAGATTTAAGTTTCTCAAAATCAAACATCTTCCCTTTAACCTTCTGGGCTTGCCAAACATTTGAGGCATCAATAAAAACTGCAACTTTTCGTTCACTATTACTCATATATTAATATGGTAACATAATATTATAAGTCACCATGTTCTAATATATACTATTGCCAGAAATGGAGTATTAACTTGCTTAGTGCCCCTACCCGGAATCGAACCAGGATCTCCTCCTTAGGACGGAATCGTTCTATCCATTGAACTACAGGGGCAATTAGCCACTAGAATAGCATATTTGGCATGAGAGAGCCCGAGGTATCTGGTATAATTTGGCAATATGGAAATAATACCGAATGAGGTGGCTGATATGGTAAAATTGACGCGTGAAAATAACCAACTTTTGACCGAGAACAATCAGCTCTTGAAAAAATTGGATAAGCGTGCTCGAACAGGGTTTTGGTTTAAGGTGGTATTGTATTTGGTCATTTTTGGTCTACCACTTTTGTTTTACTCATTCTTTATGAATTCACTGTCGACTATGCTGGGGGTTGGGGCTCAAGGTGGGGATTCCAACAATCCAACTACTTTTACTGACACAGCCAATAATGCCAAACAAATACTAGATTTACTAAGGAGTCAGTAATTCAATCAATTGGGTTGAAAATACTTCGAAAACAGGTACAATGCTGACTACACTATTGAAAGTGTAAATTTGCTTGGGTAGCTCAGTTGGTAGAGCATTTCCCTGAAGAGGAAGGGGTCGGCGGTTCGAGCCCGCCCCCAAGCACACTAAAAACCGCGTAAGCGGTTTTTTGCGTGCTTGGGGGAGAAAGACGCCTGCGCGTCTTTCGTCGGGCTCGAACCGCCGGAGCGATGCCGTAGGCGAGTGAGGCGTGACCCGCGGCAGTTGCTAGTTTATGAGCTGAAAGCGAAATAAAATAGCTTACTGACCGTCAGGTTAGAGCCCGCCCATGACTGGTTGGTACCAGTCATGGGCGGGCTCGAAAGACGGAGTCATGTTTTTGCTCCTTCCCAGAGCAAAAACAGACGAGTCGAGATAACAAGTTCTTATGAGCGTCAGCGTGAGAAGTAACTAAACGTTACTTCGCAAGACTCATTGAGGTATTTTGTGAGGTAACGAAACAAAATACCCAATGAGTAGACAGTTTCTGTAAGAAATTTGAAACTTGTGTCGAGCCCGCCCCCAAGCACTGGTATAATAATATTTATGTCTTGGAATAATAATATACTCCCACAAAATTTTTATAACAGAAATCCAGTAACAGTAGCTCAAGAACTTCTGGGTATGTATTTAGTGAGAAAGATTGGTTCCGAATACTTGGTAGGAAAAATTATAGAAACTGAAGCATATTTACCTAAGGGTGATAAAGCTGCTCATAATTTTACTGGTAAAACAAAACGAAATGCTAGTTTATATAAAACTGCTGGTCATGTCTATATTCATGCAATGCGACAGTACAATCTTCTGGATATAGTGACTGAAGGACAGAGTAGACCAGGTTCTGTTTTGATTCGAGCACTTGAACCAGTTGAGGGTGTTAAGATTATGAAAAAATTTCGTAATGAAAGTCGCATTGAAAATTTAACTAACGGTCCTGGTAAAGTTTGTCAGGCATTTAAAGTAAATAGAGATTTGGATGGAATGGACATTACGAAAGTGACAAGTAATTTGTTTATCATCAAAAATACTGAAATCACAACCAAACCCGTAACTATTACTGAGCGTGTAGGTATAGTTTCCGAAAAGAATTTACCTCTAAGATTTACCCTATAGATAATTTTGGTATAATAAATATATGAAAAGTATTATCCAATTCAAAATCTCAAAAAGTCATAACTCCTACATCGCTGAAGGTGTGGATTTGGCGATTGTCGCTGGCGCTGATACGCTAGATGAGTTGGTTAAAAATATCAAGGAAGCCGTCGAATTACATTTTGAAGGGGAAGATGAGTCAACATTTGAATTTACTAACAAGCTGTCAATTTTGTTGAATTACGAAATTCCGCAGTATGCCTAGGTTGCGTTCATTAAGTTCAGTAGACATTATCAAGGCACTTGAAACTTTTTGCTTTGAAGTAGTGGGACAGAAAGGAAGTCATATTAAACTGGCGAGATATACAGTTTCGCAAAAGTAGGTTTTTATTATTCCTAATAACAAGTCCTTACCGAAGGGGATAACAAAAGCAATTTATAACCAGGCCAGTAGATTTGTATCACAAGCAGAATTGCAGGGTTTTTTCTATAACGAGTAACTCGTGTTTGAGCCATCTTACAAATGAACGAATGAGTGTCGTAAAAATAAGACGTAACGTAGTGTAGATTTATTTTTATGACCGAGTGAGTGAAATCTGTATGCTAATACAAATGAACGAATGAGTGTCGTAAAAATAAGACGTAACGTAGTGTAGATTTATTTTTATGACCGAGTGAGTGAAATCTGTATGCTAATACAGATGCTGTTACTCACTCGATTCTTTATTTCACTATCGGTTCATAAAGTA
>Ga0210019_1001179_pt1 | contig 28918 bp, 32 predicted proteins | sample CryGeyCG2114_020_2_FD_183969 | JGI IMG/M metagenome (GOLD analysis project Ga0210019, IMG submission 183969) | Groundwater microbial communities from aquifer - Crystal Geyser CG11_big_fil_rev_8/21/14_0.20 (SPAdes) (version 2) | ecosystem: Environmental > Aquatic > Deep subsurface > Groundwater ...
AAGCTGCTGCAATGATAAAACCAAGTCCTACCCAAAAAGCAGTGACCTTAAATTCTTGTTTTTGAATTAAAGGAATGATGATCCCAAAAAACGTGGGAATAAAAAGGCTGCCAATAAGAAAAAAGAGTCGGCTTGTATTCATTTCTTAATCCAATTCCAAGCTAGAAACTTTACCAAGTTCAATTCCACTTGGTTGTTCTTCTTTTAAAAGTAGGAAGTTTTCTAAAACGACAAAATCCATTTCAGTATTCATAAAGCATCTTAAGGCATCAATTGGAGCTGCAACGATCGGCTCACCACGAACATTAAATGAAGTATTAACTAAAATAGGAATACCCGTGTTCTTATCAAACTGATTAATCAGCTCATGAAAAAAAGAATTCGTATCTTTGTGTACGGTTTGAATACGCGCTGAAAAATCTAAATGAGTGACGGCCGGTATCGTAGAGCGATTGATATTGAGTTTTTGAATTCCAAACAACTCATCATAATCAGTCGGCAAATCTGCATGGTGTTTACTTTTAATCTGGGTAACGTTCATCATATAGGGGCTATCATCGACTAACTCAAACCAATCCTTTACTTTTTCGGCTAAGACCGCAGGGGCAAACGGTCTAAAACTTTCTCTAAATTTAATCTTTAAATTTAAGATAGATTGCATATTTTTTGATCTAGGATCAGCAATGATTGATCTTGCTCCAAGAGATCTTGGTCCAAATTCCATTCGACCTTGGAATAGTCCTCCCACTTTTTCATTTATAAGGAGATTGACGATCCTTTCGATCAATTTTTTTTGATTATCTATTTTGTAAAACTTCATTTTTTTATCAAGAAGTACGCTCTCAATTTCATCATTCGAAAATTGAGGCCCAAGATAGCTTCCTTGCATTGAATCTTTCTCACCTGGTATGCGCCCGCGATCAAGTCCTTGATACCAATAGCCTAAGGCAGCACCCAAAGACCCACCCGCATCACCTGCAGCAGGTTGAATCCATACTTTTTCAAAGATTTTCTCATCAATAATTTTTCCGTTAGCAACACAGTTAAGCGCTACACCACCAGCAAGACATAAATTAGGGATTTTGTAGTCTTGGCGAATGGCTTTGGTCATTTTTAATAATATTTCTTCTGTTACAACTTGAATTGATTTTGCAATATCCATATGAAATTGAGTCAGCTCAGTTTCTGGTTTTCTAGCCGGTTGGCTAAAGAGAGAATTAAAATGAGAGTTCGTCATTGTTACACCAGTGGCGTAATCAAAAAACTTCATATGAAGACGAAAAGAGCCATCGTCTTTAATTTCGACGAGTTGTTTTTTTATAATCTCACTATAGCGATCGACTCCGTAAGGAGCTAAGCCCATAAGCTTGTACTCGCCCGAATTTACTTTAAAACCAATATAATATGTAAAAGCAGAGTAGAGCAGCCCAAGAGAGTGAGGAAAATGAATTTCTTTTAAAAGCTCAATCTTATTGTCTTTGCCATGCCATAGAGTTGTTGTGGCCCATTCACCGACACCATCAAGACATAACACTAGTGATTCCTTAAACGGAGAAGGGAAAAATGCTGAAGCCGCATGGGAATAGTGATGAGATGAAAATTTTAATGGGGCTGAAAACTCACCAATTTCATTTAAAGCCTTTCTAAGCATACTTTTTTGAAAAAGTTTTTCTTTAATCCAGACTGGAATAGCTCTTTTAAAAGATAGAAAGCCTCTTGGAGCAAAAGTTAAATAGGTTTCAAGTAAACGCTCAAATTTTAGAAATGGTTTTTCATAGAAAACAATAGAGTCAATGTCAGATAGACTTAAATTTGAAATTTTTAAACAAGATCTAATAGCATTAGAAGGAAAGGCACTGTCATGTTTTTTTCTTGTGAATCTTTCTTCTTGGCATGCGGCAATGATTTTGCCATCGATAACAATGGCAGCACCACTGTCATGATAGAATGCTGAAATGCCAAGAATAATTCTTGGCACTGACTTAGAAATAGAATTCATTACTATTTATTATGCAGTAATTGCTCAATAATGCGAGCGGCTTTCTTCGCTTTGTCAGGATCTTTTAAATCTTGTTGGAGTTTTTGAATCAATTGTTGCAGGCGTGCTTTTTCTTGCACGCCGTGATTGTCTGATGACTTATCTTTAAAAAGATTTTCTAACTTACTTGCGCCCATTAAGCAGCCTGGATTTTAATGTCTTTCATTTGTTTAGAAACTTTCTTCATATGATCTTCAATCACGTGGAAAAGTTCTAGTTTTGTACTTCTTGGATCCATGCCTTCTGGTAGAGCAGAGTAGACAAGTTCATTGTTGATTTCGGAGAACACATACCAAGTTTGACCTAGTTTTTGAAAAAGTACTTCAGATTGTGCTGTTTGTGTGTTTTGCATTATGTCCTCCATGACAAAAAAGCCTTTGTGTCTTTCTTATCTAACTTTTCGGAGGGATTTGACTAAACTTTAGACAATTTTTAATCTTTAAGTTGTTGAAATTTTGGACACTTTGAATAAAAGTAAAAGACTCGGTTAATTTATTTAATAGCGAGCTTGAATACCTACGCTGAACGTTGATCGTAGACCTGAGTCCATCACCAATACATCTTGATCTGTATTCCAATAATTACCAACTCCTTCGGCCGAAGCTGTCATTTCAACACTTGGTTGAGCAACGATATTAGCGCCGATAACAAAATCGGTATTAGGAATAACTTCAACCCATTGCCACATGGCCCCGATTTCTGGAGTAAAACTCCAAGCGCTAAAGGCACGTTCTTCAAGTTGTTCGTTAAGTCCTTCGTAAGTTAGGTAAGCACGATGATAAGTCAGAGAGATATTAGTAAAAGCCGTTAGTCTTGTTTTTTCAGTTTTATAAATATCAAATGAAATATGCGGTCCAATACTATAGCGACCAAGTGATTGTTTGACATTGGTGCCACTCGCAAATCCCAGTTCAACATCATTATTTTCAAAACCAATTTTTGTTCCAAAGTAAAAACGATCAAACAGATCGTAATCAACCTTCGTCATATATAGAAGATTAACTCCATAAGCGTTGGCATAGTCTTCATCAATAATAGTGTCATTAAAAGCATAGCTAGACTTTGAATGTGTCCCAAGAGTTAAAAGAAAAGCTGCTTTCTTTTTGTCTTTTTCAGATAGCGGAAAATCTTCAGGAAGTGGTTCTTCAAGGCGATAGTCTGTTGGGTCCGTTTCAAAGCGAGCGACAGGTTTATTTACTTCTCTTTTATCTTGATAAATAACTTTTACGTATTTAGCCTGAATAAATGCTGGGAAACCATCTTTTGACAATGTTTGATAAAATTCTTCATTATAAACTTTATCAATGATACTAACGCGCTCACTTGCTTCAGAAGTATTTTCCCAAGAAGAAGCATTAAAATGTTGATCATGAAGATAGATTTTATCTCCCTTTCTAACAACTTGTTTAACGTTTGAATCAAGTGAAGGCTCTTTTAAAAGAGGAGCTTCAAGAACAATGACGATGCCATCCATGGCAAAAAGTTGGCTCGATAATAGTGATAGCAATACTATTAAGATAAATTTCATAGATTAAATCCTAAGCGGTAGCCAACACTAAATGAAGCTGATGATTGTGATTCTTTTTGAGACGATAAAATTGTTTCAGTTGTATTTTGATCGAGAGAAATATGAGTTGTTCTATACTCGATGCCACCAAGAAAGGTGCCAAAACGTGTATCCATAGCGAGCTTAGCAGCTCCTCCCCATTCATAACTACTTGGTGAGTATTCTTCATTAAGTGTTCGTGCTGTCGATAAAAAAGCCTTAGCAGCTCCAGCTTCAAGTTCTATTTGAAAATCGTCGTTTTTCCAAAGTTCATAAGAAATCTGTGGCCCTATAAAAAGTGAAGTCCATTTTATTTCAAAGAGATCTCCAGAGGCGATAGCATTTTGATAGGAGCCACTTATCCCAATCTTTAAAGGCAAACGTTGGTCATTATAAAAAGTTCTGATTGTTAGTCGTTCGCCTCTGGCACTATCCATCTCTTGATTAAAAACTTGATTCCAAAAATTAGGTGCAATACTTTCAAACTCCCAATTAAAGTCAACTAAAAGCTTCAACTCATTTTCAAAAGCAGAATATTTTAGCCCTGCTCTTCGATCATAAGTAATTTTCGGGTTAATAGAAGGAGTCAGCTTAAGATCATCCTCAATAGGGACGACCAAAACGGAGCGGGCAGAGAAGATAGGGTTCATATCTTTGTCTAGAAGATGAGTTGTTTGGCTTCCAGGATAGATCTCTTGCGCCCAAACCTGAATACGTCTAGATATTTGAAAGTCTTTATCATCACTTAATCGCGTAATAACTGTGTCTTTAGGTACGACTGCTCTGAATTCTTTTGGACGATCTTCTTTTTTGGGAAGAGGTGGAGGGGTTAGAATTCGTGTGCGTGCTTGTTCAACGGCTTCTTTTTGATCACCCAGGGCATCGACAATATCAAGCGATGCGAGCTCATCTTCGCTAAAGATATCTCCTTCATAGGCTGAATTTGCAGGTGCGTTCTCTAGATCTTCAAAGTTTAGATCTTGCGCGTTTGCAAATGAGCAAAAAAGGAACATGAATAAAAAATATTTCATTCTTAAATTCTAAGGAAGATTCTAGTAAACCGCCACCTCCTTTTGGCACTGTAGGGGCAAATAACTGAACTTTGGTCAAAAAAAAGCTCACTTAGCTATTGGTTGTGGTGAATCTCTATTTTGTTAATCTGTCTTATCATGAAAAATGTCTTCATCTATAGGGGCATCAAAGTCCTGGAACAAGTCACTAGTGCTCAGCGAAGCTCGAAGCTTCCTCCGTTAGTTATTCTTGCAAGTCATTACCATCACAATGAAACATATCAAGAGTATATTTTAGCCATTTCAAAGTTTTGTCCGGTCATTTTTCTAGAATTCCCAAGTTTTGGAGAGAACACCGGGCAGGCGATGAATGATGTTGAATGTGCCGATATTTTGGCCAAATATTTTCAAGATAGAAATCTTCGTGGAGCCAATTTAATGGCGATTGGAGATTCTACTGGCATCGCTTATTTCTTTAGTTATATGTACCCACGCTGGCCTGGCAAACTCATCTTATCGGGAGTGGCAGCTAGGCTTCGAGATTCTGTTCGAACGTTATTTAAAGGAAATATTGAAGCCCTTGCCAATCAAGATTCAGGCAAATTTATAACGGGTATGCATTCTGGAATGATGAACCATTCGAAAAGAAATTTTATAGAATCATATCAACTTTCAAAATCACATTTATGTCAGTTTTTACAAAATGAAAGTTCAAAAAAAGATCCAGAAAAATCGATTGAAAATTTAAGCCGTTATATCAAAAGAGATGATTTACCAGATGACATTAAGGTGCCGACCTTATTGATTGCGGGGGAATATGATCCTTTTACTTCTGTTCATGACCATTTCTTGGTGGCGAAAAGATGTCAGCGAGCTCAACTTGCAGTGATCTCTCAAGCCGACCATTTATGCTTGATCCAAAGACCAAAAGAATTCTTACTTACGACATTAAGCTTTATCGTTAAAGATAAGGTTGCTGATATGTCCGGAGTTAAAGTTCATAATGGTGATGAGATTCCAGGCTACCTTAGGCAAATTTACCCACGAATTCACTTCGATGAGATTGGCTTCATTCAAAGCCAATCTGGTTCGCAAATTCCCATTAATATCAAAGATATTAATATTTATGGCTGTCAGCTTTATACGTTGTTTTCAAAGCACCGCTCTTTTCGTGATCATCACTTAACGTTGCGACTCAACACCGATGACGTTGAAGATTTTAAATTAGATTTATCTTTCTTTTCTCAAAACAGAGGGACCTTTAAAGCGGTCTTTCATCATTCAAGTCTTGATGTTTTAGAATCCTTCGAGGCGTTACTTGAGCGATTCCAACAATCAAAAACAAAAAAACATTCTCTGATTTCTGCTTAAGTGCTCGATTACGCTTGGGTTTACGCGAGGCATCCTCGTTGCTTACAGCCGTGCAAAATGGTATGAATTAACTCATATGGACGTATCTGCTTTTATAATGCGCTTAGCAATAGGATTACCAGGCTTTTTACTGGCGATCGTATTCCACGAAGCTGCACACGCATGGATGGCAACAAGATTTGGTGATCAAACCGCTAAATCTCTTGGCAGACTCTCGCTTAATCCCGCTGTTCACTATGATCCAATCGGAACTGTTATCTTTCCTTTGATTGGCGCGCTGATGGGTGGAGTGATGTTTGGTTGGGCCAAGCCAGTTCCAGTTGATCCAAGACAATTTAAAAATGTGAAGCAAGGAATTTTTTGGGTGAGCTTTGCAGGCCCATTGGCCAATATCCTTTTGGCCATTATCTGTGCTTTTGGCTACGCCATCATGGTTACTCAAGTGCCGCAAGACTTCGTTTTCTTTACTCAATTCGTTGAAATGCTTCGAATCGCCGTCATGATTAATATCGTGATCGCCGTATTTAACTTGATTCCTTTTCCACCGCTGGATGGCTCGAAGATGGTTTCAACCTTCCTTGATTACAATGCAGCAAGAAAATATGAGGAACTTCAGCGTTACAGTTTCGTGTTTATCTTTATATTGTGGTTTACGCCTATTCTTGGATATCTGATGATGCCTGCGATCATGGCCGGAACTGGTTTAGTTAACGTTTTTATCCGCCTGCTGGCTTAGAGGTAACATGCTAGATACCACCATCCAGGTTCGTACCAATAATTTTGATGGCCCACTTGGGTTACTCCTTCATCTTGTGCAAAAAGAAGAGATGGATATTAAGAGCCTTGATCTTACGAGAATCACGGCGCAATACCTCGACTATCTTGCCAAGCTTCAAGAAGTAAACTTTGACGTTGCTGGAGATTATCTTTTCCTTGCTTCAACACTATTACTTTTAAAATCTAAAAGTGCTGTGTCTCAAGAAGAAGTTGAAAGACTTCGTGCTGACATGGACGGTGACGCCGCTCTTGCCTTCACGTCTGAGGCTGAGCTTGTTAAACGTCTTGAAGAGCTTCAACTGTTTCAAAAAATGGGTGAGCGCTTATGGCAAATGGATAAGAAAGGTCATGAGGTTTTCACTAAGCCAAAAATTGATCGTAAAGCGATTGTGAACTCTATCCTATTACCAATGGATCTTGAAAAGCTGACTGAAGCGATGATGGATTTCATCACGAAGCAAAGAAAGAAATACACTGTTGTTAAACGCGACAGACTTTCAATTAAAGAAAAACTTATTTTCTTAAAAGAAAACTTAAAGTTGGGTGAAAAATCACTCTTCACTAATCTTCTTAGTGATAAAGGTCTTGAAGATACTGATGATGTGGTTATTACATTCATCTCTCTTTTAGAACTAGCTCGCTTAAATAGAATTTCTGTTTTTCAAAATGAAGACCGCGGTGAAATTTATATTGATGTCGTTAAATCACTTGAAGACTTTAACGTTGAAAGTGCTAACGGCTTTGAAGATGAAAATGCTCCTGAACCACTAGATTTACCAACACAAGAATTGGCGACGGATGAAACGCCAGTTTTACACTAATACACACGAGAGACGATAAAAATGGAAAACCAAACTCTATTTTGTGCCTGGCCTCACTCTGATGATATCGAGCTTGAAGCTTGCTTTCCAGAAGAGGCGCTCCTTGCGTATCCTGAAAACTTTGAACTCGAGCTGGATTATTTTGATCCACAGATGCAAGAAGATAAACTTTGGAAGGCTAGAACTGGTCTTAATGAAGACAGCCTAAGCGGTGCCATTGAAACAATTATCTTCATGAGTGATCGTCCAGTATCGCTTCAAAAAATTCGTGGGACTATTGATGAGGATATGCCTCTGAAAGTCGTGCACGCAGCGATTGAAAGACTTCAAACTGAATATGAAAATAAACATCACGGTATTCGTTTGCAAGAAGTTGCTGACGGTTATCAGTTTAGAACGAAAGCGACTTATGGAAAGTATGTTCAAGATCTTTTCAAAGTCAGCGGTCTTGTTCTTTCTCCAACAGCTCTAGAAGTGATGGCAATTATCGCTTATCGCCAGCCTGTTGCTAAAACAGATATTGATAAAATTCGTGGTGTAGATAGCTCGCATATTGTTCGCGGTCTAATGGACAAGCGACTTGTGAAAGTTTGTGGCCGCTCGGAAGAACTTGGTCGCCCTGTTCTTTACGGAACAACTTCAGAGTTTTTAGAAGTGTTTAATATCAATGATATTACAGGACTTCCTCCGGAGAGTGAGCTTGAAGAGCAATCCATGCAAAGCGTGGGGAAAATTGCTGATATTAAAACTCTTGTTCATACAGGAGATAAAGCACGCTTTTCATTTGATGAAGTAGGCGAGCTTGATGAATTAGCAGAATCAATTCGTGCTATTTCTGCTGACACTTTATTTACTCAATCACTTAAAGATGAAGAGAAAAGAAAGCTTAGTGCAGAAGGTGAAGGCCAAGCTAGGAAATCAGCCTTTGATCTTTTAGAGGACTACGTTAATAAACGTCAGCTCGAAGACATTAATAAGTCAGCAGGTCTGTCTGAGTTGTTTACTGCCGTTACGCTTCCACAAGTTATTTCAGATTTAACAGCAGGCCCATTTAATGAGCCTGAAAATGATGAAGATGAAGACTTTCAAATGATTGATCTGGAAACAGGTGAAGCGATTGATGAAGATGAGTTTGATGCCTTTATCGATATTGAACTTTCTGATGAAAGTGATGTTGAAGATGATGCTAATGCAGACTTCATCGAGCTTTTTGGAAGTACAAGTGAGCAAGAAGAACAAGATCTTGCCGATGCTCTTGATCAAGCCTTTGAGCGCTTAACTGGAACAGCTCTTGATAATGATGAGCTTGCTCTAGATGATGCAAAAATGGATGATAATGAGCGTAAAATCGATACTTTAACTGATGATATGGTTGAAAAAGCCAATGATCTTGATATCGATTTGTCATTCCTTAAAGAAGATAATCAAGAGCCTGATAGCATTAATTGACATCAAGCGTAGGGGAGCGTAAGTTCCCCTAAATTTTAAACGAACTGCCGTGAGGCGGATTGGAGATCACATGACACTTGAATCAAATCAGATTCGCCTTCAAAAATACATTGCTGATGCTGGTATTACTTCTAGAAGAAAAGCTGAAGAATTAATCGTTCAAGGCCGAGTTAAAGTTAACGGTATGATTACCGCTCTTCTTGGTACAAAAATCGATCCAACCATTGATGTCGTTGATGTTGATGGAAGTATTATTGACCCAGCCTCTGTCGATCAAGTTTATATTCTTATGCACAAACCTCGTGGAATCATGACGACAAGAAATGATCCTGAAGGTCGTCAAACTGTTATGGATCTTTGTAAAGAAGTGAACGAGCGTATCTACCCAGTAGGTCGTCTTGATTACCTTTCAGAAGGCCTTCTATTAATGACGAATGATGGTGATCTTGCCAACTTGGTAATGCACCCTAAATATGAAGTCATCAAAGTTTACGAAGTAAAAGTTTTTGGAGCCATCTCTGAAGGTATTCTTAAAAAACTTCGTTCAGGTGCTGAAATCAATGGCACTAAAGTCGTACCTAAGTCTGTGAGAGTTATTTCTCAGCTTCCAACTAAAACTTGGATTGAATTTAGACTTGGTGAAGGTAAAAACAGAGAAATTAGAAAAATCTGTGAATCTCATAATGTTGTTGTTGATAAGCTGAAGCGTGTTGCTATTGGTGGACTAACTGTTGAGGGGATTTCTCCTGGTGGTTACCGTTATATGACCAAGAAAAACGTCCTTGATGCTCTTGGTATGAAGACTGATGGTACGCCTAAGTTTGATTCCCCAATTGAATATCAATCACCAAAAAAGACAATTAACGTAAAAATTAAAGGACCACAGCCTACAACTCTGGCTGATGATCGTGCCTTTGAGAAATTTAAGCGTGAAACTTATTTTGAAACACTAAAGAATATCAAAGAAACAAAAGCTGTTGCGGTCGTCAAAGAAAGAAAAGAATTCTTTGCAGAGCGCGAGGCCATGCACCAAAAAAGAAAGGCGAGAAAAGAAGCTCGCCTTAATCGTGTTCCTCAAAAAGGGAACGTGCATGCTCAAATTGTTAAGTAATTAACAGTCGTAGCTAACCACTTTATGAGCGCTCATTTGTTCTTGAAGAATATCGATAGAATATTCGAGCGCTTGTTCTGCATATGGGATGTCTTCAGCTTTAAAAGCTTCAATGAATTTTGCTTGCTTGATAAGTGAGGCACAGATTCTCATGCATTCAGCACTGCCATCAAAAAACTCGCCTTCCTCATCAGTGGATACAACGTGTTTAATCATAGCGTTGAGAGACTTTAATAAACGAACTTGAGTCGCTGAGAGTTCCGTAACATCGACTGAGATAGTAACTGCGTTTTTCTTTGTTGCTGCGTTTGCCATTGTAAATTACCCCTGCGTTCATTGTCCCTACAAGAGCTTATCGAAACCTTTTTCAATAATTTTAGCACTTTAAGTCGGAGCGAAACTGTCTGGGAAAAGAACTGGACAATATGTCGGTTACTTAGGTAAGATCACCCCAGATTTGAAAGGATTTCAATCATTTAACGCGGGATGGAGCAGTCTGGTAGCTCGTCGGGCTCATAACCCGAAGGTCGTAGGTTCAAATCCTACTCCCGCAACCAAATTTTTTTATTTAATTAAGCCACCTTTTAGGTGGCTTTTTTTATATCCAATTCAGTCTAGCGTTCCTTTTTTGTTCAAAAAAAATAAGTTATATTGAGTGACTCATTTAAAGGAGTTGAAATGAAATTTATCTTTAGTACTCTTCTTCTAATATTATCAATTAATTTAGCTGCAGCTAATGGCAATGTTGAAGTTGTTAAGGGGACAGGCAAGTCTGCTGTCGTCATAACTAAAAAAGTTAAAGACAGTGATGTTGCAAAATCTTTTGAAAAAGTTATTACAGATATTACAAAAGATCTAACACGTTTGAAAATTGCTCAGGGCGGACCAGCTTTTTTTAAATTACTTGAAATGAAAAATGGAATGACGACTTTTCAAGCAGGTTTTCCAACAGAAAAAAAATTGAAAAAGCTTACTGGCTTTGATGTCATCACTCTTCCAAAATCTTATGTCGTCCAAGTCGAATATACCGGATCATTTGCTGATACCGGTCCAGCTTATACAAAAATTGCAAAATTTTTAGAAAAGAATAAACAGGAAGTGATTAACACTCCTTATGAGTTTTATATTTCTAACCCAGCGACTGTACAGCCTCCAAATCAGAAAGTGTTGGTTATGTATCCGCTGAAGTAAGCCAGGAAAAAAACTATGGAGGGGGACAATGTTGTCACCTTCCATCTTTATCGATATCGTTTACTCATGAAAAAACCTATTTGCCTGACAGGAATTAAGCCTACTGGAATGCCACATCTTGGTAATTATTTAGGTGCAATTAAGCCAGCCATTTCAATGGCAGCAACTGGTAAATATGATTGTTTCTATTTTATCGCTGACTACCATTCCCTAACGACTATTCATGATGCAAAGCTGATGCGCGAGTATGTCTATGAAGTCGCGGCGACCTGGTTATCAATGGGTTTAAATCCAGATCAAGTCACTATTTATCGTCAAAGTGATATTCCTGAAATTATGGAAATGAACTGGATCCTTTCTTGTTTTACCGCCAAAGGTCATATGAATCGCGCCCACGCTTATAAAGCGATCGCGGCTGAAAATACGCAAAATGGTCGCGATGTCGATCAAGGCATTAATATGGGAATCTATGGCTATCCTGTATTGATGGCCTCGGATATTTTATTTTTGCAAACCAATTTTGTTCCAGTTGGTGCTGATCAACTTCAGCATATTGAAATCGCTAGAGAGATTGTCTCTTCATTTAATGCCATTTACGGCGAAGTGCTAACGCCACCAGAAGCGATGGTTCAGTCTGAAACTTTGGTGCCTGGCCTTGATGGTCGAAAAATGTCGAAGTCGTATCAAAATACAATTCCTCTTTTTCTGCCAGAAAAGAAATTACAAAAGCTTATTAATAAAATTAAAACTGATTCCTTGCCACCTGAAGCACCAAAAGATCCAAGTGATTCTCTAATCTTCGACTTGTTTAAATTCTTTTCAACGAAAGCTCAGCAAGATGATTTAGCGGCTTGGTATAAAAAAGGTATTGGCTGGGGTGAAGCTAAGGCCGAACTTTTTAAAGTGATCAATGTCGCTTTAACTGAGCCAAGAGCGAAATATGAAGAGCTTATGGCTAATCCAGCCTTGATTGATAATATTCTTGATGAAGGTGCCGCTAAAGTCAGACCAAAAGCAGCCGAGTTTTTAAAATCGGTGAAAGTTGCTACAGGAATGAGTCGCTAATGCAAAATGATGATTCATTCACTCTTGATAAACTCGATATTGAAATTCTAAGACGGCTTCAGGCCAATGCAAGAACACCTTACCAAGATATTGCAGATGAACTTCTTATCTCCGCTGGCACTGTCCATGGACGTCTGGCAAAGCTTAAAGAAGCTGGAGTGATTACTGGTTCTAAGTTTACAGTAGATCCAAGAATGATCGGCCTTGAAGTGACAACCTTTATTGGGGTGAACCTTAGGTCAGCCAATGATCTTAAGAAAACGATTGAGATTATGCGCGGTTTTGAAGAGGTTGTTGAAGTTCATTATACAACCGGTCAGTATGGGCTTTTCGTTAAAGTGATGGTGGAGAGTACAAAAGCGCTTCATCACTTTCTTTTAAATAAGCTTCAAACAATTCCCGAAATTCATTCGACAGAAACTTTCGTATCTTTAGATAACCCAATCCAACGTGAAGGCAAACTACCAACGATTTAGTCTTTATTTATGGTAAGGATGCTTGGTCTGGATAGTGTAGGCTCTATAAAGTTGTTCAACTAAAATTAGCCTGGCAAATTTATGAGGGTAGGTGAGAAGAGAGAGTGAGCAAAACTCTTGCGCCTGATCTCGAATTTCTTTTGAAAATCCAGCAGCTCCACCAATCACTAAAGCGACAGGTTTTGGTTGTTGAATTAATTGATCTAACCAATTCGAGAATTGAACGCTATCTCGTTGTTTACCATTTTCTGTTAATAACACGAGGTGATGCCCAGCTGTCTCTTTGATGATGTCCTTGCCTTCGGCAATGACATCTTCAGATCGTGATTTAAGCTCTTTGATTTCAAGAAAACCAGCAGGCAGTCTTTTTAGATAATCTTGTTCTAATGATTCTAGATGCTGATCTTTTAATTTACCGACAGTAAAAAGGCGAATTTTCAGAAGAAGCCTCTACCATCAGGGCCACTTGGTTTTTGCTCTTCTTCACTTGAGTAGTACTCTTGTGGAATTGGCATCGGTCTAGCGGTTGCCCAAAGACCATCAAGATCATAAGCATTTCTTGAGCTATCTAAAAAGATGTGAACAATAATGTCACCAATATCCAATAGAATCCAATCAGCAGCAGAATTCATTCCTTCACGAGAAACAATCTGGTGTCCGGCGCGCTTCATTTGTAAGATAACTTCATCGGCCATGGCCTTTGCCATTGTTGGGTTGTTAGCTGAACCCATAACAAAAAAGTCTGCAAGAGAGCTTTGTTTGGCGACATCTAAAACTTTAAGGTTAACACCTTTAAGGTTTCCAATTAGCCATGTACACGCCATTGCTAAATTTAGAGGATACGGATAATTTTTATCATTAATAATTTGATCGACTTGATTATTAATATACTCACTAGACATAACTTACTTTCCTCTTCCTAAACTTTGGTACATCAAAGATTTAATGACATCAATATTTCGACCCGACACTGAAGAAATTGGTAGCACTTTTTTATCAAGCGCTTCTTCAAAAAACTTTTGTATTTTTTCAATTTCCTCTTCGGTCATAGCATCAATTTTTGTTAAACAAATAATTTCAGGCTTCTCAAGCATCTTTTCATTAAAGCGCTCAAGTTCAGCTCTAACAGTCACGTACTGATCGAAGGCTTCAAACTCATCAAGGCACCATGAAACGTCGACTAAATGAACGAAAGCTTTCGTTCTCTCGATATGCTTTAAGAACTTAATTCCAAGACCCTTACCTTCAGCGGCGTCTTCAATGAGACCTGGGATATCGGCCACAACAAAGGAGTCTTCAAGGTTAAAAGCAACAACGCCAAGATTTGGCTCTAATGTTGTAAAAGGATAGTCAGCAATTTTAGGTTTAGCGGCAGAGATCACCGAGATCAATGTTGATTTTCCAGCGTTTGGCATTCCAATTAAAGCGATATCAGCAAGAAGTTTTAATTCGAGATCAACTTCAATGGTTTCACCTGGCTTGGGGTCGATTACTCTTCGTGGTGCTTGGTTTGTTGATGTTTTGAAATTGGCATTTCCAAGTCCACCGCGTCCGCCTTCGGCGATCAACACTTTTTGATCAACTTCGGTTAGATCAGCAAGGACTTCTTGGTTGTCAGAGCGTCTAACGATCGTTCCAATTGGTACGGGAATAATAAGATCTTCGCCGTATTTACCATGGCATTGTTGGCCAGATCCGTTTTCTCCGTTTTGCGCGCGATAAACCTTACGACCTCTAAATTTTACTAGAGTGTTAAGTTTATCTGTTGCGACGACATAAACATCGCCACCATTTCCACCGTCACCACCATCAGGTCCACCTAGAGGAACGTGTTTTTCACGGCGCATGCCTGAACAACCTTCTCCGCCGTTGCCGCTGATAATTGTAATGCTGACTTCATCAATAAATTTCAAGCTATGCCTCTATTAAAATCATCTAAAAAAAAAGGGAACCTCGAAGAAGTTCCCTTTCTATTGCTTTTGTTTTCTAAGCCATTAAGCTTCGACGACAGAAACCATTTTGGTTTTTTTGTCGAGCCAACCGAACTTAACGAAACCGTCTTTAAGAGCGTAAAGAGTCCAGTCTTTACCAGTTCCGACACCTTTGCCAGCATGGATTTTAGTTCCTTTTTGGCGAACGATGATATTTCCAGCGATAATTTTTTGACCGCCGAAGATTTTAGTACCTAAATATTTTGGGTTCGAGTCACGTCCGTTGGAGGTTGAGCCGCCCGCTTTCTTATGTGCCATTTTAATAGCTCCTAATTAATTCTTATTTTAAAAATTTCTCTGCATTTTTTGATTTAGCATCAATCTTAGCAACGTTTCCTTGTCCATCAGCAACTTCTGTAATCAAAAGAGCTGTGTAAGGTTGACGGTGACCATTCTTTTTACGAGTACGGCCTGGCTTACGAGTGAAGATAATCACTTTGCGAGATTTATCTTGTTTAATAACTTGGGCGCTAATCTTTGCACCTTTAACAGTTGGAAGACCAACAACAGCTTTCTCTCCACCAACGAAAAGAACTTTGTCGAAGTCTACAGCTTTGCCAACTTCTGCTTCAAGCTTTTGAACATCGATAATGTCCCCAGCTTGTACGCGATATTGGTGTCCACCAATTTCAACGATTCCGTACATAAAAACTCCACGATAATGACAAATTCAGGAGGCTCAAAAGCGCTTGCAATCCCTGAAGTTTAGTCTGTTAAGCATTGGTTTATAGACGTTTAGAGGCCCCACGTCAATTGATCTTCGGCATATTTTGCCATGCAAAATAATCAATCCTAATACAGCTGTGGCGTTGGTCGATAAGGTTTATGGAGGGCTAACGCCATGACAACACAAGTAGCTGAAAAGACGATCAAATATTTCCAATATCAAAAAGGACACAAGCTTCCCGTTTTTGTGAAGTTTGATTCGACCTCTTTTGGCAGTGAATTAGTGACTGTTCTAACGGCCTTGAGGTTTAGCGAGTCTTCAGAAACTGAATATGATGATGCAGCAAAGCAAAGTCCCCATGCCAGAATTTTGGATATTCAAGAAGCTTCTCCCGCAGTTGCCAGACAAATTGCTTACGTTGCCAGCAGTGATCGATACGGTGCTGAAAGTATTGTGCCTAAAGAAGGCTACCGTGTTTATCGACACAAGAATGTTGCACTGATTATTTACGCCTTTAGTGCCAAAGAATGGACGATGGGTTGTGATGCACATTTTGGTAGTGATGAAAAAGATTGTCGAGTTGTTCTCAATCGCTACCTCACCTGGGCGCTTGCTCCTTTGGGTGTAGTTGGATTTTGGGGCGTACCTGTTGAAGAGGGTGTTGTTGTTATGAATCAACGAGACAGCACTGGCGAAGCCGTCTTTATTGACGTGCGCGGACGTCGTGTTTTTTCAATCGATGGTTCAAGTCGCATGAAAGCAAGATTCAGAGTCATCCGTCTTGATAGCACTCTTCATAATAAAAACTTAAAAATGAATAGTTCTGAAATGATGGCTTTCTTGGCCGCTTCAACTTCATATATCGATTCTCAAGGATTATCAGTTGGAGTCAGACAAATGATTCAATCACTTTCGCGTGATGTTGAAGGTCTGGTTCACCCAAGAGACAGCTTTAAACCAAGAACAGACTTGTCATTATAATTTCCTAAGGCGACCATGATGAAACTAGGAGTTTCATTGTGGTTGTTCAATTTGATCCGGTCATCTTTTCTATTGGTCCACTTGCAGTACGTTGGTACGGCCTTATGTATGTCGTGGGCTTCATCATCTCTGGATTTCTCTTAAAAGTATTATCAAAGAAAGGATTCTTTCCGCTTCCAACTACTAAAATTGATTCTTTAATCACCCATATGATTATTGGAATGTTTTTAGGTGCAAGAACGGCTTATGTTTTCATTTATAATTGGGATTATTACAAAGATAATTTGAGCGAATTAATAATGGTGTGGCAAGGTGGCTTAAGTTTTCACGGTGCCATCGTAGGTATGATTATTGGTGGTTATGTTTTCGCTAAAAGAAATGGACTGACACTTTTTCAGGTAATGGATAATGCCTCTCTTGCTGGCTGTCAGGGTTTATTTTTTGGTCGCATGGGAAATTTCATTAACGGCGAACTTTATGGACGTGTGACTGATTCATCTGTTGGAATGATTTTTCCTTCAGGTGGTCCATACCCTAGACATCCTTCTCAGCTTTATGAAGGAGTTTTAGAAGGTCTAGTTTTAACTATTATTTTATGGCTGATCTTCCCTAAGGTTAAACGCTACGGTGTGATCTCTGCCGTCTTCTTAATTGGATATGGATGCTTTCGTTTTATCGTTGAATATTTTCGTGAAGCCGATAGCCAACTTGGATACTATTTTGGTGGCACAACCACGATGGGGCAGATTCTTTGTCTTATGATGATTATTGCAGGAATTGCTTGGGCCTATTTTGCTAGTAAAAAAGGTCGTGAGGTTATTCTTTCGCCTCAAGTTTAAGAAAGCGAATCAGCATCGGTTTAGGATCTTTTGTTTCTGAACCTTCTGGATAAACGGCGTAATAAATTGGAAAGCAAGTAATGGTACAAGCTCCGGCATAAATGTGACGGAGCCCATCTTTGTTTTTCCACTGATAAACCGCTGTTCCATCTTTATTAAAATATGAATCTTGTTTTCCAAGTTTATTGATTAATGCTTGATGAAAAAGATCATGGGAAAAATATTGTGGAAGCCTTGCCATAAAATCAATAAATTTTCCGTCTTTGACTTGAGTCAGCACTGGAAAAACAAAGCGTTTTTGTTTTACTTCAAAGCGTAACTGAGTACTTCCACTTTCTGTCGAAATCTCTTTTCCCACTCCAGCATCTTTAGCTTCTTTGCCTGGAAAAAAAACATCCAAGCTTTTGAGTTCAAAATTATAGTTAGCCGGATCTACCTTACTAAAAAGGTCTAAAGAAATTGAGGCAAGAAATACGAATAAGATTGTTTTTTGCATGATTTGATCGCTTCTAATAATATAATTGCACGCCACTTAACGTTTGAACAAACATCGTTACGACCAGCACGATCATGAGCTGTATTAAAAAATATGCAGTTGATTGATCCATGTATAGATTGTAGCACGGAGATTTAAAATGCAGGAATCCTCAAAAAAAGAAGCAAAACTTATCGGCATTGCCATGATTGCAGGCTTGGCCATCGGTTTAGGTCTTTATTTTTCTGGCTCTGCTCATTACGTAGCCTATATTAAACCGCTAGCTGACATCTTTATTCGCCTATTAAAGATGGTTATTGTGCCTTTGGTTTTCTCTTCAATCTTTATGTCCATGATCAATCTTGGTACACCTGAAGCTCTTGGAGCAATGGGTAGAAAAGCAGTCGGATATTATTTCATTACAACAGTCATCGCCGTTCTTATTGGTTTAATTTTTGTAAACATTATTCAGCCAGGTGTTGGAGCAGATCTTGGTTCAGCTGGACTTCAAAACCTAGATTCTTCCATGGCCCAACGAGTGAGTGAACAAAAAGGATTATTTCAAACAATTATTGGTGTTTTAGTTGATGCTATTCCAACGAACCCAGTTGGCGCCCTTGCCAATAGTAACGTTCTTCAAATTATTCTATTTTCTATCTTCTTCGGGATTGTTGCACTTTATTATCCGAAACGTTCAAGTGCCATTGTTGAAGGTATGAGAAGTCTAGAGCATATGTCTTTAACTCTTACTCATTGGGTGATGAAATTAGCTCCAATTGGTATTTTTGTTTTGATGGTTGATGTGATGTCGAGATCTGGTTTTGATGCCATTATCTCGTTATCAAAATACATTTTTGCTGTTGTTATTGGTTTGACCTGTCATGCAATTTTCTTAATGGTTATTGCTTGTGTAAGATCAAAAAAATCTCCCATGTTTATTTTAAAAGGTCTTGCAACCCCGCTAATTACTGCCTTTTCAACATCGTCATCAGCGGCGACTTTGCCACTAACAATGGCGGCGGTAGAAGACAATCTTGGAGTCAGTAAAGATACAGCGAAATTTGTTCTTCCACTTGGGGCCACCATTAATATGGATGGGACTGCTTTATATGAATCAGTTGCCGCCATCTTTATCGCACAGGCCTATGGAATTGATTTAAGTATTGGCCAACAGGTTATTATTTTTATGACCGCTTCTTTGGCAGCAATTGGTGCTGCAGCGATTCCAGGTGCAGGATTAATTACCATGTCGATCGTTCTTGGCGCTGTGGGATTACCACTTGAGGGAATTGGTCTGATATTAGCGGTTGATAGGTTCTTGGATATGTTTAGAACCACCGTCAACGTCTTTGGCGATTGTGTGGGAACAATCGTTGTTGACTCGATGATGTCAGGTCAAACATTCAAAAAAGTCGAATCTGACGAAACATAAAATAGGTATTTACAGCTACGTTGCCTAAATAATTGGGCAAATAACCTTCCTGTTGACCCGGGTTTAGCATTCTGGGAGAATGACCGATAGAATAAGGGATAGCTAATTATCTCTTTCGTTAGTCTTAAAAAAGGATCAGCTTGCATGATCAGCAAAATTTCTACTGCATTTTTTACAATATTATTTTTAGTCTCATGCGCGCATCAACCAACGCAAGATCCTGCAGTTGAAATTGTTAAGGCCACTGAAGTTGCAAAAAAAGCTCAAAGAGCCAATGAAATTCACGCTAAAGAATCTCGTCTTATTGGTTCTTCAAAGATTGATGATCCAAATGGCCACTATAGAAAGACGTACTACCTTTATGGTGCCGAACATTTAAATCTTGAAAATTATTATTTTGATATTCCTGTTGTGTATAACGAGCCTGTTAAAAAATGGATCAATTACTTTGTTAGCCGTGGTCGTGATTGGTTTGAAAGATACTCAGCCCGTGCCGGTCGTTATGCTCCAGTGATGGGTGCTATTCTTGAAGATCAAGGCCTTCCAAGAGATCTTATCTTTTTAGCGATGGCCGAAAGTGGTTTTAATTCAAAAGCAAAAAGTTGGGCTCGCGCTGTAGGTCCTTGGCAGTTCATGCCTTTTACCGGCAAACGTTATGATCTTCATATCGATTGGTATGTTGATGAAAGATACGATCCAATTAAAGCAACTGTTGGTGCTTCAAAATACCTAAAAAAACTTTATGACCAATTTGGTTCATGGGAGTTAGCAGCAGCATCTTATAATGCTGGCGAAGGTAAAATGAGTCGCGCGATTCGTATGTATAAGACAGAAAACTTCTGGGAAATTACGAAAGGCCGTTACTTAAAACCTGAAACTAAAAACTATGTTCCAAAAATTATGGCACTTGCGATTATTGGTAAAAACTTAAAGAGTTTTGGTTTCCAAGATATCGACTTTCATGAAGAGCTAGATTTCGATGAGATCGACGTTAAAGGTGGTCAAGACCTGTTTGCCATTTCTGAAGCACTTGGCGTTGAGCTTGAAGAAATTCAACGTTTAAATCCAGAAGTCATGCGTTGGTTTACACCTCCAACTGTTGAAACTTATAAACTTAGAATTCCTACTGGTACTGCTGCCACTTGGAATAATTGCTGTAAAGATCAAGACTATAAAGCTGTCGCTTTCATGGAATATAAAGTTCGTTCAGGTCGAAGTGATTTAGGTGATGTCGCTAGAAAATTTAAAATCAAAGACCTAACAGTTTTAGAAACAATTAACGGCTTTAGTAGTAAGAAAAGACTTGAGAGCGGACAAATCGTTTATCTACCTTTCAAACAAGGCCAAAACTTAAAAGATAATATGTATGCTGATCTTTACGAAAGACCAAGAAAGAGTGTGGTTAGACGTCGTAAATATAACTCACACATTAAAACAGCACTTCGTCGTGGAAAAGCTATTAAAAATCCTTCTCGTTTTTATACGGTTCAAAAGGGCGATTCTCTTTGGAGTGTTTCAAAGCGTGTAGGTGTACCGATGGATACCATCATTGCCACCAACTATGACCTGTTAAGAGGTCGAATGATACGAGCAGGCGACAAACTAGCAATCGAATAAAAAGAAACCGGGTCTAGCCCGGTTTTTTTTATGCCACTTCAAATTTAATATTTTTAAGCTGTTCTGCTGGAATTTGTTTTGAAACACCTAGAATCTCAATTCCAAGTAAAGATCCTGACTTATCTTTATCAATGAAAAGATCTGGACGTATTTCTTCTGTTTCACTCACATCAGCATTTTCATTGATTGAAATATATAGAGCATCAGCATTTTTATCATATGTAATTTTCATGGCAATATTCCTTTAAAGTTTCTATCAAAATGAGCTGTAATTATTAAAGAGCTTTCCTCTGAAAATCTAACAATCACTTTAAGCCACTTTCTTTTTGACTGTATCCAATAGTGAACTATTTTCAAACTAGGATCTCTTGGATGATCTTTTATAAATTTTGAATGAATTAAACATTCTTGAATCCATCGATAATTAATGCCACGCAACTTTACGCGTTCTCTAGCATGATGGGTCAATAATAATTGCATATAAGCTCCTTGCATTTTGAAATGCTAGGGAACTATTGCTTTGTATTTAGCTAAGTCATTGAGTTCAGGCGATAAAGAAAGCTTCAAAAGCAATTTTAAAATGGGTAAACTCAGTTTTTATTTCAGCGTAGGAGAGTCCGTGTCTTATTCAGTATTAAGAACTCTTAAAAAAGAAGACGACAAAGTCGTTAGTAAAAAATTTGTTCGCCATCTCGTGGTTGGTGAAGATTTATTTGCTGTGGCCCATACGCAAAAACTCTTGGCCCAATTTCCTCAAGAGACTTCACTTTTAGTTGAAAAAAAATTTGAAACAAAAGATATTCTACCTAAAGGTGCTTCAACCTTAAGAGGTGAAGCCAATATCGCCGCGATTAAAGAGCTTTATCCTGAATCGGTGACGACTGAATATGACCGCGTTGCTAGATTTATTAAAGAAGGTAAGTTTAAAAAATTTGGTGGCAGAAGTAAGCCTGAAACCCTTCTTTGGGGTGAGCATTTTTATATTGATCCAAAGATCGATATTAAGCTTGATGGACTCTTTCCATTTATCAACGAAGAAAACCTGTATGAAAAATTACCGGCGATCGAAGAAAAAATTAAAGCCATTCATAAAATTCAATCAGCTGACTTAGTTGAAAATGCCCAGTGGGCAGTTGAATGTCACAGCGGTGTGACTTATGAGTGTGAACATCTTTATTTTTCTAAGGGCCCTGCTGAATTTTTAAATTTCATTTCAAATAAAGCGGCCTTATCAAATGAGTTTATCGAGTGGTGTGAAGCGACTCAAACGCCAGCCACACTTTTTCATCACTGGACTTTTTCTAAGCCTGTGATGGATAGAACAGATACAATTTTTCTGCCTTATTCATACACTCATGAATGGGGACATGCTGTTGTTGAATTCGTAGCTTTAAGTGATGGATCTCAAGAAGCGAGAATGACAAGTTTCATTGAGCCTGAACAAACAAGTGAAGAAGAGTTATCAAAGAAGATTCGTCTCTATAAAAGAAATCTTGAAAAAATTTGTCCTGAAGCTTCTAAGTTTTCTAAGGATGAATATCTCGCATTAGTTGCTACAAGTGTTAATGCAAAAAATGATGATGCTGGCTTTCAAAAGTTTATGCATGAATTAAAGAACTTAATTTTCATAGGAGAGCAGGGTGCAAGCCTAAAAGACTCTAGTGATGTCTCTCATCTTATGCGCGGACTTAAAATTTACGCCGAAAATTAAGAAAGTCATAAAGACCGAGTAATCTGGTTGGATCTTTTTGCCCCTTCAATGCAGTGATTTCATTGTTTTATTAAAAAATAATAAAAAATAATTTTATGATTTTTATCGTGTTTAAATTTTGACGTATTTGAGGCGATAGCCCGGTGGGGGCATCTCGATAGGCGCCCCAAAGCTTTACTGGTATTGTCTTTTGAGTGTCGGGGCAGCTTCGAAGATTACTAGATTGATCGTGTCCATTGTAGTTTTAACGCAAGAATTAAGCGCGACTTGTTAAAAAACATAAAAATTCTAAGCGGTTAGTTGTTGACAAATATCCCGTACCTTCTGAAAATCAAAGCTGATTAAAATTTTTTAGTTCCAATAAGGAAAATCGATTACATATGTAATCAGATCTTTTTCAAGGAGAAGATTAATGAAAAAGCACATTGCTATCGCAGCTGGACTAGCCGTCCTATCAACTAGCGCTTTCGCTACGAAGTCTCGTATGGAAGCTCTTGGACAAGGTGATTCAAAAGGATCATATTTCATCCAAGATTCTCGTAACATTTTCCGTAACGCTGCTGCTGTTAACGACATGACTAACTATGTTGTTACTGAGTGGGGTTCAACTGCTGGTCGTAACCCTGAAGGTGGTTTCTTCCGTTCAGCTGGTCAATTCAATTATGGTGTTTACCTTAATTCAGACGTAAGTGCTGCGACTCATACAAACGGTACTAATACTGGCGCTCTTTCTGAAGACGACAGAATTACTGCTTTCATCGGTGGCGACATGGGTGTTAAGTGGGGTGCTAGCCTTTTCCGTGCTTCATCTGAAGATGAGCAAACCGTTGCTCACAAGAAAGAACACGATTCAATGGGTGTTGGTCTTGGTGTAATGTCAGGTCCTCTTGAAGGTTTCGTAAACTTCACTTTCAAAGACGAAGCGAAAGGCAACACAGCAACTGCTGGTTCAAAGTCTGATGCTGATGCAATGGAAGTTGGTTTAACTTACCAATGGATGAGCTACAAGTTTTATGCTGACTACAGCAAAAACACTCAAAAAGTTACTAACGTAACTGCAAATGCTGGTACAGCTTTTGATCAAGATGTTGCTGTTATCACTGTTGGTGTTGGTCACACACAAGAAGTTTCTGCTTCTTCAAGACTTTTCACAAACATTGAATACCTAAACACTAAATCTGAAGAGAAAATTGCTCTTACAGACGACAAAGCTAGCAAACTTCCACTAACAGTTGGTTTCGAAGCTGATGCAACTTCATGGTTGGCACTTCGTGGATCAGTTTCTCAAGTTGTTCTTCTTAACACTGAGAAAAACAAAGCTGGCAAGAAGAAGTCTGAACCTAACACTACTAACGTAAATGCTGGTGCAACTCTTAACTTCGGTAAGCTTAAAGTTGACGGTATGATCGGTACTGGTGGTAACGGAACTGAAACAGCTACTAACGCTGAAACAGGTTCTCTATCTCTTGACCGTTTAATGACTCGCGTAGCGGTTCATTACTGGTTCTAATTTAAAAATTTATTTTTTTAAAATGAAGCCACTCTACGGAGTGGCTTTTTTTATGCTAAAAAACAAGACTCATTCGCTTGTCATCTAAGTTACTCACTGTCACAATATTCTTAAGTTATTTAAATTTAGTTTTTAGTTAGAAATAGTTTCAAGGAGAAACGGATGAAAAAACTTGTTATTGCTGCTGCCTTTTTAGGTCTTAGCACTCAAGTAGCTCATGCTACAAAAGCGCGCTTGATTGCTCTTGGTCAAGATAAAGATGGTTCACTTTTCTTAGATGATAATCGTAATGCATTTAGAAATGCTTCTTTCGTTTCTAATTATTCTAATATGGCATTTTTTGATTATGGTGCAACTGGAAACGCAATTGGCTTAGACACTGATACAGCTCAAAAAGCTGAAGGTGGAGTTTTTGTTAAGCACGGTGCACTTACTTATGGTGTGTATCTTGGTAATGAAAATGACACTGGTGTATTATTGAAAAGCCTTGTAGCAACAACTGCTGGTTCAATGCCTCAATCTGATAACGTTCTTGAATTATCTGTTGCAGGTAGTGCAGGTATTAATTGGGGTGTAACTCTTGGTTGGGCACCAACAAAAGATGAGCAAGGTGCTGCTGAGAAAGAAAACAAATCTTTATACACACGTATTGGTGTGAATAAAAATAACTGGGAAGCTTACGCAAACGTCTCGATTCAAGGTGAATCAGACAATAAGATTACTAGCGAAAAATATGATGGCGGCGGAGCTTACGATGTTGGTGGTTCATACCAGATGGGTGATATGACTGCTTATGCTCGTTATAAAACTGTTGAATGGGATCAAATTGCTTCAGGTGTAAAAACTAAGGGTGATTACAAAGAGATGAAGCTTGGTGTTGGTCATGACCATGAAGTTTCTGCAACTTCAAAAATTATCTATGAAGTTGTTTATGATTCAGCAGAAGCAAATCTTAAGTATGCGACTAACCCAACTAAAGGTAAGTACTGGCAAATTCCACTTATCGTTGGATTTGAATCTAGTGCAAACTCATGGCTGACTCTTCGTGGTTCAATTTCACAAAGTTTAATTGGTAATGTTGACACAAAAAATATTGGTTCAATCGCAAATGCAACAAACCAAGCTGTAATTGCTGCTCGCTTTAATGCCCCAGCTCAAAATAATTATAAAGGTTCTCTAAAGAACACAACTAACGTCAATGCTGGTGCCTCATTAAACTTTGGCAACCTAACAATTGATGGTTTGATCGGTACAGGTGGAACTGCAGGTACAGCTACTACTTCTACAGCTGAATCAGGTACACTTTCTCTTGATCGCTTAATGACACGTGCAGCGGTTACTTATAAGTTCTAAGAAATTTATTGATTCTATGATAAAATAGGGCGTCCTTCGGGATGCCCTTTTTTTTTGAGGTTGAGTTGTCTGAAGTGATTCTAAGTGATGAAGATAGAGCAGAATATAGCGAGCACGCTGAGCGACTACTTCAAGAGATCACTACTATTATCGAAGTCTATGAAGACAATCCGGGTGATTTAAAATCACTTAAAAGTTTTCATAAAGCGATGGATCGTATGCAGATGCAGGCTAAGCTTTATGAGCTTGATGTGATTGCTAGTTTTTGTGAAATGGGGAAACTAGTTTCTGACAACGCGACAAAGAGTACTTCTCAGGCACTTAATGAAGTTGCGGCAGGTGTGTTAGCCGATACTGTAGATGTTCTCATGCAGATGGTTCAATCAATTAAAAGTGGTGAAGACATTTCAAGCATGAAGCAATTTGAATCGTTTATTGGACGCCTTCGAATTCTAGTCGATAAATTTAAAGCGCTTAATGCTGACAATGATATTGAAAAGCTTGATGCAATTGTTAGTAATTTAGAAAAGAAAGATTAAACAAATCCAATTTTAATCACTCGCTCAAGAGCTTGAATCATTTTAAGATCGTATTTTCCAATTCCATTAAGTTTAAATTCTTTGATGACCTCTAATGGCTTTAGACCTGAGATCATGACTTGTTTATCATAAGCATTCACAAGACTTAGAATCTCTTCTAGCTTGGAAAGTTTTGTTTTTTTGTAAGGGCCCGTTCCTGTTAGGTTTTCTTCATGAAGCTGAGCAAGTTCCAAAACTTCTTTACTAATCCAATCAAGATAAACAAATTCATTAAGTCCTTCTTTGGTGTGCTTATTATAAATAATTTTATCAGCACTACTCATGACATCTTGATTTTTATTAAATAAAAGCTTTTGTTCTTCTTTAAGACCTAGATCATGAATAAGTGCTGCAATTGAAATGGTCTCTATTTCTTTACCACTACATTTAAGTATTTCGGCCATCTTGACGCAGATGGCACAGACATTCATCGAATGCTTTACAATTTCTTCGCCAATTTCGGATTCTTTCTCATACAAGGCAAGCAGGGCGTCTTGTTTGCCCATGACAACTCTTGCAACACTCTTAGCTGCAGTCTTAGTCATCTGGTAAGAAATTTGCGATTTAGGGTCTTTTTCCATGCGATCAAGTGCGACGAAGGCAGTGCCTTGAACTAGCTCAACCTTGGTATCGAGATCAATTCCTTCATCAGCAAGAGTATCGGTTAGAATTTGGTCGAGATATTGTTGATAATTTAACTCTTCATCTCGTTGAATAAAAAACTTAGTAATCTTTTGTTTTTTTAGTTGATTAAACTTCTCTCTTTCAATCGCATCACCTGATTTAACATAAAGCAGATGTTGATCTTTAAAATAGATATAAATACCAAAATTTAAAGGCTTATCAGGACGAAGAGTAGAAATTCTTACGGGTGTATAATTCATGCATAGACCTTTCGGTTAAAGCAGAGGGGGTGTGAGGAAAAAAGTGCAAATTAATCTATATAATTAGCGAAATTAGATCTATTTAAAATTAATTTGTCTAAGGGCTTCGTAAGCAACGGCGGTAGCGGCATTAGAAAGATTAAGCGATCTAACGTGTTCAGAGTAAATTGGTAGAGTTAGAAGTCGATCGATATTTTTATCCATAAGCTCGTCATCAAGACCAGCTGTCTCGCGACCAAACACTAACCAACACCCTTTCGTAAATTGAGCTTGATAAAGAGGCTTGGTAGCTTTCTTAGAAAAATAGTAAATTTCTTCAGGCTTATTTTTTTCAAGAAGTTCTTCAATAGTATCGTATTCGATTAAGTCGACATGCTTCCAATAATCAAGGCCAGCTCGTCTGACTTCTTTTTCATCTAAAGAAAAACCGTAAGGGCGCACCAAGTGAAGGCGAGCCCCTAAGGCCAAACAGGTACGCCCGATGGACCCTGTATTACCAGGGATTTCGGGAGCAACTAAAACAATATTAAAAATAGGCTCGTGGCTCATTTTTGATTAGCAAGAAAGCGCACAAGGCTTCTAACAATAATGCCTGAGGCACCTTTAGACGGACAGTATGGCAGATGCTTTTGACTGTCACCAACGCCAGCGATATCAAGGTGTGCCCAAGAAACGCCTTCGGCAACAAAGTTTTCTAAGAATGCTGCAGCTTTAGCCGTTCCACCAAAACTAGATCCACCGATATTTTTAAGATCACTCATAGAGCCTTTCATATCGTCGCGCCATTCTTCGATGATCGGAAGAGGCCACATGTATTCATCAGTTTCTTTGGCAGCACTAAGGAGTGAGTCAGTTAGTTTTTTATCATTTCCAAGTACGGCGCAAACTTCTGTACCAAGCGCAACCAAGCAAGCACCAGTCAATGTCGCTGCATCGATAATGGCATCAGGCTTAAGGTCACTAGCATATGAAAGAACATCACCAAGAACCAAACGACCTTCAGCATCAGTATTTAAAATCTCTACTGTTTTACCATTTCTTGCAGTCACGATTGAGTCAGGCATTGTCGCATGTTCATTAACAGCGTTATCAGTCATTCCTAGGAAACAAGAAACTTTAACATCAAGTCCAAGGAGCACAGCTGCTCTAAAAGCTGCATAGACAGTTGCAGAACCGGCCATATCAAACTTCATGTTCATCATTGAGCCACCTGGCTTTAATGAATATCCACCAGTATCAAAAGTTAAACCTTTACCAACAAGGGCAATATGCTTTGTTTTTTTAGTGGCTTTCTTTGGAGTGTACTCAAGGTGAACAAGACGAGCATCATGGGCTGATCCATTATTCACAGATAAGAACATATTCATCTTTTCTTTTTTAAGTTCAGCCTTTCCAAGAATTTTAACCTTAACGCCTTTAAGATTAGCTTTAACGTCTTTTTCAATTTCTTTTGCATAAGTTACAGAGTTAAGAACGTTTGGTGGTTCATTAACAAAGTCTCTTCCAACGTTTACACACTCTGCAACTTTTTGACCGTTATCAAAAGCGATCTGTGCTTTTTTAAGGGCAGAAGTTTTTTGTGAGCTTTCAACAAAAAGAGTTTTTAATTTTGGCTTATTCTTTTTTGAAAGATATTTATCAAAATTGTAAGTCGTCATATAGAAAGCTTCTGCAAAGGCTTGCATACTTTCTTCAATTTTATTTTTAACAACAAATCCATCAATCATGATTGATGCTTTTTCGTTAGAGCCTGAAATCTTCTTAACGATACCAGCTGTCGCGCGACGAAGAGCTTCATAGTCATAATCAGACTTTTCACCTAGGCCAATAATTAAAACGCTTAAACCTTCAGTTGTGGTAAACTGAAATGAAGAACCCTTAGCACCTTTAAAAGTACTAGCAGATTTAATAGTTTTGAACGTGCTTCGTAGTTCCTTGGTCCAATCAGAATCGACAAGAGTGGCTTTGTCACCTTTGCCTTTGCTGAAGGATGGTAGAATGACCAATTCATCTGAAGAATGGGCA
>Ga0210019_1001181_pt1 | contig 28899 bp, 31 predicted proteins | sample CryGeyCG2114_020_2_FD_183969 | JGI IMG/M metagenome (GOLD analysis project Ga0210019, IMG submission 183969) | Groundwater microbial communities from aquifer - Crystal Geyser CG11_big_fil_rev_8/21/14_0.20 (SPAdes) (version 2) | ecosystem: Environmental > Aquatic > Deep subsurface > Groundwater ...
ATTCGCCGTCAACCATTCTTGACTTGGCCGGCTTGAAGCCAAAAATCACCCGCCTCGGTCCAGTGAGCAAAAAAGACCTGATGAAGATGTTTAAATAAAACACCGACCAGTACTGGTCGGTGTTTTGACAGATAGGGCTAAAAGTAAGTTTACTATTGACAGAAAATTCCCAACTGATACTATAGACCTATACCTATGGTCGGGGTATTGATGAATCATTAACTATTAATTTCAAAAATATGACTATTCAAAAAGAAAAAGCCCTCATAAATTTTAAAAAGGCCCAAGGCTTAATATCCAAAATCATCAAAATGGTTGAGGCCGATGAATACTGTATTGATATTATGCAGCAAAACTTGGCAACGGTAGGACTTTTGAAGTCAGCTCATCAAATGTTGATGGAAAATCATCTTAATACTTGTTTCAAAACGGCAATGGAAACAAAAAACGAAAAAAGGAAACAGAAAATGACCCAAGAGATTTTAAAACTCACAAAACTATTTAATAAATAACTAAATTATATGAGTGAAAAGATAAAAGAACATACTTATTATGTCAGAGGCATGCATTGCGCTTCTTGCGAAGTTTTGATTGAGAAAAAATTATTAGAATCGGGCAGCATAAAATCAGTTGAAGCTTCAATGGCTAAGGGCGAGGCGCTAATTGAATACGAAGGCAAAAGACCAACTCCCAAAAGATTAAACGAAATTTTTAAAAGAGAGGGTTATGTTTTTTCTGATTTGCCTCGCCAAAGCGAAGCGAAAGCGGGCCAGCCGAGAGAATTTTTTATCATTTTCTGTATAGGATTATTAATTATTATCGGTTTTATCGGATTAAATAAATTAGGGTTATCAGGATTAATAAATGTTGGCTCAAAATCGTCTTTGCTAATGTTTTTTGCGTTTGGGCTTATAGCCGGAATTTCCAGTTGCGCGGCCTTGGTTGGCGGAATAATTCTTTCTATGTCAAAACAATGGGGCGAATTGTATTCGGATGCCGACTCTACTTGGAAGAAAATTCAGCCCCACCTAATTTTTAACGCCGGCCGACTTATTTCTTACGGCGTTTTAGGGGCGGTGCTGGGAGCCGTTGGCAGTAAACTAAATTTTTCCTTAAAATTTGGCCCAATTTTAATTATGGCTGTTTCTGTCATGATGATTTTTTTGGCTTTCCAGATGTTCGGCTTTAAAGCGTTTAGAAAATTTCAGTTTACAATGCCCAAATTTATTACGAGATTTATTGCCAACGAGTCCAATTTCAAAGGCCGCTATATGCCTTTTTTAATGGGTGCGTTTACTTTTTTCCTGCCCTGCGGTTTTACCATAACTGCTCAAGGGTTAGCTTTAATTTCCGGAAACGCAATTCAAGGAGCACTGATTATGACTTTATTTGCCTTAGGAACTCTGCCAATGCTTTTAACTATTAGCTTTTCCAGCTTGAAATTTTCGGGAAATTCCTGCTCGTCCGGAAGATTCTTGAAAGTCGCTGGAATTTTAGTTTTGTTTTTCGCTCTTTATAATATAAATTTCCAGCTAAATGTTTTGGGGATTACCAGTCTTAGCGATTTAGGCATTAATTCTGGCCGATTATCCAACGCCGCAAAAAATAATTCGCTCCAAAACGAAGAAGGATTGCCCTTAATTGTTAATGGCAAACAAATCTTAAAAATGGACGCTTCTTCTCGCGGCTATTCGCCAAACTATTTCAAAGTAAGAGTCGGAATACCGGTAAGGTGGGAAATTACCGATAAAGGCACCAGCGGTTGCACCAACGCCATTATTTCAAAAAGTTTATTTGAGGGAGAAATTCTCTTGACTCCGGGCCAAACCAGTATTAAGGAATTTACTCCCGAAAAGCCGGGTAAGTATAAATTTAGTTGTTGGATGGGAATGGTTTCGGGGACTATAGAAGTGGTGGATCTTGCAGATAGCGAAACTATGCTTCAGCCAGAAAAATTCACTGGCTATCATACTGGGGTAGATGTTGAATACGAGGACATAACAAACAATGTGAATATTTATTCTATTTATGATGTGGAATTTTTCTAACAATCCGATGAGCTGGTTTGGTTTTGGCTTTGGCTGGATTTTTATGATTTTATTCTGGGCGCTGATTGTTTATGGACTGATAGTTTTTATCCGCTGGCTTGATAAACAGGGGAAAAGCGAAAACAATGATAAATCTGCTTTAGATACTCTTAAGGAACGTTATGCCAAGGGCGAAATTGATAAAAAAGAATTTGAAGAAAAAAGGAAAGATTTAATTTAAATCTGTCTAACTTTTATCGCGATGATTCAAAAAACAATCCTGACAATTTCGGGCATGCACTGCGCTTCTTGCGCGGCAAATATTGAAAACGCTTTAAAACAAGAGGCGGGGATTAAATCCGCCAATATTAATTTTGCTTCAGAGAAACTTTATTTAGAATTTGACCCGATTGAGATAAGCATTGCCAGAATCCAAAAAATTATTGAGAAATCAGGATACGGGGCAATAGAAGAAGCTGCCGAGGAAGAAATGCGCGACCATCATAAAGAGGCAAAGATACAAGAAGTCAGGAAATTAAAAAAGCGGTTTATTTCCGCTCTAATCTTCAGTTTCCCCATTATTTATATGGCGATGGGCGAAATGATCGGATTGCCAATGCCAACAATTTTTGAAAATTATGGGACTATTATCCAGTTGACTTTGGCGACGGCTGTTATTGCTTCTTGTTTTAATATCTGGACATCTGGTTCTAAAAAATTACTGCGCCTGTCTCCGAATATGGACACCCTAATCTTTATTGGCACAGCCGTTGCTTATTTTTATAGTTTAACCATTTCTGTTTTAGTGTTTTTGGGAATAAAAATTGAGGCGTATCTCTATTATGAAAGCGCGGCTTTGATTTTGGTCTTTATTTCTTTGGGAAAATATCTGGAAGCGGTAACTAAAGGCAAAACCAGCGAAGCGATTAAAAAACTTATCGGCCTTCAGCCCAAAGAAGCGGCGATTATAAAAGATAACGAGGAAATTAAAATTCCTATTTCTGAAGTAAAAATCGGGGATATTATTTTGGTCAAGCCCGGTGAAAAAATCCCAGTGGATGGAATTGTTATTGATGGCTATTCCGGTGTTGATGAAAAAGCGATTACTGGCGAAAGTATTCCGGTGGAAAAGAAAAAGGGCGATGAAGTGATTGGCGCAACCATTAACAAGACCGGAGTTTTAAAATTTAAAGTAACCCGAGTCGGCAAAGATACGATGTTGGCCCAGATTATAAAAATAGTTGAGGAAGCAATGGGCTCCAAAGCGCCAATCCAGCTTTTGGCCGATAAAGTTTCTTTTTATTTTGTTCCGTCCGTGATTGGCCTTGCTATTTTGTCTTTTGTTATTTGGCTTTTATTGGGCCAGCCCCTTACTTTTGCTTTAACGGTTTTTGTCACTGTTTTAATTATTGCCTGTCCTTGCGCTTTGGGCCTGGCAACGCCAACCGCCGTAATGATGGGGACAGGTTTGGCGGCAAAAAATGGCATTTTAATTAAAAGCGGCCAGGCCCTGGAAATTGCCAGAGATGTGAATATTATTGTCTTTGACAAGACCGGGACATTAACTCGCGGCGAGCCAAGCGTTACTGATGTTATTCAAGTTAAAGATGAGATTAGCGAAAATTCTATTTTGCAAATTGCCGGGTCAGTGGAAAAAAATTCCGAACACCCTTTGGCTCAGGCGATTATTAATAAGGCGAAAGAAAGAAAAATCAATTTGTCAGAGGTAAAAAATTTCCAAGCCATACCAGGCCATGGTGTTTCAGCTGATTTGGAAAACCTGCCTGCCGACAGACAAGGTAAAAAAATACTTTTCGGAACAAGAAAACTAATGACTAACAATCAAATTAACCCTGGCCTAATAGAAGAAAAAATGATTGTTTTAGAAGAGCAAGGCAAAACAGCAATGATTTTAGCGCAAGACAAAGAGATTATTGGCATTATTGCTGTGGCTGACACTCTTAAAGATTACTCAAAAGAAGCAGTTAAGATGCTTCATAAAATGGGGAAAAAAGTCGCGATAATTACCGGAGATAATAAAAGAGTTGGACAAGCTATTGCTCAACAAGTCGGTATAGACAGAGTTTTAGCCGAGGTATTGCCGCAAGAAAAATCAGCCGAAATTAAAAAATTACAAAACAAAGGGAATATTGTGGCAATGGTTGGCGACGGTATAAATGACGCGCCGGCTTTGGCGCAAGCTGATTTAGGTATTGCTTTGGGTTCTGGCACAGATGTGGCGATGGAAACCGGGGAAATAGTTCTAATTAAAGATGATTTGAGGGATGTGATAATGGCAATTGATTTGAGTAAGTACACTTTAAATAAAATTAAACAAAATCTTTTCTGGGCATTCTTTTATAATATTGTCGGTATTCCTGTTGCCGCCGGTATTTTATATCCTTTGACTGGTTGGCTTTTAAATCCGGCCGTTGCCGCCGCCGCTATGGCTTTTTCATCAGTGAGCGTTGTTTCAAACGCTCTTCTAATGAAAAGATATGAATCAAAATCTTAAAGGGAGTTCCTTGTTGTTGCCCGCACGCGGGAGGGTTGGGGCAAAGGCGACTTCTTCTCTTTCAGAGTTGTATATACCTACCAATAAAACACCCTGATAGTCGGGGTGTTTTAAGTCAGAAGTCAACAGATTTTAGATATTGCTTTATCCTTTCTCTATCTTCGTTTTCTCTGTTCCCCTTAAAATACATTTCAATAAAATCAATTTTCTTTCTCTTTTCAATATAAGCGTAAATAACTCGCAGAGACGATCCTTTTAAATACCTGCAAAAAAGGCGCGCCTTAATTATTTTGACGCTATCGGTTTGGCTGACGATGTTAAAATGTTTGCTGTTGCCGAGCGGCACAACAGAGACCACGCTTCTAAATTCCCGCAAATCGCTTGAAAGAGATTTGTACTTTTTCGCCAGCCGCTTGCATTCTTTTGAGAACTCGGGCAATTCATTAAAGTTCATCATCGTAATTTCTGACGGAATAGCGCTCGTCGCGGTAGAAAACGCTTTCATACGAAAGCGGCTGACCGTCCTTGGCGACTTTCCATGGAATATCTTCGTGCGAATAATTTTCTATTTCTTTGGCGTTTTTATCGGAAAGACGCGCCAAAACATCATCAATATGTTCTATTTCGCGCGCCGAAAACGCGTCAAGATTTGGACGCTTGCGAGGCAGATATTTCTTTTGCTCATACTTAAAATATCCGCTTTTTACCGCTTCAATTTCTCCTTTTTCTTGCATGTTGGCGAGAATAGCTCCCATTTCTTTTGAAGTGGGCCCATGATGATTTTTAATGTAGGTTGCGCCCATTAGATTTTCTTCAAATTTCTCGTAGTAGTCAAAATCAATGAAGTAAAGCAGTTTATGGAGCACAGTTTCGCCAACATTTGGTTTGCTCCCGACTTTTCCGAGCACATACAATAAGACCTGCTTAAATTTTTCCAGGTGTTTTTCCGTAACGCGGATTTGAAGTCCGCCAGAGGGCTTTTTTGTCTCTTTTTCTATAACCACTCTGCGTTCTGGCGCTTTGCCGGCAAGGAAGTCCTCCAACGAGACGCTAAAAATCGCCGCCAGTTTTTTTGCTTCGGTAATGGTCAAGTCCCGTTCGCCTTGTTCAATTTGAATATAGGTCGGTCGGGACATTCCAAGTTCTGACGCCATGTATTCTTGCGAAAAGTTGTTTTCTTTGCGCAACGCCTTGATTTTTCTAAATAGATCCTTATCCATATATAGACATTATATATCTTGTAAATAAATCTTGTCAAGTTGATAAGTAAGAATACTTGACATCAGAGTCGGGCATATTAAAATCACCCGCCTTGGCCCGGTGAGTAAAAAAGACCTGATGAAGATGTTTAAGTAAAACACCCCGCAAGCGGGGTGTTTTAATAGTGCGTTTGTTTGACGAAATCCGAACCTTTTTTCAACGGAACTGACGGCGCGCTTCGCGCGCCAAACTGAATGCTCGGGCGGGCAAAAAGGAAGGGGGTTGGGGGAAGGAATTTTTGCCCGCCCTCGCTTTCCGTCGTCGCTGAATTTCGTGCCAACCAAGTTGGCGCGCCACCCATAAATTTTTACTAATTTTCTAACGGAAATATTTTACAATTTTTATTCGGACACACTAAAATAATTTCGTCAAAAAAATATTGTCCTAAATTTGCTCCTAAAATAAAATTTCTAAAATTATTTTTAAAACACTCCTCGTCGATAAATGGAGGGTTAGAAACACAAAACAACAGGCAAATTATACCCTTAGCCGACTTACCGAATATGTGTTTCCCTAAGGGTTTTATAATTATATCTTTCCAATATTCAACATAGTCTCTCCAAAACTTTTTTCTACCATCTTCTTTTTCCCCTAAGCAAATAAGTTCAAAAATGCCACCCCTTTTATCAATAGTTCTGCGCGGACCTTCTAATTTCCCATCAGCAAAAACCACTTGAATTTTTTTATCTTCCCAAAAGACATCAACGGGATTGTCTTCAACCGGATTTGATTTAATATCTTTTTCTTTAAAATTTAAACCTTCGTTTTGCAGATATCTTTTGACAACATTTATTTCTTCAATTTGTTTTTGAGTAAAAGAATCCATTTTATTTTTTCTTTTATTTTTATCTTTGTTTATTCCTGTTATTTTAATAATCCTGGTTCATCTAAAATCCTTGCCAATGATTCAATTTCTCCAATTTGAGCAAAGGTTGGAATGCCTAAATAACAATTATCCTTTACTAATATAGCTGCCCCACCGGAATTGCCGTGCTCTACTTTTGCAGATGTTACATAATAATTACCGGCATTAACACTATACTCGTAGCTAGAAATTATACCCTCGGTAGCCGTAATATCCGTTTGTGACCCTATGCTAGGATATCCTAAAATTACTATTGATTCTCCTAAAGAAGGTTTACGCTTGCAATAAAATCCTTGTTGTAAGAGAAGATTAGCAATAAAATTATCGGATTCTCTAATAATTAAACGCGCACCATCAGATTCATCACCAGCGGCTTGCATATTAAAAACACCGCTTGTTGTATGATGGTAAACATAATATAACTTACTGTTCCCAAGAAATTTGACAGTACAATAATCCGGCGTAGCCAAACCTCCCGTGAGGGGTAATTGCCTTGAAATAACATGTTTATTAGTTTGGATGCCAACGCCATCAGAAAATCCGAATAGCGTTCCGGAGCCAGCTTCACTAAAAGCATATGTTTCGTCTTTATTGAAAAAATCGCATTTTATATAAGCTACTGATGGCTTCCATTTATCTATAACCGAAGAAATGTCCACAGATTGAGAGGGTTGAGAAGGGATATTTGACGATTGTTGATTCTTTTGATTTTCTGAATTTTTTGATGGAATTTCTTTAATAATCTGGGGTTTCTGATTTTTTAAATTTTCTATTTCTTCCTTAAGTTTTTCCATTTCTTGTTTTTCTTTCCCCTTTGATAATGGTATTATTGGAAACATCAGCCAGCCGAGCTAATTTTTCTTGCGACAGACCGCGTTTCTTCCGCAGAGATTCAATTCTTTTTGCGGGGTGTTTTGACATTGTGCCGACGGTGGGAGTTGAACCCACAAGGGCTTGCGCCCACAGCATTTTGAGTGCTGCATGTTTGCCAATTTCATCACGTCGGCTTATTATCATTCTCTCTAAAAAAGGGCTTGTTGTCAATTAAAACAGATTTAGGTATAATAAGATAGATGGAGGTTAAAAAACGACAAAAAAGAGTTGCTTGGAATAGGGGCAAAACCAAATTTAAGCCCAAGTTGTGTTTATGTGGATGCGGTCAATACACGAAAGTTCATAAATATTACTACAAAAGCAAGGGAGGTTTTACTTATCAGGTGAGTAATTCTATTCAAGGGCATGCAAAAAGAGGAGCCGGTGGCTATAATCCAGAGATTCATGAACCTCGAAAGTGCGCTTGTGGGTGCGGCCGATTTACTAATAAAAGAGGAAATATTTATTGTTTATTTATCAAAGGACACGAGAACATAGGACGAATTCCATGGAATAAGGGTAAAGAATTTTCAGAAGAGGTTAGAAGAAAAATGAGTTTGGCTAAAATTGGTGTTGTTCCTCCGAACAAGCAAAATGTAGATGTAAATGAAATTTTCCGTCTTTATGTAAAAGAAAAGAAAAATGGCAGTGAAATAGCGAGTATTATGAATGTGAGTATTGATGTGATAAAAAACAGAATTAAGGGGAAAAGTTGGGTAAGAACAACAAAAGAATCCTGCTCTTTAGATTCGTCCAAAGCGAAAATGAGGAAGTTGCAGGTAAATAGATTATCTTATCTTAGTAAAGTCGGTCGTAATAGAATTAATAATCTTGAAAAGAAACTTTACGATGGGTTAGACAAACATGGCATTGATTACATCCCTCAATATCCGATGTATAATAAATTTGTTGTCGATGCTTTCTTGCCGAAATATAATTTAGTCGTTGAGGCGTTCGGTAGGTACTGGCACACTCTTCCCAAAATTAAAACAAAGGATTTATCAAAGAAATCTTACTTAGAAAAATGCGGTCATAAGGTAGTTGAGTTGTGGGAAGAGGAAATCAATGATATTGAGAGATGTGTTAAAAAAATAAAGGATAAGCAATGGCCAGAATAATTTCAGTTATCAACCAAAAAGGGGGTACCGGGAAAACAACCTCTGTAATCAATGTTTTGAGTTATCTGGCCGCTTTAGGCAAATATGTGCTTTTGGTTGATGTTGACCCGCAGGCCAATGCTACTTCCGGGTTAGGGATAGAGCCGAGAAATGTTTCTTTGAGTTTGTATCACTCCTTAGCCAGCGGCTTATTGCCGGAAGAAGTAGTCAAGAAAACCGGCATTTTGGGCTATGACGTTATTCCTTCGTCTTCCGATTTGGCCGGCGCCACGATTGAATTGGTCAGCGCGGCCAATCGGGAATTCAAACTTTACGAACTGCTGCGCCGAATACGAACCAATTATGACTATATTTTGATTGATTGTCCGCCCAGTTTGGGGCTACTGACTATTAACGGCTTGGTGGCGGCCGACGAAGTGATTATTCCGGTCCAGTGTGAGTATTTTGCCTTAGAGGGCTTGGGTCAGCTGTTAAAGACGATTGAACTTGTCCAAGAGAATTTGGACAGCCCGATAAAAATCAAGGGAGCGCTTTTGACTATGTATGACCGTCGTAACCGTCTGGCGCGCCAGGTTAAAAAAGAGGTGGAGCGGAATTTCCCCGCCTATGTCTTTGAGACGGTGATTCCACGCTGTATCCGGTTAGCCGAAGCGCCCGGTTTTGGTCAGACGATTCTTCAATATGATCCCCGTTCCAGGGGCGCCCGGGCTTATTATCAATTGGCCAAGGAAATAATTCAACTTGACAAAAAAAAATAGCTGCGCGGCGGGAAAATCAGGCGAATATACTCTTGTATTCACCAGTTGTTTCCGCCAGGCAGGGAAAATATGAAATCAGCGTTAGGCAAGGGCTTACAATCCCTTATTCCCAAGAAAGAATCAAGAATAAGCGGATTTTTAAAGGGGAGAAAAAGTCCGTCCGGTTTGGGCGAGAGCAGAAACAGAGATAAAAAGGAAAGCATTTTTAATATTGAAATTGATAAAATCAGGCCAAATTCCAATCAGCCGAGAAAAGATGTCGGCGTTGAAGCGCTCAAAGATTTGGCCGATTCAATCAGAGAGCACGGCATCTTACAGCCGCTCCTGGTTTCCAAAATTGAGAAACCAAGCGAGCGCGGACGGCAGGTTGAATACGAAATAATCGCCGGCGAAAGAAGATGGCGAGCGGCAAAACTGGCCGGCTTGCCGAGTGTACCGGTTATTATCCGTGACAGCTCCGCCCATCAAAAACTGGAAATCGCGCTGGTTGAAAACATCCAGAGGAAAAACCTCAATGCCATTGAGACGGCTCTGGCCTACAAACAGTTGCAGGACCGATTTGGTTTAAAACACCATGAAATCGCCAAAAAAATAGGCAAAGATAGAAGCACCATTTCCAACGCTCTGCGCATCTTGGGCTTGCCGCAGGAAGTCCAAGACGCCATTGTCGGCGGGAAATTCAGCGAAGGGCATGCCAGAGCGATACTTTTAGCCAAGCCGGTGGCTCGACTGCCGATATTTCGTCGGGTTTTAAAAGAGAGCCTGTCTGTGCGCCGGACGGAAGATTTGGCCAGAAGAGTGGCTAGACCGGCGACGCCGGGCGGGACCGGACCAAAAAATCCTCTGTTCAAGAAAATAGAGAGCGAGTTAAAAGAAATTTTGGGCGGTCGGCGCGTCAGCATCACTAAAAGGGGAGACCTGGGTAATATTAGGATTGAATTTGTTACCCAGGAAGAACTAGACCGACTGGTCTATCTGCTTTCTCAAAACTGATTTCCTTTTCGCCGGCCTTTAATTTTTTTTAAACCAGGCCTTGATTTTGCTTTTTGCCGCATTGGTTTTGACGATTTGAAGCCAATCTCTATTTGGCTTCTTGTTTTTTTGAGTGATGATTTCTACGACTTCGCCGTTTTGCAAAGGCCGCGACAGAGGCACCAGTTTTTCGTCAACTTTCGCTCCGGCGCACTGGTTGCCGACATCGGTATGGATTTCGTAGGCGAAATCAATTGGAATAGCTCCTTCCGGCAGATCAATAATATCGCCCTTGGGAGTAAAGACAAAGATGCGGTCCTTAAGAAAATCAATTTTAAGCGAATCAATGAATTCTTCCGGCGAAGAAAATTTCTCGTTTTGCCATTCCTGGAGTTGTTTGACCCAAGATAATTCTTTTTTAAATTCTCTTTCTGGCTTTTGATGGAGGATTTTTCTCTTGATATATGATTTAAGACCCTTTTCTTCGCTGTAATACCAATGGGCGGCGATGCCGTATTCCGATTCCTGATGCATCTGAGGAGTTCTGATTTGAAATTCGGTAATTTTTCCTCCTTGGCAAAAAACGGTGGTATGAAGCGACTGGTAGCCGTTTGGCTTGGAAATAGCGATATAGTCCTTGATTCGGCCGATAAGCGGCTTCCATTTTTTATGGATTACTCCCAAGGCGGCATAGCAACTTTCAATGTCTGGGACAATGATTCTTAGCGCAACAATATCATAGATTTTGTGCCAGTCCATATCATAACGGAGAAGTTTTCGGTACAAACTGTAATAGTGCTTGGTCCGAGCGTGAATTTCTATCACTCGCACATTTTTTCTCGTTAAGTTTTTTTTAACAATCGGAGTAATTTTTTTAAGATATTCTTTGCCTTTGATGTATCGGTCTTTTACTCGTTTGACTACTTCTTGATATTCTTTTGGGTAAACATATTTGAAGGCCAGGTCTTCCAAATCGCCGCCGATTTCGCGGATGCCCAGACGATTAGCGATGGGAGCATAAATTTCCAGTGTTTCCAAGGCGATTCTTTTCTGTTTTTCTTCCGGCAAGGCGTCTAAGGTTTCCATATTATGAAGCCGGTCAGACAATTTTATCAGGATAACCCGAATGTCTTTGGCCATCGCCAGAAACAGTTTTCTCAGATTTTCCACCATTCTTTCTTTGCCGTGGTATTTAATTTTTCCCACCTTACAGATGCCTTTGACTAAGTTTAGGATGTTTTCCCCGAATTTTTTTCTTAATTGGCCGGAAGAGGTTTTGGTGTCGTCTAAAACATCATGAAGCAGGCCGGCGGCAATTGTCTCGGCGTCCATTTTTAATTTAGCCAGAGTCATGGCGGTTTCAAGACAATGGTAGATATAGTCCTCGCCTGATTTTCTTTTTTGGCCGCGATGGGCCTTTTCGGCAAATTGATAGGCCCGCTCAATGACTTTAGCGCTGTCAAATGAGTGGTGTTTTTTAAACTCGTCTAAAATGTCTTTGATAGTGGATGGCATAGATATTTACTCTTTTTCTCTTTGATAACCGCATTCCTTATTAGAACATTTGATTTTGTTGCCTTTTTCAGTTAGCAGAGAGCCGCACTTGGGACATTTGGCGTCAATCGGCTTGTCCCAAAGCGCGTATTTGCATTTTGGATAGCGCGAACAGGAATAAAATATTTTTCCCTTCCTGGTTTTTCTCTCAACAATGTTTCCTTTTTGGCATTCCGGGCATTTGACGCCGGTGGAATTAACAATCGCTTCCAAATGTTTGCACTTGGGAAAAGCCAAACAGGAATAAAATTTGCCGAAGCGTCCCATTTTTATCACCATCGGACTGCCGCATTTCGGGCAAATTTTATCGGTTGGCTCTTCTAATTTTTTCTTTTCTACTTCTTTATATTTTTTAGTCAGGTTTTCATGGAAGGGCTGGTAAAATTCTTTTAGCGCTTCGAGCCAGTTTTTTTTGCCCTGGGCGATTTTGTCCAGCTCTTTTTCCATCTCGGCGGTAAATTTGACATCAACGATTTGGGAAAAATTCTCCTTCAAAAGGTCAATGACGATGAACCCGATTTCTTTCGGGACAAATCTTTTTTGTTCGTCTTTTTGAACATAACCGCGCTTTTGGATAGTTGAGATAATCGGAGCGTAGGTTGACGGCCGGCCGATACCGTATTCTTCCAGCGTCTTAACCAAAGAGGCCTCGGTGTATCTGGCCGGCGGTTTGGTGAAATGTTGTTGGGTAATCAGTTTGACCAGTTCTAAGATTTCATTTTCGGAGAGTTTCGGCAGGGTATTTTCCTTTGTTTTGGCCGGACCCGCCTGGCCAGCCGACAGATAGATTTTTAGAAATCCGTCAAATTTAATAACCGAACCGGTCGCTCTGAAAATATATGAATTAGTTGAGTCGGGTTTGGCCTCGATGTCAACGGCGGTGGAGTCAACAACGGAAGAAGCCATTTGAGAGGCGATAAATCTTCTCCAGATAAGGTCGTAGAGCTTGAGCTGTCTTTTGTCCAAGGGCCGTTTTATTTTTTCCGGATCTCTCTCTGCTTTAGTCGGTCTGACTGCTTCGTGGGCTTCTTGAGCGCCTTTTGATTTGGTTTTATATATCTTTATTCCTTCGGAATATTTCTGGCCGAATTTTTTGGCGATAAACTCTTGAGCGCTTTGAAGCGCTTCGGCGGAGATATTCAAAGAATCGGTGCGATGGTAAGTAATCAGTCCGGTTTCGTAAAGTTGTTGGGCGAGCCGCATCGTTTGTTCGGCGGAAAAACCAAGTTTTCTAATGGCTTCTTGCTGGAGAGTGCTGGTGGTAAAAGGCGGACTGGGATATTTTTTTGTCTCCTTGCTGGCAATGTTTGCGACCCGGTACCGGGCGTCCTTCAGCGCCGCCAGTATTTTATCGGCTTGTTCCTTGTCTTTGACGCCCAATTTCGGAATGGCTTTTTTGTTTTGTTTGATTAGTCGGGCGACAAAAGCGTCTTTGCCTTTTTCCTTTTTGAGGTTTGCTTCAATACTCCAGTATTCTTGGGGACTAAAGGCGCTTATTTCTCTTTCTTTGTCAACAATCAGGCGGACGGCGACAGACTGGACTCGGCCTGCCGAAAGCCCTCTGACTACTTTTTTCCAAAGAAAAGGGGAAAGTTTATAGCCGACCAATCGGTCTAAGATTCTTCTGGCCTGCTGGGCATTGACCAGATTAATGTCAATTTGGCGCGGATTTTTAATTGCCTGTTCAATCGCTTTTTGGGTGATTTCGTGGAAAACGATTCTCTGGTATTTTATCGGCGATTTAGGTGATTTCAAAATATGGAGAATGTGCCAGGCAATGGCTTCTCCCTCTCTATCTTCGTCGGTGGCCAGAATAATTAAATCGGCCTTCTTGGCGGATTTTTTCAATTCTCTGGCCGCTTCTTTGGCTTTTGGAGGGATAACATATTTTGGCTTGAAGTCGTTTTCTACATCAATGCCAAGTTCCTTTTCCGGCAAATCGCGGATATGGCCAAAGGATGATTTGACCGAATATTGGCGACCTAAAAACTTAGCGATAGTTTTTGATTTAGTTGGACTTTCAACAATAACAAGATTCATAGTGTTAGTTAATCACGTAATTATTTCCTCCCAGATTTCTGACTCGGCCCTTCATCTCTAAGATGGTCAGAGTTGAAATGGTTTTAGCTGTTGATAGTTTAGTTTGGTTGATGATTTTGTCAATGTGGAGGGGTTTTTGAGAGAGACGCCCTAAGATAAACTCCTCCTCTTTATTTTCCGCCCGATTATTTTTGGTCTTTGTCTGTCTGGAATAATCTAAGTGAAGCTCCTCAAAAACGTCTTTGGCGCAGCTGACTAATTTTGCTCCAAGCTTAATTAAATTATTTGTTCCGGTGGAATTCGGGCTGATAATAGAGCCAGGAACGGCAAAAACTTCTCGGTTTTGCTCCAGGGCGTTTCCAGCGGTAATCAAGGCGCCGCTTTTTTCTCTGGCTTCAATAACGATAACGCCCAGGCACAGTCCGGAAATAATTCTGTTGCGCTGAGGAAAGTTTTGGGCGAACGGTTTTGCGCCGGGAGGATATTCGCTGATGACAGCCCCAGTTTGAATAATTTTCTCGGCTAACCGCGTATTGGAACGAGGATAAATACTTTTTGAATCAATGCCCGAACCCAGAACGGCGATAGTTCTACTTCCGTTTTCAAGAGCTGTTTGGTGCGCCAGAGTATCTACTCCCTTGGCCAACCCGCTGACAATAGTCAGACCTTTTTGACAAATATCGGCCACTAGCAAGGGAGTGATTTGTTTTCCATAAAGAGAAACTTTTCTCGGTCCGACGACGCCTAGACTTAGCTTATCTGACGGGGCGAACCGGCCGCGAATGTATAAAAGCGCCGGCGGCGCATAAATCTCTTTTAATAATTTCGGGTATTCTTTGTTTTTTATGCTGATAATTCCGATATTCTGTCCGGAAATTTTTTCTAATTCCCGGTCCGGATTGATTTTTATCCTTTTCTTTTGTATTTCGTCTATAATTGATTGGCTTATTCCGGTCCGGGCGTATTCGCCGGCGTTTGCCCGCCAAGCGTCTTTTAACGACCTAAAATGGTTTAATATTTTTTTAAAGCTAACCGGTCCGACGCCGCCGGTAAGATTAAAAGCATGGAAATATTTATCTTCTTTTAGATAGGTCATTTTTCTTTAGCCCGGCCCTTCTTGAAGGAAATTGTCTCCAAGAAAGGCGCGGGGTTGACAACGCCAGTTGGTTTTTATAGTATTTTGTATTGTCTGATTCCTATTGGCCTTCTCAGGAAGCGGCCGATATCCGAATAATCCCTCCTAATTCGGGTGGCCAAAGATCGGAGATATTTCGCTTCGGCGAATCTATCTCTGACGCTTTCTGGGTGGGCTAACAGGGATTGGACGAAAGGGCCGCCATAACCAATTGAGCGGCTTTCTTTATTTCTTCTTCAACGATTTTTTCTTCTTCTTGGCTGAATTCTTCCAAAATAAATTCTTCTGTCTTTTGAATTATTTCTTGGTTCGGTCTTATTCCTAGGCGAACCCTTTTAAATTCGTTTGTTTTCAAGCGGTCAATAATGGACTGGACTCCCTTATGCCCGGCTGAACTTATATTCTCCTGGATTTTTATTTCGCCCAGCGGCAGATCAATTTCATCGTGAACAACAATAATATCTTCGGGAACGATTTTAAAATAGTCAGATATTGCTCTGACGCTTTGGCCGGAATTGTTCATATATAAAAGCGGCTTGGCTAAAATAATCTTTTGCCCGCTGAATTCACCGATAGCGACAAAGGCGTTGAATTTATTTTCTTTTTTAAAATTCTTAATTCCAGTTTTTTCGGATAAACAATCAACTACCCGCCAGCCAAGATTATGGCGGGTTTTCTCGTATTTTTTTTCCGGATTACCCAAACCAACAATTAGCTTCATAATATAGAAGGTTTACTCTAATATTTTTTTGATGAAATCTTTAATTACGCTGTAATTTTCCTGTCCGGCCTTCGGATATACGACCGAGGCCGTTTGTTCTCCAAGAGGAACTTGGCCGCCAGTAAGCAATTCGGTATTTTTTTCGTCTATAACCCCGCTTTTTATTTGATCGGCGCCGATCTCTTTGACTATCTGGTAGAGAGTTTTCATTTCCAAAATAGACAAGTCGGTTTCAATATGCTTATTCAAGGAGTCAAATATTTTTAAATAGGTTGGGAAATCCCATAAAGGATTAAGGGCAAGAACTTTCTGTTTGAGCAACTGGATAACTTGCTGCTGGCGGGTCATTCGGTCAAAGTCGCCGTTAGGCGAGGTATAGCGGGTCCGGATATACCTTAAAGCAGTCGGGCCGTCCAAGTATCTCCAGCCCGCCGAAAGGTTAAAGGTTTGGTAAGTATAGTTGGGGCCGGGAAAATACGGATCATTGATATCTTCTTTGACATAAACATTAAGACCGTCAATCAGATTGATGATTTCTTCCACGACGGCGAGGTCAACGACAATATAGCGGTCAACAGATAACCCGGTGATTTCTTCTATTTTATTTTTAAGCCCGTTAATGCCAACTAAAGCGTAGAGCGAATTTATCTTTCTCCAGGACTGGCTTTCTGGTATTCTGACCAATAGATCCCTGGGCAGTGAAATTAAGGCCGATTTTTTAACCGAGTCAAATTGACTTATGTGAACTAAGAGAATTGTGTCGGTTAAATTTCCGCCGGCGTATCCTTGCCCAGCTCGGCCGAGAACTAAAATATTTTCTTTCAGCGGTTTGTCTTCAGATTCATTTAATAGCGGAATATTTTGAAAAACAATCTTCCTTTCTATCTTGGCGTTTTCTGTTTTTTGACTTGGATATATCTCAACCAAGGAAGCCGGAGTTATTTTATATAGAATAAACAAAACAAAAAGAAAGGAGAACAAGGCGATTAGAACAATCTTCCTTTTTTCTTTTCCGGTTTTCTTATCCAGCCAATTCATTCTGAAAGTATATCAAATTTGATTTTTTTTGCCAAATGAGTTAGAGTTAGAAATATATAGAAAACAATAATCAAGAATTTCTAACCAGATGAAAAAAATACTTCTTTTTGTTTGGGAAACGGCAAAGATAGTCATTGTTTCTTTGGCGATTATTATTCCGGTAAGATATTACCTCGTCCAGCCGTTTTTTGTCCGCGGGGCCTCAATGGAACCCAATTTTGACAATGGCCAATATCTGGTTATCAACGAGATTGGTTATCGGATTGACCAGCCAAAAAGGGGCGATGTAGTTGTCTTTAACTATCCTCTTGATGAAAGCCAGTATTACATCAAGAGGATAATCGGTTTGCCCAATGAAAAAATTGAGATTAAAGACGGCGCGGTTTTCATTAACGATGTCGCGCTGGATGAATCGCTTTATTTGCCGGAAACAATTTTTACCCGCGGGGATATGGCTGTTAATCTAAAAAACAGGGAGTATTTTGTTTTGGGAGACAACCGTCAGGCAAGTTCTGATTCAAGGCAGTGGGGGATTTTGCCGGCAAAAAATATCGTGGGGCAGGTTTGGCTCAGGGCCTGGCCTTTGAATATGGCTAAGATTTTTTAAACCAATTGACTATGTCGTCAAAAAAAGAGAGAAAATCAAAAAATATGTTTCAGGCGCCCAAGGGCACAAGAGACATCCTGCCGGAAGAGCAAATTTATTGGGAAAAAATCCGCCAAGTTGTCCAGAAGGTCGCAAAAAGTTATGGTTTTGAACGGCTTGACACGCCAATCTTGGAAGAAGAAGGGCTATTTATTAAGGGTACCGGGTCATCAACTGATATTGTCCAGAAGGAAATGTATTCTTTAAAAACAAAAGGTGGCGACAGATTGGTTTTGCGGCCGGAGTTTACGCCGGCCTTTATTAGAGCCTACTTGGAAGACGGGCTTTCCAGCCGTCCGCATCCGCTAAAGTTGTATACCACTGGTCCGCTCTTTCGCTACGAAAGGTCTCAAAAAGGAAGATACCGCCAACATGAACAGGCAAACTTCGAGATTATCGGCGAAAACGATCCCGTTTTGGACGCTCAATTGATTCAGGTATTTTTTTCTATTGTCGGAGGCCTTGGCCTTAAAGACATTGTCGCTCAAATAAACAGCATTGGTTGCCGTCAGTGCCGACCGGCTTATCGGAAGAAATTAGTCAATTTTTATAACAAGAGGAAAGGAGAATTATGTTTTGATTGTCAAAAACGGCTAAGACAAAACCCGTTGCGGCTATTAGATTGCAAAGACGACAGATGCGTCTTAATAAACGAAGAGACCCCGCAGACAATAGATAATCTTTGTCTTGATTGTCACAACCACTTTAAAAATGTTTTGGAATATTTGGATGAACTTGAGATTCCATACATTCTTAATTCTCGGCTTGTCCGCGGCTTGGACTATTACACTAAGACAGTTTTTGAGATTTGGCCGGAAGAAGAGGCGGGCAGGCAGTCGGCTCTTGGAGGCGGAGGCCGCTACGATAATCTGATTAAGAATTTAGGAGGGAAGGAGACATCCGGCGTCGGTTTTGGCCTAGGGATAGACCGGCTGGTCAATTTTATAAAAGAAAAAAATATTAAGGTTTCCAGCGAAAGTTTACCGTCTATTTTCTTGGTTCAATTGGGAGAGTTGGGCAAGAAAAAGGCGCTGAAACTTTTCGAGGATTTAAGGCGGGCAAACATAAAAGTGGCTAGCCAATTCAGCAAGAATACGATGAATGCCCAGCTTAAATCAGCCGACAAAATGAAAGTGCCCTTTGCTCTTATTTTAGGCCAGAAAGAGGCCCTGGATGGGACAGTAATTATTAGAGATATGAAATCTGGCAGCCAGGAAACGGTTCTTTGGGAAAAGGTGATTAAAGAACTCAAGAAAAGGGTCAAGAAATAATTATTGCGAAATTAGCAATTTATAGCCAATTTATGGATTGTATTTTCTGTCAAATCGTCCAGGGCAAACAAAAAGCTGATGTTGTTTATGGAAACGACAAACTAATTGCTTTTAAAGATATTAGTCCCAAAGCGAATATCCATCTTTTGGTTGTTTCCAAAAAACATATTATTTCAGTCAACGAGTTGGAGAATAAAGATAAAGGAATAGTCGGCGAAATGGTTTTGGCAGCCAAGAGTTTAGCTAAGGAATTTGGCATTGACCAAAGCGGCTATCGCTTGGTATTTAATGTCGGCCGCGGCGGCGGGCAGATAGTTGACCATCTCCATCTTCATCTGCTCGGCGGCGGCTTTTTAAACAATGAACAACCAGGATTTACCGACAACTAACGAGGAGAAAAAAGAAATAGTTCTAAGCTCAAAAAAGAAATGGTTTTGGCTGGCAGTTGCCATTGCTTTAATCAGTCCCGTTTCGGGGGTAATTTTGGCCGTTGCTCTCTTGGCGGAGTCGGGAATGAGAAGGACAGGATTAATCATTTTTATTTTATCGTTTATCTGGGGAGTGGCGTCTTTATACTTAACCAGATGGTTAATGGATAACGGCTATTTACCTGTTTTTTAGGGGAAAACAATAATGGAGAAATCAAATATTTTCCAGTCGCTGTCGGTTTTGGTCGGAACTATTATTGGCGTCGGCCTTTTTACTTTGCCTTATATCACCGTTCGTTCCGGCGTCTGGACAATGCTTTTTTATTTTCTTCTTCTTAGCGCCGTGACGATTTTAATCAAACTTATTTACGGTGAAATAGTTTTAAGAACCAAGGATATCCATCGTTTGCCGGGTTATGTGGGAAAATACTTGGGGGAAAAATGGAAAAGAGTTTCTTTTTTTTCCAACGCTCTTGGGCTGACCGGCGCTCTGCTGGTTTATCTGATTGTCGGCGGCAATTTTCTTTATGCTCTTTTCGGCCAATCTTTTGGCGGCGACAGGACTCTTTATACTCTGATTTTATTCGCTGTCGGCGCCACCTTGATTTATTTTGGGATAAAAAGCATTTCCGCTATTGAATCGCTTTCTCTGGTCTTATTCTTTGTGGTCCTTTTTCTTATTTTTCAAAAGGGATTTTCTCTGGTCGGCGTGGGAAATTTTTTTTCCTTTGACTGGAAGTATTTCTTCTTGCCCTACGGAGCGATTCTTTTTTCATTGTCGGGAACGTCGCTGATACCGGAAGTCAGAGAAATACTGGGCAGTCGTCCGCAAGACCTTAAAAAAGTGATTTATTGGGCGATCGCCGTCGCCGTCCTGGTTTACCTGTCTTTTATTTTCATCATCATCGGCATTACCGGCCAAAGTACGACGCCAGACGCTATTACTGGGTTAAAAAACGTCTTAAACGACGGCCTAGTCGGTTTGGCGCTGATTTTCGGATTTCTAACGGTCTTTACTTCTTTTTTGACCATTGGCCTGACGCTCAAAAAAATCCTTTGGTATGATATGGGATTCAAGGAAAACTTATCTTGGTTTTTGGCCTGCTTGCCGCCATTAGCTCTGTATTTAACCGGCTGGGATAATTTTATCACTATCATCAGTTTAGTCGGCGGAGTTTTTCTCGGCGTTGATGTGACTTTGATGATTTTAACTTATCTTAAAGCCAAAAAATATGGCGACTTAAAGCCGGCCTACTCTCTTAATCTTCCCCGCCTTTTGGTTTACGCTTTGATTCTTTTCTTTATCCTCGGCGCTATTTACGAAATACATTATTTTGCCGCCTAACTCCAAGAATGTCTGCCACTAAGTCGCATTGCATTTGATGCAATGCGGCTTTTGGTTTTAACCTAATAAATTTGGCGGCTTGTCAAAAACAGAAGAAAGGAATATATTGAGGTAATGAAAAGCGATGATTTTTTCCGCAATCCAACCAAAGGGAAGATGAAATTGGCCAAAGTTGCTAAAGAAATTTTCGATTTCATCAACTACGAACCGCAGGGCAAGTGCCGATTGGTGGTCGGAACTGACTCCAGCGGAGGCAAGAAGACCGAATTTGTCACGGCGATTATTGTCCATCGGGTCGGCCGCGGCGGCCGCTATTTCTGGAAAAAGACCAACGGCGACCGAGTTTATCACACCTTAAGAGACCGGATTTATCAGGAAGTTAATTTATCTTTGGGGACGGCCCAAAATATTTTAGGACGGTTGCGGCCGTTGATTAAAAAGGGCATCGAGCCGTACAATTTTCAGATTCATATTGATGTTGGGCAAAACGGTCCGACCAAAGAGATGATTAAGGAGGTTGTCGGCATGGTTCGCGGCAACGGCTTTGAGGCGAAAATCAAGCCGGAGTCCTTCGCCGCCTCCAACATCGCCGATAGGCATGTGAGGTAATCAGAAGGTCATTAGACTCATTTTTAATTTATCCGCTCTATGGGCGGGCTTTCTTTTTTTGTTGGTAAATTTGTGATAGAATAACAGTAATTGCCAGTTGAAATTTATGACTATAAAAATAAAGAACGAAGAACTAAAACAAGAGTTGATTGGCGAAGTTGAGAAATTTCCCATATACACAACCCAAATAATAAATTTAGCCAATCAAAACTCTCAAGGGACAAGACCAAAGGTAATCGGCCAACTTTCTGAACTAATAAAAGAATGTCCGGAAAAAACTTACGAAGGTTGGAAAAAATGGTATTTAGCCAAGCATCCAAAAACAATTGAGAACGCCTCTGAAAAAATTGATAGCATGGTTAATAATCTAAAAGAAGCCATTCAGAAAATAGACAAAACAATGATTAAAAAATGGGTTGAAGATCTAGTGTTAGAAAAAACTTTTATTGGTCTGAGATTTCAAGAAGCTATTCTAAAAAAGATAGCGGGTATTAAAAAAGAAAAATATAGATTATCAACTCCGCCGGAAGAATCAAAAGGAATAGACGGCTTTATCGGCGATATTCCCATTTCTATTAAACCGATTACCTATAAAACCAAAAATTCTTTAAGAGAAAATATTAACGCAAAAATTATTTATTATAATAAAACAAAAAGCGGATTGGATATTGACGCAAGCGAATTATTGGACTAATTATGTCGACAAAGCATAAAATTATCATTGGAGATTCAAGGTGTATGGCCGAAGTCAAAGATGAATCGGTTCATCTTGTAATTACTTCTCCGCCCTACTGGCAAATAAAGGATTATGGAGAAAAAAGTCAAATTGGCTTTAATGACAGCTACGAAGATTATATCGGTAAATTAAACCAGGTTTGGTCCGAATGCTATCGGATTTTGGATCCTGGTTGCCGATTATGTGTCAATATTGGCGACCAGTTCGCCAGAGCGATTACTTATGGTAGGTATAAAATTATTCCCATTAGGACGGAAATTATAAAATTTTGCGAGTCAATTGGTTTTGATTATATGGGTGCCGTTATTTGGCAAAAAATGACTACTATGAATACCAGCGGCGGTGCTTCAGTGATGGGCTCGTATCCTTATCCTCGCAATGGGCTGATTGCGATTGACTATGAATTTATTCTCTTATTCAAAAAATTGGGCAAAACGACAAATAATGTTTCGCGAGCAATAAAAGAAAAATCAAAACTAACTAATGAAGAATGGCGAAAATATTTTACTGGGCATTGGAATTTTGCCGGCGAAAAACAAAACGGCGGCCACATTGCGATGTTTCCGGAAGAATTGCCGCGCCGACTGATAAAAATGTTTAGTTTTGTCGGAGAAAATGTTCTTGACCCGTTTTTAGGGAGCGGGACAACTTCAAAAATGGCACGGGAGTTGAGTAGAAATTCAATCGGTTATGAAATAAATAAAGATTTTTTGCCGGTAATTAAAGAAAAAATAGGGAGAAATAAAAAGTCGTCTTTAACAAAAGATGATGTTTTAGAAATTGTTTATCAACGGAGCAAAAATGAAACTGTCTTAAATAATAAAAGTAAAACAAAAGAAAATAACCGTGCGATATTAAACAATAGAATTAACCACCCGGAATACTGGAAACAATTAAAAAACGCTAATTTATAATTAATATCAATTTATTAATATGAAAATATTGCGAATTACAAAAAAAGATTTTAAAAGAATATTGGGGCTTTACGATGATTTCTATGAAGTTTACGGCAATCAAGATACTGTTTGGGACATAGACGACTTAGATGAGATGCGCCAAATTGGCCAAGAATTTATGGAGGTCTTTGCCGCCAATCTTTCGGATAAGTAATTAATCTCAAAAGTTGATTTTTATCTGTCAAACGTTTCTCCCGCCATCAGGGCGAGTTTCCTTTTTGGCCGGATTTTATGATAGAATAGAGGCATCTCAACAATTATATCAAATTATGAAATTACACTTTCACGGGGCGGCGGGCATAGTCACCGGCTCCAATTATCTGCTGGAGACGGCCAAAAACAAAGTTTTGATTGACTGCGGCCTTTTTCAGGGACTGTCGGAGATGGAAAAGAAGAATTTGGAGCCGTTTCCCTACAATCCGAAATCAATTGATTTTGTTTTTATCACTCATGCCCATCTGGATCACATCGGACGCCTGCCCAAATTGGCCCGAGACGGCTTTGGGGGCCGGATTTTTGCTACCCGGCCGACGATTGATTTCGCCCGCTTAATGCTGGAAGACAGCCAAAAGGTTTTTGAAAAAAGAGCGAATCGAGCCGAAGATATGGCGTCGCTGGACGGCGAGCAGATCGAAAAACTAATGGCAATGTTTCAGCCGGCGGAGTATGATAAATTGGTCAAAGTTAATGGCGAAATTTCCGTTTATTTCAGAGAAGCCGGTCATGTTTTGGGTTCAGCCTCGGTGGAGTTGAATATTGAAGGCAAAAAAATCGTTTTTTCCGGCGACTTGGGCTCAACCAAAACTTCTCTTTTGAGAGATCCGGCTAAGATTGAGGAAGCCGACTATGTGGTGATGGAATCAACCTATGGCGACCGCTTTCACGAATCAAATCAGCAGTGCAAAAACGCCATTGAAAATATTGCCGAAGAAACAGCGACCAAAAAAGGAGTTCTGATGATACCCAGTTTTTCTTTGGAAAGGACTCAACAATTGCTATATCACTTTAACGAATTAGTTGAAAACAACTGTATTCCCCGCCTGCCAATTTTTATTGACAGTCCCCTGGCGATTCGCTTGACCGGGATTTATTCCCGCTATCCGGAATATTACAATAACGAGGCGAAATTGCTCCTTAAATCCGGCGACGATATTTTTAAATTTCCCGGTTTAAAATTAACTTTAACCACCAAGGAGTCGAAGGCAATTAACGATGTTTTCCCGCCTAAAATTATCATTGCCGGCTCGGGGATGTCTCAGGGCGGAAGAATTATTCACCATGAAGCTCGTTATCTGTCCGAGCCGGAAAACACTCTTTTAATCGTTGCTTATCAAGCAAAAGGAACTTTAGGAAGAGAGATCCTGGATGGCGCCGACAGCGTCAAGATAATGGGAGAAACTGTCCCAGTGCGGGCAAAGGTGGAGCGGGTTGACTGTTATTCTTCTCATGGCGATCAGAAGGATTTGCTCTGGTGGCTGTCAAATATCGTTCAGTCGGGCACCGACAGAAAAATCAAAAAGGTTTTTATCTGTCATGGAGAAGAGGATTCGTCTTTGGCTTTGTCTCGGAAAATCAAAAACGATTTCGGACTAAAAACGGAGGCTCCGCATTTGGGCGATGTGGCGGAACTGTAAATTTATCAAGGTCTTATGTTTTGACAAAAAAACTCAAAAGTAGTAAGATAATCAAGATAATATATCTTCAAAAATGACGACCCAAGAAGAAATCAAAAAGAAAATTTTAGTGCCGGCTTCCAAACTGCCGACGATAGCCCGAAAAGAAAAATTAAAAGAAAGAAACGACTTTAAGGAATCAGTCCAGTGGCGGATTTTTCGGATTATGGCCGAGTTTGTTGACGGTTTCGAATTTTTAAGCGACTTTAAAAAATCAGTGACTTTTTTTGGTTCTGCCCGGATTAAACCTGATAGTCCTTATTATCAAGAGGCGGAGAAGTTGTCGGCGATGCTGGCCAAAGATGATTTTGCTGTTTTTTCGGGCGGCGGACCGGGGATAATGGAAGCGGCCAACAAGGGCGCCTATGAAGCCGACGGCGAATCGGTCGGTCTCAATATCCAGCTGAAATACGCTCAGCGGATTAACAACTTTATCAAAAAGGCAATGGGTTTTCATTATTTTTTTACCAGAAAAGTAATGCTTTCCTATTCGGCGCAGGCGTACGTTTTTTTTCCGGGCGGCTTTGGGACGCTGGATGAATTTTTCGAGATCCTTGTTTTAATCCAAACGGAAAAGATTCCCCGCTATATCCCAATTGTTTGCGTCGGAAAGGAATTTTGGCGGTCGATCGACGAGTGGATTAAGGAAGTTAATTTCGGAAAATACAAATTTATTGATAAAGAAGATATAGGGTTTTATCATGTGGTTGATTCGGTTGAAGAGGCCTTTGAGATAATTAAAAAAAGCAAACCAAGAGGTGACATCAATTATTAGAAAAGGAGGTGACTGCTATGAGCATAGAGGTAAAGAGAAAGGAAGGCGAAACAACCCGCAGTTTGTTACGGCGCTTTACTAGAAGAATTCAGCAAAGCGGCGTTTTGATTCGCGCCCGAAAATCCCGGTTTTTAGAAAAAGAAAAGAGCCGAAGAGAAAGAAGGGAAAGCGCCTTGAGAAGGAACAAAATCATATTGGAAAAAGACAAATTAAGGAAAATGGGTCTTTTGGAAGAGGAGACAAAATTTAGGAGAAGATAACTAAAATGACTTTGAAAGAAAAAATTCAGGCCGAGGTCAAAAAAGCCATGCTGGAAAAGAATGCCGTCGGGGTTTTGGTTCTGCGGATGCTTTTGGCTTCCATTTTAAACAAAGAAAAAGAGAAAAGAGCGAAACTCAGCAAAGACGAAAAAGACATTGCCAAATTAGAGCAATTGAGCAAAATTAACGACGAAGAGGCCTTAGAGGTAATTTCAAGCGAAGTTAAAAAAAGGAAGGACTCTATTGAGCAATTCGCCCAAGGCGGCCGAAGCGACCTGGTTGAAAAAGAGAAAAAAGAATTAGAGGTCTTGATGAAATATCTGCCAGAGCAGATATCAGAGGATGAAATCAGGAAAATAGTCAAGGACAAGATTGAAGAATTAAACATTAGTAGCGGCAAAAGCGAGGCCGCTGGCAAGTTGATGGGCGCGATTATGCCGCAGTTAAAAGGCAAGGCTGACGGCTCTCTGGTTAGTAAAATTGTTTCAGAAGAACTTAAATAGCATTGAATGATGCTGGAGATTCATAATTTTACCCAAAATGAAATAGATGAGGAATTTCTGAAACGGGTAGCCAAAAGCGCCTTAAAGACAGCAGGAATTAAAGATAGGGCTGAAATCAGTTTGGCGATTGTCGGCGACGGCCGGATGAGAAAGTTGAATAAAATGTATCGCGGGAAAAATCGGGTGACAGATGTCTTGTCATTTGATAATCGGTCAGTTATTCCCTATCTTAATAAAGCGTTTCCCCGCCTTAAAAGAGCGACGGGCGAAAAATTCATTGAGCCGCCTAGTGGAATAAAAAGATTAGGCGAGATTATTATCTGTTATCCTCAGGCCAAGAAACAAGCGAAACGTTTAAAGCATTCTCTTGAAAAAGAACTGACTGTTTTACTGATTCATGGTATACTTCACCTACTTGGTTATGACCACGAAAAAAGTGAAAGCGAAGCAAGTAAAACGGAAGAAATGGAGAAAAATATTTTGAAAGAAATTTGAGATATTTTAGTTCAATACCAAGCAATTATGGCAAAGGAAAATATCATCGTTGGCTTAGATGTCGGAACCTGCTTTATCCGGTTAGTTGTTGCTAAAGCGGTGTTTGACAGCAAGAAACCACAGATTATTGGCGTTGGCCAAGCGCCGTCTTTTGGTTTGCGCCGCGGGGTAGTGGTTGACATTGACGAAACAGTCAATAATATCAGCCAAGCGGTTCAAGAAGCAGAACGGAACAGCGGCATTTCTATTGAAAAGGTGGTGGTTGGAATAAGCGGCAATCATATTGGCACTAAGCCGAGCAAAGGGGTGGTGGCGGTTTCTCGAGCGGACAATGAGGTTTCCAAAGAAGATGTCGAGAGAGTAATTACCGCCGCGGCGACTATTTCTCTCCCTCAAAACAGGGAGATTTTTCATGTCTTGCCGAGGACTTTCTCTATTGACGACAATAACAGCATAGAAAATCCGGTCGGTATGAGCGGATCGCGGTTGGAAGTTGACGCCTTGATTATTGAGGGAGCTGCTCCTTATATCAGAAACTTAATGAAATGTGTTTCAGAGGTTGGGTTGGAAGCGGAAGAATTGGTCTTAGCTCCGTTGGCGTCGGGCCGCGCCGCTTTGAATAAAAGACAGAAAGAATTAGGGGTTTTATGCTTGGATCTGGGGGGAGGGACGGTTGGGATGACTGTTTACGAAGAAAGCAAAGTTATTCACAGCTGTATTCTGCCGGTTGGTTCCTTACACATTACTAATGATTTGGCGATCGGTCTTAGGAGCAGCATTGACTTAGCCGAGAAGGTAAAGTTGGAGTATGGTTCGGCGCTGATTTCTGATGTGGGCAAAAAAGATATTATTGACCTTTCTAAGTTGGGATTTGAAGAAAAGGGAATCATTCCCAGAATAGAGGTTTCAAAGATAATCTATGCCCGTTTGAGCGAAATATTTGAAATGGTTGGCAAAGAGTTGAAAAAAATAGACCGGCATGGTCTTTTGCCGGCTGGTGTGGTGATGGTTGGCGGCGGAGCGAAAATGCCCAGCTTAGTTGATTTGGCCAAAGAAGAATTAGGGTTGCCGGCTCAAATCGGCTTTCCGCTTGAATTGGATGGCATAACCGAAGAAATTGACGACCCTTCTTTCGCGACCGCTATCGGACTGGTTTTATGGGGATTGGATAACAGGAATAAAAAGCAGGATAACTCAGGCGAGTCAACGGTCGGAAAAATTAAAATTTGGCTGAAAAGGTTTTTGCCTTAATTTTTAAACACGGTTTAAAACTTGCAATAATTGGCGGTTTGTGATAGTTTTTAGATATTGAATATTTAGGTTTTGTTGTTTTGAGAATAACAGGGAGGGGATCCGGCGGATCCCCATTGTTAATTCCAGCAACAAGGCATATTAAACACATATGGCGCAAATTAAACCGGAGGTGGAAACATTCGCTAAAATAAAAGTCATTGGTATTGGCGGCGGCGGCGGGAATGCTATTTCAAGAATGATTGCCTGTAAGATTCATGGCGTTGATTTCGTCGCTATCAATACTGACGCGCAGGATCTTCATCATGTTAAGTCCTCGGAAAAAATCCATATTGGCAAAAACCTAACTAGAGGATTGGGGGCTGGAATGAATCCGGAAGTAGGCCGCCAGGCGGCGGAGGAAAACCGCGATGATATCCACGAAGTCGTCAAAGGCGCCGATATGGTCTTTATCACTTACGGTTTGGGCGGAGGCACTGGCACGGGTGGCGGGCCGATCGTCGCCGAAGCCGCCAAGGACTCGAGCGCTCTGACGGTCGGCGTGGTAACAAAGCCATTTTCTTTTGAGGGAATTCAAAGAGCCAGAATTGCCGAAGAGGGCTTGAGACAGCTTAGAGACAAGGTTGACACATTAATAACAATTCCAAACGACAAGCTTCTTTCGGTGATAGACAACAAGACCTCCCTTTTGAACGCCTTTTCGATTGTGGACGATGTTTTGCGCCAGGCGGTTCAGGGAATTTCGGATTTAGTTGTTACGCCGGGGATAGTTAATGTTGACTTTGCCGACATTAAGGCGACAATGCAGGATGCCGGCTCGGCTTTAATGGGTATTGGTCGGGCTTCCGGGGACGATCGAGCGATAGAAGCGGCCAAAGCCGCCATTAATTCTCCTCTTTTGGAAATTTCCATTGATGGCGCTAAGGGAGTTCTCTTTAACGTTAGCGGCGGTCCGGACCTGACCATGAGCGAAATTAACGACGCGGCGAAGATAATCACCGAATCAATTGACCCGGAAGCAAAGGTTATTTTCGGCGCCGTTATAGACGAGAAGCTCAAAAAGGGAGAAATTAAG
>Ga0210019_1001182_pt1 | contig 28884 bp, 34 predicted proteins | sample CryGeyCG2114_020_2_FD_183969 | JGI IMG/M metagenome (GOLD analysis project Ga0210019, IMG submission 183969) | Groundwater microbial communities from aquifer - Crystal Geyser CG11_big_fil_rev_8/21/14_0.20 (SPAdes) (version 2) | ecosystem: Environmental > Aquatic > Deep subsurface > Groundwater ...
AAGTGGCAAGCCTTCGGCTACCGCGACATGGATTATTTCATTCTCAAAATTCTCCAAAAAGTCGGCTATCTAAACTCCCGATATTGTTCACATTTATTCAAATGACCCACAGAATCGGGAAAAAGACCAAGGAGTCCTCATATGTAGATTCAGAAAAGATTGCGTAGTCAAAAGGCCTCATCGTTCGGTGGGCGTTTTGTAAGGGCCTTTAAGATTGTACAAGCCTTGCAATACAAACACCTATGAGAAGTTCTACTAGCAAACTTGGGCTCCTTGCTGTGATCCTCACAATTCTTCTCGCCCCATCGATCCGGGCAGGATCATCTTCTTCTAGTTCGACCCAAGATGGCTTCAGTGGCAGACTCGCTGGCCCTTTTGAAGATCCGGCGGGACAAGGCCGCGAACAGGGCTACTTTGTCACAACCGACTGGTCTTACAACTCATTCAATTCGAACGACGGGAAAAAAATTCAAATATTTCAATCCATCGACCCGAAGGCGAATATTGGGATCGAGACTCGACCCGAAACTATTTGGCTAAAGGGGCAGTTAGAATCCACCGAGACTTACGGGGGTGATCGCATTCAGTGGCTCCTATATCGTACCGATCCCTCACAACCTGATTTAATAGAGTTCCTAGAATCTCAATTCTTTCCGGCATCAGCCAGATGGAAAAGTCCCATGCCGATTAACCTGAAAACCTATTTTGTCGCCAACGATGAAACCTACCTAATAAAAGTCAAACTTCTCAAAGGCAATAGGATTGTCGATGAACACCTGATCCATGGCCGAATTGATACCGAAATCAGTTTTGATGCCCAAGTAGGAGACAATAATATGCGTTCCAACGAAGTCTCCCACGAGTTTGATTTGAATGGATTCTGTTCGGACCCAAATTCCTCAGTCAGAATTATTGTGCGCAAAGGAATTGAATCAAAGAAATTTGAGGCGGACTGTACAAATTCAAAGCACTTTTATGAAGTTATTCGTGTCGATGACATCGTCGAGCCGGGCCAAGACTTCAGTGTAAACTTAGATTATTCTGATCGAGCCGGAAACTCTACGCAGACTCTATTGCAGCTGTCTCGGAAAGAAAATGCCATCCAATGGTCAGAGCATATATTTGTGGGCCCGGAGCTGCCAAATAATCTCTTGCTCTATGGCGAATGTAGCGAAGTCAATGGCCCTGTGAGATTTCAAATCTACAATGATCAAAATGATTTTATTGAAAGTCATGAAACATCCTGCGTTCGAGGCTTCCTGCACTCATCACTCGGGGGTTGGTTCGCCTACGACTTGAACACCGAAAACTTTCCACCTGAAAACAGCTACGCGATCTATGCCTTTCATCGAGCCCCACTTGATAGCCCAGAAAATGCCGTAGCAATTTTCAAAACTTACGATGACTCTAATGGCAACCAGCGTCCTTCTTCCCTTCAAATCCTGACCCCTTCATATGGCGCATTAAGCGCCGGCAAACCTCATTTTAGCGGGACCTGCATGGCAGATACTATTTATACAATCACAAATACAACAACTCCCATTTCTAATTTATTGGTCTCCGTTGGAAGTAAGATAGCCTCTAATAAATTTCGATGCTCGCCAGATTCCATCTTTGACCTTGAAATTGATTTTGAAGCGCTTGAACAAAATCAGCCCTGGTCCATGAGTATCGAATCTACGGATCAATCTGTTGATCATTTAGCGCTCTATAAGACTTGCCCCCGTCCACTTACCGAAATTCAAGATTCCAATATTCCCGTGGATGAACTCTACCATCCTCGCGACGATGGAAATTTTTGCTTAATTCATAATGAATCCAGCCGCATCTCCGATGGTGAAAGATATTTTAATGTGAGCTATTTAAATAATGGCCAAATTAAAACAGCTCAACTACCTGATCCGGATATCATCAAAATCGGAGATACGTACTATCTTTTGGGGACAACTGCCGCGACGAAAACGGCTAATTTCATCATTCTTTCGTCGAAAGATCTTGTCAGTTGGAAGTTTCACTCCCTGGCTCTTGAAGGAGATATTCTACCCATCGAGGGTAATGAGAATTCAAACCGAATTGTTTTGAGGGATCGCAGCTTTTCTCTTTGTAGTCTTTGGGATCCAAAGTTTGTGACAGAAGGAAATGTCATCCATATGTATTTTACAGGTGTCTATGATCGGGCCAAGATAGTGATCCCAATAAATCACTCTGTCGCCACCAAGAAGCTTGGCGCACAAGCTTTGTTGTAAGCGCAAAGATCGATGAGTTCGTCAGTGGCAGGCCGTTTGCGGATCCTGATCAAGGATATAAACATGAACCGGCTTGGATCAGTTACGCTCAGAATGATGATGGTGGTTTTAGATTTGATGGTGGGAAGAGTCTTGGTCGATCTATTCCGACAACCCTATTCCCCGGACTAGGAAATGCCGATGAATGGGGCATTCGTTCTTGCTTTATGGGATGGGGTTGTGCGCCCGCTCTCATGCACGTCGGAGTTGGCAAAGATAAAGATGGACGCAATTGGATGACCTGGACTTGGCAAGTGCGACTTCCCGAAAATCATCCTGACTATCGCCGATTTGGAAAATGGAACGGCAATCACTCGGCGATCTATCCAATGGGAAGCTCCTACTATTTGACTTCTGCCTCAGCCAAGCCAACTGAATATCGTAATATCGCCTACAAGAGAAATCCTGATATTCAAATTACAGATAATTCCGGCCGAACTTTTGACGATGGCTGCGTGGGACATGACTATGGTGATTGGTGTGTAGCGGAAGGACCAGACCTCTATACGGCTCCAGAAAACGGAATGGCTTACGTCACGTTTTCGAGAAACTCTTGGTACGATGCCGCCTATGCCACTTACTATCGGTTCGCCGATAGTTTCGGAGAGCTCGGTTCGACAAATTTTCAAGAAAACCCAACACAACCGGAGTTCATTCTTACACAATCCAAGGATCGAAAAATCAGTCATACAAAGGATGCCGATGGTAACATGATTCCAGGAGGCAAGAATTTTGCTGGAGGGGCCATGTTCACCGGTCCGGGTGGTCGAACTTATCTTCTTATGCACACCAAGGGGGGCGAAGGTGGTTGGGCAAGACGAATCTACTTCAAAGAGCTGCATCTTTTACCGAATGGCGAGATTCAGCCCCTGATTGAGGGTGGGACTTTTGAAGACGATCAAATCTATCGGCCCGAGCAGGATCTCAATGTATTTTTGATTCCCCGCTAAGTTTCTCAGAAATTGACGAAGCGTGATCAAGTCCATAGACTCATAGACAGGGGAGAAATCTATGAAACTTCAATCTTTGCTATTGAGCGTGGCGGCCACACTATCCTTGACGGCTTGCATCGACACTCGCGATCCCATCCAAACTATTAAGAGCATGGCTTACGCCGCAAAAAAAAATAATCTTAAGGATTTTCAAGCAACCTTCCACAAGGACGTTCGAGAAACACTCGGAACGCAAGAAATCATGGAGGCGATTAAAACTGATATTGAATCACATGCACCGGTAAGCGTGGGTCCCGTGGTTCAGTATGAAGCTGAACAGGGCTATCAAGGATGGGGGTTTTGGGGAGATATTCTTCGCCGATCCCATACAAGTCTAAGAGACGACCATAACGTTTTGATACTCGGCGCCTCGATCCAATGCGCGGTCTATATGGATCGACTTCCCCATTCGGGAACTTGCCTTCCGTCTGATCCAAACTGCGGCAAAGATGGTTATCGTTATGTTGAGTCTCAAGACTGTCGCATTATCGCCTTAGCGATGCCCTAGCGTCTGGCACATCGTTCCAACGTGGAGCGCTTTAGAAAAACAATATATTTCTTCTGCGCCGCAATTTTGAATCACTTCTATCATAGAAGAATGAAAAGATTATTTGCAGCGGGCTTACTTCTAATTTCTAGCCTTTCAACAACTGGCACCATTGCACAGGACGATCCCAAGGATCATCTGGGTGATTTAGTCTGTTCGGCTTGGGTCTTAGCTCAAGGAACGGACGTTGAGACCTATCTGAACTCCGGCAAAGATATCGGCTTAATCATCAAAAGCTCTGAACTCAAGAATTTAAGCGTTTGGAAAAAATATACCGCTGAAGATTTCAAGGAGAACCCTAAATTTGATGGCAAAGTTGAGGTCCTCATCGATTTTATTAACTTGAACATGGACGATCTTCCTATCAACGTTCAAGTCTTCGGACCGGAAATGATGAACATTAGATTGTCTTACAGTACCAATAGCCTTCAACGCGAATCGAATTCTCTGATTTCGCTTTATTCGCCCGGCATCCTTGAACTGAGCGTCGACAGCCCCGATCTTCAGCGCGTGGGCGTCACTTGTCTATTTGGAGGAGCAAAAGAGAAAATGGACTAAGCTATTCGTCTAGCCCCCAAACAGACTCAGCCTTTCCGATTCAAAAGGAATGTAAGCTGAAAGTAGCTTTGGAACGAGTTGAGTTCCACGAACCTGACATTTCTGACGCAAACTTTATAGCTTTCATCGACGTCCCCCTCTTCTGCAGTTATTATAATTCCCAGACAAATAACTCGCCAGCCCATGCTAAAAACATTTTCGGATTATAAGCTACGACGAATAAAGGAGACGGATAATCCTCAGATAACTCAGCTCATTGAGTCCGTAATGACTGAATTTGGGGCAATCGGCCCCGGATATTCAATTGAAGATAGTGAAGTAAAGGACATGTTCCAACACTATCAAGGGCACGATCGCGCCTACTTTGTCATCGATTTTCAGAATCAAGTCGTCGCCGGCGCTGGGGTTGCTCCTCTTATGGGCGGCGAACCTTCTACTTGTGAACTCAAAAAAATGTATATGTTTTCACAGCATCGAGGAAAAGGACTTGGCAAACTTTTGCTAAAATCTTGCATTGAGTTCGCTGCGTCCGCCGCCTACCGGGAATGTTATTTGGAAACTCTAGCATCGATGGAAGCGGCCAATAAGCTGTATCAAGTCAAAGGCTTTAAGCCTCTCGAAAAGCCTTTAGGAAAAACTGGCCATACGGGATGTAATCGTTGGTATGTTCTACGGCTGAACTGAATCTACTCCAATTTGTTACATTAAATTGGGACGCTTAACCCTCAAAAATTGACCATAACAGGGTCGACAGCTCTCGATCGCTCGCCTAATGAACTAAAGCTAACTCATGAACTCAAAATCTTCCCTTCATAAAACGGGCGTCCTCTTCGCGCTTGTAACAGTTGTTCTTTGGGGAATATTGCCATTTTTTTTGCTCGAAGCCCTCAAAAGTCTTGATGGCCTGAGCATCGTTTGGTTCCGAAATCTTTTTTCGACGGCATTTCTTTTGGTAGGCTTTTTAATTTTTCAGCCTCGAAGTCTACTGACACTAAAAAATCCGAAGCCAAGTCTAATTATCGCAGGCTTTCTCATAGCGACGAACTATGTGGGATTTATAAAAGGCCTGGACTATACGAGTGCAAATAACGCACAAGTCCTCATTCAACTGGCTCCTCTATTGTTTGCGGTCTTTGGAGTCTATTTTTTCAAGGAAAGTCTCAATCGATATCAGATCCTGGGACTGTTAGTTGCTAATTGTGGTTTTCTTGTTTTTTACCGCGACCAACTTCTTCATCTTTTTGGCAGCCATGCACGCTATAACATCGGAAATCTTTATATTCTATTGGCAGCCATCACTTGGGCTCTTTATGCTGCACTTAATAAAATTAATTTTAAACAAATTTCCCCTCAGGTGATTAATTTGTTCCAGTATGCCATGTCCGTAATTATCTTTGCTCCATTTGTGGATTACGATCGAATCTTAAATCTAGGATGGCAGGAATTTGCGGTACTTTGTTTTTGTGGCTTGAATACGACTCTCGCCTACGGTTGTTTGGGCGAAGCCATCACGAGAATTCCAGCGGCCAAAGTATCCATTATGATCACACTTAATCCACTCATTACGATTTTCATGGGAAGTTTGGCTTTCTTTCTTCCAATCCCAGGCGTCCCAGCACAGCTAATGAATTGGCCTAGTTATCTTGGCGCCTTGCTTGTCATTGGCGGAGCGGTTCTTGTCGTCAGCCAAAAACGGAATTCAAAAGTAATTAAATCTCTCGCAGAACCGCATTGAGAGAAACTTTTCGATCCGTCTTTTCGTCTCGGGTACCGATGATCAAAGCTGATGGAATCGCGTAATCTCCAGAAGGAAATTCTTTAATACTGTTTCCTGGAATGACCACAGAATACTTGGGCACTCTGCCTCGATACACCACCTCATCTTCTTTGGTGACATCAATGACTCGCGTTGTGCCCGTGATCGTTACGCCAGCACCCAAGACAGCGCCCTCCTCTATCAGTGCTCCCTCTACAAGAATGCAGCGGCTTCCAATGAAGGCATGATCTTCGACAATTACGGGACCGGCTTGTAAAGGCTCGAGTACACCGCCAATACCAACTCCACCTGACAAATGCACATTCTTCCCAATCTGAGCGCAACTTCCGACAGTAACCCAGGTGTCAACCATAGTTCCCGAGTCTACAAATGCACCGATATTGATATAACTTGGCATACAAATGACTCCCTGATTTACGAAGGCACCTTTGCGAACCACGGCATGGGGAACAACTCGTACGCCTTCTTCACCACTCCAATTTTTTAAAGGTATTTTATCAAAAAAGCTGAGGACTCCGGCTTCCATCTTCTGCATGGGCATAATTTGAAAATATAAAAGAATTGCTTCTTTAATCCACGAATGTGTTTTCCAGATTCCAGATTCTTTTGATGCGACGCGAATTTCTCCTCGATCCAATAGGTCAATACACGCCAGTATCGCTTCCTTGGATGATTCCTCAGAAATAGAAGTTTTCTTTTCATAAATATCATGAATTTTAGTTCTGAGATCAGCATATTTAGGCATTATCTTTTTAACTCCTCAATTTTATCAAAAGCTCGCATTAAAGTTCTTAAATGAAGATCACAAATTTTATCCAAAGAAAGACCCCTCTCAATCTCGTAAGTAATTGTAGGAATGGATCGCTCCAATCCTGCGTAAGTGCCCAGGCATCCGGGCGTTGGATACCCTATACTTTCTTCGATCGGATAATTGCAAATCTCTCGCATAGCTTCGGCCACTTGAAGGCAATCGCCATTTGCATTGAGCATAAAATTTTGGAATGAATGGAGGCTAAAAATAAATCTCGGTCGATTTCTATCAATCCAACTCACCAAAGCTTTTGACTCAGGTTCAGAATTAGCAGCCGGTCCAGGCGGATACTTCGGATTGAACGCTTCTTTGTTCCAATCTTTAGTAGGAAGGTTTCGATTTAAGTCTACGGAATTACCATTGAGCCTATTGACGCTCATTAAACCTTCAAGATTAAATTCAGGAATCAATACACAAGGAAACGAATAGACATAAGTCTTTTGAAATTCAGAAAGCAATCGATAAGCTAAAATAACACCTTCTGGTTCATTTCCGTGAACCCCGCTCAAAATCAAAACCGGCGAGCCTAAACTTGAATCGCCAAAACTATGGCTCAAAACCGGAAGCCCATTTACGGAATGACAAAACAACTCGGCCTTTAACATGAAGCCTATTTAGAACTCTTTGGATTCTGGAACAAGCTTAAGATCCAAGTTTAAGACGCTCTGCCAAAACATTGATTTCTTTGGTTTGCGTCGCCGCCCCGCCCTTCGAACTTGGGTACAATTAGGAGTATGGAAAAGGCCAGTATCATCGGGCTCCCCTTGGCTCTCACCAGCATCGTCGGATGTTTGATGTTGGAAGGTGGTCATCTAAGTTCACTTGTTGGAGGCCCTGCGGCACTCATCGTACTTGGCGGAGCCTTTGGGGCTACTCTTGTAAATATTCCTTTTGAAGAATCAATGCGTGCTCTCAAAGAAGCCAAAAAAGTTTTTCTCGGATCTCATATGGATTTCGAAGGCTTGATTGAACAGATCGTTAGACTTGCCGGAATTGCACGAAAAGATGGGCTATTAGCGCTGGAAAAGGAAAGAGAAAATATCACTGACCCGCTTCTCAAAGAAGCTATGAAATTTGCGGTGGACGGTTTAGATCCAAATCTAGTCGCGCAAATTCTTGATGCGAGAGTAAGTCATAAGATTCATTTGAATGCAAATTGCGCCAAATTTTGGAAACAAATGGGTGCTTACGCCCCTACCGTCGCTATTGTCGGCGCGGTACTTGGACTCATTCACGTAATGGAAAACCTCGATAACCCGGATATGATCGGCCCCGGTATCGCTGTAGCATTTATCGCGACCGTCTATGGTGTGACAGTGTCGAATGTTATCTTTCTTCCAATGGGGGGAAAGCTCGATATTATCTACGAACACGAAACCATCTACTTCGATATGATCATGCTCGGCGTTCGAGATATCCAGATGGGGACTTCTCCCTCAATCATTTCTTCTCGACTTATGGCCCTTTTGGACCAAGAGGCCAAAGAAGAGGACGCTCCGGCCTAAGTCCTGGCCAGTCCCCCTCTCGACATTCTGCCGCTTGTTAGGTAGATGCATTCTGAATGTTCCATTTTTTCCAAACTCAAATGAGGAGAGTACCCAAGCGACTCAATTTTTTTCAACTTATAGGGATTGTCGTACTCGTCGTGCCCCTAATAATTCTTAGCCTCCCGTTGATTCTCTATGGTTTTCTCAAAGCTAAAAAACAGCTGCGTGAATTGGAAAAACAGATGTTTTCTACCAAAACACGCCGTGTACGCGTCGAAACCGATGTTATTGATATTGAGCCTACAAAAGCCGTACACTATATAAGTGAAAAAGAAGCCAAGAAAGAAAGCCGGCCTTAGGCGCAAGAAGAAAAGGAAGATCAAAAAAATCAAGCGCCCAGAACCGAGCCATCGACTCGAAAGTTTTGATTTTCAAGTTGGAAGAATTCTTGCAAAAAAATATCGAGTCGAGTCTCTGATTGGCAAAGGCTGGGAGGGCGAAGTTTACCGGATGATTGAACTTCAGTCAGGAGCGGAACGAGCGGGAAAGTTCTTTTATCCTCATCGAAATCCTAACAACAAAGCTCTAAAGATCGCCTCCCGGAAACTTCATAAATTACGAAACTGCCCCATCTTAATGAAATACCACACGCAGGAGATGATTTGGCATCACGGATTTCGCGTTCCATTTTTAGTATCCGAATTTGTAGAAGGTGAATTGCTGAGTCACTTTTTAAAGCGCCAACCCGGGCGCCGCCTCCACTACTTTCAAGCCCTGAGTTTTCTTTATGTTCTCGCGAAGGGCCTTGAGAGCATTCACAAGATGAACGAATACCATGGAGACCTTCACTCAGACAATATTATGATCAAAGCCCATGGCTTAGGTTTCGAAATCAAATTGATTGATATGCATTGGTGGGGCTCAGCAAAGCCAGAAAATATTAATGGCGATGTCTATGATCTTATCAAACTTTTTCACGAACTCTTAGGAGGAGCACGTTACTACTCTAAACAGCCTATTGAAATTCGATCCATGCTTTGTAATCTGAGACGCCATGCGATCATCCGAAAATATCGGTCAGCGGGTAAATTGAGAGACTATATTGAATCTATCGAATGGCATTAACCGAGGTTTAGCCTAAAGAAAAAATAGAACGTTTCTTTGTCTCATACTCAATGGTTTGGACGCCCTCTTCACCAACTTTGATCGCGCGATCCCAATTATCTCGAAAGGCTGGGGGTAATGTGTCTGGCAAACAACTTTTCAGTCGCTTCAAAACTTCTGCATACTTAATAATCAACTCAGAAGCCGTGAAGGATGTCTGCTCCGCCGACTCAATAGCCGACACAAAAAGCTCAAACGAATGATTTTTAGACCACTCCTTAAGGTCGGTCATGAAACTCGCTAATTCACTTGTATTTGTAACCTGCATAGAGCCCTATCCTTCGCGCTCAGATAAGCTCGGTCTCTTATCCTACGCAACCTTCTAATTTCAAATCCAAAAGCCGGTTTGCTTCAATCGCAAATTCCATCGGCAACTGCTTCAACACTTCATCACAATAGCCATTAATGATCAATTTGATCGCATCTTCTTCTTTGATCCCTCGAGACCTTAGATAGAAAAGTTGATCTTCGGACACCTTAGAAGCCGTCGCTTCATGCTCCACCATACCCGTCGGATTATGCGATCGAATAATGGGGAAGGTATTTGCCACACATTCTGATCCAATTAAAAGCGAATCACACTGAGTGAAATTACGAGCATAGTCAGCCCCGGCCTTTATGTATACTAGACCACGGTATGAGTTGACGCCTTGTCCCAAGGAAATACCCTTGGAAATGATCCGGCTTTTTGAGTTTTTACCGATATGAATCATTTTGCTGCCTGTATCGGCCTGCATCTTATGATTCGTAATAGCGACCGAATAAAACTCCCCGATCGAATCCTCCCCTTCGAGGATACAGCTAGGATACTTCCAGGTAATCGCCGAGCCTGTTTCGACTTGGGTCCAGGAAATTTTCGATCCGCGCCCTCGGCAAGCGCCTCTTTTCGTTACAAAATTGTAAATTCCGCCCTTTCCGTTTTCATCGCCCGAATACCAATTTTGAACCGTCGTATATTTTATTTTAGCTCGATCCAGGGCTACAAGTTCAACGACCGCCGCATGAAGTTGATTCTCATCCCGCATCGGTGCCGTACAACCCTCCATATAACTGACTTCCGAATTTGCATCGGCAATGATTAGCGTTCTTTCGAACTGACCTGTATTTTGTGCATTGATTCGAAAGTAAGTCGAAAGGTCCAGAGGGCATTTGACCCCTTCCGGGATATAAACAAAAGAGCCATCACTAAAAACAGCCGCATTTAAACAAGCATAGTAATTGTCGGTATACGGAACAACGCTTCCCAAATACTTTTGAACCAGCTCCGGATGGTCCCGCATGGCCTCGGAAATCGAACAAAAAATAATCCCCAATTTCGATAGACTCTCTCGATGGGTCGTAACAACTGACACGCTATCGAATACAGCATCCACGGCCACACCCGCCAAACGTTTCTGCTCAATGAGCGGAATGCCTAGTTTATCGTAGGTTTCAAGGAGCTTGGGATCAACTTCATCAAGACTCGTCAAACCCGCTTTCTTTTTCGGCGCTGAATAATAAACCAGAGCTTGCAAATCAATTTTGGGATATTTCAATCGAGCCCATTCTGGTTCCTTCAGTTTTACAAAATGGGCGTAGGCTTTGAGTCGCCACTCAAGCATCCACTCAGGCTCATTCTTCTTGGCCGATATCAGCCGAACCGTGTCTTCCGACAATCCGGCGGCAATCTGATCCGATTCAATATCGGTAACAAATCCATATCTAGAATAATCGGACTTAAAATTATTTTCAGGGCCTACCATAATCCCAACACTTCCTTGCATTCTTCCGAGGCCATTTCGGTTGGATTCCATTGTGGCTCCCAAACTAAATCTACTTGCGCTTCCGAAATCCCCTGCTTCTCAAGAAGTCTCTCTTTAACTAGATGAGTAAGATAATCCGCTGCCGGACACCCTGGACTCGTCAAAGTCATTTTAATCAACGCCTTACCTGCCTCATCAAGATCCGCATCATAAATCAAGCCGAGGTCAACCAGGCTCATATGAAGCTCAGGATCTTGAACAGGCTTTAACCAATCCAGCAATTCAGCTTTTACAGATTGGCTCATATTTTACTCCCTTTCTCCAAAGCTTCCTTCAAGGTCGTCCAAGGGAGAAGCGCACACTTAATTCTTACCGGAAACTTCTTCACTCCCATTAGGGCCTGAAGATCCCCTTCAATACTCTCTGACGGAAGTTTATCTTGCATGGCATCTCGAAAAGTCTGCACGCGCTCCATAGCTTCGCCTACCGACATAGCTTCAATTTCTTCCGCCATTATGCTCGCGCTAGCCATGCAAATGGAACAGCCCTCCCCTTCAAAAGCCTGTTTCTCAATTTTTCTCGTTTCGGGGTTGACCTTCAATTGAACGCAAACACGATCTCCACAAACAGGGTTATAGGCTTCTGCATGATGACTACAATTCTCTAGATTTCCAAAGTGCCTAGGATCCCGACGATGATCCATAATAATATCGCGATAAAGATCACTAAGATCGAGCTCTGTATGTTGACGTTCAGAGTTCATTGCATTTCTACCTATCAAAAAACTTTCTGGCTTCGTGCAAAGCTTCAACAAACTGATCCACCTCGGTGAATCGATTATAAAAACACAAACTGGCACGTAAACTAGAGGCCCATTTCATCTTTCGATGTAAAGGCTGCGCACAATGCTGCCCCCCGCGGACACAAATCCGCTTAGAATCCAAGAAAGTCCCGAGGTCATGGGCATGGATACCTTTAATCATAAAACTAAAAATTGGCCCCCTCGAATTCAAATCCTGGGGTCCCAAAATTCTTATTCCTTCTACTCTCCTGAGAGCTTCCAAAGCATAAGCCGCCAAGGAAGCTTCGTACTGAGCTAGTCCTTCGAAATCCGAAGCGCCTAAAAAATCTAATGCTGCCGCCAATCCAATGACTCCGGCAATATGAGGTGTTCCTGCTTCAAACTTATACGGAATCTCATTCCAATCACTATCCTCGTCGCCAACCCTCGAGATCATTTCGCCCCCAAAACGAAAGGGCCTCATGACTTCCAAAATCTCCGCTCGCGCCCAGAGAACACCTAATCCCGTCGGACCACCAAGTTTATGAGAGGAAAAAGCCAAGAAATCAAATTTATCAAGATCCAAAACATTAGGATTTCGATGAACGATTAACTGCGCCATATCTATAAGAACTTTGGCACCCCAATCCCTTGCGAGCTTGGCATAATGCTCAATTTCAACAATTTCTCCGGTCACATTGCTCATCCCTGTTAGGGCTACAAGTTTTGTCCGCAAACTTAATTTGGCTCGAAAATCTTCCTCAGACAATCTTCCATTTGAATCCAATTCAGCGATAACTAACTTCGCGCCTTTTCGCAATGCCAGCTGCTGCCAAGGAACAAAATTCGCATGATGCTCGAGACGACTCACCAAAATCTCATCGCCACTCTGAATATTCGATTCGCCCCAACCACAGGCAACAAGATTGATGGCATCCGTGGTCCCGGATGTAAAAATGATTTCGCGCTTATCTTTCGTTCCTAGAAAATCCGCCACTTTTACACGAGTCGTCTCATAAGCTTCGGTGGCTTCATGAGCGAGTCGATGATCGCTTCGATGAACATTGGCATAGTGCTTTCGATAAAAGTTAGCCTCCGCATCAATCACGATGCCTGGCTTTTGAAGGCTCGCGGCATTGTCAAAATAAACAAGCGAACGATTCGACAAGAGAGGGAAGGTCTCACGTACCGATTCGACATCAAAACATTGAATAGCTTGTGGAACTACTTCCATATTGACAGCTCCTCTGTGGTCGAAATTTCTAATTTATCTATCCAATACGTTCGTTCGGCCGACGAGTTTAAACCTTCCAATGCGGGTAGTAAAAAGGCCTCAAGTAGCAACCGCTTGGCGGCCTCCTCAGAAAATCCACGGCTACGCAAGTAAAACAATTGGTTCTCATCCAAACTACTCACGGAAGCCCCATGAGAAACTTTCACATCATCAATGGCGATTTCAAGTTTGGGCATCACCTCCACCGAGGATTGCGACGACAACAAAAGACTCTTGGACTTCTGATGTGCTTCAGTGCCGGGCGCTTTTGGAGAAATTTTCAAATTTGCATTAAAGACAATTTTTGCCTGATCAGACGCCAGACTATTTACTCGAACCGCCGTACTTGCTGCAGGTGCATCATGGTAATTATCAACCCAACAATCAAAATGTCGCCGCCCATCGATATGAATGGCAGCTTCAAAATCAATGATCGCACCGGAACCCGAATGAGTGCGATAAAGATTTTGGCCTTTTCGACCCCCTCGATGAATCGCACAGTATTTCATTCGAGCGTCCTTTTTCAAAATAATTAAGTATCGGGAATAGTGTTCAATGGTTTTGGGCCAATTCTGAAACTGAGTCCAATCAAGGCTCGCACCCTCTTCGAGAACAATCTGAGTCTCAGCGACAACAAGGCCATTTTCGACAGTCGAGCTTCCCGCCTGTAATTCTACCCAATTTAAAGTATCTCCAGCACCCACATGCACAATGCGACGCGAAAATAAACTGGATCCGCTCTCCGAAAAAAAATCCAAACTTCGCCTCCATGAAGGTTTGTTTTCTTGGGATCCAATGAAAGAAAAATTTTTGGCATGGGTCTCAGCCCATAGAGCCAAATAGTCGCCTTGCCAAAAATCCAAACCAGCAAAGCCCTCTGATACTTCTTGAGCCAGGTCAAAATTCCAAGCTTCCGAACTTACTGCTAATCTGTCCGTAATCACTTCAGGATATTCAAAAGCAATCTCCGGCTGTGGGGAGATTTTAGTCAAAGCCGCCTCAAGATTGGGTGGGCTCGTAAACCTAAAATTCTCATCTCGGAGATTCGGTATGGGCATAGAAGCTAATCGATCCAAAAGCGTGGAACTTTTAGATGCTCCCAAAACCTCAGATTTCAAATTGGACAAATTCAATTCGCCACTCCCATAGCTTTCTCAATCCATTCATAGCCTTTGGCCTCCAAGTCCTGGGCAAGATCTTCCTTGCCGCTTTGAACGATTTGACCATTTAGAAAGATATGAACAAAATCCGGCCGTATGTAATTAAGCAGTCTTTGATAATGCGTGATTAGAAGAATGCTTCGCCTTCCATCTCTAAGCCGATCAATACTTTGGGCGATCGTTCGTAAGGCATCAATATCAAGACCTGAATCAGTCTCATCCAAAATTGCGAGCTTAGGTTTGAACATCCTCAGCTGAAGAGTTTCGATCTTCTTTTTTTCTCCGCCGCTAAAGCCCTCATTAATGGATCGAGTCATAAATGAGCTTGGAATGCCCAAAATTTTAGCCTCTTCCTCAATAGACCTTCGCATTTCCTTGGCCGTAATTGGTTCGGGGCTAAGAGTTCGCGCGCTTGTTCTTAAAAAATTTGCCAAGCTCACACCGGGTATAGCAACTGGGTATTGAAAGCCTAAAAACATTCCTAATTTGGCACGCTCCTCAGGAGCTAGCTCCAGAACATTCTCGCCCTCAAACCGAATTTCACCGGAATCAACACGATAACGTGGATGACCCATCAAGGTAAAGGCGAGACTACTTTTCCCAGAGCCGTTTCGACCCATCAAGGCATGCACTTCACCCTCCTGAATGCACAGATTCACGCCTTTAAGAATTTGCTTGTCTTCAATACTTACAAAAAGATTTTTAATATCTAGTAATTTTTTACTCATAAACTTTTCTCTCTTGGTCTTTCTTGATTCTCCGCCCGTCGCTCTAATGGTCGTATATTAGACATCAACACGTGATCAATTTTGCTACGAACCAGAATTTCTGGGTGAAGCAAATCAGCCAAGCTTAAGCTTTCTAGAATTTTTTCAAGATGAAAGGTAATCATCGACCAAACAGGACGAATCGAACATTCTTGAAAATTTGCACAAACCTCTCTTTGCCCCGCAAATTGCTGACAAAAACTACTTCCATCACAAGTATGAACTTCAAGTGCTCCTAAAATCTCTTTGAGTTTCAGTTCCTCGGGCTCTTTGGAAAGTTCAAAGCCTCCTTGAGTACCACGAAGAGAACTCACCATCCCCGATTTGCGAAACAAATGCATAAATTTGCTCACATACTCCACGGAAATACCCTCGCGTTCCGCAATTTTAGAAGCCGAAAGAGGGCCATGACCAAAATGACGAGCGAGTTGAAGTGCGCATCGCAGTCCATACTCTTCATGAGAGCTAATATTCACGACCTATTTATAAGAGTCTAAAAGCTATAAATCAATACCGAATAGTACGGATTTATACTATTGAAATCACTACACTTTATTAAAATATAGGGCAGTCTTGTTAAGACGCGGCAGTGCTAAGCTTAGTCTTCAATTCAAAGTCAAGCACGCCGCTCTTTAGCCGAACCTCAAGATCTGAGCCCTCTGGTATCTCTCCTTTCAGAAGAGCGCGAGCTAATTTGGTTTCAAGCTCGCGCTGCAAGAATCTTCGCAAGGGACGAGCCCCGTATACAGGATCATAACCAGAGTCGGCAATAAACTCTTTAGCTTCCTTCGTCAGTTGAATCGCAATTTTCTTGTCCTTCAATCGCTTTTGAACAGACTTCATGAGCAAATCTACAATCTGAGTGATTTCGGATTTCGTAAGCGGTTTAAACAAAATGATATCATCCACTCGATTTAAAAATTCCGGCCGAAAATGCGAACGCAATTCTTTCATAACAGAATCCCTTGCCGATTCCTTAATCTCTCCCTTCGGCGTCAGACCTTCTAAGAGATGCGGCGAACCAATATTCGAAGTCATAATAATGACCGTATTTTTAAAATTAACCGTCCGACCCTGGGAATCCGTTACTCGCCCGTCATCCAAAATTTGTAATAGGACATTAAAAACGTCTTGATGCGCTTTTTCAATCTCATCAAACAAAATAACGGAATAAGGCTTTCGACGAACTGACTCCGTGAGCTGACCGCCTTCATCGTATCCAACATAACCGGGAGGGGCCCCAATCAATCGAGACACCGAATGCTTTTCCATATACTCACTCATATCAATACGAATGAGATTTTGCTCCGAATCAAACAAAGTCTCTGCCAAACTTTTTGCTAACTCCGTCTTCCCAACTCCTGTTGGCCCTAAAAATATAAAGGATCCGATAGGACGATTGGGATCCTTGATCCCAGCTCTAGCTCGCAATACGGCATCCGATACTAAGTCTACGGCTTCATTCTGACCAATCACACGCTCATGCAAAATCTCATGCAAACGGAGAAGCTTTTCTTTTTCGCCTTCCATCAACCTCGAGACGGGAATGCCTGTCCAGCGCGAGACGATTTGTGAAATCTCCTCCTCTGTTACCTCTTCACGAAGTAAGCGATGCGCATCCTTACGCTTAAGAACAGCGGCCTCTTCCGTCTGAAGCTGCTTTTCGAGCTCGGGAAGACGCCCATGCTTCAATTCTGCGGCCTTATTGAGATCGTAACTTCTCTCTGCCAGTTCAACTTGTTGGCGAGTTTTTTCGATTTCTTCTCGAATTTTTTGAAGCTTTGAAATCCCCTTCTTTTCGCTTTCCCACTGCGTCCGCATCGCCGTAGCTTTTTCTCGCAAATCAGCCAAATCGCGCTTCAAGCTCTCAAGACGATCCTTACTCGCCTGATCTTTTTCTTTTTTTAGAGCAGCCTCTTCGATTTCGAGTTGCATGATCTTACGAGTTGCCTCATCAAGTTCGGCCGGCATGGAATCAATCTCCGTTCGGATCATGGCACAAGCCTCGTCAACGAGATCGATGGCTTTATCCGGAAGAAAACGATCCGAAATATAACGATGAGACAAGGTTGCCGCAGCGACCAAGGCATTATCCTGAATACCTACCCCATGATGAACCTCAAAGCGCTCCTTTAGGCCTCGTAATATGGAGACACTATCCTCGACTGTCGGTTCTTCAACGATTACAGTTTGAAATCTCCTTTCGAGAGCCGGATCCTTCTCGATATTCTTGCGGTACTCATCCAAGGTCGTCGCGCCAATACAATGCAACTCTCCGCGGGCGAGCATGGGCTTGAGCATATTGCCGGCATCCATACTACCCTCAGCCTTGCCCGCGCCAACAATCGTATGCAACTCATCGATAAATAAAATAATCCGACCTTCCGCCTCCTTAACCTCTTTGAGGACGGCTTTTAATCGCGCTTCAAATTCACCTCGATACTTCGCGCCTGCAATCAAGGCGCCCATATCAAGAGAAAAAATAATTTTATCCTTTAAACCTTCGGGAACATCGCCTCGAACGATTCGCTGGGCCAAACCTTCCGCGATGGCGGTCTTACCTACACCAGGTTCACCGATCAAAACGGGATTATTTTTTGTCTTTCGAGATAGGATGCGAATTACTCTGCGGATTTCGGCGTCTCGACCAATAACTGGATCCAGCTTAGACTTCCTGGCTTCGGCCACTAAATCTCGTCCATATTTTGTCAGAACATCATAGGTCGCCTCAGGGTTCTCAGTCTGCACGCGTTGGTTTCCTCTCACTTCATTTAATGACTTTAAAAAACGATCTTTGGTCAGATTAAAATTCGAAAGGATCTTCGATAGATCTGAAGACTTGCCGGCCTCTTCGTCCAAGAGAGCAAGAAAAAAATGCTCTACCGAGATAAATTCATCCTTAAAAGTCTTTGCCCACTCCTCCGTTCGATCAAAGACTTTGGCCAGGCGCTTACTCAAATAGACTTTTCCAGATTCTAATCCGGAACCTGAAACTTTCGGACGACGATCAAGAGCCTCACTTAGAGATTTTAAAAAGGGCTCTTTCGGAATTTCCATCTTTTCAAAAAGTCTCGGAACAAGCCCATCTTCTTGGCCCGCTAAAGCAAAGAACAAATGTTCTACATCAGTTTCTTGATGCCCGAGGGAGCTTGCCAATTTCTGTGCTTCTTGAATAGCCAGCTGAGATTTTTGCGTCAAACGCTGGGGATCAATGGTCATATTAACTCCTAATATTTATAAAATGGGGCCCTATTTCCTTATGTCAAGATTGATAGAATTCTTCCGGCTTGGCTATAGGACAGGGGAAGTTTTCGAGCTAAAGCTTGTGAACATCAGGGCTTTCTCGATAAACTAAAAGTCTATGAGAAGCCTTCGTTTGTTGAATTTCTGCGCCGCCTCAATTTTGTTCCTAAACTTTGGCGGAGAAACCTTGGCACTAGTTGATGAAACATCAGAGGTTGACTCGGCAAAGGAAGTTTCGCCAAAACCAAAAAGACAAAAGAAAGAACGCCCTTACGAACAAGATGAGGGCAGTTTATTTTTGTATGCGGCCCCCAGATTTTTTGAGAATAAAAAATTTGGTACATCGAACAATTTTGGAAGGTTCGGAATTCCAGAGATTGGCGCCAAGGTAGGATTCTTTAGAACCCCTTTCCATTTGGAACCTGTTATTGGTTTTTCATTTCAGCTAAATTCTTCCGATATCGTCGGAAATGTCGAAGCAAATTATCAGCTATATCAAGTGATGGCAGGCGTTCGACAGTACGCTTGGAATAGCCATCTTTTGCCAATTGTCCCCTATCTTGAAATTTTACCTACTTACAGCATTGTTCTTTTTTCACGAAAAACCATCGGGTCAGCGGCGAAAATAAATAATAATGGTGGTGAACTGGGGGCCTGGCTTGGGGGAGGATTTACCCTTTCCTTTGCAGCCCTCAATCCCAGTCTTCGAAATGAACTCGAAAGCATCTGGAATCTAAAGGACTACGGGGTAAATATTCAGGCACACTACTATCCCGGAGGCCTTTTGCGTTCGGGCTCCTTTGGGAGCTTGTCGACCATTAGATCCTGGAATCTAGGCGGTGGATTTTTTATCAACTGGTAGCGATCGCCTCACTATTAAAAGGCAAAACTCACCGTCATAAAACTCAAACCCGAACCCGCAAGATTGGCGTAAATATCAGTTTCATCTCTGGTTCCCCCCTGATAGGGATCAACCGCTTCCTTCACCGCTCCTGCGGTATTGACAACTAGGAAACAAGCGACATTCGTCGCCCACTTGGACCGCGTAAGAGCGTAACCAACAGCTGAGCAACCAGTTTGCGCCGTCGCTGCAACGCTAAAGTGAACAGCCTTATCGTCGGGTACGGCTTTAGCTTGCGCCGACTGTAGATGGAAAACAAAAATCCCAACGCTGAAAACTATAATTGAAACTCGAAACAATCTCTGAATCATAAATTACTCCCTGGCTCGTAGCGGCCCCCTAAGAGCAAGGCCCATGCCAGCACAAGCATTGAAAATCATTGCTGTTTTTTAATTCCTGTCGCTCCATGAATGTCCCATTGCCCCATTCATGCCTCGTAAATTATCCAGACTCAAAGCCGCAAAAATTTCAGGCTTATGACAAAAATTGGCTTTAAACCTTAATTAAGCGCGCTTTTTTTCGGCACAAAGCTTGCGAGTAATTACTATCGGACTTGGAGAGGCGTGAGAGTTGCGAGAATTGTGGAGGAAAATATGTCTAGGTTGTTTATTGGTTCATCGACTCAAAAATTTGCAGCCACCAGAGGAAACAAAATTATCAGTCTTTCGTTGGCGGCCATTGCCCTAGCACTTCAGGCTTGCTCTTCGACACCGACGGAGCCGAAAGGCACCGATGGGGACAATAATACAACGACCACAACATATTCAACTGGGATGAAACTCTTTGGTCCCATTTTGGGGGAGAACAATGTCAACGAAGCTACGAAGGACGTACAGGCTCGAGCGAGTTGGCAGGACTTTGGCATCTACGTAAAAGCTGGCTCAAAATTTACAATTAACTCGACAGGACAGTGGACCGGCGGGGAATTCGACATTGGATCTTCGACAGCTAATTCGACGATCCTTTATTGCGACGCCGGAGGCTGCGAAGGTGAGGGCGCCTATGCAACGTCGCAAACTGAATATCATTTTCAGCCTTTTGATGTTCTAGACTTCAACATGAATTATCCTACTAATAAACCTCAGGTCTTCCAAGCTCAACGCATTATTTTTGATCCGGCCAACGTCTTTTCGTATGTCGACGCACCGGTCTTTACAAAAGAGCTTGGTTACTATGATGGCCGCCTAGATGGGCAAAGCATTTGCTTCGGTTCCGACAATAGGCTAATTGGCTCCGAAACTCCCAATATTCAGGATGGCTTTTGGGCATCTCAACGTAGGGCCTACGAAAGCCAGAAAGCCACTTATATCTATCGTTATGGGACAGAGGACAACCTCACCTATATTACCTTTCTCGACAGCATGATTGCCATGTACGCGACAGCGACGTGTTCAAACCCCGTCACCAAAGACCAGGTTATGGATATTGTTCAAACTGCATTTGATGGAACTCCCAGGTATACTTTTGATGTCATTAACTTTACCGTATTTGAACCTGTCTATAGAGTGACGGTTCCTGCTGGAAATTATAAAAAACCCTGTCTCGGTTTGGGAGATACCGTTACTCAGTATTACTATGGAAAACCGAGATATCTCAAACAATACGAATGCGCCCCAACGGAGAGAAGTGCTCTCATCATGAAAATTGTCGCGGATGGCGAATCCGAAGCTGAAGTAGCTCCAATCATTGCAAAGCGAAATTATGTGACGACGGCATTCGAAGCCCCTAAGACTGGCAGAATTTATTTTCGAAACAACGACTCCGATGCGGGCATAGGAAACAACGATGGAAGTCTTTCTGTCACTCTCACAATCGCTCCGTAGAATCGATCCCCACAGATATTCCCAGGTGAGGGTATTTGAGATAAAGAGATCACGACGTTATGATCTGGGCCAGCGCATTAGTCAGCTTTCTTCTCACCGGTAGTTCCGATGCCGCTTGTGATCCTTCTATACTAAGAGCGTTGGCTATTGCCGAGATTTACGGACAAAGAGCCCCACAGCAACAAGAATTTCCCCGAGATACGGGATTTGTCAGCAGTTTAGGTCAGCTGTTTTTTCGTAAACTCGACCGCGTCATTGAGTTGAAGCGAACACTTGGCACCACTTCCGCTAAAAACTCAAAAATTGATTCTGAATTGCGAGCTGAAGCCTCAAGAATGCTTCAAAGCCTTGAGCTTATTCATTTCTCGGACCCCAAGCTTGCTTTCGTCTTGGCGGTCCAACTTCTTCAGACAAGCCTCCAGTGGGAAGATTCTTATCCTATTAATCCCTCCGGAATAGCGGCGACGACAATCTATAGAATCGGTTCCCAGCGCCAACTGGAAAACAATCTCTTCGATGAATTTGTTCAAATCCTCATCGGGATGGAACGGAGGGATTTTCTCTATGAAAGTCCACGACTTCAAATTTATTGGGCCATCCATTTCGACGAACTCAAGGATAAGGACTTATGGAAGTCCATCTTTATGGAGGCCAGCCGCCACGCACTCCAGCAAGCGGAGAGGCTGCCCCGCCTTCGCGAAGCCTACTTACTCGAAGCCGAACACTATCACCGTCTTGCGGCTAAAATCGAAAGTAGTTCCCGGTCTTCACCGCGCGCCAAGCCAAAAAGAAAGTAAAAACGCTAAACCCCACCGTCAAGCCCATGCATCGAACAATTGAGATGTCCGACACCCCCAATATACTCCATCGTATCCCATTGATCATATAAACCATGGGATTGAATTGAGCCACGCTTTGCCAAAATGGATGAAGAACGTTTAGCGAATAGAAGACTCCACCCAAATATATCAAAGGCAAAACAATAAACTGCGAAATGGCATTGATCTGGTCAAAGCTTGCTGCTCGAAACCCTGCGATCGTGCCTAGGCTTGCAAAAATAACACAGCCGAGGCTTAGAAATATTACAAATGCTAGCGGGTGAGACAATCCCAACAAATGACCAGTTCTGAAAAACAAAAAAAACTGGCCCATGAACAATACGAGCATGGCACAAGCCAGACCTCTTATCCATCCCGCCGTCGCATAGGCCATCGCAATCCAAGCCGGTCCGAGAGGAATCATTTTGAGATCTTGCAAATCATTGTGAAACTTAGAAATGATTATGGAGCTAGATGAATTTTGCATAGAATTATTTAAAGCCGACATGGCGATCAACCCAGGAATCAAAAATTCTAAATACGAAAATCCGTTCTGCGCGGGAAGAAGCGCCGATAAGCTCACTCCAAAAACAACAATATACAAACTCGAATTGATGAGAGGGCTAATCAGTGTCTGACTCCAGACAACCAAAAATCTCAAAACTTCCTTCTCCGTAAGTGTAAGAAAACTAACGAAGCTGCTTTTTAACTGAGTCTGCACGATCTTTCTCCACTATCTTTAAAAATGCATGCTCCAGCGGCCCCTCTTTCATCTGAATATCGACGACATCCTCAATTTTGAGCGAAAGATTCTCTAGCAAATCTCTAAGGTTGCATCGCCCTGACATGCTTAATTCGATTGAGGAACCTTCTTTACGCAGACTTACCACACCGGGAGGTTTAGCTTCCATTAAACTTATATCCCAAGCGAATCCACTCCTTAGCAAGATGCTAATTTGGCGCTCCGTCATCATCAACAAAAGCTCTTGAGTCGCATCCACGCTGATCAAACGCCCCTCGTTCATAATGGCGATACGATTGCAAAGCCTCTGTGCCTCTTCGAGATAGTGAGTCGTCAGCAATATCGTCATGCCTTCTTTGTTCAATTTTTTCATGAATTCCCAAAGACTCGCCCGTAATTCGATGTCCACGCCCGCAGAAGGCTCATCCAATAAAAGTACTTTGGGAGAATGTACCAAAGCTTTTGCAATCCCCAATCTTCGCTTCATTCCCCCGCTCAACTGACCCACCTTCTTATTTTTTTCCTTTACCAGCTGTAAGTTTTCGAGAAGATAGTTAATCCTTTCCTGGTTGCGCCACAATCCATGATAACCAGACTGAAATTTTAACACTTGGTTCACCGTGAAGAATCCATGATGAACAGGCTCTTGCGGTACTAAACCAATTAAAGCCTTGGCGGATTTCGTTGCCGTTTCAGAATCAAAAACTTCGATTGAGCCCCTCTCAACATTTAAGAGTCCGGCAATACTTGAGATCACACTGGTTTTTCCTGCACCATTAGGCCCCAGAAGAGCAAAAAATTCTCCTTGCTCAATCGCAAGGCTTAAGGAGTCCACCGCAAGTTTTTCGTCGGCTCCCGGATTATAAACGACGCTTAGATTTTCAATGCGAAGTGCCGTGGATTTATTGGAATTCATGCCAATTTTCGAGCCACCTTTTTTGTAAGATATTCCGTTACCCAGCTAGCAAGATTCTTAGATGTCAGGTCTTCATAATTCCTGAAACCAGTTGGAGATGTCACATTGATTTCGGTCAATTTTCCATTGATAAAATCAGCCCCAACAAAGTCCAAACCCAAATTAGCCAACCACGGCTCAAGTCGACGAACGAGCTCTTTTTCCTGAGCATCCATTTCTCTAATGAAAGCCTGACCACCTCGAATAAGGTTTGAGATAAATTGCCCCGATCTAGGAAGCCTAACGAAATCGCCAAGATACTTTCCGCCTAAAAACAAGACGCGTCGATCCCCTCTCGTAAACACCGCATCCTCAAACGGCTGCAACATCCAACGCTCCCCTGTCTGAAAGTATTTGTCTGCCTCGTCAACAAAACCCTGAGCATCCAATAGTTGAATATCCCGACCGCCATGCCCCAACCAAGGTTTCATAATGATGTTTGCAGAATGTAAACTTCGGACGAATCGGCGAGCCACAGAGGCATCATCAGTAATACAAGTTGAGATGATATCATTGGGACTTAGAATTCCTTGCGATACAGCTGTCAGCGGCAACATCTTTTCATGATGTTGTAGGAGCAAACTCGGCGAATTCGAAATCTCAAGCCGACCTTCATAGGAGGATAACAACCAACACAATCTCTGATAGCTCACATCAAATGGTGGATCCTTGCGAATGAGAACAAGCTCATAGCCGCTTAACTCTCGAAATTTCGCTGCTTCCAGCTTTGGCCCCACTTCATGACCACCAGGCTCTTCAATACAATTGGACTCAACAACAAGTCGGTCACCAAGCCAGCTCAATTGCTTTGGCTCAGCCCAATCCACAATATGATTTTCTGCAATGAATTGCCTCATCAAATACAGACTTGTATCTGTGGCTAACTTTAAATTCGTAATTGGATCCGCTAGAATTAAAATTCTCATGACTCCCTCAAAGTCTGCAAAAAATCTGCCTCTATCATGAGCTCCGCGGGAGTTTTCCTCAAGCGAATTAGCTCCTCGAGAGGCCCCAAAAGTTTCTCTTCCCCAAGACCTCGTCGTACCAAACCCTTCTCAGCCATCTCAAAATATTTCTTTATTTGTTCATACAATCGATCGCTATGCATTCCTGTGCGCCCGGCAACCTCCAGCTTCTCAAAATAGCTTTTTCCGTTTATCGATTTGAATTCTTGAATGATCGCACCTCGATTTTCCTCGTCATAGAGAAGTCCAACGGCCATAGCTACGGCTGCATATCGGCGCTCCGGAGTCTGTTGATCGAAACATCGAAGCTCTACACAACAAGGTTTCAAGCGAGATTCGGTAAAAATCTGTCTCATCGCGGACAAAGCATTTAATTCGCACAAGGACTCGGGAAGATTCTTCAGGGCTCGTCCTTGGCCCGCCTCCACGGTCCCATCCTCCATAAAAACATACATGAGAGCTGTAGATTCGACGAAGTCGACATAATGCCTGAAACCAAAATCCGAAAAAACAAAGTTTGGGACGCCCGAACGCGTTGAATCAGTATCTGCCCAAATCCTGGACCTCTCGGAAAAGTTACCTGTCTTAGCACCAAACTCATACGGCGAGTTTGCAAGCCATCCAACAATCTCGGGGACAATCGCAAATGAAGCCTTCAATAAATCGCAAGCGCTACGTTCATCATTGAAATCAAGATTTAAATGAAAGCCCGTCGTTAACCTCATCATCTCCAGGCCCCGTTTTCCGACTTTTGGAAAATAATCGGTCATGATTTGATACCGTGGGCTTGGGATCATTTTGATAGCCTCAACTTTTTCAAATGGATTGACCGCCATCCAGAGCCATTCCCAACCTTGCGCTTCTCGAGTCGAAAGGATCTCAGATTCAATTTTTTTTTCACACTCCTGAACTTCAAAAATTGTATCTTGGGGAGCTGCCGAAATTTCTAACTGGCCACCAGGCTCGAGACTTATATAATCGGCGTTCTTTTTGACTGCTAAAATTTGCCCTTCATAATCATAGGCGGATTCCCAACCACGCCCATCGACCATCTCAGAAAACAACCGCCGCATATCGGGTTCATAGTGCAAAATTCCCTGGCCAGGCTTCCGAACCAAGCGCTCCACTTCCACACCAATAGTGTCACCACGCTTATTACCACGATCCGTCAGCAGCCTATAGACGGGACTTCTGGATAGCTGAGAACTCATAAAGCCTATCTTGGACGCGGCCTCCAAAATTGGCTATGAAATTGCTATGGATCTAGTCGAACTTGAAAAGCTCTTAAAAGAGAAATTTCCGGATGCGAGCATCGAGCTCAGCGATATGACCGGTGGCGGCGATCACCTGCAACTCGAGATTGCTAGCGTGCAATTTAAGGATAAATCGCCGATTCAACAGCATCGAATGGTTTATGAAGCCCTTGGCGATTTAATGAAAGGCCCTGTACACGCCCTTAAAATCAAGAGTCGCTCCAAAGAATAAGCAATGATTTTGAGTTTTGAGTAAAATCTGATATCCAGCCCTTACGGAAGGACCTTATTAATGGACAACAACTTAAAGCAAAAAATTGAAGAAAAACTTAGCAGCCATCCTGTAATTTTATTTATGAAGGGTGACCGGGTCTTTCCGCAATGTGGGTTTTCCGCCAAAGTCGTCGATATACTTGATGAGACGGGCGTAGCTTACGAAACTTTTGATATTTTAACTGATTCGGAGATTAGAGAGGGTCTTAAGATTTATTCAAGCTGGCCGACATTCCCTCAGCTTTATGTTCGAGCGGAACTCATTGGTGGCTGCGATATTATTTCGGACCTCTACGAAAAGAACGAACTAAAAAAACTCTTTGTCGAAAAAGAAGTTCTGTCGGCCTAAGTCTAAAACATGAAGGCCATCAAAGTTTATACGAAGGATTACTGCCCCTATTGTACTCGCGCCAAGGCGCTACTATCGGCACGCAATCTTAGCTTTGAAGAAATTAATATTGAAGGCGATGAAGCTTTCACTCAAAAACTCTTTTCTCAAACCGGCTTTCGCACCGTGCCCCAGATTTTCATTGGTGAAGACTGTGTGGGCGGTTATACGGAACTAGCAAGCCTTGACCAGGAAGGAAAACTCCTTCCTATGGTCTCAGGCGACTAAATCCTGCCAAATATTGGAAATTCTAAGTCGCAATGGACCATTAAGCGCCGAAAGGCTTACTATTGCAGGACATGGTAAAATCGTTCGAAAAAAATGAGATTCGCTGGATGCAGCGCCTTCAAAATATGGCGTCCGCGTATGAGCAGCTCAAAAGTGCGGTGGCCCTAACTAAGAAGAGAGAACTTTCTGAACTTGAGGAACAAGGACTCATTCAGGCTTTTGAGTTTACGCATGAACTCGCTTGGAATGTTATGAAAGATTACTTTGATTACCAGGGTGGCGCTGAACTCATAACAGGATCCCGCGATGCGAGCCGTGAAGCTTTCAACAAGGGCTTGGTCGGCGAGGGCGAAGTTTGGATGGAAATGATCAAAAGTCGAAATCAGACTTCACATACCTATAATAAAAAGATCGCGAAAGAAATTGTTGAAAAAATTTGCTGTCAATATTTTCACGCCATTGAATTATTTTTTAAAACTATGACCGAAATTTCTAAAAAATGACAAAATCTCCAGACGAATTCGGACTCAGCGCTAATAGCTTATCAGCCTTGAGGTCTCTATTCATTCGCTACCCAAAAATTGATCGCGTCGTTCTTTACGGCTCTCGCGCAAAGGGAAACTATCGACCCGGGTCGGATATCGATTTAACTTTGATTGCACCATGTCTCGGCCTTTCTGAACTCATGAAGATTCAAAATGAAATCGACGACATGCTTCTTCCCTACAAGGTCGATCTATCGCTCTTTCACCAACTCGAAAATGCAGACCTTAAAGACCATATCGAACGTGTCGGTAAAGACTTTTTAAAGCACTAGGTAATCGCGCGCAAACTAACGGCCAACCAAAGCATCCCTATAGCTTTATTTTTTCTTAGTCTCCACTACAGCGTAGTAAGGGTTTCGATCAATCACCACTTCTTCAGGTGTGGCATAGCCGCTAAAGCCCTTCAAAATAAAATCTGGCGTATTAACTAAGGGAATACGATATTTTTTCACATCACTCCAAGAACTGAACTTGGCTGCCGCCTTGATGTCTACGATATTATTATTATACGAAAGAGGATCTTCTCCACTTCCATCTTTTTTCTGTTGAAGGTCTCGGCGCAAATCTGCTCGCGCGCTTACTTTATCCCCACGCGTATCAACCACCGTCGGAGTTTTTAGAGTCGCTGAATCTACGAAAATCTCCTTAAATGCCAGAGCCCCCTTATCATCGATAGGGTTTTTGTAAATCTCTTGATATTGCTCCAATAAAGCATAGACTTCAGTAGTCGCCAGTTTTAGGCCCCCGACATCACTTGTCGCATCCGGGATCATAAGTTGAGTATTTTCATTATTAACAAGCTCAACTACCTTATCCAATCGCGTTACAGGAACCATGGGATGGTTTTTGGATGCCGAATACACAAACACTCCTAGCTTTTCTGTGTCATATTCAAAAACTCTAGACCGCACAGTCTTCGATTCTTTGACCCCACCCGTAACATACTTCATCGCCGAATCAAGATCGGCAACTGAGTCATTCGCAAAATTACGTGGAAGCTTCGCTTCAAGATCCGCTGATACACTAGCTGCAAGAAAAATACTGTGGGCTCTGGTCAAAACGACTTCTAACTTAGGCTTAACAGCATCAACACCTTCTGCATCACTTGATTTCATAACCGATTTTCTAAAAATTAGGACGACATTCTCGGTATCATGAAGATGATTGCCATAACCTAGCGTAATACCTGGAACCTCATTGTAGATTCGATAGAAACTATAATCGATAATGATTAATCCCGATGTCTCATACCAATCATAGTAAGCATAGGCAGGAGCCGGTCTTTTTCCCGATTCTGTTGGTCAGTTAAACATATGCGAGCAATATTGGGAGTTTAGGTAGCCTACTTTTTGGAGGATTTTGAGAATAAAATAATCCATGTCGCGGTAGCCGAAAGCTTGCCACTT
>Ga0210019_1001187_pt1 | contig 28811 bp, 24 predicted proteins | sample CryGeyCG2114_020_2_FD_183969 | JGI IMG/M metagenome (GOLD analysis project Ga0210019, IMG submission 183969) | Groundwater microbial communities from aquifer - Crystal Geyser CG11_big_fil_rev_8/21/14_0.20 (SPAdes) (version 2) | ecosystem: Environmental > Aquatic > Deep subsurface > Groundwater ...
CGAGCCGGGAACGATCCGGAGGTACTTCAGGAACTGCGGCAGGGTGACGGCCCGCCAGCCGGTCGACTCCTGGATCGATTGGCGGGCGTAAAAATGAAACGGGTGTTCGGCTTGTTTCATCGGCACCGCTCTATTCTCCATGTTCCCGGAGCGCAAGCAAGCGTTTCAAGAAGCGATGGAGATCGGCCGGCCCCCGGAGCCGGTAGCGGGCCCGGCTTCGGCCGGCCGCCGACCCGATGACCACCGTGACATTTCTCCGCCCCAAGGTTCGGAAGGCATCCTCATCGGTCCGATCGTCCCCGGCGTACAGGCGCAGGACCGACGCGGCTTCCTCCGCCCGGGCCCGCTTCAGCAGCCAGGCAACCGCCTCCCCCTTGGTCCAACGGACCGGAGGACGGATCTCCAGGACCCGTTTCCCCGCCGTGATCCGGACTTCCCCCTCCCGAGCGGCCGGGCCGGCCAACCGCCGGACGATCCGCCGGACTTCCGCCCGACGGGCGGCCGGAACCTCCCGGTCGTGGACGGTCAAGGTCCACCGTTTGTTCTCCACCCAGGCCCCGGGAACCGGCGCCAACACCCGCTCAAGATCGGTCCGGATCCGGCCAATCGCCCGCTGCGCCCGGCGGGCAGCCGGATGAAGCACCCGATGGCCCGGCCCCTCGATCTGAAGCCCGTGATTGCCGACCAACCAAAGCCCCGGCACCCGGACCTTCCCCTGCAGATCCCGCAGTCCCCGGCCGCTGACGAGCGCCAGGAAACAATCGGGCCGGGCGGCAAGCAACCGGAGGGTGCGCCGGACCGCCGGATCCAGCCGGGCCTGGTCGGGATGGCGGACGATCCGGGTCAAGGTTCCGTCGTAATCCAGGGCGAGGAAGAGCCGGCGGGCCCGAAGAACCCGGCCCCGCAGAGAGGACCAGTCGGACCAGAGAGAGACCGGCAGGGTCACGAAGCCGGCAGAGAGGTGGACGCCGCCGAGGAGGGCCGCAGGCGGGCCAGCTCCGAGATCATGTCAGCGGCCCAGCGGTAGATGTTGTTCTCCTCCAGGATCTCCCGCATGCGGGACATCCGGTCGGCCTGCTCCTCGGGGGTCAGCATCATTGCCCGATAGATCGCCTCAGCCATCTGATCGGTGTCATAGGGATTGACGAGGAAGGCGTCCCGGAACTCCCGGGAAGCGCCGGCAAAGCGGCTCAGGATCAGCGACCCCCGCCGGTCCTCCCGGGCGGAGACATACTCCTTGGCGACGAGATTCATCCCGTCATGGAGCGAGGTCACCAAACACAGGTCGGAGGCCCGGTAAAAACGGTTGATCTCCTCGTGGCTGTGGTGCTTCTTGATGAAGAGGATCGGCTTCCAGTTCCGGGTCTGGAAGCGGCGGTTGATCCGCTCCGCCTCGGTGTCCAGCTCCTCGATCAGGTCGTGGTACCGCTTGATCAGGGTGCGGGAGGGGGCCCCGAGCTCCACGAAGGTGAACTCCCCCTGGAATTTCGGATACTTTTCAAGAAACCGCTCCACGCCCCGGAACCGCTCGGCGATCCCCTTGGTGTAGTCGATCCGGTCCACGCCGACCCCGAGCCGGGCGGCCTGAATCCCCAACTCCCGCAGGATCGTCTCCTTGAGCTGCTCGGAGGAGAACGCCTCCGACTCCTGAGCCGGCCGCTGCTCGGAGATACTGATCGGGAACGGCTTGACGAGGGTCCGGTGCCCGGCCCGGTTGACCGCGAACCGCTCCCAATCAATTCGGGACTCCAGCATCCGATCTACGGTGTCGAGGAAATTGTTGCAGTGGAACTGGATGTGGAAACCCAGCAGGTCGGCCCCCAGCATCCCGTGCAGCAGCTCCCGGGCCCACGGACAAATCCCGAACGCCTCCGGGTTGGGCCACGGGATGTGCCAGAACAGGGCAATCCTGGCGTCGGGCCGCTTTTCCTTGATCAGCCGGGGCAGCAGGGCAAAGTGGTAATCCTGGATCAGGATGCAGGGCTCTTCGGTGCCGGCCATCTCCTCCAGCGCGGCCTCGGCGAATTTCTCGTTGACCCGCTGGTACTGAGTCCAATCCTCAATCCGGAAGGTCGGCCGGGTATGGGCGATGTGGCAGAGGGGCCAAAGCCCCTCATTGGAGAAGCCGTAATAGAAGCCGTTCTCCTCGGCCTTCTCCAGCCAGACCCGGCGCAGGGTGTAAACCGGCGCCTCCGGCGGCACCGGGAGCCGCCCCTTCTCATCGGCCGTCTCCCGATCGGCATCCCCCGCGCCGGAACCGACCCAGGTCCCGCCGCAGGCCCGCAGGATCGGCTCCACCGCGGTCACCAGCCCGCTGGCCGGCACGATGCACTGGATCTGCCGCCCCTGGTGGACATGCATGTACGGCTCCCGGTTGGCGATCACCAGCACCTGCCGCTCCCCGAGCACCGTCCGAACATGTTCCTTGAGCCGCTCCGGCGTCCAGCGGGACTCTCCGGCGTAGCGCAGCCGCGCCTCTTCCTCGGCCGCCTCCCGGGCCGCCGAAAGGGCCCCGGCCAAGCGGCTGACCTCCTGCGTTAGCGGCCGGAAAATCCCGGCGTTGGGCAGCTCCTTCTCCCGCTCAAAGGAGATCTCTCCCATCCGGAGCCGCCGCATCCAATCAATCGTGCGGGCCAGCGGCGCGACCAGCCAAAACCTCAGGAAAAGCAGCGCTGTCAGGGAGATCAACGCGACGAGCAGCCCCCACTGCTGCAGGTTTTGCTTGAGCATCCCAATCCGGCGGAACCCGATGTAGGCGGTGTCATGCACCAGCGCCATCACCCCGCCGATTCCATCTCCCTGGCGGACCGGCCGGACCTCCAGATGCCAGCGGGACTCCCCCTGGGTCAGGAAGAAGGCATCCTGGGCGCCGGTCCGGATCGCCGAGGCCGCCCGCTCCGGGATCAGCTTGAAATAGGAAGGGAGCTCCCGACTGATCGCCAGGACCTCCCCTTTGTTGCTGTAGACCGCCAGCCCCAGCAGGCGGCCCTCCCCGCCGTACCGATCGACCAATACCCGCAACTCATCGGCCCGCCCGGCATTCAGACGCCCCTCGACCAGATCCTGCAGACTGTTGGCCAGGACCCGGGCCCGGTTCTGGAGATCCCCCTCCAGGCGGCGGGTCTCCCGGCGAATCTGCAGCCAGGCGAAGCCGGAAACCGACAGGGTGGCAGCGGCCATCAGAAACAGAATGAGACGAAAGGTGATCTTCATTGGCATACCAGTTTAACATGCGGGGGGCCGGCTCGGCCAGGATGTTAGTGGCGACTAATTTTTTGTCCGTCTGGCTTGATTTTCGTCCGGGGGAACTGGCATACTTAACTCATGACCGGAAAGAACCTTCAGGCCGGGCTGCCGGCCAGAGTCCTGGCCCTCGCCCTGGCGACGGGACTGATCCTCCCCCCGCAGCCGGCCCATGCCCTGCGCCAGGTGAACGCCGGGATGGAGAGCTCCACCGTCCATCAGGAGCTGGCCGACCACCTGACCGCCGACCCGGCTGCCGGCGATCCGGAGATGAGATCGCCGGCTCCGATCCCTGTCGGCATTCTTTCTCCGTATTCGCGATGGGAGTCCCATCCATCCTCCGCGCAGGAGATCATCCTTCCCCAGAGCGAGAACTTGCTTCCCCGCCGCATCACGCTGGAGGAAGCCAAACAGGGACCGTTTCATCCCCTGCCGGTTCCTGGAACGAGCCCCCCGGGAATCAAGCGGGCGGGGTCGAAAACCACCGCGGCGGACGGCGTTTCCCTGCCGCCGGAGGGAACACCGCTCACTTGGTACGGCAATCCTGAGCAACCAGGGGAACTGCTACCCAACGATCTGCTGAAAATCACCGATCCGGAGGAACCGCGGCTGGTGATCCCGGCCGCCCAAATTTCTCCCGACATCGTGATCTCCGCCGAAATAGGCACGCTCGACCCGATCCTGATAGCCCTGCACACGACCGGCGTCGACTTAAGAACCTTCAAGCCGGGAGAGGTTCCCGCCCCGGTGGCGGACAGGGAAAATGTCTATGTTGTCCGGGAGACGGCCGGCGCACGCCCGCGCGACGGGATCCCGGAGGACGCGCTGGTGATCGCGCTGGGACCCAACGCGGCGCCCGAGAGCCCCGGCCATCTGGGAGCGATGATCAACGCGGCCCGAGCGGCGGACGACCGGGTCGTTCGGGTAAGCGGAGTCTATTACTCCGGGCTGGAGGCCTCAGTCATCGCCATCTCCACAGGCGCCTAAGGCGCTCCCAGACCGAGCCGCCGGCGATGATCTCGCCGGGGTCCGGCACCCGCTTGATCTTCGCCATCTTCCGCATGCAGGCGCTGCAGAACTTCAGGTGCCGCCAGGTCCATTCGTTGTATTTCCCCCCCAGCCGCTTTTCCGCATAGGCGGCCAGCCGATCCTCGGGGGGGCAGATTTCCCAGGGCTCCTGCGCCACCGTCAGTTCAATTCCAGCGCCTTGCGGTCGTAGGCCCGGATCAAGTCCCGCCGCCCCAGGGTGTCGATCACCTTCTTGGGGTCGGCCGGGTCCACCACCGCGATCTCCGCGTCCCGAACCAACGCCAGCTTGTGCATCGCCGAGGCCAGGTCCTCGCTTTCTGTAACCGTCGGCAGCGGCACGCAGATGTCCCGGGCCACCACCAGCGGGTCCAGCCCCGGGTCGCTGATCAGGGCGCGGGTCTGCTGCTCGTTGATCATCCCGACCAGCCGGCCGGCCTGGTCCACGACCGGGAAGGAGATGTGGGTGGAGTCGGCAAACCGCTCCATCACCTCCCTCAGGTGCATCCCCTCATCGATTAACTGGGTCGGCTCATGCTCGGGCGGCCGGAGCGCGTCCCGGACCCGGAGCCGCTTGAGCACCTCCCCCATCATTTCGCTTAAATGGTACGGCGCGTCAATCCGGGAATCCAGCTGTTTCTCATAAATGGAGGAGCGGCGCACGAGCACATAGGCGATGATGCAGACCCACATCGAGGGAACCAGCAGGTGGTAGTCTCCGGTCATTTCGCTGACCATGATGATCGTGGAAATCGGGGTGTTGGCGGCGGCCGCGAAGAAGCCGGCCATCCCGACAATCATGAAGGCTCCCGGCTGAATCCCCAGGGCCGGAAAGAACTGCTGGGTCAAGAGCCCGACCACCCCGCCGAGCGCCCCCCCGATGACGACCGACGGCCCGAAGACGCCGCCGGAGCCGCCGGAGCCGATGCTGAAGGCGGTTGTCGCGATCTTCCCCAGCGCGATCAGGAAAAGCATCTGCCAGACCATCTGCCCCTCGAACCCCCGCTGGATGAAGCCGTAGCCGGTCCCCAGCGCCTCCGGCAGGAAGAAACCGATCCCCCCCACCACGAGGCCCCCGAGGGCCGGCTTGAGGAACCGCGGGATCCGGAAGCGAACAAAGAGGTCCCGGACCCCGTAGAAGATCCGGATGAAAAGCACCGCACCCGCCGCCACCACCAGCGCCAGCAGGAAATAGGGAATCAGCTCCATCGGGTTGCGGAAGGAAAACTGGGGCGAGGCAAACAAGGGACTCCAGCCGAACTTGGTCGCGAAGACCGCGTAGGCGACGATCGAGGCGATGAAGGCCGGCACGATCACCTCATGCTCGAACTCCATCTTCCGATAGAGGACTTCGGCCGCCATCAGCCCCCCCGCCAGCGGGGCGTGGAAGATCGCGCCGATCCCGGCCCCCATGCCGGCCGCCATCAGGATCCGCCGCTCCTGCGGCGAGAGCTTCAGCCACCGCCCGAGCAGGGAACCGAAGCCGGCGGCGATCTGCGCGATCGGCCCCTCCCGCCCGGCCGAGCCGCCGGTGCCAATCGTGACCGCCGAGGCGACCGCCTTGACGAAGGGGATCCGGGCCCGGATGTGCCCCCCCTTGCGGTGGTAAGCCTCGATCACCGCGTCGGTGCCGTGTCCTTCCGCCTCGGGCGCCAGCCAGAAGACCAGCCCCCCGCTGATCAGGCCGCCGAGCGCCGGCAGCAACAGCAGCACCCAGCGGCTGAAGGGAGCCGCGCTCTCAAGGAGGATCGGGTGTTCGCCGCCGGGCCCGGGCGGCCGGTAGCCGGCCCACCCATCCAGGAAAATCCGCTCAGCGAAGGCCAGCATCCAGTAAAAGGCAATGGCCGCCAGTCCCGCGACGACACCCACCAGCGTGCAGAGCAGGAGCCAGCGGGTGATGCTTCGGATGGCGCCGATGTCGAGGTCCCGTTCCTGAAGGATCATGAGGGGTTCATGATACCCTTTTTGCGAGGAGAGGAGAAGGCGTCAGGCCGCCGGCGCGGGGAGGATCAGAAGCGGTAGGTCAGACCGATCCGGCCGCCGTAGGAATCGGAGATCACCTCGTTGAGCCGCTGGTCCTGGGAAGAATTACTGGCCAGGTAGAACCGGATCAAGCCGGAATTGCCGCGCCACTCCTGGACATCGAAGAAAGCGTCCAGACTCCAGTTCTCCTTAAAATGGTAGAGGAACCCGAGGGAAGCAATGATCCCCTGCCCATCCGTCCGGTGGATGAAGCTTTCCGGATGTTTGAAATCGGTCCGGAGATTCCAGTCGGCGGTCCCCCGGTAGCTGGCCTCCCAGTGGTATTCCGCCTGAGCCATCAGGGAAAGCTTGTCGGTCAATTGCCAGCCGACGTCCAGACCGGACCAGGGACCGTACCAAACCGCCTCATATGCGCTGTTGAGGCCGCCGAAAGAGCCGGTCGCTGGGATCGATTGAAACCCATCGGTGATCCGGAGGTCCTGCTCATGATAGGAGTAGCCGAGCATGGGAGCGACCCGGAAGCGGGCCTTCCAGAAGGAAAACGGATAGCCGATTCCCACCGAGGCGTCCATGACCGTTCCCCGATCGGATCGGTTGTCGGAGCGGGAAAACTCGTCCTGGCGGTTATCGGTGTTGTAATCGGAGTCCCGGTTCCGGCCGTCAGTGACCCAGCCGTAATCGAAATAGAAGCGGGCCGTCAGCAGGTCCTCGATCTCGTGGTCGCCGTCCACCCGGATCCAGGCGATGTCCAGGTCGCTCCAGGTCAGCTCCGAGATGATGTTGGGATTCTGGCCGAAGACATCCCCGGCGATGTTCCACCGCAAGTCGTCCTGGCGATAGCCGCTCGACAAGGTGAGGGACTGCACGATCTCCCGGAGCGCGGAGTCCTCCTTCTGCCCGGCCCCCTCGGCGGAAGGAGGAACCATTCCCTCCTTCGTCCAGTAATCGGCGTCCCAGGACCAACCCGCCTCCGACGGCTCCCCTTCCGGAACAGCCGCGGCCGGCGGCATTACCGGAGTCTCGGAGACCGCCGATCGGGCCGGCAGGAAACCACCGGGCGGCTCCACGCCGATCGACATCCAATAGGCCTCATCCCACTCGAAATGGCCGGAGGGAAACGAAGGGACGCGGCGAACCGGGACCGCCGACAGGGTCTTTTGAAGCGGCGGAGGAACCCCGATCGAGTTCCAGTAGGCCCAATCCCATTGGAGCTCGGCTGAAGCGGGTCCGGCGGCCACCAGCAGCAACAGGACCAGCGTCAACGGAAAACGCAGCCACGGGGCTCGTTTCATGGGGCTCATTGTATCAGACCGGCCCAAAAACCGGGCCGTCTAGCCGATCGGGTGGGGCACCCGGCCCCGGAGGAACCCCCGGATGTTCTCGGCGGTCGTCTCCAGGATCCGCTCCAGCGCCTCCCGGCTGTCAAAGGCGATGTGGGGGGTGATCACGACATTATCCCGGTGAAGCAGGATGTTGTTCTGCAGCAGGGTCACGAGCTTCTCCTTCGGAAAGTCCTTCTCCAGGAGCTGCCGCTCCTCCTTGACCAGCTCCTCCCCCTCCAGCACATCCAGCCCGGCCCCGCCGACGATCCCGTCGTCCAGCGCCTCCACCAGCGCGTTGGTCTCCACGAGACTCCCCCGGGCGGTGTTGATCAGAAGGGCCCCCCGCTTCATCTGAGCAAAGATCTTCCGGTTCATGATGTGCCGGGTCGAAGGATTGGCCGGCAGATGCAGCGAGACGATGTCGGAGCCGGCCAACAACTCCGGCAGATCCACATACCGGAAATCCAACACCTCGCTGAGGAAACTATCCCGGCGAATGTCGTGGGCCAGCACCTCCATGCCGAACCCCTTGGCCATCTTGATCACATGCAGGCCGATCCTCCCGGTGCCGACCACCCCGATCGTCCGCCCCTTGAGGTCGAACCCCTGCAGGCCGGTGAGGGAGAAGTCCCCCCGCACCGTCCGGACATAGGCCTTGTGGACATTCCGGGAGAGGGCCAGGATCAACGCGAAGGTATGTTCGGCGACCGTGTTCTCGCCGTAAAAAGGGACATTCGCCGTTTGGATCTTCGCCGACCGGCAGGCGGCCAGGTCGATGTGATCAAAGCCGGTCGAACGGGTCACGATCAGTCGGACCCCCTTGAGCTTCCGGATCAGGGCCCGATCCAGCTTGGAATAGATGAAGACCGAGAGAATCCCGGCCCCCCGGGCCTCCGCCAGGGTCTGTGGAAGCAACGGTTCCCGGACAAAGCGGGGGACGACCCCGGTCCCCTTGAGGGCCCGCGTCAGGTACCGCTTTTCCCACGGCTCGGTTTCGAAAAAGACCGCCTTCACAGGATCCATGATAGCAAAATCATCCCCTCAAAAAACTTTCCCGGCCAAGTGTCCGACCACAAAGCCGGCGATCGCCGCCAGCCCGGCGATCCCGAGCATCTCCAACCCGGAGCGGAGGCGGGGTTGATGAACCACCCGCCCCTTCCAAAAACCGATCACGAAGAGGGCCGCCGCGGTCCCGGCGATCGAAACCGGCATCGCCGCTCTGATCGGCAGGAAGGCATACGGAAGGACCGGAATCAGGCCGCCGGCGACATAGGCGGTTCCCATAACCCAGGCATTGTCGGCCGGCTCCTCCAGGGTGTCGGGACAAACTCCCTGGTCATGCCCCCGCCCCTGCCGGATCTGGTACTCCAGGTACTGCCGATGCGATTTGGAAGAGAGGTAGGAGCCGGCCGCCATCGAGAGGGACTCCACGACCACGATGACCGCCCCGGACAACAGCACCATTCCGGAGGAGCCGGTCCCGGCGGCGATTCCGGTGATCGCCCCGAGGGTCGAGACCAGGCCGTCCTGGCTCCCGAAGACCGCTTCCCGCAGCCGGGCGCCGTCCAGCCGGCCCATCAGCCCCTCCTTTTCCGCCCGGACCCCTTGCGGGGAGGAGGCGGCTGAAGCAGGATCCGGGCGTCCACGACCCGGCATCCCTTCCCCCGGTCGTAGGCGATCATCGGGTTGATGTCCAGTTCGGCGATCTGAGGAACCTCGACCGCCAACTGGGAGAGACGCTCCAGACATTCCTCCAGCTTCGGCAGATCAGCCGGCCGTTCCCCCCGGGCCCCCTGCAGGATCCGGGCCGCCTGGATCCCGCCGATCATGTTCCGGGCCCCGAGGGTCCGGATCGGCGCCAGCCGAAAAGTCACATCTTTCATGATCTCCACATAGGTGCCCCCCAAGCCGAACATCAGGATCGGGCCGAACGGTTCACTCCGCTTAAAGCCAAGGATCACCTCCCGGCCCGGCAGCGCCATCTCCTGCACCATCACCCCCCGGATCCGGGCCCGGGGAAGCCGGCGCCGGGCCGCCCGAACCACCTCCTCCGCCGCCTGACGGACCGCCGCGGCCCCTTTGAGCCCCAGCCGCACGCCGCCGAAATCCACCTTGTGCAGGATATCGGGGGAGCTGATCTTCACAGCCACCGGGAACCCGATCTTCTCGGCCGCCGCCGCAGCCCGGGCGGGGGTGGCCGCCAACTCGGCCGGAAGGATCGGGAATCCGTAGGCCTGCAGCAGCTCCTGGGAGGCGTTGGAAGAGAGGACCGTCTCCCCCCGGCGCCGGGCCGCCCCGATCAGGCGGCGGACCGCTTTCCGATCGACCCGGAAGGTTCGGACCGGGGTCCGGGGGCGCCCGACCCAGCGGGCATACCGGGACATCGCCGCCATCGTCCGGACCGCCGACTCCGGGAACCGGTAGCAGGGGACCCCGAACCGTTCCAGCACCCGCTCCCCGGCGGTGACATCGGCGATCCCCATGAAGCAGGCCAGGACCGGCTTCTTCGCCCGTCTGCCGGCCCGCCCGACCACCTCGGCGATCTCCTCGATATCGGTCATCGCCTGCGGCGTCAGGATCACGATCACCCCGTCGATCCGGCTGTCCCGCAGGACCGCCCGCAGCGCCCCTTCGTACCGGTCGTGCCGGGCATCCCCGATCACATCCACCGGGTTATGAAAATTGGCGGTCGGCGGCAGGATCCGCCGCAGCGCCTGCCGGGTCTTTTCCCCCAGTTTCGGGACCTGAAGATCGTACCGGACGCAGGCGTCGGTGGCCAGAATCCCAGGCCCGCCGGCGTTGGTCACGATCGCGATCCGGTTCCCCTTCGGAAACTTGCGGGGGGAAAAACCGGCGGCGAAATCGAACAGCTCCTGGACCGAATCGACCCGGAGGATTCCCCCCTGCGCGAAGACCGAGGTGATCACCTCATCGGATCCGGCCAGCGATCCGGTGTGGGAAGAGGCGGCCCGGGCCCCGGCCGCCGTCCGGCCCGACTTGATCGCGAGGATCGGCTTGGGCCGCGCCGCGTCTCCGGCGATTTCCCGGGCGGCGGTGATCAGTTCCCGCGGACGGTTGAGGTCCTCCAGGTACATCAGGACGCAGTCGGTCCCGACATCCTCTCCCAGGTACCGAAGCAGCTCCAACTCCCCGACGCTCGCCTTGTTCCCCATGCTGATGAACTTGGAGAAGCCGATCCCGGTCCCCTTCGCGTAGTCGAGAACCGCGGTGCAGAGGGCGCCGCTCTGGGAGACGAAGGCGATCCGACCCGGCTTGGGCATCGAGCGGGCGAAGCTGGCGTTCATCCGGACCGCCGGATCGGTGTTGATCACCCCGAGGCAGTTGGGCCCGATCATCGGGATGCCGTGCCGGCGGGCCAGCCGGGCCAGCTCCGCCTCAAGCGCAGCCCCGTCGGCCCCGACCTCCTTGAACCCGGCCGAAATCACGATGACGCCCCGGACTTTCTTCCGGACGCATTCCCGGAAGGCGGCGACGGCGGCGGTGGCCGGGACAATCAGGATCGCCAGATCCACCGGGTCGGGGATCTCCAGGATCGACCGGTAGCAGCGGACCCCCAGGATCGATTGGGTCTTGGGATTGACCGGGTAAACGACTCCGGTGTAGCCGCCGGCCAGCAGGTTCCGGAACAAGGCATACCCCACCGCCTCCCGCCGCCGGGAGGTCCCCACGACGGCGATGCTGCTGGGACTGAAGATCTTTTCGAGATTACCGACCGGGGCAGACGGCCGCGATGCCGGGTTCAATCCTTTGCCCTCCATAGTTTTTTCCGAAATGGGCGAGAAATTCCTGCGCCAGCCGGTCGGCCCGGCGGTCGTACGCCGCCGGGTCGGCCCAGGTCCCGCGCGGCTGAAGGACCGCCGGGTCAGGGATGCCGGGACAACGCTGAGGAACCGCCAGATGAAACCGGGGGTCGACCCGGACCGGAACCTCATCCAGGGCGCCGCTTAAGGCCGCCTCCACGATTGTCCGGGTCAGCTGGATGTCCATCCGCTTCCCGACGCCGAATGGTCCCCCGCTCCAACCGGTGTTCACCAGAAAAACCCGGGTGCCGTGCTGCTTCAGTTTCCTCCCCAACAGATCGGCGTAAAACTGGGGCTTGAGCGGCATGAAGGGGGAGCCGAAGAAGCGGGAGAAGGCGGTCTGCGGTTCCCGGACCCCCCGCTCAGTCCCCTCCAGCTTGCTCGTGTAGCCCATCAGGAACCAGAGCATCGCCTGCTCCGGTGTCAGGCGGGCCACCGGCGGCAGCACCCCGTTGGCGTCGGCGGTCAGAAAGAGGATCGTCGCGGGGTGTCTCCCGACCGGCGGCGTCTTGACATTCCGCATCGCCGACAGGGGGAACGATCCGCGGGAGTTGGGGGTCAGCCGGGTGTCGTCGAGATCGAAGGTGCCGTTCGGGAACATCAGGGCATTCTCAATGATCGACCCGTGCTCCCGCCAATCGGCCGAATGGAAGCAGGCGTCGTGGATCTCCGGCTCCTTCTCGGGATTCAGCCGAATCAGCTTCGCGTAACAGCCGTTCTCAAGATTGAAGATCCCCTGGTCAGACCAACCGTGCTCATCATCCCCCAGCAGCCGCCGGCGGGGATCGGCCGACAGCGTCGTCTTGCCGGTGCCGGAAAGCCCAAGCAGCAGCGCGGTCTTCCCGTCCGGCCCCTCATTGGCCGAAGCATGCAGCGACAGGACCCCCGACTGCGGCAACAGGAAGTTCATCGCCGTGAACATCATCTTCTTGATCGAGCCGCAGTAGGCCGAACCGTAGACGATCCCGACCCGATGGTCGACATCCAGCGCGACCGCCATCGTCGAGGTGCCCCCGAGCGTCGGGTCCACCCGCAGACGGCCGGCATACCGCTTGGGATCCAGCTTGTCGTCGGGAAGAGCCAGCAGGGTGTATCCCTGGCCGGCGAACCGGGAGGAAGGCCCACCGGCGGCGGGGGCCGGCCGGAACATGTTGTCGGTGAAAAGGGCGGTCAGCGCCTTGGGAGCCACGGTCCGGACGGTCAACCCGTAGGCCGGATCGGCCCCCAGCATCCGGTCGGTCACAACCAGCTTCGGCTTGCCGGCCAGCGCGGCGAGGGCATCCTCCAGCAGCATCCCGAAGGTCTCGGGATCCATCGGCAAGTTGTTCGGAGAATTCCAGTCGATCTTCTCCCGGCTGCCGGGCCGCTGGACCAGCCAAGTGTCCTGGGGCGAGCGGCCGGTAGACTCCGGTCGGGTCCAGGCAGCCAGAGCCCCGCAGGCGGAGACCAACACCTCCCCGTTGGCGACCGACGCCTCGATCATCCGGCGCCTCGCAGGATTCGATTGGACCGACGGATGGGACGCCAGGAGCGCATCGAGCCGCGCCCCGCACCCGTCTCCCTTTTGATTTCCGCGCCCGCTCATCGCCTCATTCCCCTTGTTGACCGAGACCAACCCAGCTTCGATCCTACCGAAATCCCGGGCCGGACAATATGATTTCAATCATATTTCCGGGCCGGCGGCCGGAAAAAGGAGGGGCGGATTCAAACAGTTCAAATCCGCCCCCCTGAGAACAGTTCTTGCGGCAACCGCCCGTCTAAGCGGCGCACTCCCCCGGGCCCATCCCGGCGAGCGAAAAGTCGGTCTCGGCCCCCCAGTCCCGGTAGGCCTCCGGCGATTGTTCGAAATCCGGGAGGGTCGCGAAAGGCTGCAGTTTCTCTTTCCAAAACTCCAAGCCGACCCGCTCATTGAAGGTGCGGAAGCTTTCCTTCTCGGAGAGCCGCTCCTTCCTGTAGAGGGTCAACATCTGGATCACCGCCTCCGGGATCCGCCGGGCCGGCAGCTTCAGGACCGGCTTGCCGAACTCGGCGACCCCTTCGGCCGTCCTCCCGCCGAGAAGCAGGTTGAAGTGGGGCGCCAGATGCCCGTTGACTTTGGCCGCTCCGCCGAAGAAACCGATGTCAGCGATGTGGTGTTGGCCGCAGGAGTTGGGGCAGCCGCTGACCTTGATTCGGATCGCGTCGATGTCCTCCCCGTACAGCTTGGCTTCCCGCAGCTTCTGCTCCAGAGCCCGGGCGAGTCCCCGGGAAGCGGAAATCCCCAACTGGCAGGTCTCGGCCCCCGGACAGGAGGTGACATCCAGCAGCCGCTCGGCGTCCGCCTCCGCCAGCTTCAGTCCCTCGAGCGCCCGGTAAAGGGCACCGAGATGCTCGTCACGGACCCATCGCAGGACGAGGTTCTGGGTAATCGCGGCCCGCAGATAACCACCGCAGAATTTCCGGACCACCTTCGCCAGTCCCCGCATCTGCTCCGAGGTGATGTCCCCGAGCCGCAGGCGGATGGCCACGCAGGAAAAACCGGTCTGCTTCTGCGAAATCACATTCGTCACCTTCCAGCGGGCGAAGTTGCCGCCCGGGTCGACGACCGGGACAATCCCCTCCGTCTTGGGCGGTTTCTCATCGGTTTCAAAGATCGTCATCTCCGGGTAGGCGATCGGCCGGATCTTCTCCCGCTCGGAGAACACCTCCTTGCGGAAGGCATCCTCCCCCAGTTTCTTGACGACGAACTTCAGGCGGGCCTGCGCCTTGCTCTTCCGGTTGCCGAGCCGGTCGTGGATCCGGACGAGCGCCTCGCAGGTCCGCAGGAACTCCTCGACCGGGGTGAACGGCTCCAGTAAAATTGCCTGCATCGGCGCGGCCCCCAGCCCGCCGCCGGCGTAGACCCGGAAACCAAGCTGTTTCTTTCCATTCACTTCTCGGACCTCGGCGACGGCGCCGATATCGTGGATCGCGGTTCGGGCCAGGTCCCTGTCCGGGGAACTCTCCAGGGCAATTTTGAATTTTCGGGGAAGCTTCTGGGAGACCTCATTGCGCAAAAAGAATCGGGCGACCGCCGCCGCGTGCGCGGTGACATCAAACGCCTCCGCCGGATCAACGCCGGAAAACGGCGAAGCCGTGACATTCCGGACGCTGTTGCCGCAAGCTTCCCGGGTCGTCAATCCCACGGCCGCGCAGCGGGCCATCACATAGGCCGATTCCCGGGTTGGCACCCAGTAGACCTGCATGGCCTGACGGGTCGTGATGTGTCCGACCCCTTTGGAGTATTTCTCGGCGACATCGGCCAGCGCCTCCAACTGCTCGGGGGTCAGTTTGCCCATCGGGATCTTGATCCGCATCATGTGGATGTCCTGGGTCGCCCGGATCCCGTAGGTCCCCATGTGGAGCCGGCGGGCCTTGAACTCATTGGGATCCAGCTCTCCGAGAAAATACTTCTCCACCAACTCCCGGAACTGGCGGATCTCCTCCTGGCTGGCGTCGGGCGCCTGCCGGAGATATTCCTCCACCCGCTTCTCGATCAAATTATCGGCCATCACACACCTCCTCCTGGCGCGCCTCCGCCGCACCGGCCTCCGGCCGAGGGCGCAGATCCTCCGAATCTCCAATAATCAGGAACGGCTCTCCGCTCTGCGCGGAGTCCTGCAAGCTCCAGGAACCGGCCGAGCCGGCCGGCTTGAAGCGCAGTCCGGCATCGCCTCCGAACAAAAGATAGGCGACGCCGTCGCCGGAGTCGTCCACCTTCTGGGCGAAGGCGGGCACCGGCTTCCCCACCAGGGTCCAGCCGGTCACCTCAAACCAGGCCGGGACTCCCGCCTGCGGTTCCAGGCAGACCTGGACCACCCCCCGGGCCGGCGCCAGGTCATGAAAAACCCGCAGGTCGGCCGCGGCGCAATTGGGATTGTCGGGAATTTCGATGATTCGCATCGGAAGAATACCCCTTCAGCCGCAGAGAATAAGGGCTTCCCGGCCGGTTCAGACAGGGAAGCCTTCCCTAGATATGTCTATGGTACCAAACCAAAGGGAACCATCCAAGCGGAAACTGGCCTAGCTGCCGGAGACCTTGTCCAGAAGAGCGGCCCGGGAGAGGAGCTCCACCCGCCCCCGCCCGGTCCTGATCAATCCCCCCCGCTGGAAGCTGCCGGTCACCCGGATGGCCGTCTCCACGGCGATGCCGGCCAGCTCGGCGACCTCCCGGCGGGTCACCGGAAGGACCGGCCCGAAGTCCTCCTCGAGGCGGAGCAGGACCGATGCCACCCGCTGCTCCACCGGGGCAAAAGCCATTCCATAGGCCTCGTTGGCGCGGCGGTACCGGAGGGCCAGTTTTCCGGCGACGAAGACCGCCAGGGAGAGGTGGGTTCTCATCAGCGGCTTCAGGAGGGACGCGGGAAGAGCGACCCCCTCCACCGGCCGGGCGGCGACCGCCGTCGCGATGTACCGTCCGCCAAAGAAAGCGTTCAGTCCGCAGAACCAGTCCCGGGCCGTCACGATGTCCAGCGCCAGGAGCGGCCCGCCGGGAACCGCCCGCTGCAGCCGGACCCAGCCGGAGCCGACCAACCAGAGCCGATCCGCCCCTTCCCCTTCCCGGAAGAGAGTTTCCCCCGGAGAAAAACGGACCCGCTCCGCCGCGGCCTGTAACCCCTTGAGGGAACGGCCCCGGGGCAACAGGCAGAACGGCTCCTGGCCGGTCCAGTCGGAGATGACATCCCGATTCATGGACCCAAGCTTAGCGGACCGGGGCCTCCCGAAACATGATTTAAGTCATGAAACGCAATCGGCAGGAGGAGAGCGGAAAGCGGGGGCGGCGACCCCCGCCTACCGGCGGGCGGGCCGCAGGAGACCGGCGATCAGCCAGACAATGAAGGCCAGCTCCGCGACGGCATAAGCAATCAGCAGGGGGGGAACCGGCTTGGCATGACCGCCGGCGTAGCTGTGGAGCCCCACCATGTAGAAGCTGACTCCGTAATAAGTCATCAGAAGAAGGAAGAAGCCGGCGACCGTCGCGGCCGCCACCCCCGCCGGCTTCAGCCATCCGGCGAACCGGCCGTGCAGGACCGCAAGGAACCACAGCAGGGTGATCAAGGCCCAGGTTTCCTTCGGGTCCCATCCCCAATAGCGGCCCCAAGAGGCGTTGCCCCAGACCCCCCCCAGCATGATACCGGCGGCCAGCAGCACCACCCCCACCTGGAGGGTCCGGTAGAGGGCCAGCCCCAGTCCCGGCAGGGCCGGATGGGAAGCTCCCTTCCCCGCCGTCGAGAGATGCAGGATGCCAACCAGATGGGCCAGGACCGTTGCCAGCGTCAACGCGCCGTAGCTGGCGACGATCGTCAGGACATGGATCGTCAGCCAGAGGTTGCTCCGGAGAACCGCGATGATCGGCGAGATGCTGGGATCCAGCGGCAGACGATCCGCCAGCAAAAGGACGAGCGCCCCGAGGAATGCGGCCGATAAAGCAAAGAAACCGGTCCGATAAAGCCGCTCAAACCAGAAGGCGAGCGCCACGGCCACGAACGGCAACCAGAGCATCGTCTCGTAGAAATTGGAGACCGGCGGCCGACCGGCCAGGATCACCCGGGTCCCGATCCCCAGCAGGTGCAGCCCGAACGCTCCTTTTAGGAAAAGGCGCCCGACCCCCTCCCAGGCCGCCTGCCGGCGAAGCAGACCGACCAGAAAAGCCAGGAAGGCAGCCCCATACAGGGAGCGGGCCCAAACAAAGGGGGCCACCTGGTGATAGGCCGCTTCCAGCCGCAGCCGCCACGGAGGTGGATAGACGGCCGGGTTCAGCTCCCGCAGCTCCTTCCCAAGCCGATCGGCGGAAAGACCGGCCCGTTCTTCATCTCCCGACCGGACCGCCTGCAGGAGGTCCTCCCATCCCTTCCGCAGCAGCATCTGCCGCTCCGGCTCATATCCCGTTGAGCCGCCGGGAGGCTGCCACAACCCTTCGGCGTCTCCCGGCACCGGCGGAACGATCGGGAAATTCCCCCGCATCAGGTCGTTGACCGCGACGAACCGGCGGTAGAGGTCGAGCGCTTCATTCTCCTCGATCGTCATCTCCTCCCGGCGGCGCTGTTTCTCGACGATCTGGGGCAGCATCCGCATCAGCTGCCGCCCCCCCACCAAGTCACTGTAGGAAACATGGGACCGTTTCGCGTCGAAGCCGAGGCTCTCCCGCAGCGGCCGAAACGGCAGGGCGATCCATTCCTTGTCGGCCGCGGCGGACGGATTGGCGGCGATCGAAAGAACTGTGACGAGCGGATCCTCCCTTTTCCAGCGGGGCGCATCGGCAATCAGCAGGAGGGCCTCCCGGGCAAAGCTCTCCAGCGGCTTGACCCGGCCGTCATGCTGGATCGCGATGGTCCGGGCCGGCTTGAGCACCCGGGACACCGCCGCGCCGTCGGCGGCGCGAACCGGAGCCGCGAAGCCCATCAGGGCCGCGGCGAACATCCAGGGGATGGGGGAAAATCTTCCGTTCATTGCCTCCGCTTTCGGGATGTGAAAAGGGTGATGACCCCGACGATCACGATCAAAAATCCAGTATACACCACCGGCGTGCCGGGATCGTTCCGGACCAACAGAACGGTCGCCTCGGTGGGTCCCTCGATGTAGCTGGATTGGAACAGAATCCAGCCCCGGTGCTTGACCGGGTTGTTCATCGAGGCGGTCCGGCGCGTCTCCCCCCGTTCGGGATCCGCCAGCACCAGATCGCTTTCAAAGGCCGCCGGCACCGTCGTTCCGGGATACTCGTGCTTGCGAAAATCCAGCAGCCGGACCGCGAACGGGATCGGCCGGCGGTCGGCCCGATACTGCAGAAAGAGGGGGCCGGCGGAGAGGGGAACCGGGACCAGGGCGTCGCGGGGGACCCAGACCATCCGCCGCTCCTCCCCTTCCCGGACGGTCACCCGGAGCGTTTCCGCCCGCACCCGGTCGCTCCGATTTTCGTAGTCGGTGATCAGCCGGGCCCCCTTCCACTGGGTCAGCAGCCGGAAATCCAAATCCAGCGCCGGATGCCGGTAGAACTTGCCGACCTCCAGATCATCAATCCGCTCCGGGCGCCCCTCGACCCCGGTCAGAAGGGCCGAGACGCTTCCGGAGGGGAGCCGGCAGAAGATCACCGCCTGGGAAGGAAGGGAGGGGCCATCCGAGCGGCCAACGCGCTGCCGGATCCATTCGGGGGTGGTCTCCAGATAGAGAAGGGTCATCGGATCGCTGACTGCCATCGCCCGATGGGGATTGCGGGAGAAAAGCCAGATTTGATCGGTCTGCTCCCCCCGCCGCAGTTCCACCTGCAGAGCCGGATTTTCCTCCTCCGACGCCTCCGTCACCTGTTCAACCCTCCGGGCGTCCGGAAAGTAGCGATCCACCGACACCTCCAGCGACCGCCCGGCCAGGGTCACCGGCCAGCGCTGTCCGGGCTCGTGCACCCAGGCCCGGGCCTCAAACGCGGTCGGGATCGCCGCCCCTTCGGAGGCCCGGGGGGCGGTCACCACCAGGACCGAACGGGACAGCTCCAGCATCGAGCCGCTCTCCCCCTCCGGAATCATGAGGGTCCCCTCCACCCCGAGCCGGGCGCTTAAGATCCCGCCGGTCAGGATCAGCAGGATCCCAATGTGGGCCAGGACGAACGGCAGATGCTTCCGCTTCCAGGGAAGCCGCTGGAGCGCGGCAGCCGCGAGATTGACTCCCAGGAAGAAAAGGAGGAATTGGAACCCGAGAGAGCGGTAAATCGTCTGCTGGACCGCCGCGGTCCCGAACCGGCCCTCATAGAAGGTTCCCCAGGCGAGGACCGCCGCGATCGCGAGGAGCACTGCGACGGCCATCGACAGGGAACCCAAACGGGAAATGAATCGCTGCAGCCGGGAAGACATCGTCCGGCTATCTTACACCGGCGCGGCCGGCCGGGGCCATCCCTCTTCCTCATAGGCCCGCCGGGCCAGCGCCTCCAACTCCCGCGTAAGCGCCAGCAGTTCCGAATGCTTCAGGGTGTAGCCGAGCACCTCAAACAGCAGGTGGGGCTGTTCCCGATCGTGACGGTCGACCGCCTCGGAAAAATCCCGGGCCCCCTCGCGCAGCGCCTCCCACTCGGTCCGCTCCGGATCCTGCAGCAGCTCGGCCAACTGCCGGAGGTCGGATCGGAGGCGCCGGTGGTTTTCCCGCAAAAGGGTGAACGCATGGTGTTCCTTCCCCACCAGCCGCTCCAGCGCGGGAAAGAGAATCGTCTCCTCCTTGCGCAGATGCAGTTCGGTCTCGGGGACCAGTTGGCGCAGCATCCAGAGAAAAACAACCCGCCGGTCCTCCGGCGCCGCGTCGAGCCGGAAAAGGGAATTCAGCATTCCGGCGCGGCGCCGCAGGGTCTCATGCTCTCCCCGAAGCGCTCCGTCCCAGGGCTTCACCAATCGGCACCCCCTCCGGGAAGAAGTTTATCGGATTCGGGCAGGCGGCTGGATGACCGAAATCATACAGGCGGGGACCCGCTCAAAGCAAACGGCTGAGCGCCTCGGCATCCAGCACCTCGATCCGCCCCCGCCCCGTCCGGACCCACCCCGATTTCTGGAACTGGCTGATTGTCCGGATCGCGGTCTCCACCGCGGTACCGACCAGATCGGCGATCTCCTGCCGGGTGATCGGGACAGTCGGGCCGAACCGTTTCTGAAGACTCAGCAGGGTCTGGGCGATCCGTTTCTCGACCGGTTCCTGAATCAGGCAAGCCCGCATCTCCGACTCCCTCAGCCGATCGCAGAAGTGACAGAGCGCCTCCTGCAGGAAACCGGGCGAGCGGCTCATCGCCTCGTGAAAGATCACCTCTCCCCGGTCGAAATCCCGGACCCGGCCGTGGGCGGCCAGAGCGCGCCGCCCGGCGGCCGACAGGGCGCCGAACAGCTTGGTTGTCTTCAGGAAATCTTCAATGGAAATCGGATCGGACACCGGATCTCTCGGATCTCAAACGCCCCCGAAAAGGCGAGCGCCCCGCGCAACCGGCGGGGCACTCGAATGGCGACCTCTTCGGTCGGCTCAGCGGCGTCGCTTTTTCGTCGCCTTCTTGCGGGTTGTTCGCTTCTTCGCTGTTTTGCGCTTGGTCGGTCTCTTTCGCTTCTTGACTGGCATCTGTCCCCTCCTTGCGCGAACAAGTGAACGATCAATGATTCACCATCCAAGAATCAAGGTTACCCGATTCGCGCGGGACATGCAATAAAAAATCAATCCTGTTTGGAGACGAACAGTGTCTGCGTCGGGTAAGCGAATTCGACGCCGAGTTTCTGGAACTCCTCCGCCAGCCGGAAGTTGATCTGCTGCTGAACATCCATGTAGCGGTTGTAGTCGGGGGAGAGCACGGTGTAGAGCGCCTCAAAGTCGAGCGAATAGTCACCGAACGCCTTGAAGTGAGCCCGCATGAACTCGACCCCTTCGATTTCCTTGATGATCGCTTCAACCAGCTTGGGGATCTGCTTGAGTTTCGTCAGCGGCGTCTGGTAGGTCACGCCGAACTTGAAGATGATCCGCCGCAGCTGCATCTGCTTGTAATTCTTGATCCGGCTGTTCGTCAGGTCGGTGTTGGAGAAGACGACCTCCTCCCCCCACAGGGAGCGGACCCGGGTCGTCTTGAAGCCGATGTGCTCGACGGTGCCGAGCAGATCCCCGACGATCACGAAATCCCCGACCCGAAACGGCTTGTCCATGAAGATCGCGAAGGCGCTGAAAGCGTCCCCGAGCACCGCCTGCGCGGCGAGCGCCACCGCGATCCCGCCGATCCCGAGTCCCGCGATGATTGAGGTGACATTGATCCCGAGGTTGTCGAGGATGAAGATGACACCGGCAACCCAGAGGAAGACCCGGACCACCTTGGAGAGGTTCTCGACCACCACCGCGCTCGTCGGGTCCTCCGGCTGCGCCCTATCCGCCCACCGTTTCAGAAAGAATCCGGAGACCTCCTGCAGGACCCGAACCGCCTTGAAGGTCAGGACCACGACGAAGAAGATCTGGATCGCCCGCTCCAAACCGGACGGGAGGGTCAGGATGCCGGAGGAAAGATAGATCGCGATCAGCAGGTAAAAGAGGGGGCCGAGGTGTTTGAGCAGGCCGACCAGAAAATCATCGACCAGGGTCTCGGTCCGCTTGGCCCAAGCCTGCAGGCGGCTGAGCACCGCCCACCTCAGCAGCCGCAGCAGCAGAAGGGCGCCCAGGAAGGCGCCGCAGGCAATCAGGTAGGTCTTGACGCTGTTGCCGAAATAAACATGGCCCAGCATCTCCCGGACCCCGTCCGGGAGAACGGAGGAAAGCACGACCTTACTTGATCAACCGGAAGATCAGGGGATACTTGAACGCTTCCCCCTTGGATGTCTTGATGCAGGCCATGACGATCAGAACCAGCCCGGCGACGCTCAGGACCGGCATCAAAAGGGCGCCGATCACGATCACCGTCAGAATCCCGGCCGCCAAGAAATAGACCGACCAGGAGATCTGGAAGTTGAGCGCTTCCTTCCCCTGCTGGTCAATGAACGGGTGCTCCTCCTTCTTGAGCATCCAGATGATCAGCGGACCGATGAACCAGGTGAACAGTCCCAGAAGATGGCAGAGCATCCCGAAGGTGTGCGCCTGCTTGTCGTCCATGGAAGCCATCCGAAAACCTCCTTTTTCAGTCCATTCATCCAATAGAATATTCCGACTCCCCGATTCTACCATCCCCCGCCGGGGGACTCCAGCCTTCCGGGTATAATGGAGTCATGCTTTCCCGCATCCTGATCGTCGGCCACACCAACATCGGCGACATCTGCTACGACTTAAGCGTCCTCCCGCCTCTCCGGACCGCCTTCCCCCAAAGCCGTCTCTCGCTGCTCACCTCCTCCGCGGTGACCGGGTTGATCGAGGGACATCCGGAGTTGGAGCAGGTCCTCCTGTTCAACCGGCACGCGGAGCACAAGGGATGGTGGGGACGGCTCAAGCTGATCCGGATGATCCGGCGGCAGCGGTTTGACGGGGTGATCATGCTGAAGACCAGTTGGATGCATCTGTTCCTCGGGGCCCGGAACCGGTGGGTCCTCAAGCGGCGGCACCTGTTCGACCCCTCGGGGCGGCCGCTGCACCGGGCTGACAGCTATCTGAAACTGCTGCGGGAACACGGAGTGCGGGCCGACCAGCCGATCTTCCGTTTCCCGATCGGCGAAGCAGACCGGGCCTTCGCCGACGAATTCCTGAAGCGGAACCGGAAGCGGCCCGGCCGGCCGCTGGTCGGGATCTCCCCCCTGGCCAACTGGGCCCTCAAATGCTGGTCCCCCCGGAACTGGAACCGGCTGATCGAGCGGATGGAGAAGGAAACCGGAGCCGAAGCGATCGTCTTCGGCAAGAGCAGCGCCGACCCGTTCGCCCAGCGGGTGGTCCGGGAGCTGTCTCCCGGGATCCTTTCGGCGATCGATCGCTGCACCCTCAAGCAGGCGGCGGCCCTGATCGAGCGCTGCGCCCTGTTCATCGCCCCCGACACCGGCCTGCTGCACCTGGCCAGCTGCCTGAAGGTCCCCTGCGTCGGCCTGTATGGAGCGACCCCGGTGACCCATGTGATCCCCTACGGCCAGCGGGAAGGCCTGGTCCCCTCCACCGCGCAGCTCACCTGCATGCCCTGCAGCACGAATCCCAAGACCTTCGCGATCTGCGGCGCGGCGGGGGGAGAAGCTCCCTGCATGGAGGCCATCTCCGTCGAGCGGGTCCTGGAGAAAGCGAAAGAGCGGCTAGGAACGGGCGGCGCGGCGTGAGCCGAGCCGGTCGATCAACCAGCGGCGCAGATCGTCCGACTCGAAGAGCCGGGTGTCCGGCGGAAACGGCCGCTTGAGCGCCGTGTTGATCTTCCGGACGAAGTCGGGGAAATCCAGGTCGGCCGTCAGCTGCGGATCGGTCAGCCGGTAATTCCCGCAGTTGCGGGAGCAGACGATGTTGGCCCCGCTCTCGGCCGCCTCGAACAGGACATTCGGCGCCTCGTCATAGCGGGAGGGGCAGACGACCGCCTTGGATTCCATCATCGTCCGGACCATGTCCCACTGCAGCATCGTGTCGAAGCAAATCACCCCCCTGGGCAGCGGCTTGGGGACGAACCCAAAGACGACAATCCGGCGCCGCTTCGCAAAATGTTCGCACAGCCGGCGCATCAGCGGAAAGTTCTTCTCCCCCCGGCGCCAGTCGGTCGCCGCGAACACCAGATCGATCGGCCGGCGCCGCCACGGCGTCTTGGGATACAGATTCCGGAACTGCCGGCGGGTCAGGTTGTAGTCCCAGAAGGTCGGTTCCTCAATCTTCTCGCGGCACTCCGGATAAAAGGTGTAGTACCAAAACTTCATCCCCCGGGTATGGCAGAGGATCCGATCGGCCGACTTGAGGGTCTGGGTCTCATCGGGAGAACGGGCGCCCGAAAACTTTCCCGCCCGCAATGCCCGGATCACGCTCTCCATCGAAGGATAGACCCCCTCGGCGACCGCGTTCTTGACGATCTCGCAGGTGCTGGTCAGGTGCCAGACCGGCACCTCCGGGGCGATCTTCTTGAAGAGGGCGGTCACCTTCCGGGACTTGGAAAGGACGACCGTCCGGGGCTCCCGCAGCAGCGCCCGCCGCAGATCGGTCCAGCCCCGTCGGCCGTCCACCAGGAAGGTCCGGACCGGCCTCAAACCCCGGGGGTTCGACCAGTACGGGCCGTAATGCCGCTGACCGGTCTCCACCAGCCGGGGGGTCACGATGTTCCAGTATTCAGAGGTGGGGATCCGTTCCCGGATCGATTCGAACAGGAAATAAAGGAAAGTGGCCGAGCCCCCCAGGAAGGGGAATCCGTCCCGCGCCAGAATCAACCGGGAGTATTTATCCGTCATGAATCAGCCTCCGATAAGCCCGCTCGAAATCGCCGGCCGCCCGGGCGATGTTGAACCGCAGCGCCGTCCGCCGGGCGGCCCGGCCGATCCGTTCCAGGTCCGGCCGCCGCCAGGCCGCCGTCAGCGCCCCCGCCCAATCCGGGACCGTCCGGCGCTGAACCAGAAATCCGTTTCGCCCATCTTGAAGGAGCTGTTTCAGTTCACCGGCGCCGCCGCCGGCCACCGGAACCCGCCCCGCCGCCATCCCCTCCAGGATCGAGAGGGGCATCCCCTCGCTGCCGCTGGGCAGGGCGATCAGACGGGCGGCCCGCATCGCCCGACGCACCCCGGCCGGGGTCTGCGTCCCCAGAAAACGGATCCGGCCGTTCCGGCGGGCCCGCGCCAGGACCGGGCCGGTCAGCAGCACCGGGCCGGCAAAAACCAGCCGGGCCGGCAGGCGGTCCTGGATCCGCTCAAAGGCCCGGATCAGAAGCTCCGCCCCTTTTTCCCGCCGGACCGACCCGACAAACAGGATATCCCGCCCGGGACGGCCGCTCCAGGAAAAGAACCGGGTGTCAATCCCGACCCGGAACCGGACCACCCGCCGGGCTCCCCGCCGGCGAGCTTCGGCCGCCGCCTCATCACTCACGGCGGCGATCAACGGCGTCTTGAGAAAAGCGGCCTCGATCCGGAGGCCCACCGCCGGCCACCGCCGCTTGAAATAATCCAACAGACGGAATTCCAGCATCCCGTGGATCGCCGCCAGCCACGGCACGCCGGCAGCCCGGGCCGCCGCGGCGGTCAGCAGCAGATGGGGCGCCAGCATCTGCCCGTGAATCACCCGGACCCCGGCAGCCGAAAAGATCCGGCCGGCCCGCTGGCCTTCCCTTTCCCATCCGGCCAGGAGCCGCTCCTCAAACCGGCGGCGGGTCTCCCCCGCCCGGCGGTCGGGGAAATCGAACAGGAAGTGGACCGGGCAACCGAACCGGCGCCGGGTGACCGGGCGCGGGGCGTACCGCCGGATCACCTGCTCAGGAAAATAGAAGAATTTCTGGCGCCGCCACCGGACGACGACCGACCGCCGCCGGGGAGACCGCCGGGCCAACAGCCGCTCCAGGAAAATCTCCGCTCCGCCGACCGGCGGCGTGAGATTGCCGACGAAGCCGACGGTCACCCCGTCACCGGCCGAGCAGGGACTGGTTGAGGAGGCGGACCGAGCGGATCACCAGCGCCCGGGGGGAGAATCGGATGAGGAAATAGAGGAACCAATTCCCCCAGCCGGGGATCGCGACCCGCCGGCCGGCCAAGAGCGCGGCAATCCCCACCCGGGCGACCGCCTCGGCCGTCATCGAGCGGCGCCGGTAACGGCCCCCCCGCTTCATCCCCGCCCGCTCCTGAAACTCAGTCGCCGTCCCGCCGGGACAGAGGGCCGTCACGGTGACACCGCTCCCTTCCAACTCGGCTGAAAGGGCTTCGGAGAAGGAGGAGACATAGGCCTTGGTCGCGTAATAGACCGCCATCAAGGGGCCGGGGAGATAGGCCGCCATCGAAGAGACGTTCAGAATCCGGCCGCCGCTCCTGGCGATCATCCCCGGCAGCAGGAGCCGGGTGAGTTTCGTCAGGGCGACGACATTCACCTGCAGCATTGCCGCCTGACGGGCGATCTGACCCTCGGCGAACCGTTCCACCGCCCCCAGGCCGGCGTTGTTGACCAGGATATCCACGGTCAACCCGCGGGCGGCGAGCGTCTCGACCAGTTGCTCGGGGCCGGCCGGGTCGGAAAGATCCTGCGGGACCACCGACACCTCCACGCCGAAGCGGCGGCGCAGCTCCCCGGCCGCCTGCTCCAATCGAGCGGCATCCCGGGCGGTCAAGACCAGTCGGAATCCACGCTCCGCCAAGCCGTCGGCCAAAGCCCGGCCGATGCCGGCCGAAGCGCCGGTGATCAAAGCGGTCATCAAGGCCATCTCCTCCCTCTCACGGTACCACCACGGTACCATTTCCAACCGATGCGCAGAGTTGATAAACCCTGCACATTTGGAAATGGTACCGAAAAAGGTACAATGACCGCGAAGGAAGGAGAACCATTTTGACTCGCCGGACCGACACCATGAAATTTGCCGCCGGACTCTCCCGGGAGAAGGACCCGGACGCCGCCCTGGAAACCCTTCTGCGGCAGGTCCGGACGGGCCTTCGGAAGAAACCGGCCGACCTGGCCTTCCTCTTCATCTCCTCCCTCTATCCGATCCAGTGGGAACGGTTCCTGGACCGGGTCCAAACCGAGCTGGGGACCCCGCTCCTGATCGGCTGCACCGGCGGCGGGATCCTGGGGCGCAACCAGGAACTGGAATTCACCCCCGCGATGTCCCTGGCGGCCGCCCACCTGCCGGGAATCAAGTGCCACCCCTTCACGGTTTCCCCCGATGAGCTGGAAGAGGAGCGGGGCCCCGGCTTCTGGATCGAGAAGCTGGGCTGTCCGCCGGCCCGGGAGCCGGTCGGGATTCTGCTGCCGGACCCCTACAGCTGCGACATTGTGACTTTGCTTTCGGCGCTCGGGAGTGTCTACCCCAAGATGCCGGTGGTCGGCGGCCTGGCCAGCAGCGCCCAGCCCCGCACCCGCCCGACGATCTTCCTTAATCGGCGGACTGTTCCGGAGGGGGCGATCGGGCTTCTCTTGAGCGGCGACATCCAACTGAAGACGATCGTCTCCCAGGGCTGCCGGCCGGTCGGCCGCTCCTACATCGTGACCCGGGCCGAGGAGAACGCGATCCTGGAGTTGGCGGGGATGCCGGCGACCGAGGCGCTGCGGCAGATGTTCGACACCCTTTCCCCGGCCGATCGGGGGCTCGCGGAGCAGGCCCTGCTGTTGGGGGTTGTCATGAACGAACGGCAGGAAAGCTTCCAGCAGGGGGACTTCCTGATCCGCAACCTGATCGGGATGGACCCGGAGACCGGCGCGATCCTGATCGGGGACCGGATCGAAAGCGGGCAGACGGTGCAGTTCCAGGTGCGGGACGCCGACAGCGCCCGGGCGGATCTGGCCGCCCTGCTCAAGGCACAGGAAGAAGCGTTCCGTCAGAAACCGCCGGCCGGCGCCCTGCTGTTCAGCTGCATGGGGCGGGGACAGGACCTGTACGGAGAGCCCCACCACGATGTCCGGGCGATCCGCTCGGCGGTCGGCCCGATCCCGATCGCCGGTTTCTTCTGCAACGGGGAGATCGGCCCGGTCGGCGGCCGGACCTTCGTGCACGGTTTCACCGCGAGCCTCGGACTGTTCGGCCGAAAGAATTCCCCGGCCTAATTCCGTCGGAAGGCGGTCCCCCGCTCCAGGAACTTCAAATACTCGGCCCACTGGCGCTCCACCGTTTCCGGAGCAAGCCCCAGGTGCCGCCCCATCCAAACCTTCAGTTTCGGCAGGAGATCCAGTCCCGGGTTCGGCCGGAAGGCCAGCAGCGACCGCCGGGCCAACAGGTCGGTGACGGTGCAGGCCCCCTCGGCCCGCATCCCGTGAACCAGCTGCGCTCCCAGCAGCCGATGGCCGGCTGCGGCCGGATCGGCCAGCGTCGGGTCGGCCTCGATCAAGTCCAGCAGCTCCCCCGCCCCGGCGCCGTACAGGGTCGTCAACTCCGCCAGCTGCTCGGGGCTCAGTCGGGCGGCGGCAGCCCGGCGCCGTTCCAACGCCCGGTCGTCCCAAGCCGGGATCAGCGGCCGCCGGCCGGTGGCGCCGGGCTCGGCCGGCAGCCGGAACCGCCGGACCAGAAAATCGACCGTCTCGGCCGCCATCCGCCGGTAGGTGGTGTATTTCCCCCCCATCACGCTGATCAGTCCGCCGGCTCCCTCCTCGATCCGGTGGGAACGGGAGGCGGCATTGGCCAACCCCGAGAAGCGGAGCAGCGGCCGGGCCCCGGCGAAGGTGGTGATCACATCCGATTCGGAAAAGTGAACCTCCGGCAGGGCCCGGTTGATCTCCTCCAGCAGGTAGCCCACTTCATCGGCGGCGGCGTGAAGCGCGCCGGGATCTCCCGAGACCGCCGATTCGGTGGTGCCGGCCAGCATGACCATCCCCCACGGCAGCAGGAAGAGCATCCGCCGGTCCCGTCGGGCCTCGATGAAGAGGCCGTGGTGGATCCGCCGGGGGAGAACCAGATGAATCCCCTTCGTCGGCGCCAGCCGCTCCGGCCCCGACTCCCCCGCCAGTTTCCGGATTTGGTCTCCCCAGGGGCCGACGGCGCTGATCACCGCTTTCGAAGAAATCTCCAGGAGACGGCCGGTCAGCCGGTCCTGGACGACGGCCCCGCAGAGACGGCCGGCTGCTTTCAGGAAGTTTTCGACCCGGAGGTAATTGAGGCAGACCGCCCCGGCTTCTCCCGCCTGCAGGATGTTCTCGAGGCAGTGCCGGGCGTCGTCCATCTGACAGTCGGCATAGAGACCGCCGCCGACCAGTCCGGTCCGGGCCAGCCCCGGCTCGATCGCCAGCGCTTCGCCGGCCGAAAGCCATCGGTGGGGACCGACTTGGGCGCCGCCGCTGAGCAGTTTGTATAGGGCCAGTCCGGTCCGGATCTTCCAGGGGGGACGGCTCTCCCCCCGGTGAACCGGGATCA
>Ga0210019_1001188_pt1 | contig 28802 bp, 24 predicted proteins | sample CryGeyCG2114_020_2_FD_183969 | JGI IMG/M metagenome (GOLD analysis project Ga0210019, IMG submission 183969) | Groundwater microbial communities from aquifer - Crystal Geyser CG11_big_fil_rev_8/21/14_0.20 (SPAdes) (version 2) | ecosystem: Environmental > Aquatic > Deep subsurface > Groundwater ...
TCTATTCCTCGTATAAGTATCGATCAATATGTCTACGGTGAAAGTATTTCAAAGGATGAGTTGCAGGCTGGCGATTTGGTGTTTTCGAATAGCGGAAATGGCGCTATTCGTTATGAGACAGTTGAGTACATGAAAGGGACTCGTGTTGAGGAGGGTATTGATCATGTGGGAATATATATAGGTGAAGGTAGAGTGATTCATGCATCAAGGCACAATGATGGTGTAGTAATAGAAGATATGGACACCACAGATGCGTTTAAAAATACTATAGGATATTGTCGTATACCAGACATAGAGGATGAGCGTTATGTCGTGACAGTGCCTTTTTATCGGCTTGATATTCGGATAGAAGAAGATGTGATTGAGGAGATAGGAAGAATATACGGGTATCAAAACATTACCGAAGCAGAAGTCTACAAGGGGCATGGTCCTGTAGAGATTCATAAAGAGTTTTATTGGATACAGAAAATAAAAGATATACTAGTTGATAATGGTTTTAGTGAGGTAGTAACATATTCATTTGTTGCAGAAGGTGAGGTGGAGTTAGAAAACGCTCTTTCTGTTGACAAGAAGTTTTTAAGACCAAGCTTGGAGGCAGGAGTTATGAAAGCTGTCGAGAGTGCGAAGACATACGCACCATTACTTGGCGTAGATAATGTGCGTATTTTTGAAATAGGAACAGTCTTTACAAAGAAAGGTGAACATATAGAACTTCGTGCATCAGAGGAAGTGGGAGTACTTCTTTCTGATGCACTGGGTATTTCTTTAGAAGGAAGAGCATTTTCTCTTTCAGAATTAATTACTACACTTCCTGATCCAGAAAACTATACCTCAATCAGTACGCTTTCTTTTGATGCAAAAAGTTTTTCCCCACCCTCAACATATCCTTTTGTACTTAGAGATATTGCGGTGTGGGTGCCTGACACCCTAGAAAAGTCAGAGCTTGAGAAATTGATATCAGAGAATGCTGGTGGTCTTTTGGTGAAAATGTATCTTTTTGATGAGTTTAAAAAAGAGGGCCGTACATCCTTTGGTTTTAGACTCGTATTTCAGTCAATGGAAAAAACTCTCACTGATGATGAGGTAAATGTATATATAGATGCGCTTACTTCTTTTTTGAATACACAAGAAGGCTTTGAGGTGAGATAAAAAGAACCTCTTGGAGTGTGAGAACCAGGTTCTCACACTCCAAGAGATTTTTGGTGGGTTTGAGATGAGATAAAAAGAACTTTTCGGAAGAGTTAAAAGCACATACTCTCGCCCCTCTCTTTTAAGAGAAAATCCTTGTATTACAAGGGTTTTTTGTCTCTTCTATTCACTATTTTTGCTTTATTTAAAGGGTCTATTGTGCTATGATAGACATATCAAAAAGTGTCTTCTTTTTGATATTTTTTTCGATATGCCAATAAAAAAGAAAGAAAAAGAAGATAAGAAAACTCCTAAAAAGGGTGCCTATAGCGCATCCGATATTACTGTATTAGAAGGTCTTGATCCTGTGCGTAAGCGTCCAGGAATGTATATTGGTACCACGGGACCTGATGGACTTCACCACCTGATTACTGAGGTGTTTGACAACTCTCGAGATGAGGCCATGGGCGGATTTGCTGACAGGGTTGAAATTACTCTTTTGCCAGGCAACAGAGTACGAGTGGTTGATAATGGAAGAGGTATTCCTGTAGATATACACTCAAAAACAAAAGTCTCTGCACTTGAAACCATCATGACAACACTTCATGCAGGAGGAAAATTTGGAGGAGAAGGGTACAAGGTGTCAGGAGGTCTTCATGGTGTGGGAGTATCTGTGGTAAACGCACTCTCAGTTCATACAAAAGCAGAAGTGTATCGTGATGGTGGCTATTATATGCAAGAGTATGATCGTGGTAAGAAAAAAGCCCCTGTCAAAAAGATTTCATCGTCAACTCTCAATGGTACCATTATTACCTTTGAGCCTGATTCGGAGATATTTCAAGAAATTGTGTTTAATTGGAAAAAGATAGTCTCACATATGCGTCAACAGGCATATCTTGTAAAGGGTTTTCGAATTCAGGTTATTGATGCTCGTCTGTACGAAGGAGATTTTGATCTCAAAGGGGTGTTTTATTTTAATGATCTTGCGCTAGACCTTCCTTCTATGACTTTTTATTTTGAAGGAGGACTTGTATCACTTATACAATTTTATAATCAAACATTCAAAACAATCCATAAGAATATTTTTTATGTAGAAAAAGATGTTGATGATGTGCATGTAGAAATAGCACTTCAGTATGCTGACGATATTTCATCTAGAGTGATGCCTTTTGCAAACAACATCTACAACCCAGAGGGAGGTATGCATATTACAGGTTTCAAGACAGCACTCACAAGAACTCTGAATAGTTATGCACGAGACAATAAACTTCTAAAAGAAAAAGATGAGAATTTTGCTGGAGATGATGCTCTTGAGGGGTTGACTGCGGTGGTGTCTGTAAAACTTCCTGAGATTCAGTTTGAGGGTCAAACAAAGGCAAAATTGGGCTCAGTAGAGGCACGGGGTGCAGTAGAATCTGTGTTTGGAGAAGCACTACAAATGTTTTTTGAAGAAAACCCTGATGATGCAAAGGCGATAATCGGTAAGAGTATTCTTGCAATGCGGGCACGCAAAGCTGCAAAGGCTGCAAAAGATAGTGTACTTAGAAAAGGAGCTTTGGAAGGTATGACGCTTCCTGGCAAACTTGCTGATTGTCAAAGCAAGAAGGCTGAGGATTCAGAGATATTTATTGTAGAGGGAGATTCTGCGGGGGGTACTGCAAAGACGGGAAGAGATAGGAAGACTCAGGCGATCTTGCCACTTCGTGGAAAGATACTCAATGTAGAAAGAGCACGACTTGATAGAATGCTTGGCTCTGAGCAAATAAAGAATCTTGTGATTGCACTTGGTACCGCTATAGGGGATACCTTTAATATAGAACACCTTCGCTATCACAAAGTGATTATTGCAACAGATGCCGATGTGGACGGTGCACACATTCGTACCCTACTACTCACTATGTTTTATAGGTACCTAAAGCCGGTGATTGAAGGAGGATACCTCTATATTGCACAGCCACCACTCTATAAAATCAAAAATGGAAAATCTGTAGCCTATGTCTATACAGAAGAAGAAAAAGCAGAGTATTTTGCAAAAGAAGGTATTGATGTTGGCGCCTCACAAGAAGAAGAGGGTGAACTAGAGGAAGGTGAAGAGGTTGTATCAAAGCAATCCTCAAAAATTTCACTCCAGCGATATAAGGGTCTCGGAGAAATGAACGCAGAAGAACTTTGGGAAACGACGATGGATCCAGAGAATAGAGTTCTTAAACAAGTCACCATAGAAGACGGGGAAGAGGCAGACAGAATGTTTGATATCCTCATGGGATCAGAGGTGGGTGCTCGTAAATCATTCATACAGACTAATGCTAAAATGGCAAATATTGATTTTTAGAGTTTTTATTGTTCACTGAAAGAGGGTATCGCACAAATATATAGAGTATTGTATACTAGAATATATCGAGGTTGAGATTGATATTTTATAAGTTAATACATACATTACCATGAACAACAAAGGAAATGTGTGGTTGATTGTACTACTTATTGTAGCAATTATCGTAGTAGCGCTTCTACTTACTCGACAGAGTGATGAGGCAGCTACTGTTGATGAGGGAGATACTACAGAGCAAGTAGATGAGTCAGCTGCAATAATAGATGGTGATGCGTCTGTAGACACATCAGTGGATACATCTACAGATACTTCTACACAATAAATACACAATAAAGACCGCCTAGGCGGTTTTTATTTTTGGTGATATATTCTTTTGTGTTTAAATAAAAATACCAATCATTTTGAATGATTGGTATTTTTATTATTAATTACCACCACCTACTTTTGTGAATTTAGTATTTTTCATATAAATTGAATTACTTTTTATATATTTATACTAGCTTAAATTTGTTTTTTATACCAACGATTATAGAATATAGGTATAAGTAAAAGAGTTAATATTACCGAGAATGAAAGTCCAAATATAATAGACCATGCCAGAGGAGCCCAAATACCAGGGGTATAAGTGAGTGGTATGATACCTATTACTGTAGTAAGTGTCGTAAGAAGGACTGGACGGAGTCTTGAGACACCGGCTTCTATCACTGCCTCTTGTATCTGTAGATGCGGTTTTTCTTTTCGTAGACTGTTCATTTTATCGATAAGAATGATAGAGTTGTTTACTAGTATTCCAGAGAGGGCAATGATACCCATAAGAGAAGGGAAAGAGAGAGGTTGGCGTGTGATTGCAAGCCCTGTAAAGATACCAATCATTGAGAATGGGATAATAATAAGTATAAAAACTGCATAGCGGAGTGAGTCAAATTGTAAGACAAGTATTGCAAGCATAAGAAGTATCCCCGCAAGGAATGCAAGACCCATTTCCTGAAACGATCGATTTACATCCTCAGTTTCTCCCCCTATCTGCATTGAGATATTCGAAGGAACTAGAGCTTCTTTTTCTACCGCGTCTTTGAATTGAGAGATAACAGTACCAGCTGTGGTGTCATCGTGAAGCTGACTTGAAAGAGTAACTATTCTTTTTCCATCCTCGTGTCGAATCGCTGAACTACCTTTTTCAAGAGAAACTTTCACAAAAGAGCCTACAAGTACTGTACCTCTTGCGGTAGGGATTTCGAGCTGACGCACAGTGTCTATTGTAGTATCTTGTGTGTCATAAGGGTTTGTGTAGTCGGGGTTGAGATTTAAAAGAACAACCACATTGATATCTTCACCACCTTTCTTTATTGTTGTCGAGGTTAGTCCAAAAAGTGCAGTACGGAGTGTCTGTGCCACGAGGGGGATAGAAACACCAAGCTCTGATGCCTTGTCTCTGTCTATAGAAAGAATAAATTCCACACCATCATCTTTTGTACCTGTTTCTACATCTCTTGTCCCATTAATTTGTTTGAGGATATTTTCTCCTTTTGACGCAACGCTTTCGAGCTCATCCAGATTGTCTCCAAAGAACTTTATGAGCACAGGAGCCCCTCCTGGAGGACCACTATTTGTTTGGAGTACACGAACATCACCTTCTTTGATTGCTGATGTTTCTTTTCTGACAAGGTTTGATATTTCTGTGCTGGATTTTTTCCTTTTTTTATCTAGGTTCACAGTAATGTTTGCGATACTTCCTCCTGATGCAAGTGATCCTCCGATGTTTCCAGAAAACGAGCTTGCGCTACCCACGGTCGTCACAAAAGATTCTACTTCAGGAATAGAATATAAGATTTCTTCTACTTTTCGTATTGTAAGATCCGTTTGCTCTATAATAGTTCCTGCTCTCATCTCTACTTCTATAAAGACAAAATTAACATCTTCTTGAGGGAAGAATATAATTTGCACTATTCCAAAGATGGGGAGGGAGAGTGCAATAAAGAATCCTATAATAGTCCAAAGAAGAATTTTTCTCTCTTTCTTTTTATTTCCAAGGATTGCGTGGAGGGTATTTTGATAAAATGATTCAATTTTTGAGATATAGAATTTTCTTTTTATATCAAAAGTACTTTCAGATCTTTTTTGGCGGATAATACTTGTTGCAATAAGAGGTAAAAAACCAAGTGCAACTAGCACTGATGCTGCAAGCACAAATATCATAGTAAAAGGAATACTCGAGATAAATTCACCGGTAATTCCTGATATGAAAAAAAGAGGCGTAAAAACTGCAATTGTGGTGAGCGTTCCAGAAAAGAGAGGAGAATGAAATTCTTTAAGAGTCTGGAGTGCGACATCTTTCATGGATGTTTTGTGCGGGTCGCTTTCTTCTGCCTTTGCATGCATACCTTCAATAATTACTATTGCAGAGTCTACGAGTATACCTACTGCAAGTATGAGAGAAAAAAGACTTACAAAGTTGATGGTATTTCCTGAAGTTTTAAGACCTATAAATGCAACAAGAAACGATATTGGAATAGCAATACCTGCAATAAGAGCTTCCCTCATCCCTATAGCAAAAAAGAGAATGATCATAACGAGGAGGACTGTTTGGAGTGCAGTAAAGGTAAGATTTGTAAGATCAGCGATTATAAATTCTCCCACATCATAAGAGATAAGTACATTACTTGAGGAAAGTAGACCGTTTGTTTGAAGGTCTGCGAGCCTTTCTCTCACTGCTTTTGTGATTGTAGTAATGTCACCTCCACTTTGTTTGAAAATTGAAAATGAAAGAGATTGCTCTGAAGGAAGTCCGTTTATGCTTACGCGAGAAAGGGAGCGTACTTCTTCGACACCTATAGAGACAAAGGCAACATCTCTTATATATATAGGAAGTCCATTTTTTTCTTTTATGACTATATTTTCTATTTCATCAGGAGATTGTATGTCTGCATTAAATGACACATTGTAGGTTACTTCTTCGAAAGAAAGTGATCCTATAGGGAGGTTTATATTGGCATTTCGTATTGCATCCACCACTTCTATAAGACCGATATCAAAGGCATTTAGAGCTTCACTTTTTACTACTACTTGCACTTCTTTGTTTTGGAGTCCTTGCGCAACAACATCTTTTACACCATTTACTTTTTCAAGCTCTCGTTCAACCTCCTTTGCTAAGAGAATATTTTCTGAGGGTGCTCTGTCAGTACTTACTGAGATAATCATTATTGGTTCACTTGAAAAATCAACTTGTACAACCTTGGGATCTTCCGCCTCGAGAGGAAGTGTTGGTCTTACCACATCTATCGCATCTTTTAGTTTTTGGATTGAAGACTCTATATTGGCACTTGCCTCAAATTCTACAGAAATACTCGAAACACCTTCTCCTGAACTCGAGGTGATTTTTTTGACATTTGAAAGGTTGGTAAGACCGTCTTCAATCTCATTTGTGATGAGTTGCTCGACATCTTCGGCAGATGCACCTGGAAGTACAGTCGTGACCACACCTATGGGTATGTCTACTTCGGGGGTTGATTCTTTTGGTATAGAGATGAGGGAAAAGAGACCCACAATAATAAGAGCACCAAGAAGAAGCTGGCTAAAGCGTTTGTTGTATATGAAAAATGACCAAAATGTATACATATTATAGGATTTTTAATTTCAAATTTTGAATTTTAATTTAATTTTTAATATATGAATTTTAAATTAAGTAATTCGAAACTCATTTGAAATTAGAAATTATAAATTAGAAATTTTAACAACCTCGCCTTCTTTAAGACCACGGGCATCAGTTACTATTTCCATATTAAAATCAATACCTTCTTCTATAATGACATCTTCTCCGACTATAGGACCAAGCACCACTTCATGCGCGAGGAGAGTGGAATCTTCCGTTTGTACAGAAAATACTACCGTGCGAGTTGGTTCTATTTTTAGTGCTTTAATAGGGATACGCATTACACTTGGAGTCTCGAGAGAGTTTTCCTTGAAGCGATCAAGGCTGATACGAATAGTTTCTCCGCTTTGGAGGGAGAGTGTCTCATCTATGGGAATGATCGTCACTTCTATTTTTTTTGTCACGGGATTGATGGTTGGTGCGATTGCGCTTATTCGCCCCTTGTAGCTTGCTTGAATAGCTACTTCGTCACCTATTGTAAGTGAGTTTCGCTCTGCCTCAGTAATGTAGGTTGTAATAATGAGGTTGTTGTTATTTGACACTATTGCTACTTGAGTAGAAAGAGGAAGAAAATCACCTCGCTTTACGGTGAAGAGGCTTACTACTCCACTTATTGGTGTACGGATAAGGGTTTTTTCTAGATTTGCTTGAGCGCTCAAAAGAGAAGCTTGTGCTTGTCGCACAGATGCTTCAGCTGAGAGTACATCCTCATTTCTTCCTCCACTAAATCCTATTTCTTTGTTTTGTTCTGCAATAGAGAGGGCGGATTGTGTGTTGAGAAGGTTTGTTCTCGCGCTTATAATGGAAGAGATGCTTGTACTTATACTACTTCGTGATGAGAGTATATTTGCTCTCCATGTGGAAATGGTTGCTTCACTTATAGATGCATTTGGCTTGAGCATGTTGACCGCATCAGCAATTACATTGAGAAATAATCGCATTTCTTGGAGATCTTTTTCAGTTTCTGAAAGTATTTTTTCAAGAGATTTTTCTGGAGAAAGGGTTATGATATTTTTTTCGAGCTCCTCTACCATAAGTCCGATTTTGAAACGGCCACTTTCTGCATCAATAATGGTCTGAGTATTTCCGATGACAAAAGAGAGTTTAGGATCATTGGTTGTAGGAGAGGTGAAAAGCGCATCTACTTTATTGAAGAGAATATCATCAACTGTTGCATAGATGTTTTGGAGAGTGTTTTGTGCTGAAAGCTGTGCTTCAGCATAACTTTTTTGTGCAGTTTCAAGAGAGGTTGTAAGAATATCCTTTTCCTCACCTCGTACACCAGATGTAAGTTTTGAGAGATTGGAAAGAGCAATATCAAGGGATGCCTCTGCTTGGGCAACAGACGCCCTCTCTCTTGCATTTGAGATTTCGGCAAGAATGCTCCCCGCACTTACGAATTGACCAAGTGATGTATAGACTGCAGTTACTTCTCCTTGAGCTTCAGCTCTTAGGTCGGCTTCATTTCGCGCCTCTACTTTACCTATGAGAGAGAGTGGCACTTTTTCGCTTGAAAGAAGGCGTACACTCGACACCTCTACTGACCGTAGGTTTTCAGTATTTGTCAGAATGTCTTTTTCTCCAGAAACTATTTTTACAACAAAAAAGATAATGAGTAGTACAAAAAGTATACCAAGAGCTATTTTTGTTTTTTTGTGAGTTGTATTAAAAAAGAATGTTGTCATACAGCAGATATGCTAATCAATAAAAGAGCACGCATTTTAACCTTTTTTTCGACTTTTGTCAAAGAGAGGACTTTCGTCTTTGAGGGGTGAGAGAGGGGATTTACTCCAAGGCTGACTTATGGAAACTAATTTGGTATACTCTTCTTCATGTTTAAGAAAATGTTATTGAAAAAAATGATGAAATCTCAGATGAAGGATGTACCTCTCGAGCAACAAGAAAAAATGCTTGAGATGATTGAAAAAAACCCAACCCTTTTTGAGAATATTGCTCTTGAAACCAAGGCACTTGTTGATGGTGGATTAGATCAAATGAGTGCGGCAATGCGTGTGGCAGAAAAGTATAAGGATGAATTAAAGAAATTAAACTAGATATGAGTCTTTCGATTGGAATAGTTGGGTTGCCAAATGTGGGTAAGTCCACGCTCTTTAATGCGCTTACAAAAAAATCTGCCCCTGCGGAAAATTATCCTTTTTGTACAATCGATCCTTCTATAGGTATTGTAAAAGTTCCAGATGAGAGGCTTTGGAAGCTTGCGATGCTTGTGCGCTCAGAAAATGTTATTCCTGCAGTTGTGGAGTTTGTAGATATTGCAGGGCTTGTAAAAGGTGCCTCAGTCGGAGAAGGTCTTGGGAATCAATTTTTGGCAAATATAAGAGAGGTGGATGCAATCGCGGAGGTGGTGCGTATTTTTGAGGATGGAGATATTCATCATGTGGATGGAGACATCAATCCAATGAGAGATATTGAAGTTATAAATCTTGAGCTTGTACTTGCTGATTTCCAGACAGTCTCAAAGCGACGATCGAATTTGGTAAAAGATATAAAACGAGGGGATAAAGAGGCAATAAAAGAAGATGAGGTATTGGCAAAGATAGAAAAAGTACTTGATGAGGGGAGGCTTGCAAGTGATGCAGGACTTACAGAAGGAGAGGAGGTGCTTGTGCGTGGTATGCACCTTCTTACGATGAAAAAAATTCTTTATATTCTCAATAAACAAGCAGGAGGTGTGAACCTTGATGAGAAAAAAGATGAGAGATGGAAAGAACTTATGGATTTTTTTGAGAAAACAGGATCGAGTTATGTGCTTGTTGATGCTGGAGTAGAGCATGAGCTTAAAGACCTAGAAGGTCAGGATAAAGAGGATTTTAGAAAAGAGCTCGGGGTCCATAATGATGGTATCAATGATCTTATTGTAAAAGGTTATCATATGCTCGGTCTTATCACTTATTTTACAGTAGGAGAAAAGGAAACACGGGCATGGACTATTAAAAAAGACTCTACCGCACCTGTGGCTGGGGCTGCTATCCATACTGATTTTAAAGATGCATTTATTCGCGCTGAGGTTATTTTTTGGGAAGAGTTGATTGAGGCAGGATCACGAGCGAATGCTCGCGAAAAAGGCCTCCTTCGTCTTGAAGGAAAAGAGTATGTGGTTAAAGACGGAGATGTGATTGAGTTTAAGATATAGCGTTCATCGAGGCATCACACTAAGGAGATGCTTGCCCCGCATTGAGCCGAGCTCGCGAGGTTCTAGTGCTGGGGTGATTGAGTTTAAGATATAGCGTATATAAATTTTAAAATTTTAAAATTTGTCATTTGGTTTTGGTAATTTGCTTACATATACAAGTACGAATTTCCTCGTGTATAGACTTTTTTCAAGGATTAGTTAGATTTTACGCCGCAGGCTATTTGTGGTATACTGATGTATTATGAAACAGCACACAACAAAGGCAAAAGATTTCTTTTTGCAATTAGGGTTAATGGTATCTCTTTATGCAGCGACTATAGCTCTTCTCAACATTTTATTTAATGTTATTAATGTAGTATATCCGCGGGTGGATATGTATTTTGGCACACCAAGTATTAGTTTTGCAGTCGCAACAGTAGTGGTGTTTTTCCCTCTTTTTCTTGTTCTTTCTTACTTTATACAAAAAGGATTTAAAAGTGATCCTTCTCGAAAAGACTTTGTAGTTCGCACATGGCTTCTTTACATTACCCTTTTTGTTGCAGGGCTTGTGATTGCAGGAGATCTTGTAACTCTACTCTACTTTTTTCTTGATGGACGCGAACTCACTGTAGGATTTTTGTTGAAAGCACTTTCTGTTGCAGTGGTGGGAGGTGCAGTCTTTTGGTATTTCTTGGATGATTTGCGTGGAGCTCTTACTGACAGGAAGCGTACTTTCTGGAGAGTGTTTGCAATACTTATCGTTCTTGCTTCTTTGGTATTAGGGTTTATGGTTCTTGGATCACCTCGTACACAAAGACTTATGCGTTATGATGAGGCTCGAATTACTGATCTTCAAAATATACAACATCAGATTATTTCTTATTGGCAATCAAAAGAAATTCTCCCTGAAGATCTTATGGCTCTTGAAGATTCACTTTCTTTTGGATCCCCGATTCCTCTTGAGGATAGAGAAGGGAACCCTTATACCTATCGTGTAATAGATTCTCTTACTTTTGAGTTATGTGGAACATTTCATTTTGATTCTGATGAAAAAAACTTCAGCTCTCTCTATCCTCGGTATGGGGGAGAATTTCAAAATGAAAATTGGGCTCATGAGTCAGGAGAATATTGTTTTGAGAGAACAATAGATCCTGAGATATATCCAGCTTTACGAAAAATTTAAAATTTTGAATCTCCAATTTTAAATCAAAAATTGTGTCAGAGTATAATCACAAGCAAATAGAAAAAAAATGGCAAGACGCCTGGGAAAAAGCTCGTGTTTATGAGACAGGTACTGGCGCTAAAAAGAAGTGTTATGTATTAGATATGTTTCCTTATCCTTCTGGAGCAGGGCTTCATGTAGGTCACCCAAAAGGGTATATAGCGACTGACATATACTCTAGATACAAAAGATCCCAAGGTTTTGATGTCCTTCATCCCATGGGTTGGGATGCATTTGGTTTACCTGCAGAAAATTATGCAATAAAGACTAAAATACCACCTCAGGAGACAACACAGAGTGCAATAGAAAATTTTAAATCGCAAATAAAAGGCCTCTCACTTTCTTATGACTGGAATAGAGAGATTAATACTTCATCCCCCGAATACTATCGTTGGACACAGTGGCTTTTTTTAAAGCTTTATAAAGAAGGTCTCGCATACAAAAAAAATGCAAAAGTAAATTACTGTGATTCATGTAAGACAGTACTTGCTAACGAGCAAGTAAACGGAGGCCTCTGTGAGAGGTGTGGTCATGAGGTGATACAAAAAGAGTTACCGCAGTGGTTTTTTAAGATTACTGATTTTGCTGATGCGCTTGAGAGTGATCTTATGAATCTTGATTGGCCAGAATCTACAAAAGCCTCACAGTCGAACTGGATCGGAAAGAGCGAAGGCGCTATTTTAAAATTTGAAATCCAAAATCCAAAAACAGAAGTAGAGGTTTTTACCACAAGACCTGACACTCTTTTTGGTGTGACTTATCTTGTACTTGCGCCGGAACACCCTCTTATTAATGAGTCCAGAGAGTCAGTCAGGAATTGGGAGTATGTAGAGAGATATATAAAAAAAATAGCAAAAAAAACTGACCTAGAGCGAATTTCGGAAGGTAAAAATAAAACAGGGATACGACTCGGTGATATATATGCAATCCACCCGATCACCAAGGAGCCTTTGGAGATTTTTATTTCAGAATATGTACTCTCTGGGTACGGTACGGGTGCTATTATGGCAGTACCCTCTTCTGATGAGCGTGATAGAGATTTTGCAAAGAAGTATGACCTCCCTATTGTGGAGGTTATAGATGATAAGAAAGGAACCTTGATTAACTCCGGCGAATATACGGGTATGTCTATAGAGGAGGCGGGTAAGAGGATCGTAGAGCACGTAGGAGGAGAAAAGGTGACCACCTATCGTCTTCGTGACTGGCTCGTATCGCGTCAGCGATATTGGGGTGCTCCAATACCGATACTCTATTGTGATCAGTGCGGGGAAGTACCTGTTCCAGAAAAGGATTTGCCCGTAGTCTTACCAACTGATGTGGATTTTATACCCACAGGAGAATCTCCGATTGCCCGTTCAGAGAGTTTTCATGATGTAGTGTGTCCAAAGTGTGGTGGTAAAAATACAAAGAGAGAATCAGACACTCTCGATACATTCGTATGTTCTAGTTGGTATTATCTTCGTTTTACAGACCCTGCTAACTTTAAGGAATTTGCATCAGCAGAAAACATAAAACGATGGATGCCTGTAGATATGTATGTGGGTGGTGCTGAACATACCGTGCTTCATCTTTTGTATGCACGGTTTATTACGAAGGTGTTACAAAAACTTGGATATGTGTCTTTTTCTGAACCTTTTCTTTCGCTTCGACATCAAGGTTTGATTATTGCAGAAGACGGCAGAAAGATGTCAAAGTCTTTTGGTAATGTCATAAATCCTGATGACATAATTGAGCGCTATGGATCTGATAGTATGCGTCTTTATGAAATGTTCATGGGTCCTTTTAACGACTCTATTCGTTGGAGCACAAAAAACATTATAGGAGTGAGAAGATTTATAGAAAAAGTTTGGAGACTTTCGGATTTTGTTGTTGAGAGAAAGGGTGATGAAGTTGAAAAGCGTCTTTTACATAGCACAATAAAAAAAGTAACCGAAGACATTGAAGGATTTAAGTTTAATACTGCAATAAGCACTCTTATGATTTTTATAAATCACTGTGATGCACAGAAATCTATTTCACAAGATACATTCTTCACTTTTTTGCAACTCCTTGCTCCTTTTGCTCCACATATAAGTGAGGAGCTTTATCAACAACATGGGGGCAAGGGTTTTATTGTAAATACAAAGTGGCCACATTATGACGAGGGCGCACTCGAAGAGGATACTCTCTCTCTTGTTGTTCAGATAAATGGAAAAGTACGAGGAAAGGTTGTGGTGGATTCTGCTATGAGTAAGGAGGAGGTGATGGGGGAGGTAAGGAAGGATACTTTGTTAGAAAAAAGGCTTCATCAAGTGAGTATTCAAAAAATCGTATATGTTCCAGGGAGAGTGATAAACATTGTTGGTTCTGAGAGCAACTAGTTTTCTTGACAGAGGTATTGGAGAGCTGTATTATGTCGGCAAGACTTCTTTGCAACAGATATTTATTTTGTCTAGATATTTCAAGAGGAAAGAAAAGATGTTGACACACTTTCTATTTTGTGATATATTATTAGACTACTAGATCCTCAATGGGGACTTTTGTAGAGAAAAATAAACCTATATAATATTATGAGCGTATTTAGTTTTAAACCTAATCAGGTTACACAAAAACTTATAAAAGAACTTCCAGAACGGGCACAAGATGTGATTGTGAGGCGTTATGGCCTTTCTGATGATGGAGCAATAATGACCCTCGAATCTATAGGGAGTCTTTATGGTATTACACGAGAAAGAGTTCGACAGATTGAAAATCATTCGCTTGGAAAAATACGCCAATCTGAGCTTTTAAGTGTCCATGCACATGTGTTTGATGAACTAAAAGAAGCCCTTGCTTCACTTGGTTATGTGGTTACTGAAGATTACGCTCTCTCTCATCTTTCTCCTAAAAAGGGGATGCAAAATCATATTAATTTCCTTTTGGTTATCGGAGATCCTTTTGTAAAAGAAAAAGAAGATAAGAATTTTAAACACCGATGGCATATTGATAAAAAAGTTTCCGAGGCAGTACACAAAGGTCTGCATAAGATTCATGAGATGATTTCTGATGATGACCTTATTTCAGAAGATGATATTGTGAAAACTTTTAGAAAAGTCCTTGATTTGCCAATACAGGTTTCTGACGATGAAATACTAAAAAGATGGCTCTCACTATCAAAACTTATTGATAAAAATCCTCTTGGAGAATGGGGTAGAGCAACCTCACCTAATGTAAATGTAAAAGGCATGAGGGATTATGCGTACTTAGTGATTCGACAACACGGTTCACCAATGCATTTTACTGAGGTTACAAAAAAGATTCAAAAATTATTTGGTAAAAATGCTCATATCGCAACAACACACAATGAGCTTATAAAAGATGACAGATTTGTCCTTGTAGGGAGGGGGTTATATGCTCTCAAATCGTGGGGGTATATTAGTGGTATTGTAAAAGATGTTATTGCTCAGATTCTTGAGAAGCATGAATCTCTTACAAAGGAAGAGATTATGGAGCTTGTATTGAAGGAAAGATATGTAAAACCAAATACTATTATGGTGAACCTTCAGGATACTAAAAAATTTAAACGAAACAAAGACGGTACCTATTCATTGGTATAAGAAGTATATAAGGAAAAAACCGACAAAAATTGTCGGTTTTTTTGTGTCTTACTTGTATACAGAGACACTCTACTAAAGTCGAGTCTTTTTTTGTATGATAGAGATATGATTTCCAGTTTTTTTGAATTTGTGAGTGAAGTAGTCATTCCTTCATTATCTGTAGGGTTTTATTTTGTCGCACCTTTTGTACTCCCTCTTCTTTTTGGATCGCTTTTTCTTTATGTGTGGCTTGAGTATATTCGTGCACTATTTATTAACAAGCAAGAGTATATGCTTCTTGAAATAAAGCTCCCTAAAGAACAGCCCAAATCGCCACTTGCAATGGAACTCGTATTGAATGCACTACACCAAAGTGGTCCTATGGCAAGTACCTGGTTTGATGTGTACTGGAAGGGAGGGGTACGACCATGGTTTTCTTTAGAGATTATATCTATTGAAGGAGATGTGCGTTTTTTTATTTGGATGCGGAGAAGTTTCAGAAGCTTTTTTGAATCTCAGATTTATGCACAATATCCTGAGGTAGAGGTGACTGAGGCAGAGGACTATACTCGTTTTATTGAATTTGATAAAGACAAAATTGATATATGGGGGTGTGAGTTTGGTCTCGTCAAAGATGATGCGTATCCAATCAAGACATATGTTGACTATGGTTTGGACAAAAACCCCAAAGAGGAAGAAAAAATAGACCCTATGACACCGATGATTGAATTTTTGGGTTCAATAGGTACAGGGCAACAGATTTGGTATCAAATATTGGTGCAGATGCATAGAGGACGAGAAGAAAAAAATCTTATGCCGTGGCAAAAATGGTTTGGAAAAGGAAAAACAACATGGCAAAAAGATGCTGAAAAAGAAATGAATAAAATTTTAAAACGAGATCCAAAAACAAAAACATCCTCCGAAAAGATTGATGATAAACCGACCCTCACCATTACTTCAAAGATAGAAAAAGATACTGCAGAAGCAATAGAGCGAAGTATTACAAAACCCGGTTTTGATATTGGTATACGAGGACTGTATATTACAGATGCTGATAAGTTTACGGGGATGAATATAGGGGGTATGCTTAGTTCTTGGAAACAGTATGGCTCAAATAACCTCAATGCAATAAGGCCGGTTGGAGGTATGACGATTTTCTCCTACCCTTGGCAGGATTTTCGTAATATAAGAAAAAATAAAGTAAAAACAGCGCTCTTTGATGCATATAGGAGGAGATCATTTTTTCATGCCCCATACAAAGGAGAGCCGTTTGTGTTTAACACCGAAGAACTTGCAACCATTTATCACTTTCCTGGATCTGTGGCAAAGACACCTTCATTTAAGAGGATCGATGCAAAGAAAACTCAGGCACCATTTAACCTTCCTACTTAAGATTTTATGAAATACATACCAGACAATAAACCTTCTGAAGCGGAGGCTCCTTTACTCGGAAGGGTTCCTTTTTTATATAAAAAAGCAGTATGGACTATAAAGAGATATAGAGAATATTTGACTCTTTTGGGGGTTTTGTGTGCGGTTTTCTTTTATGTGTTTTTTTTGAGCGCACCGCAAGGGTTTCCTGTTGGAGTTATTGTAAAGATACCAAGTGGCACCACCGTTAATGAAGCAAGCCTTCTTTTGAAGGAAAAAAACATAATCCGCTCTACTACTTTTTTTAAAGGTCTTGTACTACTTCGCTCTGGCGAGAGGGGTGTGATAGCGGGAGACTATTTTTTTAGTCGTGAAAGAAATGTGTTTCATATTACAAGACGCATTGCGCATGGAGAATATGGACTGACACCACTCTCTATTACTATCCCCGAAGGTTCAACTGTTGTAGAAATGGCTCTCATATATGAAAAATTTTTAGGAGGTTTTGATGCATTGCATTTTGTGGAGGTTGCACTTCCTTTTGAGGGGTATCTTTTTCCCGACACTTATTTTTTCTTACCTAATGTGGAAGAAGAAGAAATTGTTCGTACCATGAGAGAAAATTTTGATATACGAATACAGGAGATACAAAAAGAAATTAGTGAGAGCGAGCATACACTCGAAGAAATTGTTATCATGGCGTCTCTCTTAGAGGAAGAGGCTCATACGACAGAAAGTAGAAGAATGATAGCAGGCCTCTTGTGGAATCGTCTTAGTATTGGGATGCCACTCCAAGTAGATGCCGTATTTCCTTATATTTTAGGAAAAAATACTTTTGAAGTAACGCTTGAGGATTTGAGAGTGGATTCTCTCTATAATACCTATCGGTACAAAGGTCTTCCTTTTGGACCTATTACCAATCCAAGTCTTGACTCTTTGCGAGCGGCTGCAGACCCCATCTCTAACGACTATGTCTTTTACCTCTCAGATCTTGATGGCAACATACATTATTCTCGTACTTTTGAAGAACATAAAGCAAAAAAACGGATATACATCCCCTAAATGCTTCAAAAGAAGCCTATATTCTGCTATACTGCCTTTATCTTATAAGGAGAGTGATTCTGATCTATAAGGCATTAAAAATACATTATGATTATTACACAACACAGCCCCCATTGTATAAAAATCCAATTTGGAGACACAGTACTTGTATTTAATCCTCCTTCTAAGGAGTCAAAAGAACAATCAGTACGCTTTAGCGCTGATGTAGTATTTTCTTCTATTAAACATCCTGATTTTTTTGGCACTGAGACTATTTCTCCTAAAGGAGATTCTATCTTCCTCATAGATGGTCCAGGTGAGTATGAGGTGAAGGGTGTGTTTGTAAAAGGTTTTGCCTCAAAATCTTTTTATGATGGAGGCTCTTTTCTCAACACTATTTACACATTTAAACTCGAAGATATTACGGTATGTGTGCTCGGTGCACTTGGCGAAAAAGAATTGCCACAGGAGCTTCTAGAAAATCTTGATGATATCAATATTCTTTTTGTTCCAATAAATGGAGAGGGGGTGCTTGATCCTATGGAAGCATATAAACTTGGTGTGAAGCTTGCTCCTAATATGATTATTCCAACCCTCTACAAAGGTGAAAAAGATCCAATGCTCCAACTTTTTTTCAAGGAAGAAGGGATTGCAAGCCTCAAGTCTGTAGATAAGGTGACTGTCAAAAAGAAAGAGGTAGAAGCTATGGAGGGGGAGATTGTGACACTTTCGTATCCTCTTTAATATTGTGTTGGGAAAATATATTCACAATTTACGCACACGACCTGAGTCGCATAGAAAAAAAATAGCATTTATTTTTTCTGCACTCATTACTCTCATTGTTATTGCTATTTGGATTTCTGTTATGCAGACAGGATTTTTTTTAGAAAAAAATGTTTCTGAAAGAGAAGTCGCAACAGAATCTTCACCTATAGAGTTAATAAGACGAAGTATTGATACTTTTTCTACGACACTGGGAGGTGTATTTTTGGAGATACCAAAGTATTTTGGGGGCGAAGAATAGAGAATAATAGTGATAAAGAATACTCCATAAAAGGGGATAGAAAGATTTTCTTTTATTACTCTTTGTGGTATACTAGATGTATTAAATATGGCTAAAGAAGGCGATAAAAAAGGAAAGGTAGTTGATAAAGAGGGGTCTGTTATCCCTCGTTTGATTACCGATGAGATGCGAGAAGCGTATTTGGACTATGCGATGTCTGTTATTACTTCACGGGCACTACCGGATGTGCGAGATGGTCTAAAGCCAGTACATAGGAGGATTCTTTATTCTATGCAAGAAATGGGTCTTACTTCTGGAGCAAAGTTTCGGAAATCAGCAACCGTAATCGGACATGTCTTGGGTAGCTATCACCCTCATGGTGATGTTGCCGCCTATGATGCGATGGCAAAGATGGCACAAGACTTTTCGTATCGCTACCCGCTTGTGATAGGGCAGGGAAACTTTGGATCTATTGATGGAGATGCTCCTGCGGCGTATAGGTATACGGAAGCAAAAATGTCAAAAATCTCAGGAGAGATTTTGCGTGATCTTAATAAAAATACAGTTGATTTTAGGGACAACTACGATGGAACCAAAAAGGAACCAGTTGTATTACCCGCCGTACTTCCCAACCTCCTTTTAAACGGTACGCTCGGTATTGCAGTAGGTATGGCGACTAATATTCCACCACACAATGTAGGTGAGGTAGTGGACGCAACAATCCATCTTATAGAAAATGAAAAAGCAACGACCGAAGATTTGATGGAATTTGTAAAAGGTCCAGATTTTCCAATAGGTGCAGTAGTCTATGGCAAGAGTGATATCTATCACGCCTATGCGAATGGAAGAGGAGGCATGCTTGTTCGTGGTGAAGCAGAGATTGTAGAAAATAAAGCAGGGCAATTCCAGATTATTATTACTTCACTTCCATATCGTGTAAATAGAGCAAATGTAATTATAAAAATTGCAGATCTTGTCCATTCTAAAAAAATAGAAGGTATAAAAGATATTCGAGATGAGTCAACAAAAGACATTAGAGTGGTTGTTGATTTGAAGCCTGCCGCACATCCTAATAAAATACTCAACTCTCTATACAAACACACACAGCTTGAGGAGACATTTCACTTAAACATGGTGGCACTTGTAGATGGTGTGCCACAGACACTTTCGCTTAAGTCTGCTCTGGAAGAGTTTATAAAGCATCGTATAGAGGTTGTCACTCGTAGAACACAGTTTGACCTTGATAAAGCAGAGGCGCGAGAGCACATACTTCTTGGTCTCAAGAAGGCTCTTGATCACATAGATGAGATTATAAAACTCATTAAAGCATCAAAAGATACACCAGAAGCACATGCTGCTTTGATGAAGAAATTTAAATTCTCTCCAATTCAAGCAACGGCTATTTTGGAAATGAAGCTTCAGAGACTTGCGGGTCTAGAGCGCAAAAAAATAGAGGATGAGTTGAAGGCAATACAAAAGCTTATACAGGAACTTAAGGCTCTTTTGGCAAGTAAGGTAAAGATTCGAAATAAAGTAAAAGAAGAGCTCAAAGAGGCTCGTGATACTCATGCAGATGAGAGACGAACACGTGTCGTTGCCAAAAAAGTAAAAGATATTTCTGATGAGGATTTGATACCTGATGAGGATAGTGTGCTCGTCTTTACCTCTGGTGGATATGTAAAGCGCACCAACCCAAGCGAATATAGAAAACAAAGAAGAGGAGGTGTGGGTGTAGTGGATATTAATACAAAAGAAGAAGATTTTGTAACAAGTTTGATTACTACAACTTTACATAGTGATCTACTCTTTTTTACAGATAAAGGAAAGGTGTACGGTTTAAAGATGTATGATGTTCCGGAAGGAAAGCGTGCAACTCGAGGTAAATCAATTGCAAATTTCCTCTCTCTTGGTGTGGATGAGCATGTGACCGCGATATTACCAATGCCAAAAGATATAAAGAAAAACGAAGTCTCTCTCTTAATGGTGACGCGTGAAGGTGTTGCTAAAAAGGTTGATGCGTCAAGTTTTCATGATGTACGCAGGAGTGGTCTCATTGCGATCACTCTCAATGACAACGATAGTCTCGTTACGGCTTCTTTTGTAGATAAGAAAGATGAGGTGGTAGTAGTAACAACAAAAGGTCAATCTATTCGCTTCAAGGAAACAGATGTACGACAGATGGGCCGCTCTGCAGCTGGTGTTCGTGCTATTAAGCTTGCGAAAGGTGATGAGGTGATTTCTGCAAGTATTGTGAAGGGTGGTGTGGAGGCAGGGTACCTCTTTGTAGTAAGTGCAAATGGATATGGTAAAAAAACACCACTTAAAGAATATAAAGTACAAAAGAGAGGTGGTTCTGGTATAAAGACTGCAAAACTTACCGCAAAGACTGGAGTTTTGATTTCTGCAAAGATTCTTTCAGAAGACAAAGATGCAGATGAAGAGATAGTATCTATGTCAAAAAAGAGTCAGGTAATTCGTCTCGGTGCTGAAGAGGTTCCTTCACTTGGAAGACAAACTCAAGGTGTGCGTATTATGAAGCTACGAGAAGGAGATTCTATTGCATCTTCGATTCTTGTCTAAGAGAATCTACTTTTGTGTGTATATCGGGTGTTCTGAGGAGGAAATAAGGGTTATACTATAACTATCTTCTTTAAAGATTTTAGTGACATAAAGTATTGAATGCAATTTTCAGATCCACATAAAAATATTCAACAATTTGAGCTTGAGTTGGGCATGAAGGTTCTAGATCTTGGTGCCGGATCAGGTTTTTATTCTATTTATGCTGCGCAAGATGTTGGTATCAATGGTTCTGTGATTGCAGTAGATATCCAAAAAGATCTCTTGGAGCGGTTGAAATATACTGCAAAAGAGTATGAGGTAAGAAATATTGAAGTACTCCATGCGGATATTGAGGGTGAGAAAGGGATTCCTATAAAAGACAACAGTATTGATGCGGTGATTGTATCTAATATTTTTTTTCAAATCGAAAACAAAGAAAAAGTAGTGCGTGAGATACAAAGAATACTTAAAGTAAGAGGTAAAGGGTTAGTGATAGACTGGAGCGATTCATACGGAGGATTGGGTCCCGCAGGAAATGATATTGTTGCAGAACATACATTGCGCGAGCTTTTTGAAAAAGAAGGGTTTATTGTTGAGCGCGGGATTATGGCGGGAGCACATCACTACGGTTTTATTGTGCGTAAGGTATAATACAAAGTATCAGGTCTATGAAAAATAACAGTTTATTCCAAATAGCAGTACTCGCACTTTTCGGATTTTTTGCAGTGGTGGCTGTATTTTTCTTTTCATTACAAAAAAATTCCTCTGAAGTGACTGCTCAGATACAAGTATGGGGGACAGAAGACCAGGCTTTTATGAATAGTTTGCTTGGAGAGTTTGCTGAAAACCAAATTGCAAAGATTACCTATGTTCAAAAACCAGCAAGTTCCTTTAATCAAGAGTTGGTAGAGGCGATAGCTGAAGGAAGAGGGCCAGATGTGATTATTCTTGATCACAGAGATATACTTCGACATAAAGCAAAGATATCTTTGTTTCCATTTGATTCTCTTTCGGAAAGAGACTTCAGGGATGCTTTTTTAGATGGTGCTGATGTGTTTTGGACTCCTGAAGGGTATATAGGACTTCCTTTTTCGATAGATCCGCTGGTGATGTATTGGAATAAATCACTCTTTCTCAATGAAGGGGTGATACGACCACCTTCGTATTGGGATGAGTTTGCAACCCTTGCTATTAAAATCACAAAAAAAGATCAGTCATTTACTATAGAAGATTCATTTGTAGCGCTTGGTGAGTATTCAAATATTGAAAATGCGAAAGGCATTATTAGCATACTCATCTTACAGGCAGGAAGCCCTATTATCTCTTATGATGAAAATGGAGTGCTTAGAAACTATCTTAATCTTCAAAACAAGGAAGGCTTGCGTCCCGCTGATGTTGCTTTTCGTTTTTATACTGAGTTTGCGGATCCTTCAAAATCAACATATTCTTGGAATAGGTCACTCCCCTCATCACAGAGAATGTTTACTGCTGGCGATCTCGCACTTTACTTTGGGTTTGCAAGTGAAGTAGAGGCGATTAGGAATGCAAATCCAAATTTGAATTTTGATGTCGCAATCGTTCCTCAAATACGAAATACCGTAGAAAAAATGACTTATGGAAACTTCAAAGCGGTAGCAGTACTCAAGTCTTCCCAAAATATTTCTGCGGCATATGGGGTTGCGAGACTTTTTGCATCAAGTAATGCGATGGAGTTTCTTGCGCTCAACTCTGCTTTGCCTCCGGTGGGGAAAAAGGTGATAGAAAATAAACCCCTTGACCCTTATAAAGTTGTTTTTTATGACTCTGCACTTATTGCTCGAGCATGGCTTGATCCAGACAAAAGCCTCACTGATACTCTTTTTTCTGATACTGTTGGAGATATTACTTCTGGAAGACTCAGACTCAATGAATCCGTTAATCGCGCGAGTGATAGATTAGAATCTTTATTGCGTTAATATTATGAATAGATATTTTTCTTACATTTTAGTCTTTATGCTCTTCGTGTCTTTACTCGTACCCATAACACTCTTCGCACAATCTTCAGGAGGAAGTGTAGAGCCAGGACTCGTGCCTTGTGCCGGTGCCGACTGTACTTTTGATGATCTTTTGAAACTGGTGAATAAAGTAATAGATTTTTTGATAAGGATAGCGATACCTATTGCGATGATACTTTTTGCATATGCAGGATTTCTCTATGTGACTGCAGCGGGCAACACTTCACAGATTAATAAGGCACATAATGTGTTTAAAGATGTATTTATTGGTTTTTTAATAGTTCTTTCTGCGTGGCTTATTGTCAACACAATAGTAGAGCCTCTTATTAGCGATGATTTTTCTACACTGCTAGAAGAAACAAAATAATAATCTATAGAGTATGAAACACATTTTCTTTTCCCTTAGTTCATTCGTCATTCTTTTCGGGATACCTGCTTTAATGCAGGCGCAAACATCGGGAGGTTCTGGTGGTGGAACTCGTATTCAAAATCCACTAAAAAGCGATACGCTTATGGAGCTTCTTAATGCTATTTTGGATATCATGATTCGTATTGGCACACCTATTATTGTGCTTGCATTTATTTTTGTCGGCTTTAAGTTTGTAGAAGCAAGAGGAAACCCTACCAAAATAGCTATTGCAAAAAATATGCTTCTTTATACTGCTATAGGTACTGCGGTATTGCTTGGTGCTCAGGCACTCAGTATGCTTATTAGTAATACTGTTAATTTGTTCTAACATGATTGTTTCTAAACATCTCTCTTCTCTCTCTCTCTTGCTCATATCCTTCTTTCCACTCTCAGTATTTGCTGCACCATCCACCTTTAAAGAGCTTGTAAACCTCATTCTTGATTTTCTTGGTGTCTTGACTCCAGTACTCTTTTCGTTCGCACTGCTCGTGTTTATATGGGGTGTTGCAGAGTTTATTCTTAATGCAGGCAATGCAAGCGTAAGAGAGTCCGCAAAGGCTCGCATGATATGGGGTGTAATAGGGCTTTTTGTACTTTTCTCTCTTTTGGGAATTATACGATTTTTGGGAGATAGCCTTGGTATTTCAAGCTTTTTTTAGCGATACATATCCACAGATATTCTTCCTAAGGTACTTTTCGCATGGTAAAATAAGTCTAAATCTTAGGTCAATGTGTCGAACTCTATGACCTTGATGAATATATAATAGTATTACTAGAATTATTAAATTATTTTATGATTAGAAATTTAAGAATTGTTGGAGGAGCACTCTCTCTTTTGCTCATACCTTTTTTTGCATTCGCTCAAGTAGGTGGTGTAAATAATGCAAATAGAAACCTTGATACTTTTCTTGTAAAAATACAGCAGTGGATTAATGTGATAATGCCTATTATCATTGCACTTGCGCTTCTGTATTTCCTATGGGGTGTCTTGAGGTACATGATGGCATCAGGTGATGAAGGAAAGAGAAAGGAGGCACAAAGTGTAATGCTTTTTGGTATCATCGCTCTCTTTGTGATGGTATCTGTATGGGGACTCGTATCATTCCTTGCAAGTACACTAGGAATTGATCAGGGTGGTACAGTAGGTCCAACTGATATACCAGGCGTATTTTAAAGAACTCTTACTATACACACAAAGCCCCGTAAGGGGCTTTGTTTTGTATAGGAGCTATATTACAATAATACTATGAAAAAGATTATACCATTTTTTATATTTTTAGGGATGCCGTTTTTTGTATACGCAAACCCTACAACTAACTTAATAGCAAAGATAGGTGGTTGGATAGACTCTCTTATTCCTCTTGCGGTAAGTGTTGCGCTTCTTTATTTCATTTGGGGTATTGCTCTTTTTATAAGGAATGCAGGTGATTCCACAGCAAGAGAGGAGGGAAAACAACATATGATGTGGGGTATTGTAGGGCTTTTTGTGATTATTTCTGTATGGGGTCTTGTACTCTTTTTGAATGCAACTCTCGACATACAAAATGAGTCAGAGCTTGTACCACCTAGTGTTTATAGAGGTTTATAAAAATGATTACTCCAAAAGATAGCCTGATATTTGGGTTTTTGCTGTCAGCATTGTTTCCTTTGATTGCGTATGCTGATGCGGTGGATTCGTTTCTTACTACCTTGAGTGAGGAGATCCTAAATCCTTTAGTGACTTTGCTTTTTGCACTCGCACTTTTATATTTCGTGTGGGGGGTTATCACCTTTATATCTAATGCTGATTCTCCACTCGCACAGGAAACAGGAAAGCAACACATGATATGGGGTATTGTTGGTATGTTTATTATGGTTGGTGTATACGGTATCATTTGGTTTATCACGAGTAGTCTCGGTATATAGAGGATTAAAAAAGTAGAGGCGATATGCACTTTGTGCATATCGCCTCTTTTTATTAGTTGCCTATACGAACCCACATAATTAGAGGATTATTTGGCTGTGGATCAATTGAATTTAGTCTAAACTCTATTGTTTTTCTATACCCAACATTTCCACCAACACTGCTTACTTCTATTATGTTTGATAAGTCTTCTCTTCTATCAAGGAAGCGATTACCTTCGGCACATGAGACAAATTTTTTACCCGCAACTCCAAAGGGTCTTGTCCACTCTCCATATGAGACCGTGTCTACGAAGACAGGACCATCAAGTCTGTCGAAGTTGCAGGTTGTACGATACACTTTAAACTCAGCGAGTACCTCTGGGGTATAGAGCCCAAGCTCTTTGAGTCGCGAGAATATTTCCTTGTCGAGTGATCCGTCAGGAACCCGAAAGGTATAAAAACTACGCAACTCCTCTAGAGAAGAAGATGTTCTGATGTCTCCTATGTATGAGGAAAAAATTCCACTTACAGAGGTCTCCTTGATGAGAGAATCTTCGTCTTCTCCTCCTAAAAAGTAAAAAAAGAAAAAAACAGCGACTGCGACTATAAGTATCCCATAGACAAAGTTTCCTTTTTTGGGGTTCATGATAAAGAATGTTTGGTGTGAAGAACAGGTTTATAATATATAATACTATATATAGAGCATTATGTCAATGATTTGCGTGTAATAAAAAATACCCTACACATGTGTACATGTGTAGGGTATTGAAATGACCAAAGGTTTTATGTGATTTTCCATCATTCCCTTCGATCACGAGGTCTCTGTGTCAGTCCATGACTGACCGCAGTAGATTTGAGAAAACCAGAATCGTCTTTGCTTTCTCCGACGATTTCAACGGTGGTGAGAGTGTTCTCTTGGCGTTGGACTATTTTCATAGCCTCCTCAAGAGGTATTGTCTTTTGACTTTTTTCATGGAGTTTTTGAGCTCGCGTAAGCATACCCATCATCTCTTCCATTCTCGCATCTGCCTGACTCGTCTCATCTGTCACTTCTTGCGGAAGTCTAATGAAGTTGATGACTACATAGGTAATCCCAATACCCCATTTTTTGAAGACTTCTCCAGTGTCCCAGCGATCTCTAAAATTCTCAGGAAAATCCTTGTCACCTTCGTTCTTTTCCACAATCTTACAGATCGCATCTTCATCATTGGCAATCCAGCGACTCATTTCATCTTGCATGCTTGATATTTTTCTACTCTCAAACATGTTTCCGAAATTGCGAAGCTGTGCAGACACAAGGTCTTGAAGGATTTTGTGTTGCTCTTGTATATTTCCGCTAGCGGGAAGAACGACTTGGTTGTAAAAGGCCCTTAGGTCTGTTACTACCATGCGTACAAAACCATCTACTTTGATTTCTACCTGATCTTTTCCGAGTACCACCACATTTTCAAGTGTAATGGTAAACTCATCTACTCTATGAGTACTATGAGTTACTAGAGGGGAGAGTTCCCACCATAAACCTGGTTTGAGGACTCCCTTCATTTCTTCAAAAATTATTTGTACAGCAGCACTTCCTTCGGAGACGGTAAAAAGCTGTGAGTAGAAAATCATAGAAGAAATAGCAACAGATCCCATAAAGAGAATCCAAAGCTTTCCCTCGCTTGGAATAAGTTGTAACAGCAAAAAGATAGCAATACTTTGGAAGATAGTGTAAAGACATCCTTTGGTAAGATTTTTGGCCCTACCAATAAAATGTCCACAATTTTCCGAAAGTGGTTTTTCAACACCTGGTGTAAATCCACCAGGAGGATTTGTAGGTTCCATTGTCTTTGTTTGTTAGTGAGCGTTTCTATGTCATTAAATCATATTTTATTGTAAATGTCAATTTGTAGAGACATCTATGAAGTAAACAAAAAACCAGCAGAAGCTGGTTTTTATATGTGGGCGAGAGAGGACTCGAACCTCCACGTCTTGCGACACTAGTTCCTAAGACTAGCGCGTATACCAATTCCGCCACTCGCCCAACAAATGAAGACTTTATTTATATCACATATTGATAAAATATACACTCACTCCATTTATGTCCGCCTGGTAGGAATCGAACCTACAACCTTCTCCTTAAGAGGGAGCTGCTCTGCCAATTGAGCTACAAGCGGAAGTTTTAATGATGACAGGTTATCATTTTTTTTGGTATGTGGCTAGAGTTATTATTTAGTATAGTTTATTATAATATCTGAATTTATAAAGCAATCATACTAAAAAGAAAAGGCGCATCACTCATTGGTGATGCGCCTTATATAGTTCCTACTAACGAGGGGGACGGTTCTTATCCTGCCCAGCTTCTCTGTGTATGGAGAGAGGTGCAATTACCCGTTTAGGAGTTCCCCTGTGGAGAACTCACCCTGTCGTTATTTTGAAACATGGTGATTAGTCGAGTTTGGTCTTCGAGAATGTCTCCTCGAGCAACTCTCTGACGATGGGCTCCACAAATTCCATGGCTTCCTCGGTGGAGATGCCGATTGCCTTCGCTTCGTTTCCGATCTCGCGTTTGAAATTTGGCGTGAGTCGGACACCTTTCTTGCGGAGCTGATGCTTGATGAGAAGCAACGCGATCTGACCTTTTCTGACTTCGTCCATGATGGACCTCTTATGAATGTACTATTCCCACGAGACCTTCGTAGGGAGGGTTTCTAAGTGTGTCTTAGACAGCAATATAATTATGCCAGAAAAAGTATATTTGTCAAGTTATAATTTTAGGCTCGGGGCGGGAATGTCTCCGCTTACAGCGGCGGTACACCTTTCGCATTTTCTTAAAGCAAAGCTTCTTGAAAATATGCTCAAGGTTTTCGACTCCCGCACGAAAGGTGCGCAGGCACCTTTCTTCCAGACACAAAAAAGAACACCCATAAGGTGCTCTTTTTTGTGCCCGGGGCGGGAGTCGAAACTTACAGTTTCAGTACACTTTTTGGATATTTTATTCATGCTTCGCACTTTAAAATATCTCAAAAAGTCTTCGACTCCCTCGACCAAATAAAAAGCACCTAGACAAGCTAGGTACTTTTTATTCGGTGCCTCTATTAAACACCGCCAGAACCTATTTTACCAACAACCCCGAATGACCTGCCACGCGCCGCGCGCGTGGTGATGCGATACCGAATCGTACGCATTGGAGTCCGTGGTGACTCTCAAGCGCCGCCCCGCGCCTCCCGCTGGTCGGCGCGTCCGCCCTCGCCCCGTTTCCGCCTTTCCATGCTTTTTCTTTTTCGCGGGGGGATTCTTTTTGAAATTGAATGGGCGGAAAACGGGGCTCGGTCGGGCTTCCTGTTAAGACAGGAAGCGGCAGCTCCGGAATGCGAAACATGGTGCCTCTGTCATTGCTGTTTGTTTGCGTTCATGGCTACGGGGTGTCACCCTCGGCATCCGCCTCGGGCATTTCCGCTAGGGCTACTCGCGCCTAGATGCCTAGGTGCGGTGCTGTTCCTCGCAAGTGCGCCGTGCTCGGCGCTTGCTCGGGCACCGCTCCATT
>Ga0210019_1001190_pt1 | contig 28800 bp, 35 predicted proteins | sample CryGeyCG2114_020_2_FD_183969 | JGI IMG/M metagenome (GOLD analysis project Ga0210019, IMG submission 183969) | Groundwater microbial communities from aquifer - Crystal Geyser CG11_big_fil_rev_8/21/14_0.20 (SPAdes) (version 2) | ecosystem: Environmental > Aquatic > Deep subsurface > Groundwater ...
AAACTCTTTCAGCGTAACGCAATAAGGACACATTTGAGTTGAAAATACGCGAACTTTGAACATAATAAATTGAAATTCTAAATTCTAATATCTAAATTCCCTAAATGGGCTATAGCCCTAAATGGACGAACCCTATAGCCAAACAAATTCAAAATTCTAATTTTCCAATGTTCCAAACTCGTATTTGAAATTTGAAATTTGGGTCATTGGGATTTGTTTAGGGTTTCGGATTTAGTGCTTAGGATTTCACTAACAGGGCGGCGCCGACTGAGCCGGCTAAATCTCCCAGTTTAGCCCTCTTTATTTTAACATATTGTTTAGAAAGCGGGGAAATCACTCTTTTTTTAATTTCGGCTTTAGCTGATTTAATAAAAAAGGGGTAGGCAACAGAAATCCCTCCCCCAATAACAATCATTTCCGGGTCAAGAAGATTTATAATATTGGCTAATCCTATTCCTAAATATCTTCCATATTCGTTATAGAGATTTAAGGCAAATTTGTTGCTCTTTTCAGCTTTTTCTTCCAACTTCAGGGGTAAAATACCTTTTCGTTTAAAAAATCTTTCCGAGCAATATTCCTCAAAACAGCCGTATCCTCCGCAACTGCATTTCAGCCCATCAAACTTTATTGTCATGTGCCCAACTTCAGCTGCTGACCCAAAAGCTCCCCGATAAATGTGCTTGCGAGACCGGGTCTCATCGACCAGACCCAGTTTCGCAACTATTCCTCCCCCCACTCCGCTTCCCAAAGTTATTCCCACTATAAATTTTGCTTCCTTGCCGACTCCCATTACTGCTTCTCCTAAGGTAAAGCAATTGACATCATTATCCATTAGTGTCCTTGTTTTTAAATCTTTTTCGATAATTTTTGCCAGAGGACAATTGCTTAAACATTTCAGGTTCGGTGGATTCAAAACCAAATCCCCTTTTTCATTAAGGGGACCGGGAATTCCAATTCCGATTCCTTCAACTTCCTTCTGTTTAACATTCCATGTTAAACATCTAATATTTTCTTCAATTGCTTCAATAATTTCCTCCTTAGTTCCGGGAGTTAAAATTTTTTTCTTTTTTAAAATTCTCTGCTTTCGCAGTAAAACAAAATTTATTTTTGTAGCCCCGATATCGATTCCGATCCTATAATTCATAAGAGTGTAAACAATTATTTTTCAGCGTAGTTCAGCGTAGTTCAGCGATAAAAACCATGTTTAGGCTAAACAACGCCAATATTTACGCCGAACAACGCTGAATTATTCAAGGGTTTCAATTCATATAAGTTAATGGTACCAAATCCCGCTCTTTGCTAACAAGGGACGGGACAAAAAAGCATCTGGCAGTATCCGATATCGCCAGACTAGTCACTGAGTAGAAATTTTTAGATACAAACATTATAACTATTTACAGGCTCCGCCTCTTGACTCGCTTGTTCCTCTGCCAAAGCCGGGTGAAGGAGTCTTTTCAGAAAGTACCCGGGAACACTCTTCCGGCTCGGAGACAAAAGCTTGACAAATAGTTTTTTTAAAATTCTCGGGTGAACGCGGACTTATATTTACGACTATGTCGTTTAAGACAACCGTTGGAGAACCCCTAACCCCGTATTTTTTATTCAGATCGGTATGAATATCAAATTTGGGGAAATTCCCGTTCAGCCAGGTAGATTTGTCGTTATACTGCTCGGTAACTTTATATTCCTTATCTGTTTCGGCAACACAATTGTTCAATTTTGTTTTATCTATTTTCGCCTCCCCAAGACATTTTTCAAAGTCTCCGTCTTTTACAAAACAGTTTAAATAATTATAAAACTTTTCTTCCTGCTCTTTTTGAACGCAGTATATTCTTAAATTCTCGTCAATCTCTTGCTTCTCATGCATTATATAATCCACAAAATAAAGTTCCATTTCTGCTTTGTCTTGCAATAAATCATACACCGGCAAAAACATCTTCATCGCCTGCAAGCCAAAAGGACAATAACTCATCACAAAAACTTTAACGTCAGGGGTATCCCTTTTTGTTATCTCTTCTTGAACTTCCGGTTCTTGGGCAGTAGATGGGCTGGAATCTAAATCAATTCCGGCATTGGGAAACAAAATTTTTCCATCCCTGGTTACATAAGACTTAAATTCCTGTTCTCCAATTTTGACTTTAAATTGATACAATCCGCTTTCTTCTTGGGCACTGACCAGAGAAGCAGTTTGACCTTCGCTCATCATATTTTTATTGATAAAATCTATGGCTTTTTGAACCGCTTCCTGAGAAGTTAATAGCTTCTCCACTTTTCCCAGAGAAGGACAGGTCTGACGGCTATAAAACAAAACTCCGCCGATAATCATCCCGGCAATAATAATGGAAACAGGTAATAAATTTTTATTTAGCATAAAATTTTTGACATTAAATTTAATTGTTTTATCTTCCCCAATTTTCCTTTTTGGCAGGCCTTTTCCGAGAATTGACTCACCTTATCTCTTCCATTACCAAAAATTAAAATCGGTACCGGCTCCAAGCAATGTCTTTTCAAGCTGCAACAGGTTGAATGGTCAGCCGTAACTACAATTAAAATATTTTTTAAGTTTAACAAATATTCCATATTTTTGTCAATCCTTTCAATAAATTCTTTTTTACCGCGGAAGTTTCCATCCTCGGCTAAATTATCGGCAGCTTTAATGTGCAAAAAGATGAAATCGTATTTTTTCAAATTCTTTTTTGCGGCTAAAATTTTCCCTTTAAGATTAGTGTCAGAAAAACCGGTGGCTCCTTTAACTTTAATTAAATCCATTCCTAAAATTTTTCCGATGCCTTTGTACAATCCTCCGCCGGCAATGCAGGCAGCTCTTAGTCTGTACTTTTTTCTGAAAGCAGGAGTTTCTTTCATCTGCCCTGCCCCTCTCACTAAAAGAAAATTGGCGGGAAGCTTGCCTTGTTTTTCCCTTTGTTTATTTAAGGGATGATCTTTCAAAATTTGATAAGCTTTCTCCAAAAACTTATTTAAAACCCTAGCAGTAAAAATTGCTTCTTTCGATTTCCGTTTTGGCAAAATTGACAGGGGTCTGACCCCTGTAACTTTGGAATCTCCGTCTGAGATTTCAGCCGAAAGATTTCTCCCTCTTAATATCAGTCCGGCGCGGTGACCATAGGATTTTTTAATTAAAAACCTAACTCTGTTAATTTCTTTTATCCTGGCAAGAGCTCTAACCAAAGGTTGAGTCTGGCTGATTCTTCCCGCTCTTCGGTCAATAATTTTAAGATTTTTATCAATCGTCCCAAAATTAGCCCGGAGAGCCACGTCTCCCTTTTTCAAATCCATCCCTATTCCGGTTACCTCGTAAGGCCCCCGACCCAAATAATAAACCTCTGGATTGTATCCCAATAAAGCCAGATGGGTAGTGTCTGAATGGGGGTATTTTTGCTCCGGAAACCAAAAGGTTTCAATCATCCCGCAGACTCCGTTTTGGGCCAAAAAATCCAAATTGGGAGTAAAAGCCGCCTCAAGAGGAGTTTTATTTTTCAATGCGGGGATGGGACGGTCTCCCAAACCGTCTATGACAACTAAAATGATTTTCTTCACCCCGTTAGAAGTTCGTCTTATTCAGCGTAGGACTGATTTCGCACAAACTTCCTTTTTTATTATTCCCCGTCAGTATCTCTTCTAAGGGGGTTCATAATAACAACTTTTTGACTTCTTCCACCACCTCCAAAGGAGTATAATGGGCCTTAATCAAGTATTTGACCGCTCCCAGATTTAAAGCTTTCTCAACTTCTCTTTTTTGCCCCAAATTAGACAAAACCACGATTTTGAGCGCTTTCTTGGGAGGATTCTCCCGAATTTTTTCCAAAACTTCCCAGCCGCTCACCTTCGGCAAAACAATGTCTAAAAGCAAAAGGTCAAAAGGTTCCTCCTTTATCTTCCTTAAAGCCTCTTCCCCGTCTTTCACTATGTCTATTTCCATACCTTCTTCTTCAAACTTAGTTCGGTAAATATCCATAATAAATGGATCGTCTTCAACTAAAAGAATTTTTCTCATCATTGGCTACAAAATACAAATGTTTACAAATATACAAATTCGTATATTCGTACAAATTCGTAATTCGTAGGGATTATCTTAGTTCTTCCTCAATTTCCAATAATCTATTGTATTTGGCAACTCTTTCGCCTCTGCAAGGCGCGCCGGCTTTTATAAAATCGGCTCCAATTCCCACTGCTAAATCAGAAATAAAATCATCGCAGGTGTCTCCTGACCTGTGAGAAACCATTACTTTCCAGCCAAAAGATTTAGCTAATTTTGCCGCTTCAATTGCTTCAGATACCGTTCCAATCTGATTCACTTTCAACAAAAGTCCATTGCAAGCCCCTTTTTCTTGTGCTGTCTTGATTCTTTTAGGATTTGTGACCAATAAATCGTCTCCGATAACTAAAATTTTTGATTTTTGCCCCCCGGGGGTAATTTTTGATTTTAATAATTGCCATCCTTTCCAATCTTCTTCTGCAAAAGGATCTTCCAGGCCTAAAATTGGATATTTCCGAATTAACTCGAGATAATATCTAAGCAGACCCTCTTTTGTAAAAAATCCTATCTTCATTTTGTACTTATCTTTGCTATAAAATTGGGAGGAGGCGCAATCCAGAATAATTTTAATTTCCTTTTGATAGCCTGAGTTTTGAGAAGCTTCTAAGATAAGACCGATAGCTTCTTCCGGAATACGAACCGGAGGGGCAAATCCTCCCTCATCTCCAACATTAACACCTAAGTCAGTGTACTTTTCTTTGATTATTTTTTTGAGAGTGTGATAAATTTCCGAAGCTATCTGTAAAGATTTTGAAAATTTTTTCCCCCAGGGAACAATCATAAACTCCTGAATATCTAATTCATTACCGGCGTGAACTCCTCCATTAATAACATTAAAACAGGGTGTCGGCAAAATTGGACGAGAACGGTTCTCAACCAATTGAGCAATCTGTCGATACAAGGGAATATTTTTAGCGGCAGCTCCGGCTCGACAAACAGCCATGGAAACCCCGACAATGGCATTAGCTCCCAACCTGGATTTATTTTTGGTCCCATCAAGTTTCCGCATCAATTCATCTATTTCTTTTTGGCGCATCACGTCTTTTCCTTTAAGTCTGGGGCCGATGATTTTGTTTATATTTTTTACCGCTTTTAAAACTCCTTTGCCGTAATATCTCCTGCCGCCGTCTCTTAATTCCACCGCTTCGTATTTCCCTCTTGAGGCACCGGAAGGAACCGAAGCTTGAAACTCGCCGGCGTCGGTTATCAGACAAACTTCCAGGGTTGGATTTCCTCTCGAGTCCAGTATTTCTCTTGCCTTTATTGTTTTAATTTTGCTATTTTTTATCATTTCTTGTTTCATCTTTGCAAATCCTATTAGAAATTTGAATTTCTAACGGGATAAATATTCGTAAGCGGCTAAAGCGGCTTTTGCCCCTTCGCCGCAGGCGGTAATAATTTGTTTAAAATGACCGACATTAACGTCTCCGGCGGCAAAAAGACCGGGAGTTTTTGTCTGGCAGGTTTCAAAATCGACCACTATTTCGTCTCTTTCGTTAAAATCAACCAAATCTTTCACAAATGAAGCTGACGGCTGTAATCCTATTTCAACAAAAACACCATCTATTAACAGTGTTTTTTCTTTTCCGGTATTCCCCTCTTCGTATACTATCGAATCCGCAAACTGACTGCCCTTAATTTTTTTTAAAATGGCCGAGGTAATTATTTCTACTTTTCCGGTTTTTTTAACTCTCTCCTGGAGAACTTTATCTGCTCTAACACTTGGATTAAATTCTAAAATATAAATTTTTTTGGCGATATTGCTCAAAAATAAGGCTGTCTCAAAACCGGCATTCCCTCCGCCAATTACGGCTACGGTTTTATCTTTAAATAGCGGGCCGTCACAGACACTGCAGTAACTTACTCCTCGACCAATAAATTCTTTTTCTCCCGGAACTTCAAGGGGTCGGGGATCGGCTCCGGAAGTAACAATAACTGCTTTTGCCTCAAACTGGTTCTTCCCTTCAGTGTTTACTAAAAAAAATTGGCCAACTTTCTTAATTTTGACCACAGAATCATTTTTAATTTTGATTCTAAACTCTTTTAGATGCTTTTCAAATTTTTGAATAAGCTCCAAGCCGGAAATTTGTCCAAATCCCGGGTAATTTTCAATAGCCACTGCTTTTCTTGCCACTTGTCCGCCGAATTCTTTAGTAATCAATAAAGTATTTAAACTTTGGCGGGCAGCATATATTCCGGCCGTAATACCGGCCGGTCCCCCACCAATTATAATTAAATCATATATCTTCACCCAATTAGCCCCGCTTAGAAATCTTCGATTTCTAACGGGGTTAGAAATTTTTTGTTTTTTTAACATTTTGGTTTACAATAATTACCCCCTTTCAATGATTATCATTAATTTCTAACGGGGTTCATATTGTTTTTCTTCGCAAAAAGGCAGGGAAATCCCATTTTTTTTCTGCTGCCAGTATCTCTTTTTCTGCCTTTTCTACCTCTCTCCTGAGAGCTAGAGCGTTTTTTCTTATAGTTTTGGTTGACCGCAAAGAATTTTCTCTCTCCGGCTGCGACAAAGATTCTTCGCTTTTTTCTTCTTTTACTTTCTCCTTTTGAGGAGAAAGTTGGGGCGGAGACTCAACAATCTTTTTCGGGCGCAATTCTTTAGCGGAACGAGTTATCTCCCTGGATTTATCCGGCAATAATGAGCTTTTTCTTTTACTGCGAATCTTGCCGCTGCTACCAGCTTTTCGACCTAACGATTTATTTTCTTTTAAAGCCTTAAGTTTTTGCTCTGAGCCCTGCGCTGAAGTCTCTTTGCGGCGAAACAATTTTTTAATTTTAGCCGGGGGAAACTTCTTTTTTGAAGCCTTTGTTTCGTTTTTAGATGTCGGGGGTATTACTGTTTGAGAAATAGAAAATTTTTGTTTTTTAGTCTTAAGCTTTTTCTTTTCTTTAAAAATCGAGGCTTCTCTGATTCTGGAACGGATTTTTGCCGAAGCTTTTTCTGTTCTGGTAGCCAGTAAAGTAATCCCAATTTTATTAGTTTCTGATTGCGGCAAACCCCTACTACCAAATTTTTGGTATGGGAGCAAAGATATTCCAAAAATAATCTTAGCTTTTTTATTAAAGTTGAAGAGAAATTTACTAATCTGGTCAACTTCTTGCATTTTCAAATCTTTATTGCCCCTGATATTAAATAAAATTCTATCTGCTTCCCCCAGTCCGTATTCGTTTAAAGGACTTTGAACTACGGTTTTAGCTACTGCTGCCGCCCTATCTTCACCTTGAGCTTCTGCTCGATTTAAATAACATATTTTTCCTCTCCCTTCTAAAATAGTTTTAAAATCGGCCCAATCAATGTTAATTAACCCGGGCTTATAAATCATTTCAATCAAGCCTTCCAGGTCAAAGGCTAATTTCTGATTTATGACAGAAAGAGCTGTTTTTAGAGAAGTAGTTTTGTCAATAGTCTGAAAAATTTTTTCATTAGGAATAATGTTTATTGCATTCAAATCCAGCTTCATTTTTCTTAAAGAATTAAAGGCTTGCGAACACTTCCTTTCCCCCTCAAATTTAAATGGCAAGGTAAAAATTCCCAAACTATTTTTTTTGAGCGCTTTAGAAATCTCTGCAAACACCGGGGCAGCCCCGGATCCCATTCCTCCTCCCAGACAGGCTACCAAAATACAAAAATCTGCTTTTTCTAAAATATTTTTTATTTTCTCCTGGTCTTTGCGGGCAGCTTTTTCTCCTAATTCTGAATTCATCCCGCAGCCCAAACCCTGAGTTAAGGTTTGCCCAAGCTTCAGTACCTTACATTCCTTTGCTGCCTTTGTTAGAGCCTGAAGGTCTGTATTGACTGCTATAAAATCTATCTCTTTAAAACTTTTGTTTTTAGCAATTTCTGAAACGATTGAACCCCCTCCTCCTCCAATCCCGATTACTTTTATTTTTGTGCGAGGCACGGAATCAAGCATCTTGCGGCGAAAACTAAGCATGTTTCTTGCTTCAGCTTTAGGAACTTGCTCCCCACCACTTTGTAATGCTTTTTTATTATCAGGAGTAATTCTCCCCTGTCTTAAACCTGCTTTGGTTTTAGCATCTCTTTTTAAAGCAGTGGGGGTTTTTTTAGATTTTTTATTTTTTCGAAACATAAATAGTATAATTATTCTATTTTAAATCAATCATTTATTCCAGTCAAATACAACTTCTTTGATGATTCCCCCTCCTAAAATCTGATTACCTTGATAAAAAACTACTGATTGGCCAAGGGTTATCGCCCGTTGAGGCCTGTCAAACATTAAACTACAAACCTTTGCTTTGGGCTTACACTTTTTTATGACGGCTGGAGTCGGGGTCGAACGATATCTAATTTTGGCTTTTATTTTCAGCGGTAATTTCGGTTCTTTTCCAGAAACCCAGCTGACATCTTGGCAAATCAGCTCTTTTTTATACAAATCTTTTTCCTTTCTGGTCACGATTAAAATATTTCTTTCTAAATCCTTGGCAAAAACCCAAAAGGGGCCTCCGGGCAAACCAATCTCTTTTCTTTGGCCAATGGTATAAAAAGCTAAACCTCGATGCTGACCAATTATCTTTCCGGAAGAATCAACAATCCTTCCGGGTTTTTGTTTAATATGCTTTTTTAGAAAATCTTTTGTTTCTGCTTGAATAAAACAAATTTCCTGAGATTCCAGAGCTTCAAAAACCGGCAATTTAAATTTTTTAGCTAATTTTTTAACTTGAGTTTTAGTATAACCTCCGACCGGGAACAAAATGCGTTTTAACTGATTCTGATTCAGTTTCCATAAAAAATAACTCTGGTCTTTATTTTTATCTCGTCCCCTTAATAATTCATAATTTTTGATTTCTACCCTGTTAGATAATTTCATATCTAACGGGGTGAAATTTTTGATTTCGCGCTTGGGCACTACGCGCGCAAGCGCGTAGTGCCCGGTGGCTAAATAATCGGCTCCCATTTCCAAAGCTTTCTTTAATAACAATCCGAATTTTATTTCTTTATTGCAAACCACGCAGGGATTGGGAGTCCGGCCGGCTTTATATTCTTTCAAAAAATGACCGATAACAGCTTTTTTGAACTCTTTTCTTAAATCCAAAACCCTGATTGGAATTTTTAAAATTTTAGCAATCTTTTTTGTTCTTTTTTCTCCTTCTTTAAACCGAGGCGAATCATAAAGTCTTAGAAAAACCCCGGTCACCTCAAAACCGGCTTTTCTTAGAATAACTGCTGCCACAGAAGAATCAACGCCTCCGGACATTGCTATGACTATTTTTGGTTTTTTTGTTTTGTTCATTGCATAAAGTGAGACCGTTGATTAATTCCGTGTAAATCCGCGTTGTAATCTGCGTAAATCTGCTTCTATGGGTTAGTTAGAAGCGGAAAGACGCGGATAGCTACGCGGAAAAACGCTGAGAAAATAATTATTCAACACTCTAATAGTTTCATTATTTTCACTTTGCCACAACAAATTATTTTTTTCAACAAAAAGACCGAGAGGATAAGATGGGATAATTTTCTCCTCTCGGCGCTTTAAAAATTATTTCATCGCTTCAGCTAAGGCTTTGGCAATGTCTACCAGGGCTTTGGCCTGCAAATAAGAATCAGTGATTTCAGCTACTGCTTTTCGGGCCTGCTCAAAATCCTTGGCTTCATGGCTTGAACAGCGTCAATAGCTTTTGTTTTTTATTTCTGTTTTTTGAAGTTCTGATTTTAAGTGTATCTATCAGCCACGGTTGAGGCGACATAGGATTCTGGTTTTATTTTAGCTTCAAAGCCGTTCCCCCTGATCAGACCCACTACTTCTTTTATCATATCTTTGGTCTGACCATTTTCTCCTACGTCAGCATGGATATACCTAAATTGATAGTTTAGGGAAGGAGATAAATTTTTAGTATAGCTTTCTATTTTTTCTTTTAAAATTAAAGCTAATTGACAGGAAAGTAAAACTTCTTCCAAAATTCTTTCTTTCCAGTTATAAAATTTCTTTTGAGGATAATTTACCTTTTTAAGAAAAAACCTCCCTCCTTGGCCCCGTCTTAAAATAACAACAGCTACCGGAAAATGAGGATTCTCTCCCGAAGAAGAATCACAGCCAACAATAATGTCATAAAATTTTTCCGGTTTTTCTTTCATATAACTAAAAACTTCTCCAACCACATCTTCGAACTTTAAATTTCCTCGACCGGGATTATAAAAATTACCTTGCAAAAAATTTTCCATATTCAGTTAATATTATTCCGTTTGTTAAAAAAATCAAGAGGTTAACCCTTCACCCTTAGCTAAAGGTGAAGGACTGATTTAACGATTCTAATAAATTCCGCCGGTTTTAAAGAAGCTCCACCTACTAAGAGACCATCTAAATGAGCTTCTTTTATATAATCTGCAGCATTTTGAGAATTTACACTTCCTCCATATAAAACGCGGAGGTTTTTAGAAACAGTCCTTCCGTACATCTGAGCAATAATTTTTTTAATCAACAACCCCATACTCTGAGCCTCATTAATGGGACAAGCCCGGCCCGAACCAATAGCCCAAATTGGCTCGTAAGCTATAATTATTTTCGGTACTTCTTTTTTGGTAACTTTTTTAAGGCCTTCTTTAGTTTGAGTTTGCAAAACCATTATAGTCTGACCCTTTTCTCTCTCTTGCAAATTCTCGCCAACGCAGAAAATTGGATTTAATTTAAATTCTAAACTTTTTTTAATTTTTTTATTTATTATTTCATCGGTTTCCCCGAAATATCTCCTTCTTTCGGAATGTCCCAGAATTACATATTGGCATCCAAGATTCAAAAGTTGTTTAGGTGAAATTTCACCGGTAAAAGCTCCGCCCTCTTCCCAAAAACAATTTTGCGCCCCCAATTTTATTATATGAATTTTACGAAGCCCGCGTAAAAATTCATATAAATAAAGAAACGGAGGACAAACGATAATTTCAATGTTTTTGCCGCGCTTTCCGACAGATTGCATTCCTTTTTTCAGGGAGTTAAAAATCTTCCTTGCCTCAACTAGGTCCTGAGGATTCATTTTCCAATTAGCAACAATAAGTGTTTTCATACCAAAAGCGATATACGAATTTACCGAAAGCGACATACGAATATACCGAAACTGGTGTACGAATCTACCCTCCTACGAATTACGAATATTTACGAATCTACGAATTAGTATATTCGTATTGATTAGTAATTCGTAGGGTTAGTATATTCGTAGTGATTCGTAATTCGTAGGGTTATATTATTTTAGTTATCCCCAAAGTAATTAAAGTAACTATTATTCCGGCGATTAAACAGCCAATAGTTACTAACAGCAAGGCTTTTTTAAAAGGAATTCCAAAAACAAATGCAGCAATAGCGCCGGTCCAGCCGCCAATAAAAGGAATGGGGGTAGCTACCAGAACTACCACTGCCAAATTTTTGCCCAATTTTTCAAATTTGTCCGAATTTACTCTCCGGGTATGTGAAAATAACCAGTTAAAAAATCGATTAAAGAAATAAATTCTTCTGCTCAAAAATTTAGAAATCGGTTCCAGAACGAAAATTATTAAAATTAAGGGAACTAAATTTCCTAAAACAGAAAAAAGATAAGCCGACCAAATCGGAAGATCGTAAACCCTCAAGGCAATCGGAATAGAACCTCGAAGTTCAACAATCGGCGACATCGCAATTAAAAAAATTTTAAATTCTGAAAGCATTGTATATTCGTAATATTCAATAGACCTATCCCACAAGTAGTCTTCGGGCAGATTATCTCGGGTGACACGCCGTCGGCTTAAATAGTGAAAGGGAATTTATTCCCAGCCGCGGCTATTTCTCGCCGAGCCTTAATAACTTCAACCAAAATACAAACTAATTCACGGGCTCGGCTGCGAAGTGTCCCCCTCGATAAACTGCCCTCCGATTAATTTAAAATCATTCGTATATTCGTAAAGATTTGTAATTTGTAGGGCTATTGCTTCCTCAAATATTCGGCTGCCTTCTCTGGCTCAATGGTCGAAATCTCAATGCCGGTACAGAGTTCAAATCCGGCCCAGGTTTCGGTTTTGGGCAGTATCGTCCAGTGCCAGTGATAAAAGTTATAATTCTTGCCATCACAAGGAGCGGTATGGAGATAAAAATTATAAGGCGGGTCATTCAGACCACGATAAAGTTTGCCCAGAGCCGCCTGAAAAGCTTCGGCTAAATATTTTTTTTCTTCCCCCGAAATTCTTTCAAAATAAGGCAGGTGTCTTTTGGGAGAAATTATCATCTCAAAGGCAGTCTTTGAAATAAAGGGGCAGATTACCAAAAATTCTTCGTTTTCAAAAACAACCCTCTCCCTTCTTTCTCTGTCCCATTTATTCATTAAACAATAAATGCATTTTTTATTTTCTTTAAAATATTTTCGGGAATTTAAAACTGCCCGGTTTAAGTCTGGGTCAATTACCGGAGCGGCAATAATTTGAGAATGAGGATGAAAAATGGAGGCGCCGGCTTCCGCCCCGTGATTATGAAAAATCGAAACATATTTTACAAAGGATTCGTTCATCAAATCCAGATATCTTTCTTGATAAGTATCAATCACCTCTTTAATTGCATCAACAGAAAATTGAGCAATCGATTTCTGGTGGTCCCGGGTTACCACCACTTCATGATACCCCACTCCATCCATTTTCTGGTAAAATCCTTCTAATTTTTCATTTAAAGCTGTTGAGGGAATAAGGGCCGGATACTTATTAGCAACAACAACCGTAGTCCAATCTTCAGGAACCCTTAAGCTCTTTACCTTTTTCCCTCCGGCAAATGCTAAAATTGGCTTCTCGGATTTAATCTGGCAAAATGGACAAGTTTTTTTCAAAGGAATAATTTTCTTTCTTTTCTCCTTTTTAAAGGTTTCCGGTCTTCTTCCCCGGCCCGTGGCAATAATCACCCAATCTCCAGAAAGATAATCAGAACGAAGCTCGGACGGAAATTTTAGCTTAAGCTTTTTAACCATACCTTCTTTTTATCAAATTTAATCTTATTCTTAAAAGTTCAAAAAACATTTTAATTATACTTTTAAACTTAACTTTGCTTTCGGGGTCATTTTTCCAGTAGACCGGAATTTCTTTTATTCTGTATCCTAATTTTTTGGCAACAACCAGAACTTCCGGATCAAAAGCAAAGCGATTAATTTTACATTCAGAAAAAATATCCCTAGCTGCTTTTTGGGTAAAACCTTTAAATCCGCATTGGGTATCTAAAATTTCCCACGTTCCACAGATTATTTGAGTGAGTATTCTAAATCCTTTACCCAAAATCATTTTTCTTAAAAAGGGCTGAGGAGGATCCAAAATCGCCCCTTTTATATCCCTTGAACCGATGACAACATCATATCCTTTTTTAAATTCCGGCCACATTTTTTCTACCTGATCGATTGAAGTAGAATTATCAGCATCGCTAAAAAGTCGATATTCTCCTTTTGCCTCAAGCATTCCCAGCCGAACTCCATAACCTTTGCCGTAGTTCTCTTTTTTGTCAATCAGTCTCAAGTTTGCAATTTGCGGCTTCAAGTTCTCAACAACTTCCACCGTCTTATCTTTTGACCCGTCGCTCACTACAATAATTTCATAATTATAATTTTGCTTCTTCAGGTATTTATCAATTTCAGCCAATGTTTTTGGCAGCCGCTTTTCTTCATTATAGGCCGGGATGATAATTGAAAGATGCATTTATTTTTTTATTAAATTCAATTGATATTTTTTAACTTCTTCAGTAATAAACTTTTTAATTTTTGGCCAGGTAATTCCGGAATAAATATAAATTCTCTTTCTCCCTTGTTCTTGTTTTTCTGCATCTTCGAAATAAGTCAAGGCGGTAATACAGTTATATTCGTTAAAAACTTCTGGGTATTTTTCTTTAAAAAAACTCAATATCCCTTTTACTCCATATTTTCTAATCGCAAAATAAACATCAACAAAATCTCTTTTTAACCCCCGAGTGATTATTGCTTCAATTTTCATAGCGATAATATCTTCGGGACTAGCCAACTCAACCGATTGATAAGGAATTAAAGCTCTAATTAATGGATAGGGATATCTAAAGAAAGAAAAGTCAGTAATATTTATTTTAAATTTTAAAGTATCCTCGGCAACGGTTTCTTTGGATATCTTCTCTCCTCTAAAAATTTCCTTAAATTTTCTATAAATTATCATCGGATTAAAATGTTTGGGGGTATAAAAATCTAAATCTTGCGAGGTGCGATGACCAAAATTTAAAGTCAATGCTGTCCCGCCAGCTAAATAAATCCCGTATTTCTTCAAGAAAGAAGCATTTTTTAATATCTTTTTTTGATTCCAATTTAGAACAAAATCTTCCATTTTATCTAATAAGACCTAATTCCCGCCATATTTTTTTTGTTTCTTTTGAGGCATGCTTTCTGATAAATCGAAACCATCTTTCTTGCTTCTCAGGATGAATAATTAAATCTAAAATAGCCGTCTCGTAGATAATGGGCTTTAATTTAATACCAAAAAATTTTGTCCAGAAATTAAGCACTCGTGCGTCCCAACATCCTCTGGCAGGACTTCTTAAAACATTTTTTATTTCCCGGATACTATAAGTTCTAAAAAGCCACTTTATTTCTTTCATTGTTCCCTGGTTCAAAACTGCCTCAATGATTAATTTCTTATCTTGAGGATGATGGAGGTCCATTTTGGAAATATCATAAGAAGGTAAAAATGGCTCTAAAAATTTTGGTAACGGCATATTTTTAAATTATATCACAAATTTTTAAAAACAAAACGGTAATTGCCATCAGTTATTAACTTTTTATAAATCGTAAGCGACCGCTTACGATTTATAAATGTTAAGTTATTACAAGCCTACCCCGATGTTTTTCAAAATTTGGGACAGCAAAACCAACCTCATAATTCTAGGTATTGAAGGAAACAACCCTGCTGATAAAAACAAAAAAGGCGTCCGGTCAAATAAGACACCCCTTCTCTAATATTTGTCAATCTAACGACTGAGGTCAGCGATCATCTTTATCGCCACTATGGTTGTCACCACTGTTAGCAGTATGGCAAAGGCGAAATTTACCCAAAAAAGAACGGCTATTGGCCAGGCATACGAAATTCCCGCCCAAGCCAGAACTTTCGGAATAAGCAGTTTGCCGCCGATCAACCAATAGATTGCTGCTCCACCAAATGGAACAAGCCCCACATAAGCTATAAATCCTAAAACTAAGCCAATTAGAAGAACTCCCGAAGCAGCAGCCATCACCTGACCGTAAACAAAATTTGAATTATACTCCTTTTTCCTAATCTGTCAAGACCTGGCAGCCGGTTTTTGTTACGGCTATCATATGCTCAAAATGGGCCGATAAAGAATTGTCAACAGTAACAAAAGAAAAACCATCTTTACCTTTTTTTATTTTCCAATCCCCCATTGTCACCATCGGCTCCAAACAAAAAACCATTCCTTCTTTAATTTCGGGGCCTGAATGTCTTTTGCCGTAATTTAAAATTTTGGGATTTTCATGAAGTTCTCTGCCAATTCCGTGGCCGCAAAGATCTCTGATAACATTAAAACCTTGCGACTCAACATATCTTTGAATAGCATTTCCGATATCGCCGAAAGTATTTCCAGGTTTTACTTTTTTAATTCCTCTTTTTAAGGCTTTTTTGGTTACTCGAATCAATCTCGCGGCTTCGGGACCAATTTTGCCGACAGGAATAGTTACTGCCATATCAGAATGGAATCCCTTATAGAAAATTCCCAAATCAAGAGAAAGAATATCCCCTTCTTTTAAGACTCGATTAGAAGGTGGGGCATGGACAACTTCCTCATTAATTGAGGTACAAAGGCAGGCAGGATATCCTTCGTATCCCTTAAAAGAACATTTTCCTCCGGATTTTAAAATCAGGCTCTCGGCGAGCTCGTTTAATTCTTTAGTGGCAATTCCCGGTCTAACTTTCTTTTCCAGCCCTTTCATAATTTTTGCCAGGATTTTACCACCTTCAGCCATTATTTTAATTTCTTCCGGAATTTTTATCGAAATCATTTTATTGCTTTTAAAACTTCCTCAAATACTTCGGCTACCGAACCCGAACCGGAAACCTCTTTTATTTTTAAGCCCCGCTTTTTGAAATAATCAATCAAAGGATAAGTTCTTTCTCTATATTCTTTTAATCTCACTTTAATAGTTTCTGGGTTATCTAAACTTTCTCTTCTTTCTAATCTTGAACCATCCAAAGGACACTTAGTAAGATAAATAGTTTCCTCAGTATAAATGATGGGGTGACGCATTAATTCACATATTCTTCGATGACTGTTTCTAAAAATCGAACTTTCGGCGCTTAACTTTATTAGAATTACCTTAATGTTTTCTCTCCCATACAATTTCTCCAAAAGTGGCATAACTTCTTTCCCCTCATACAAAGTTCTGGGAGAGCCAGCTAAAATCAGAGATTCACCCATCTTAAATATTTCTTTTATCTTATCTTTGATTAAATAAGAAACAAAGGGTGGACTGCACAAAATTCCTTCTCTCCATAATTTTTTTTCTTTCTCAATAAAATATTTTTTGCCCCCAGCTTTAATAGATTTTCTTTTATTTCCCTCTTTAAATTTTTCTTCTAAAATTTTACTGGTCTCCAGATAGTAAAGACTTAACTTATCGGCTAAAAGATTGGCCTGGGTTCCTTTCCCGGCCCCCGGCGGCCCAATGAAAATAATCACCAATCGTTTTTTGGCTTTTAATTCTTTGTCTCTGGTTTTTATTTTTTTAGAAGGTTTCATATTCTCTCATTTGTAATTGGGCATTAATTTGGCGCATTGTCTCCAATACAACGGAAACTATAATCAGCAAAGCTGTTCCTCCAACAAAAAAAGTAAAAACGGTCACCCCGGTTATCCCTCCAACAATGGAAGGCATAATGGCAATAGTCCCCAAAGATAATGCTCCAATTACTAAAACTCTGTTTAAAATATAATGAATAAAATTAGCGGTTGAAGACCCCGGCCTAATTCCGGGAACAAATCCTCCCATTTTTTGAAGATTGGTAGCTATAGATTTTGGGTCAAAAGTAACGGCAGTATAAAAAAAAGTAAAAAGGACAACTAAAATAAAATAGAATACTCTATAAAACCAGGGGTTTTGAAAAAGGGCAGAAATGGTTTGGGCGGCTCCACCAACCCAACCTCCGGCTCCCGACAAAAAGTTAGCAATCATGCCCGGAAAAAGCATGATTGATAAAGCAAAAATAATAGGAATTACTCCGGCCGGATTAACATTCATAGGTAAATAGGTAGAAACTCCGCCATACATTTTCATCCCCCTTACTCTTTTAGCGTAAGAAACCGGAATATTTCTTCGCCCTTCATTAATTAAAACTACTCCGGCAATAATAATTAGAGCCATTGCCACAAAAAGCAAATAAGCAGGAAGCTGATCGGGATCCCATTTAATCAAAACTTCCCGGATATTAACTGGAAATCGAGCTACAATCCCGGCAAAAATCAAAAGAGAAACCCCGTTACCAATTCCTTTTTCTGAAATCAGCTCTCCCAACCACATTAAAAATACCGTTCCAGCAGCAATGGTAACAATAGCAGACAGCATTGTCGTAGAAGAAAGAACTCCAATTGCCTCTTGTCTCTGTAAAAGAGTTAGCATTCCATACCCCTGAAGCATGGCAAGGGGAATAGTTAGTATCCTTCCATATTGATTGAATTTCTGGCGGCCGGCCTCTCCTTCTTCTTTGTACATTTTCTCTAACTGAGGAAAAATCATAGTTAATAACTGCATAATAATTACAGCCGTAATATAAGGCCCTAATCCCAGCATTATAATAGAAAGATTCTCCAGGGTTCCGCCGGTGAACATATTTAAAAGACCAAACATCTGAAATTGTCCGAAAAATTGTTTAAGATTTTCAATATCAATCCCGGGCATGGGAATATTAGCCATTACCCGAAAAACAACCAGTATTGCCAGGACAAAAAGAATTTTACTCCGCAAATCTTGAATTTTAAAAATTTGAATAATTTTGTGATACCACATACGCTTCGCAAAAGAAATTCTAAATTCTAATCTCTAAACAAATTCTAAATTCAAATGTTCAAAATTCAAAACGTATTTTGATCATTTGGATTTTGGATTTTGATATTGTTTAGAATTTCGCCTGCCTGCGCAGGCAGGGATTTGGGATTTAGGATTTTATTTTTATAGTGCCGCCGGCTTTTTCAATTTTCTCTCTGGCTTGCTTCGAAATTAAACAGTCTTCAACGGTTAAAGCTTTAGTTATTTTTCCTTCCCCTAAAATCTTAACTTTGGGCACCTTTCCTTTTATTCTACGAATAATTTTCTTTTCCAGCAATGTTTTAGGGTTTATCTTTTCTCCGGAAGTAAACCTTTTTCCCAAAACATCCAAATTTAAGATGGCGATTTTTGATTTTTGCCCCCCAGGGGTGATTTTTGATTTAAACCTGTATCCCCTCAATTTAGGATACTTTTTAATTAGCTCTCGAATAACCGGTTGAAATCTATGACCGGCTCTGGATTTTTGACCCTTCTGGCCCCGACCGGAATAAGTACCGCGTTTTCCTCCTCGACCTACTCTTCTTGCTTTTTTTGGTTTGTGAATTGGTTTTAATTGATGTAGTTGCATGTTATTAAAATTCTAAATTCGAAATTCTAAATTCTAAACAAATTCCAAATTCTAAATTCAAATGTTCTAAACGTGTTTGGAATTTTGGTCATTGGAATTTAGGATTTGTTTAGGATTTCGGATTTAGGATTTCGGATTTTCAAAGCCCGGAGGGCTTTTATGGTTGCTTGAGCATTATTTAATTTATTTCCTGTCCTTCCTAAAATCTTCGAAGAAATATTTTTAATCCCGGCTAAATTGCAAATAATTCTTACCGTACCTCCTGCCACCAATCCCCTTCCCTTTTTCTGTGGCCTAAGTAAAACTTTAGCCGCTCCAAATTTGGAGATAACTTCATGAGGAATCGAATCCTCCACTATCGAAATTTCAATTATGTATTTCTTAGAGAGCCTGGTTGCTTTTTCTACTGCCATTTGAACGTCCCGACCGGTAGCTACCCCAACTCCAATTTTTCCAGCCCTGTTGCCGCTTACAACTACTGCCCGAAATCTCATTCTTCTTCCTCCTGCTCGGGTATGTGAAACTCTTGCCAAATCCAATAATTTGGATTCGAACTCATCCTTTTTTTCTACGACTTCTTTGGCTTTAAAAGATTTCCTGTTTAACGTGTTTACTGCCCTATGAATTACGAATCTACGAATTCGTATATTCGTACTAATTAGTAATTCGTAGGGTATTAGAATTTAAGGCCGCCCCCTCTTGCTCCTTCAGCAAGTGCTTTTACCCGCCCGTGATATTTATATCCTCCTCGGTCAAACACTACTTCTTTTATTTTCTCTTTAAGGGCTTTTTCGGCAATCAACTTTCCAACTTCATAAGCAATTGCTACTTTTCCTGTTAATGGTTTTTGATTTTCTTTTATTTTTTTCTTTTTGATTTGTGTTTTTGACTCTTGGTCACTCGAGCTTAAAATGGTTTTTCTCTTTTCGTCATCAACCAGTTGGGCATAAATATGTTTATTTGACCTAAAGACGCAAAGCCGCGGAAACTGACCAGTGCCCGAAACTTTAGCTCTCACTTTTTTATGACGACTATATCTCTTTTTTTGTTTTTCCAACATATTGTATAGAAATTTGCTCACTCCGCTCGCGAAATTAATTGACAATAAATTTCTATCAATTTCTATGAATTTCTATGTATTTCTAAGAATTTCTATGCCCCGGTTCCCACCACTTTCTTTCCTGCTTTTCTTCTAATAACCTCATTTATATATTTTATTCCTTTTCCTTTGTAGGGTTCGGGTTTTTTTACATTCCTTATTTTTGCTGCAACCTCTCCTACCAATTGTTTATCTATCCCTGAAACCGTAATAATATTTTTTTCTACCGAAAAATTTATACCCGCGGGACAAATTATTTTAACCGGATGGGTAAACCCAATTTCTAATACTAAATGATTTTCCTCTAATTTAGCCCTGAAACCAATACCCATTATTTCTAATTTTTTTTCGTAGCCGTCAGTCACCCCTTTTACCATATTAGCAATAAGGGCCCTGGTTAATCCTCGGAAAGCTTTGGTTTGCTTGTCCGCCAAACCCCGTCTCTTGTGAGGAAGGGACAGGATAGGCAGATGAACCTGCTTCAAGTCCTGGTCTCGTTGGGATTTCGAAGTTTTCCCTGCCGGACTTACTAAAATTTGATTATCTTTTACCTCAACTTTAATTTCGGGCAGAACCTCTTGAGAAAGTTCACCTTTGGGCCCCCTAACTACAACTTTCTGACCTTCTATTTTTACTTCAACACCTTTCGGTATTAAGATTGGTTTTTTGCCTACACGACTCATATACTTTTTAGTCTATGGTTTATGGTCTATAGCGGCCAGTTTGGTTATTGGTTTATAGTCTTTAGAGTTTAATTTATCCAATGCTAATGACCATAAACCAAACCGGCTGCCATAAACCTTAAACTAATAACTATCTACCATACTTCGCAAATAACTTCCCCCCCTAATTTCTGCTTTCTTGCCTCCCTATCGGTCATCAGCCCCTTCGAGGTAGAAATAATAGTTTTTCCGTAACCGCCTTTTACTCGTTTAATCTCTCGCCTTTTTTTATAAATCCTTTGACCTGGCTTTGAAATTCTTCTTAAGCCAGAAATAACTGGGGTCCCACTATCATACTTTAAGATAATCTCAATTTTTTTTCTTGTCTTCTTGCCCTGTTTTCCAACTTTTTTCAAAAATCCTTCTTTTTCTAAAACTTTGGCAATTTCATATTTTAAATTAGAAAAGGAAACATTAACTGTTTCTTTTTTCACAGCTTGAGCATTTCTTATTTGAGTTAACATATCAGAAATTGGATCCATAGTTTTTGACTTATGACCTATGACCTATAACGAGTCATTAGTCATTAGTCATTAGTCATTAGTCATTAGTCATTAGTCATTAGTCATTAGTCAACTCTTACCAACTTGATTTTTTTATCCCGGGTATCAAACCCTTATTTGCCATTTCTCGAAAACAAATCCGGCAAAGCCCGAATTTTCGCATATATCCTCTTTTTCTCCCACATCTAAAACAACGTCGTACAATTCGGCTTGAATACTTTGGTTTTTTCTTAGATTTTGCAATTTGGGCTCTGGTAGCCATAGTCGCTTCGCTCCTCGCGGAACAGACGCAGAACCGCTCGGCTTCGCCTCGCTTCTACGCGGAACAACGCGGAAAGTTCAGCGTAGTTCTACGTATTGTTCTGCGTAGTTCAGCGCTTTATAGGAAATCCTAATAATCTCAGTAATTCTAAACCTTCTTCTCTGCTTTTGGCAGTGGTTACTACAGCTATCTCTAATCCGAAAATTGATTTTGCTTTTTCTGGAGAAACTTCGGGAAAACAAATATGTTCTTTGATTCCAATAGTTAAATTTCCTTTTTCGTCTACTGATTTAGAATCAATCCCTCGAAAATCTCGAGACCTCGGAAGAGCAATATGAATTAGCCTCTCTAAAAAATCATACATTTTCTTTCTCCTTAAGGTAACCCGAGCTCCAATTGGCACCCCTTCGCGAATTTTAAATCCAGAAATAGATTTTTTAGCCCTGGTTTTAACAGGGTTCTGACCGCAAATTAAACTTAAATCATTCAGAATAAAATTTACGGTTTTTTCTTGATCCTGGCCCGTCAAGCTAGAAATTAACCTGCCGAAACCGGTGTTAATCACTACCCTTTCTATTTTAGGAACAGCCATAGCATTGGTATAATCAAACCTCTCCATCATTTCGGGAACGACTTCCTTTTTGTATTTATCTTGTAGTCTCATGATAAAAAATAAAAAATTAAAAACCAAAAATTAAAAACAAATATTAAAGACTTAAAAATAATGCGGAAGATAAATTTGGCAAAAATTTTATTGCTGTCTATCGGTAGAGTTTTTGCATTTTTAATTTATGTTTTTGGTTTTTTATCTTTGATTTTTGGTTTTATATTGCCTGACCGCACTTTTTACAAATTCTATATTTCTTCTTATTAACAATCTTAAAGCCTATTCGAGTGGGTTTGCCGCAATTCCTGCAAATTAGTTTTACGTTAGAAATATGCAATGGGGCGGGAAAACGAACAATCTGCCCCTTTTCTCCAGATTTTTTGGGTCGAACATGTTTCTTCTTCATATTTATTCCTTCTACTACCAATCGGTTTTGTCCCGGGAAAGTTTCCAAAACTTTTCCTTTTCTGCCCCGATCTTTTCCTGAAATTATAAGAATTTGATCACCTTTATGAAATTTCATTATTCACTACGAATTACGAATATTTACAAATCTACGAATTCGTATATTCGTATTGATTAGTAATTCGTAGGGTTATACTAATTCTTCTGCTATTCCGGCTATCTTCTCAAATCCTTTTTCTTTTAATTCCCTGGGCACCGGTCCGAAAATTCTGTTTCCCTTTGGTTCTTTACTTTCCCCTTCTAAAATCACAGCTGTATTTTCGTCAAATTGAATATAAGAGCCGTCGCTCCGACGATATGGTTTCTTTTGCCTGATTATCACTGCTCTAACTATATCATGTTTTTTCACAATTCTTCTCGGCCAAGCTTCTTTCACTGCAGCTACTATAACATCTCCAAGTTGAGCATAGCGATGGCGAGTACCGCCCAACACCTGAAAACACTGAATTACTTTCGCTCCAGTATTATCGGCCACTTTTAATATTGTCCTGGGTTGAATCATCCTTTCGTAACTTTATAACTTTACAACTAATAACTTCGCACTGTTGTTAGTTGTTAGTTGTTAGTTGTTAGTTGTTAGTTAAGCTTTTCCTATTACTCTCCACCTTTTTTCTTTACTAATCGGTCGACATTCCTCGATAATAACCCTATCTCCAATATGATATTCTCCCTTCTCACCGTGAACTTTGTATTTTTTGTGAACCTTATATCTTCGTTTATATTTTGGGTGCTCTTTAATTCGTTCAACTTTAACTACTATTGTTTTTTGCATTTTATCAGAAATAATTGTTCCAATTAGTTGTCTTTTGGCCATTAAGCTCAACACTAATACACTAATAAATCACGGATGTCACTAATAAATATTCGTGTCATTCGTGGAAAATTCGTGTATTGGTGCCGTGTTACTTTAACAAAGTAAGTATTCTAGCTATGTCTTTTTTAATTTGTCTTATTTCTCGAACATTTTTTACTTTACCCGATGCTAAATCAAATCTCAAGACGCGCAATCTTCCTCTCTTCTCATCCAATAAACTTTGTAATTCATTTTTTGGTTTTTGTCGAAGCTCTGTAATTTTCATAAACTCGACACCAATACACTAATGAAACACGAATAACACTAATAAATATTTGTGACATTCGTGCTAATTCGTGAATTAGTGGCGTCTGACAAATTTTGTTTTTATCGGTAATTTATCACTGGCTTTCATGAAAGCTTCCCTGGCTGCTTTTTCATCTATTCCTTCTACCTCAAAAATAATTCGACCGGGTTTTATGACAAAAGCATAATGCGAAACTGCTCCTTTTCCTCCTCCCATGGGAACTTCTATCCCTTTTTTGGTAATCGGCTTGTCCGGAAAAATTCTTATCCATAGTTTTCCTCCCCTTCTTAAATACCTAATAATGCATCGTCTGGCTGCCTCAATCTGAGAAGTACTAATCCGCCTGGCTTCTAAACTTTTTAATCCGAAGGAACCAAAAACAATATCCAGCCCTCGACTTTCAATTCCTTTGTTCTTTCTTTTTCCTTTTTGCCATTTTCGATGTTTAACTTTTTTTGGATATAACATCCTTTCGTAACTTTACAACTCTACAACGCACTGTTGTTAGTTGTTAGTTGTTAGTTGTTTACAGTCGTTCTCCTTTATATATCCAGACCTTTATTCCAATAACTCCGTAAGAACAACGAGCAAATCCTGAGCCATAATCAATATCGGCTCTAATGGTCTGACGAGGAAGGTTTCCTTTCTGCAGCCACTCTTTCCTGGCAATCTCCACCCCCCCTAATCTTCCCGAAACCTCTATCCTTGCCCCCTTTACGGTTTTTACTGACATAATTTTATCCATAGTCTGTTTAATTACCCTTCGAAAATGAATTCTTTTTTCAAGTCTTTGGGCAATCCATTCTACGACTAAGTTTGGATTGGCCCAAATTTCTCTAATCCCCTTAATCTCAATTTTTATTTCCGGAAGTTTTCTATTCTCCTTTTTTAAAGACGCCCGCTTCGTCCCCTCCTTAGGTTTGAAGGACGGGGCGGACAGAAAAATTTCTTTTTCTAAATTCTTCTTAATTTCTTCTACCCCCCTGCCTCCTCGACCTATAATTAAACCGGGCCTGGCTGTATTAATAATAACATTTATTTTACCGGGAAATCTCTCAATTTCAATCGAGTCAAGAGCACAATCCTTTAACCTTTTCCTGATAAGTTCTCTAATTTTAAAATCTTCTTCCAGATACTTTGCAAGATTTCTATTATAAAACCCGCGTGAATTCCAATCAGAAATTTCCTTTATTCTAAATATTTTTGGATGCACTTTATGAGCCATAGTCGCTTCGCTCAGAAGGCTTTTCGCCTGAATATTCTTTTTGCTCCCTTCTCAATTTTTGGCTTGGCTATTTCTCTCTCTGGCCTGAATTTTGGTTTTTCTACTTCCAAAACTTTTTTTATTTTCTCCGGTCTTACCGCCGGAGCTTTTCTTATTTTTTTAACTTTTTTAATTTTTTTACCTGAAATTGCGCTTAGTTCTATCGTCACATGGGAGGTTTTTTTCTGGATTTCAAAAGCCCGACCTCGAGCTCGAGCTCGCCATCTTTTATATTTTGGTCCCTCATCGACCGTAATTTTGGATATGTATAAATTGGAAGGTTCTTGCTGAAAATTATTACGAGCTGAAGCTGCGGCCTGATTTAAAAGTTTCATCAGGGGTTTAGCTGCCCTCTTTATAGTAAAATTTAAAACAGTTTGAGCTTCCTCAATTGATTTTCCCCGAATCAAATCGGCAACCAATCTCACTTTTCGTGGAGCTATTCGCAAATAACGAAGTTTAGCCACAACCGCCATAAGTTATTGGTTAATGGTTTAGAGTCACCAGCTGCCGGTTTGGTCAATAGTCAATGGTTATTAGTTTCTTGTTGACTTACCTAAGACCAAAGACCAAAACCTATAAACCAAACTGGCTGCCTTGGACTTTAAACTAATGACTATGACCCTTTTTTAAGTTTTTCAGTTTCCCTTCCAGCTGCTTTTGCTTCTAATTCTCTTTGCATTCTTCCTCCGTGCCTGGCAAATTTAGTAGTCGGAGCAAATTCGCCTAATTTGTGCCCGACCATTTCCTCGGTAATATAAACCGGGATATGCTCCTTACCGTTATGAACTCCAAAGGTAAAACCCACCATTTCTGGACAAATACTGCAAGCTCTATCCCAGGTTTTAACAATGGTCTTTATCCCGGGTTTCAAACCCTTAATTTTTCTCAACAATTTCTCATTTATATAAGGACCTTTTTTTAGACTCCGAGCCATAAAACTATAATGCGAATACCAAGAGTGTTGAACAATTATTTTTCAGCGTAATTTCAGCGTATAGTTCTGCGTAGTTCAGCGATAAAAACCATGTTTAGGCTGAATAACGCCGATATCTACGCTGAACAACGCTGAATTATTCAACGGTCTCAAGGTATAATGCGAATACTACGAATTCAATACGAATGCCGCAAATAAAATCTTGGAATAATTCGTAGTATTCGCATATAATTCGCGTCATTCGCATTATATTATTTTTTCTTTTTTCGTCTTCTTTCAATAATTAATTTTCCCGTCCATTTTTTCTTTCTGGTTCTCACTCCCATTGCCGGTTTACCCCAGGGAGTTTTGGGATATTTTAATCCAATCGGAGTTCTACCCTCACCTCCTCCATGGGGGTGGTCGCAAGGATTCATAGCCGCGCCTCGAACAGAAGATCTCTGACCTCGATATCGGCTTTTGCCGGCTTTTCCCAACTTTATATATTTATGTTCTGGTCTGGAAACTACGCCAATTGAAGCAAAACACTCCTTTTTTACTTTTCTAACCTCGGTAGAGGGAAGAATCAGGTGAGTCCAGCTCCCTTCTTGAGCTAAAACCTTAGCTGCCGTGCCCGCTCCTCTTACTATTTTTCCTCCCTTTCCCGGCTCAAGTTCAATATTATAAACCATTGTTCCTACCGGAATATTTTTTAGTTTCATTCGATTTCCGGAACGAATCTCGGCAGAATCTTGACAAATTATTTCATCTCCAACTTTTAAACCTTGAGGTAAAATTTGATACCTTTTTTCTCCATCTTGATATTCTAAAAGCATAATGAAAGCAGAACAATAGGGGTCGTATTCTAAACTAAGAACTTTAGCTCGAATATTAATTTTGTCTTGTCCCAAATCAATTATTCTATAAAGTTTTTTTGCCCCACCTCCTTTATGTCTAACCGTAATCCTCCCTAAATTTCCCCTGCCTCCGGTTTTTTTAAAAGATAAAAGCAGCCTCTTTTCGGGTCTCTTTTTGCTCAGTATTGAAAAATCTTCCTTCGTCATTCCTCTTTGTCCCGGTGTGGTAGGTTTGTATGATTTCATAATAGATTTAAGATTTAAGATTAAAGATTTAAGATTTAAGATTTTAGATTAAAGATTTAAGCGAGGCAACAAGTCTCAAAGTAACTCTCGGAGGCCTGCCGGCATGGTCTCCGCTGAAAGCGGAGCGGCAGGCCGAGAGTATAGGTTGCCAAATTTCGCTGGAATTCGGACAGCTAGTACTTTGAGACTTTGTTGCTGAGCAATTATCGTGGAAGTACTTCTATTTTTTGTCCTTTTTTTAATTTTACAATTGCTTTTTTATACCCTTTTCTCTCACCCACAATTTTTCCCAACCTCCTCCTCTTGGGAGAAACCTTTATCACTCGGACCCCTGCTACATTCACTTCATAAAGATCTTCAACTGCTTTTTTAATTTCTATCTTATTTGCTCTGGGCCACACTTTAAAGATGTATTGATTTTGCTTCACTAAATCAGTTGACTTCTCGGTTACGTGGGGAGATTTTAAAATTCTCCAAGCTCGTCCGGCTACAATCTTTTTTTCTTTAATTGGTTCTTTTATTTCCTTTCTCGCCTGCTCTTTAATCTTCGGCCCTGCAAACTCTTCGGATGATTTTTCTGTAACCTTAACTTTCCTTTTCTCGACTTTCTTCTTTTTTTCGATTTTCTTCTCTTTAATTTTCTTTTTCTTTTTTTTAAAAATATCCAAAATCGTCATGCTTCGCTAAACTCGACACAAATAAGCACTAATACGCGAATGTCACCAATAAATTTATTCGTGTCATTCGTGCTTTATTCGTGTATTGGTGTCGGGTTGATTTAAAAAGGTTTCTTTTATCACTTTAATCGCTTCTTTGGGCATTATCAAGTATTTAAAAGAAAGTAAATCCAAGACATTTAAATCTTTGGCCTGACAGGCATTGAATGTCGGAAGATTTCTGGCAGCTGTTATAATATTTTTATCGACTTTGGGTAGAGCTATCAATCCACTTTGGTTCCGACAGGGAAGTTTATTTAAAATTTCAGCCATTAATTTTGTCTTAGGCTGTTCCAGGTTTAATTTATCTAAGACAATTAACAAATTATCTTTACCCGTACCAAATTTCGAAGAAATTTGGGTGGGTTTTGCTTTAGACGATAAGACCATAAACAAAGCCTTTCTTCTCATTTTTTTGGGGATTATTTTTTTAAAGTTTCTTTCTTTGGTCGGCCCAAAAGTTACTCCTCCCCCTTTCCAAATAGGAGACCTTATAGAACCTGCCCTGGCTCTTCCCGTTCCTTTTTGCCGCCAGGGTTTTTTCCCTCCGCCCCGAACCTCTCCTCTGCCTTTGGTATGGGCAATAACCTGTCTACGATTTGCCATCTGAGAAACTACCACCTGATGAACCAGGTCGGGATTCATCTTCACCTCAAAAATCTCAGATGGTAATCTGGTCTGCTCGGTCTTTTTTCCGTTTTGGTCATAAGTATTGACAAGCATAATTTAATTTGAGGGAGAAAATAGGTGTCAACTCTATTTTCGCTCTTTCAAAGCGCCGAACGCAAAAGCTAGTAGGTGCTTTTTGTTTTCACACAATAAGCGAGGGAATCGACTTTCGGGACCACCGCAGGCAAATTTGCTTGGCCTCGCCTTTCCGTAGAAAAGGCGAGAAATTTGCCGAGGAAATGAGCGAGCTTTGCCGCTGGAGCAAAGCGAGCGTGTCCCGAAAGTCGATTCCCGAGCAAATTATCCCCTAATCTCCAACAATGTTCCCCTTCTTCCCGGCACAGCTCCCTTTACCGCTAATAAATTGTTTTCCAGGTCAACTTTTGCTATTTTTAGATTTTTGACCGTTACCCGGGCATTTCCCATTCTGCCCGGCATCTTTCTGCCCTTAATTACTCTTTCCGGAAAAGAACAGCCGACCGAACCCAAGGTTCGATGTTCGTGTTTTACTCCGTGAGTAGCATTTCTTCCCGAAAACCCCCATCTCTTTACTCCCCCCTGAAAACCTTTTCCTTTAGAAATTCCGGAAATTTTTACCCTATCCCCTTCCTGAAAAATTGAAACATCAATTTTATTTTTGACTTTATATTTAGAAACATCCAGTCCTCCTTTAAACTCTTGTATATATCTAAAAGGTTTTTGCCTTTGCGAT
>Ga0210019_1001196_pt1 | contig 28709 bp, 27 predicted proteins | sample CryGeyCG2114_020_2_FD_183969 | JGI IMG/M metagenome (GOLD analysis project Ga0210019, IMG submission 183969) | Groundwater microbial communities from aquifer - Crystal Geyser CG11_big_fil_rev_8/21/14_0.20 (SPAdes) (version 2) | ecosystem: Environmental > Aquatic > Deep subsurface > Groundwater ...
TGCTGGCTTGGGCTGATTTTGAGCAGGGCGTAACGCAGGCCGAGCGGGCAAGGTTCGCCTTTGATTGCATATTGGCGAGAGCGAGGCCGAGTAGCCGAGCGCGATTTTCCACGCTGGGGAAAATCGCGCGTCCCCGCGAAAAATAAGGCCAAGCCAGCGGCCATATTAATCCGCTATAATTTACACAATTTATTCTACACAACCGCGCTTACCTTATTGTCGCGCCCAAGTCCTCGGTAAGCTTTTTTAATATCAGGGAATGCACACCGTCCACCTCGTTATCCGTCAAAGTGCGTTCGGATAAATTATATTCCAGCGAGATAAGCAAATTTTTAAACCCTTCTGGAATCTGCCTGCCCGTATATTGCTCCAAAAGCTTAACGCCGCTAATTATGCCCGAACCGGAAGAATTAATAATCGCTAAAATATCGCGGTATTGGATTTGGTCTTTAAGCAATAAGCTTATATCCCTGGCAACGGAGGGATAAACGGAATACTGCTTAAAGCTTTTTTCCAGCCCGGAATTGGAATCCAGGATGTTTACGCCAAGCTGTGCCATAAAAATACCGTTTTCTCTTATGGAATAAGTACCCAGGATTTCCGGTTTTACTTCCCCGATTACACCTATATTTTCACTGCCGATTTTTACGCTGAAAGATGCTCCTTCCGTAAACAAAGGGAAGGAGCCGGAGGAGAACGTGGCGTTCTCTATGCCCAGCTTCGATAAAATGTGCTCTAGCTCTCCTTTTAAATCAAATAACGTAAGAAGCCTGGTTTGCGGCCGCTGCCAATCAAGCCCGGGATTGCCGCAACAAGCCAGGCCCAAAGCAAGCTCTTCGCGGCATTGATTACCGGCAGACTGAAAAATTTTTCCCAGCTCAAATATCTTTACGTCTTTATTTCTCCTGTTCAAATTATGGGCTGTATTATTAAGCAGCCCGTAAAAAAGATCCGTTCTTAAAACTTCCTGTTCCCGGCTTAAAGCGTTTTCCACCTCTATTGCGCTTATTGACCCCTTTGTTTGATTTTTTATGAATGCGTCTTTAGGAATTAAGCTGTAATTAATAACTTCGTAATAACCGGAGACTATCAATGCTTCTCTGATTGTGTTTATCAAGTCCTTGCCGGGATTATGCTCTTTTAAATGCGCCAATTCTTTAGGATTTATAACCCTTGTCAAAACATGGGGCAGCGTTGCGGGAATCTTCGCGTAGCCATAAATACGCCCTATTTCTTCCAGTAAATCCTCGCAAATAGCAACATCTTTGCGGAAAGAAGGGACGATAACGGTTGTGGATTGTGAGCTGCCTGCCCCGTGGCGAAGCTTTACGGGGTGAGTTTTGAGTTTAAAGCTCAAAGAAGACAATATTCGCCTGAGCTCACCCGCGGATATCTTTACTCCTAATTTTTTTTGTACCTCTTGCCTAGATAAGATTATTTTTTTTCTCTGGCGCGCCGGAAGCTTGACGGGCTGACAGGCTATATTTTCTATTCTTCCTCCGGCTAATTTCAGAATCAGCCCCGCGGCTCTTTGCGAGACGGCCAATACATCCGAATAATCAATCCCGCGTTCAAAGCGATAGGACGAATCGCTGGATACGCCCAATAAACGCGCGCCCTTTCGCACGATTACGGGGTCAAATTCTGCCGCTTCCAGCAATATATCAACGGTAGCCCCATCTACCTCACTCTCTTTACCGCCAATAATACCCGCGACAGCGATAGGCCTGTTATTGTTTGCAATAACTAAAATGTTTTCATTTAATGTTCTTTTTATGCCGTCAATGGTAATTATTTCCTCGCCTTGCTTGGCCTTTCTGACCACTATCCCGGACTCCGGCATTAGAAGCTTGCCCAAATCAAATGCATGTAAAGGCTGGCCTGTTTCATACAACATATAATTCGTAATATCAACGATATTATTAACCGGCCGCAACCCTATGGCGCAAAGCCTGTCCCGCATCCATCCCGGAGACGGAGAAACTTTTACGCCTTTGATGATTGTCGCGGTGTATAAGGGGCAGTCTTTTTTATTTTGAATTTCTATTTTTTGCGGGCATTTTGTTTTTTTAAAATTTCCGGCGGTGGCCTGTATTGCTGATTTCCTATTCTTGATTTTTGATTTTGTTATCGCCGCTACTTCCCGGGCGAGCCCAATGATGCTAAGCCAGTCAGGACGGTTGGAAGTAATCTCTATGTCAAAAACCCAATCGTTGCCGGCCTTTTCCAGATGCGTCACTTCCAGCCCAGCCATAGTCAAAGCTTCTGCCAGCCTCACCGGAGGCATCTTGATATCTACGTAATCTTTTAACCAATTATAAGTTGCTTTCATCTTAATGAGGCCATCACTTATGGAGGCGAAACCGACATAAGTGATCTGGCCGAATTAATCCCGCAGCCTATAGGGTAAATATCGAAGAGATTTACCCGATGTTTAGGCAAGGGATATTGCTCCCAAGCTGCTGAGCCCATCCGCCTATGGCTAGATATGGGCGAACTTTCTCCGCAGGCGAGGGATCTATTCTTAAAATTGCTTTAAAAACCTTAAGTCGTTCTCAAAAAATATCCTTATATCATTAATCCTGTATTTTAACATTGCTATGCGTTCAATGCCCATGCCAAAAGCAAACCCGCTATATTTTTTATGGTTATAACCGACATGCCTGAATACATTGGGATGGATCATGCCTGAGCCTAAAATCTCAAGCCACCCCTTGCCTCCGCAAACACTGCAGTGCTTTTTATGCTCTTTACAAATTATACAAGAAACATCCACCTCTGCCGATGGCTCGGTAAAAGGAAAAAAATGCGGGCGAAAACGCGTCCTTACTTCGCCGCCTGCGGAAGAGAATAACCGTTTAACAAAGGCATCTAAAACTCCCTTTAAATCGCTGAATCGCACATTCTCGTCTACTAAAAAACCTTCAACCTGATGAAACATAAATGAATGGGAGGCATCTGTTGCGTCAGGCCGGTAAACCTTGCCAGGCACAACTACTGCCAGCGGCGGCTTGAGAGATTTCATTGCCCTAATCTGTACCGGCGAAGTATGGCTGCGCAGCAACAACTTTTCTCTGCTGGTTTCTGGCGGCTGGTTTCTGGCCTGCGCCCGAAAGGGTATCGCTGGTTTTAAATAGAAGGTGTCGAAAGCATCTCTCGAAGGATGCTCCAGAGGAATATTCAAGCCGGTGAAATTATTGTACTCCGTCTCTATTTCAGGCCCCTCAAGCACGGTAAACCCCATGCTTGTAAAAATAGCGCATACTTCTTTAATTGTCTTGGATAAAATATGTATGCCGCCGGACTCAACAGCCACCCCGGGCATGCTGGGATCCAATGCCCGGCGGTCAAATTCTACTTTTTTAAGCAACCCCCGCTTCTCTTCTATCAATAGCTCGAGTGACTTCTTTAAATTATTAAGCGCGCTGCCAAAAGAGGCGCGCTCATCACCGGGCAATTCCTTGATTTTCGCAAAAAGCCCGGCAATTAACCCTTGCCTGCCCAGGTATTCAATCCTTATTTCCTCAAGCCGCGCCAGGCCGCTGCAGGCGCCTATTGCCTGCTCTGCTTTTTTCTGGATATCACCCGTATTAATAATAGACATAATAAAATCCCCGATAAGTAAACCAATGCCCGTTTTTGACGGGCGTCTATTTTACTGCTTTTTAATTCTCCCTGCTCGATGCTTATTATTTTTTTTGCGTGGATATCAAGATCCCCTCCATGCATAGGACACGAACGGTTAAACTTGCCCGAAAGCAGGATATAATCGCCGCGGGCGGGAGGAAACAGCCTGCGCATAGCAATAGCTATTTGAAATATATATGCCGGTTTAAGCGCCGCCGGAATGCCCTGATTTTTGGCAGCTGATTTCTGGTTACTGCTTAGCTATTTCTGCCAACTGCTTAAAAGCTTCCGCGTCATTTACCGCCATCTCCGCGAGAGCTTTTCTGTCCAGATTAACATTTGCCTTTTTCAAACCCTGTATAAAACGGCTATAAGTCAATCCGCTTAATCGCGATGCGGCGTTAATGCGCGAAATCCACAACCTGCGAAAATCCCTTTTTTTAACCTTGCGGTCGCGGTAGGCGTACGATAAACCGCGCACAACCGTAATTTTCGCGTGTCGATAACGCTTACTCCTGGCGTTCCAATAACCTTTAGCCGCCTTAAGTACGCCCTTTACGCGTTTTTTTCTTGCAACATTGGTTTTTACACGTGGCACTGTTTCCTCCTTGCTTCATTTTCGATATCAAAAAAATAATTTTTGATATTTGCTTTTTTATTTGTTAACCATACGGCATTTGTTTTTTTATCGCCGAAAGGTCGCTTTGCGAAACAGATCCAGCCAAGCTCTTATGTCTTCTCTTGCGGTTTTTCGCCTTGCCGGATAATAAATGGCCGACATAAGCAGATTTATATTTAATGCTGCCGGATTTTCGCCTCCGAAATCTTTTTGCTACCCCTTTTTTTGTCTTAAGTTTAGGCATGCTGTCTTCGCTCCATTCATAACGCAATACTTACCGTATATTTTAATCTTGCTTATCTCCAGATAAATTAAAACCGGCAAGCGTGAATAATTTATTATTTTGGCCCGATAACGGCTGTTATGGTTCTACCTTCAAACGCCGGCATTTTTTCAACCTGTCCGGCCGCGGAAGAATCAGCCACCACTCTTTCTACTATGCGCATACCCAACTCCTTATGCGCAACTTCACGGCCTCTAAACATCAGCGTTATCTTGACCTTATCGCCCTTTTTTAAAAATACCAGCAGATGCTGCAGCTTTGTCTGGTAGTCGTGTTCTTCAATATTAGGCTTAAATCTTATTTCTTTTAGGTGCATCAGCCTCTGATGTTTCTTCGCTTCCCGCTCTTTTTTCTCCTGGTCATACTTGTATTTACTAAAATCCATGACCCGGCAAACCGGCGGCTGAGCAGTGGGAGCGACCTCGACCAAATCCAACTCATTCTGCACGGCCAATTCCAGCCCCTTAGCTCGAGTCATAACGCCCAGCTGTTCTCCTTCAGGTCCTATAATTCTAAGCTCGGGAGCTCTAATTTTTTCATTAATTCGAATAAACTTGCGAATATGAACCACCTCCTCAATGAGCCCCGCCAAAGGCGGGGCGAATTGATCCCGCCGAGCGTACCAAAATTATCGAATAAAATTTTGGCACATTTTGCGAGACGGGATACACAATTTGCTTCTATCCTAGCTCTTCTTTTACACTCTCAATAAACTCTTCTACCGTCTTTACCCCCAAATCCCCTTTAATTCTTTTTCGCACCGAAACCTTGCTTGTCTTCGCTTCGCGTTCGCCGACAATCAAAATGTAAGGTGTTTTTTCAAGCTCTGCTTCCCTTATTTTTTTATCCAGGGTTGAGCGGCGGTCATCTATTTCAACGCGCAAGCCTGCTTCCCGCAAGCGGTCCGTAGTTTTTTTGGCATATTCCAGGCATGTATCCTTTATTGGGATAATCACGGCCTGCTTTGGAGCCAGCCATAACGGCAAATCTCCGGCATAATGCTCAAGCAAGACGCCCAAAAACCTCTCTAGCGAGCCCAGTATCGCCCTATGCACCATAATCGGCTGCTTTTCTTTGCCGTCTTCGCCGATGTAGCCGACCTTAAACCGCTCAGGCAGATTAAAATCCACCTGAATAGTAGTACACTGCCAGGCCCTGCCTAAGGCATCCTTTATTTTTACGTCGATCTTCGGGCCGTAAAATACGCCTTCGCCGGGGTCTTCCTGCCATCTCACCGCCCTTGCTTCAAGAGAATTCTTCAGTGACTCTGTGGCCAATTGCCAATGTTCATCGCTGCCGACATATTTCTGCGGCTTGGTAGAAACATAAATATCGTACTGCGAAAAGCCGAATTTTTCCAAGAGGTAAAAAGTTAAATCCAAAACTTTTTTAATTTCTTCTTCCAATTGTTCCGGCCGGCAGAAAATATGCGCGTCATCCTGCGTAAAGCCGCGCACGCGCAAAAGCCCGTGCAAAACACCCGAGCGCTCATAGCGGTAAACCGTACCCAGTTCCGCAAGCTTAAAAGGCAGGTCGCGGTAACTTCTGGTTTTGCTTTTATAAATCAGGATATGCCCCGGGCAATTCATTGGTTTTAAAACGTACTCCTGATTTTCCACTATCATCGCCGGAAACATATATTCGCGGTAAAATTCCAGGTGGCCGCTAGTCTTCCACAGCCCGGCGTGGCCGATATGCGGCGTATTTACCAACTGGTAGCCGCGCTTAATATGCTCATCTTTCCATGTGTCCTCAATTATTTTACGCAACAGGCCTGCTTTAGGGTGCCAGAAAGTAAGGCCCGCGCCCATTTCTTCTTCGATGCTGAAATATTCTAATTCGGCCCCTAGTTTTCTATGATCGCGCTTTTTGCTTTCTTCTAACAGCCGTAAATAATCATCCAGTTCTCCCCGGCTGAAGAATGCCGTGCCATAAATACGCTGAAGCATGGCATTTTTTTCATTTCCGCGCCAATAAGCGCCGGCAACCGATAAAAGCTTAAATGCTTTTATTTCGCCCGTGGATGCCACGTGCGGGCCGCGGCATAAATCCATAAAATCATTTCCGGTCTTATAAATCGTGGCTTTATCGTCCGGCAATTCATCAATCAACTCTAGCTTATAGTTATCCTGCGCAAATAATTTACGCGCCTCTTCCTTGCTTGCTTCTTCCCTGATAAACGGCCTGTTGCCGGCGATAATCTGGCGCATCTTGTCTTCAATTTTAGCTAAATCAGCGTCGGAAAAAGGCTCCTTTTTATCAAAATCGTAATAAAAGCCGTCTTCTATGGAAGGGCCGATGCCTAATTTTACATCCGGCCAGAGCTCCTTTACCGCCTGCGCCATAATATGCGAACAGGAATGCCGTAAAATATCTAAATCCCTCTTAGTTTCCATCGAATCTCTCTGGTTTTTTTTGATGAACTCTTCAGAATAAAGTCGTGCATCTGCCTTAACCACTCTAATTTTTTCTTAGGCGGTATTCTCATGTGCCTCAAAAGCCGCTCTTCCTCGGTTTCCCATTTAAAAATCATTTATATCCTTTTATCTTTTTTAATTCTTCTATATCCAGCTTGTCAACCGCGCGCCCGGTTTTTTGCTTCATCTTAATCAGGTTTTTTATAGAAATTACCGGTAAAATTAAGCCGCCGATCTTGATGCGCTCGGCATCTTTTTTTGCCTGGCTAAAAGAAACCGGGGATTCTATTATTATATCGACTTCTTTTAACTCATCATCTTTATAAAAATTAAACGCTTTCATGCGCTTATTTTTAATCCAGTCTTCCCTGGTTTTTCTGTCTGCGATTTTCATGGGGTCAACCGGCTGTTTCAGATGATAACCGTATTTTTTGAAAATTTTAACGGCCTTTTCAAGGTTTTCATCGCTCATCTCCAGGAGAACATCTAAATCAGCCGTGCTGCGCATTGAACCAAGAAGGTTAACCGCGATACCGCCCACAAGCACATATTCTACTTTTTGCTTCTGAAACGCCCTCAATATCTCTTCGTAAAAAAACATTTCTTATCCTTAATTTAACCCTTAGCTGCAAACCTTAATCTGAACAATAAAAAATTGAAAATACGACGAAATTAGATTAACGCTCATAATCAATTCTCAACTATTTATCGTTCAATTGCTCTGTTTGATTTTTTTATATTACTAACCCGCCCCTTGCGAAAGCGCTTAAAAATTCTTTTCGCTGCGCTCAATAATTTTCTTCGCTCGCTTCGGGGTAAATTTCTTGCCTACAAGGCAAGAAATTTATGGGCCCAGGAGGACTCGAACCCCCGGCCTTTTCCATGTCAAGGAAACGCTCTAACCAGCTGAGCTATGAGCCCGGAAAATATACTTTGCCCAGTAGAAAATCGAAAATATACCGCAAGTGTTCTACCAAAATTTACTGTGCAGATTTTGGTGGGCAAGGAGGGAGTCGAACCCTCACGACCTTACGGCCATTGGATTTTAAGTCCAACGTGTATGCCATTCCACCACTTGCCCGCGAATTTTTATATCCCTTGCTTAATCGCTCAATAATTTTCTTCGCAAGCTTCGGGCTAGATTTGCTTTAACAAAATTCAGAGGCGTGGACCGGACTTGAACCGGTGAATAGTTGTTTTGCAGACAACTCCCTTAGCCTCTTGGGTACCACGCCACGAAAAATAATTTTTTTACGCCAAACTCTATGAACTCAATAAACTCTTAACTGCCTTTATGATCTCCGTGCTTTGGGCCAGACAGCCTTCGCCGACTTTTCCACAAGCCAGCTTTCCTCGCCGGCAAGGGATAAATTTAAACCCGGAATTTTTCAATTTAGCTATATTATCCCTGACTATTTTATTGTTATACATATTTTCATTCATCGCCGGCGCAAACAATACCCGCGCTTTCGCCGCGCACACGGTAGCCGTTAATAAATCATCGCAAATCCCCGCGGCAATCTTGGCAATAATATTCGCCGTCGCCGGGGCTATTAATATTAAGTCTGCCATATCAGCCAAAGAAATATGTTCTATCTCCTGATAGTCTCTTCCGCCGAACATATCCGTGTACACGCGCTCTCCGGAAAGAGATTCAAGGGTCAGGGGGGTTATAAATTTTTCTGCCTCTTTGGTCATTATCACGGAAACATAAATTCGCTCATCCAGAAGCTTTCTGATAATGTCGGCGCTCTTGTAAGCGGCGATACTCCCGCTCACCCCCAATATTATTCTTTTTTGTTTCATTTAAATCCGCCCTTTAGCTTGCCTTTCTTTTTTTACAGCCTATCTTGCCCTCCATGATTTCACGTAAAGCAATGCTTGCCGGCTTAAGAGAGGGGGATACCTCTACGAGCTTGGGAGAACCCTCTGCGATTTCTATGGCCCGCCTGGAAACCAGGATTACCAGCTTATATAAAGAATTTTCCGTTACGCTCAAAAGCTTCTCTATGGGAACGCTATTCATTCGTCTTATCCTCCTTAGCTGCCTTGTAGTTGTGCCGCTTTATTTTTACGGGTTTCTCTTTCTTTTTTGATAATCCCGGACAATTGTTTTACCGCCCGGCTAATGCGCTTATTAACGATTATGTAATCATAGGTTTTGGCGCCGGCTATTTCTTTCTCGGCCAGCAATAGGCGGCTTTTAATTTGCTTGCTTGTTTCGCTTAAACGGCCCTCAAGCCGCGCCAAAAGTTCTGCCTGCCAGTTATCGCTGGAGGGCAAAATAAAAATAAATACAAACCTGAATTTTCCCCCGCGCCTTAATGCCCGCGCCCCTTTAACGTCTATGCAGAGCAAAACGTCCCTGCCTGCCAAAAGATTCTTCTTAACCAGCTCTTTGGGCGTGCCGTAATACTGTCCGAATACCCTCTGCCATTCCAAAAAGTATCCTTTTTTCGCTCTCCGCTCAAACTCTGCCGCGCCAATAAAAACATAATCCCTGCCGTTTTTTTCGCCGCCCCGAGGAGGCCTCGTAGTACAGGTCGCGACTTTAACTATCCCGCTGCCGGCTCTCTTCTGCCGCAAGAAATTTTTTATTAATGTGGTCTTGCCGGATCCTGACGGCCCGGATATAACAAAAACCGTGCCTTCTCTTTTCTTTCTGCTATTTGCCATCTAAAACCCGCTGACAGCCGGCATCACTCTGCGTTTTGAAGCTGCTCTCTTATTTTTTCAATCTGGCTTTTTATCTCAATCACCGCGCTGGACAAAAAAGCATCCTGTGATTTTGCGCCCATGGTATTTGCCTCGCGCTGCATTTCCTGGGCAATAAAATCAAGCTCTTTGCCTATGGGGCCCTGGCTCTTCTTTGATTTAACCTTCTCAGAAAAAACTTTTACATGAAAGCCCAGGCGCGTAATTTCTTCGCTTATATCGCAGTTTTTAATGATAGCGCTTATTTCTTCTATATTATTGGCCGATTTTTTAAGTTTCTTCCGTTTTTCGCCAATAATAACCGACAGGCGTTTTTTAATTAAAGATATGTTGCCGGTTATTTTTCTCGCCCGCAGTAAAACATCACTGCAAATCACCCGGCCCTCTTTGGCGCGCATGGTTAATAAATTATTTCCGGCGCTATTAAGCAGTTTCTCTATCCTAGGCCAAATTGTTTCCTCGCTAAACTGCTTCTCCGCTAAGTTAAATACGCCGGGAAACGCGCTTATCGCTGTTACGCTAAGTTCGTCTTTAAGGCGCAATTCCTTCTGCAGCAGGCGCAGGGAGGCGGCATACTGGCCGGCCAAATCTTTGTCTAGCTTAACTTCGCCGCTGAGATTGCCGGCGAGAAAAAGGTTAAAGCTAATTCTCCCCCGCTTAAGGCGCCCGTGCAAATACTGCTTTATCTTGTGTTCTAAAAAAAGCAGTCTTTCCGGCATATGGCAGACCACTTCAAAGAAGCGGTGATTTACGCTGCGAATCTGCACGCTTAGTTCTATATTTTTATATTTCGCTTGGGCGCGGCCAAACCCGGTCATCCCCATAATCATTGCACACTCCTCCAGCTAAAGGCGCTATGCCCAAACCTTTCTTTTCAGCTTTTCTTCTTTTATTTCTGTCGGATATAAATCAACTATTATCTCATCCGGCCCAAACCAAAGTTTTATCTCCCGCTCGGCCTCGTTTTCATTGGTGGAGGCATGTATAACGTTTTCATACAAACCCCGCGTGGTAATCCTGCCGAATGATCCTCGTATAGATGTTGATTCGGCTTCTTCCGGATTAGTGGCCCCGGCGAGCTGGCGCACCTTGTCGATAGCATCATTGCCCCAATAAACCATTGCCAGAACTTTCTTGCGGTTATGCAATTCTCCCTGAATATATTTAATAAGCTCGGCAAAAAATGGCTTGTCTTTTAAATGGCAATAATGCTCCTCTGCCAATTCCTTTGAAACCTTTACCACTTTGGCCGCCGCTATTTCAAGTTTTGTCTCAGAAAGACGCGTTAAGATGTTGCCGGTTAAAGATTTTTTAAGCCCGTCCGGCTTAACTAAAACAAGCGTTGCTTGAGCATGCTTCATGTCTTACTCCAGATACTATTCTCTCTATAGCAGGACTAGTGCTCATAAAGAGGTTGTGGTTCTGCCAGTGAAACTCTTTATTTGTTTTTTACCACCCGTAGAATTCTTTCCAGGTCTTGCGCAGAGTAAAATTCAATTTCTATGCGCCCGCGCTTCTTTGCCTGAATAATTCTTACTTTAGTTCCCAATATATGCTGCAGTTCTTCAGCAGCGGCCGAAACATATGGATCCGAGCCTACTGCGGCATGGCGCTTCTTTTCTTTCGCCTTATCTCCGAAACTACGTTTATGTTTTAAAATGTTTTCGAGCTCTCTCACGGACAATTCCGACGAAATGATTTTTTCGGCAAGCGAGATCTGTTCTTTTTCTTCCCCTATTTCCAATAACGTCCTGGCATGGCTAAAAGAAAGCAGGTTTTTCCGAATATATTCCTGAATTTTTTGTGGTAACTTCAATATTCGCAATGTGTTATTGATAGTTGTTCTTGCCTTACCCATTGCCTGCGCGATTTTTTCCTGAGAAAAGCGAAATTTATCGATTAATTCCTGATATGCCTGGGCCTGCTCAACAGGATTTAATTCTTCCCGCTGTATATTTTCAATCAATGAAATTTCTAGCGATTCCTCGTCATTAACATTTTTAATAATTGCTGGTATCTCATTGTACTGCAATATGTTAGCTGCACGAAACCTTCTCTCTCCCGCTATCAATTCATACCGGCCTTCTGCCTGTTTGCGCACAATAATCGGCTGTATAAAACCTTTTTCTTTTATTGACGCTGCCAAATCCTGCAGTGTCTTTGCGTCAAATTCTTTACGCGGCTGGTAAGGATTGGGGACGATTTGAGTAATTTTCAAATTTATAATCCCGTCCCCCGGTTTAAAATCAAGGATCTGCTTATTTATTTTTTCTGGAATTAATGCGCTTAATCCTTTGCCTAATGCTTTTTTTTCCATTTAAATTACCTCTCCTTCCATAAGCACATCTTTTGAGTCGCCGGGAAAAAGCTTGTCTTCTATTGGCGCGTCGGACAAATCAAACATTTCCCGCGATAATTCCCAGTATTTTTTAGCGCCCAAAGAATCCTTGTCGTATAAGACTATTGGCTTGCCAAAACCGGGCGACTCACTTAAGCGGATATTGCGCGGTATAATCGTGCTGTATACTTTTACTTGCGGCTCTGCGGAAATAAAATACCCTCTTGTTTCGCCAATAACCTCCCTGGTCAAATTTGTTCGGAAATCTGCCATTGTTAAAATTACGCCTTCTATGGAAAGATCTGAATTAAGATTATCCCTAACCAACGAAATGGTATTAAGCAATAATCCCAATCCTTCTAATGCATAGTATTCGCACTGCACGGGGATACAGACAGAATCTGCGGCACAAAGAGCATTTATCGTGCTCAATCCTAACGATGGCGGACAATCTATAAAAATCAAATCAAAATCATCCTTAATTGCCTGTACAGCTTTTTTAAGACGATACTCGCGGGCCATAACACCAACAAGCTCTACTTCACAGCCGCTCAAGTCGGTATTCGCCGGAACGATACTAAGGCCTGAGATTTGTGTTTGCCGAATCAATTCCTGAAGCGGCACATCTTCTAACAACGAACAATAAATGCTTTTTTTTACGGATTTTTTATCTATCCCCAATCCGCTGGTCGCATTAGCTTGCGAATCCATATCAATTAACAAAATTTTCTTGCCTGCCAATGCTAAATACGAGGAAATATTTACGGCAGATGTTGTCTTGCCGGTTCCGCCCTTCTGATTACAGATAGCGATAATTTTACTCATTTAATGAGCACATAACTTACGGAGGCGAAGCCGACGTAAGCTATAGGTGCGAATTATTCCGATAGCTACAAGTAGATTTCGAAGAAATCTACGTAGTGTTTAGCTATCGGAAAATGAGCACATCCGCCGCAGGCGGATAAGTGCGAATTATCTCCTCGCTTAAGCAAAGGGTAAATTCTCTCCGATAATTTACCCTTTAAGCTTCGGAGTAGATTAGAATTTAGTTTATAATAAATGCGGCTTAAGCTTGAACTTACCCGAAGCCTGCGCAGTAAATTTTGCCCGAAATTTACAAGTGCTTACCCTCAAGGGTAGGCCCTCCTAATACCTTTTAAGGATGGGCCTATGCAAGGGATTGAATTTCAATAGGTTAAGATACGTTCCACGGGGAACACCCCCCTTGCCCCGCTTATTTTCGCTGCCTTTTCAGCACGGCTTTTATTCTTGCCGGCTTTGCTCCAGGCATGCCAAACAGCCCCTTGGTTTCTTCAGAAATTATCTTAATTTTTACCTCTGTGCGAGCTGCTTTTAATCTATGCAGGGCCTTCTGTATGGCCTCTTCTACTGTTTTCCCTTCAATCTCTATACCATCCATAATAGCTCTTTTTATTTGCTTTTTTTGCTAACGCGCCATTGATTTACCCCTGACAATATTCCATAGACAAGCCAATACAACACTAAACCCGATGGCATATTGTAAAAAATCAGCCCGAACATCAGCGGCATCATAATCGACATCATTTTTTGTTGCTCGGAAGATGCGCCCCCGGACATATTCCCTGTGCTCATTTTCTGCTGCAAGAACATGCTCCCCATCATTAATAACGGCAAGATATTAATACCGTCTCCGATGACTGGTAATTTACCAGATAATGGGATTAATCGATCCGGCTTTGATAAATCTTTAATCCATAAAAAGGCTGCCCCTCTTAAGCCTACAAAACGCAGCAATGCTTGGTACAGCGCAAAAAATACCGGCAACTGTAATAATAACGGGAGGCATCCGCCAAATGGATTGACCTTGTGCTCACGGTACAATTCCATCATCTCTTTGTTTAAGCGCTGGGCATCACCTTTATATTTAGCTTGCAGCTCCTTAATTTTTGGCTGCAATATCTGCATTTCTTTCAAAGAGCGCATTTGTTTTATAGAAAGAGGCAACAACAAAAGAAAAATAAACACCCCGAAACAAATTATCGCTAAGCCCCAATTACGCGTAAATTTAAAAAAGAACTTCAGCACAGCTAAAAGTACTTGGCTGATTGTATCAAAAAACCCAAAGTATAACATACTGTCAAAATTCAGGTTAGCAAACGCCAGTTTCTCAGCATCTTGCGGGCCGGCATAACAAACAAATCTATCTGAATAAGTTCCCTGACTAAGAGAGTCTTTTTTTTGGCTAGTGATACTCATCGCTACCGCCTGTGATTGACCGTCTGCTTTAATAGCAAAAACATTAAATACTTTTACATATGGCTTTACTATAAAAGTAAAATATCTATCGCGCAAACCAACCCAGCTGGAATCACCTGAAAATATAATCTCTGGCTTTAGCCCCGCCGGGTTTTTCCGAATCACTTTTTTGGGGGTTGATATTGCTAATTCCATAAATCTATTGTCGTAACTCGATCCTTTAGCAATCTGTGATGCTAAGAAAAGATTATAGCTATCGCTAGCTCCTGCGGGTTTCAAAATATCGACATTTCTCTCTAACTCTATGATATAACTATCGTTATGAAGAATAAAACGCTTAACAATTTCTTTGTCGGCATCGCGATAGGCAAATACTATGCCGTTGCTTTCTTTCTGCGCCTTAAAATCAAGATTAAGATCCTCGCTAACAGCCATCAACCCGCTGAGAAAAAGGGTTTCATCGTATTTCTTGAAATTGATATTTGCAATATAGGCACCGGGATTAGCAAAATTTATTTTAACTTCATCGTTTTCAAATTCAATATATTCCTGCTCTGCATCCAACGATTCGTTAACGGTGCTTTCTATTTTAGAAACAGGGAGAGTGCTTAGAGAAGGCTGGGCAGGCATAACAATGGCTGCCTTTTTCGATATATCCTCTTTGTTTTCAACTGGATACATTCGAGCAGTAATTACCTGAAAAGCAAATAAAACTGCTACAGACAACAAAATAGCTAAAATTGTTCGTTTTTCCATGCTAGTTATTAATTATTCACTTGACTGGGTCATAACCACCGGCAGAGAAAGGATGGCAGCGGACGATGCGCCTCAAACTCTTAAAACCGCCTTTAAGCGCGCCATATCTTTCTATAGATTCGTAGGCATAACACGAACACGTCGGCCAAAAACGACATGAATCCGGCAACAGCGATCTAAAGCACCTTTGATAAATCTTTATTGCCCAGAGGATTGCCTGATTCAACAATAATTCTCCTTTCGTAGAGAACGACGCCCGCCGCTCCATTAAGGCGGGGGCGTAAAAACAAAAAACAGCCTGCTGTTCCGACTAAGGCGCAAGCCGTTTTCTGCCCTTGCTTCTTCTTCGTTTTAAGACCAGCTTCCCCGAGCGCGAACTTTTTCTGCGACGGAAACCGTGAACACGCTTACCCTTTATCTTTGTGGGTGTTTTTAGATGTTTCTTCATAATGCAAAAATTATAACACAACACATTGTTAAGTCAAGCGAAAAGTGGGGGCGCAGAAAGTCTCGTCCGACCGCCAAAGGTGCGGGGTAACTTTTGTAAACCAAAATTTACCCCGCGGCGTCTCGGACTGGCGCCCGAATGTCCTTATGTATACAGCATGCCATTCGGGCGCCAAAAATTTCTCTTGAAAAAAAATACTGCTTTGCTATAATACGACAGCTATTGACATAACATTACCGTTTTGCTTGTATGCAATACTGCGGCGTCCTTAGGCGCGCGCAGCCATTTAGCACCAGGTAAAATATCACGATTTGTGGATATCTTGTTAATAATATACTATGGACATTCTCGCCGTCTGGGCAAATATACAAGAAAAAATAGAAGAAAAGGTAGGCGCCACCACTAAACAAACCTGGTTTGACCCTATAAAACTACGCTCCGAACATCCCAACACGATAATCCTTGAGATGCCGGACGCATTCTTTAAAGACTGGTTTGCGAGCCATTACCTGGATTTAACAAAACAGCTTTTTGACGAAACAAGCCCTTTAGTAGAAGTCAAGCTTGCCGTCGCAAGGCCGGCAGATGCCGCGCCTAATATAGCCAGGCCAGAAAAAATGCCCGCGAAAGAACCCCGCGCCACCGAGGAGGTGCGCTTAACTAATTTACAAAATATCAACCCGCGCTATTCTTTCGAGAATTTCGTGGTAGGGCCTTCCAACCGCTTCGCGCATGCAGCAGCCCTGGCGATAGTTGACGCTCCGGCAAAGGCCTATAATCCGCTATCAATATACGGCGGGGTTGGGCTGGGCAAAACCCATCTTATGCAGGCAATATGCCTGGCAATATATAAAAAAAACCCGGGCATCAAAATCGTTTACACCTCTTCCGAAAAATTTACCAATGAACTAATTAACGCCATACAGCATCATTCCACGCCGTCTTTTCGCGCTAAATACCGGAGCGTTGATGTTTTATTAATAGATGACGTGCAGTTTATTGCCGGGAAGGAATCTACCCAGGAAGAATTTTTCCATACTTTTAACGCTTTATACGATACGCATAAACAAATTATCTTTTCCTCCGACAGGCCGGCAAAAGAAATACCCAACCTGCAGGAGCGCCTGGTTAGCAGGTTTGGCTGGGGCCTGGTAACCGATATCCAGCCGCCAGACTATGAAACCAGGGTGGCGATATTAAAGAAAAAGCTTGAAAGAGAGCCGGTTAAAGTCCCCGACGACGTAGTGTTTTTTATAGCCAACTGCATAAAAACCAACATCCGCGAATTAGAGGGGGCGGTGATCCGCGTAGTCGCTTATTCATTATTAGAAGAAAAACCGGTTTCGCTCTCATTAGCACAAGACGTGCTAAAAGATATGCTAAAAGAAACAAAAAAAATCATTACTATTGAATTAATACAGCGCTGCGTGGCAGATTTTTTTAATTTAAGCATGGGGGATTTAAAAAGCAAAAAGCGGAATAAGGGGGTTGTCGCGCCGCGGCAAATAGCAATGTATCTAACCCGGGAATTAACAAGCCTCTCGCTTCCTGATATTGGAGAAGCTTTTGGCGGCAAAGACCATACAACAGTGTTGTACGCCTACAATAAAATCAAAAAAGATATTAACAAGGATAAAAAAATATTGGAAATTATTAACAAATTAACCACAGATATTAAAGTTTAATTAAGTATTTATTAACACTTTTTTTATTCTCTAACATATTATCTTTGCAGAGGTTTTGTTTTTGTTATATTTTTCCAACGACACTACTACCACTACAACTATTTTTTTAATGAGTATTATACTATTCGTTACATAGCTTGGGGGTAATAAAAAATGAAAATACGCATTCTTAAAGATGATTTATTGGAAAACCTTCAGATAGTTCAAAATATTGTAAACCCAAAGAATACCCTACCTATACTTTCAAATATTTTATTAGATGCGCAAAATAATAATTTAAAAATGAATACCACTGATTTAGATATTGGTATACTGGTGAATGTGCCGGCCGAGGTTTTTGAAGCAGGCAGTATTACAATCCCTGCGAGAAAAATGTTTGAAATAATACGTGATTTACCAAGCGGCGCTATTGATCTTACTGTGCGGAAAAATAACATGGTAATAATAGAATCCCATAAATGTCAATTTAAAATAATGGGCTTACCTAAAGATGAGTTTCCTAAAATACCAAGCTTTGAAGATAAGAAAGCGGTGAAGATAGAGCAAAAAATATTTAAAGAAATGCTTAATTTAACCTATTTTGCCGTATCCCGCGATGAAACAAGGTATATTTTAAACGGGGTTTTAATAGAGATTAAACAAAATAAATTAAAGCTTATTACTACTGATGGGAGAAGATTGGCTGTGGTGGAAAAAGAGTTATCTTCCCATGTAAATCAAGAGATAAAAATAATTATTCCAACAAAAACCATACAAGAATTAATCCGTAACTTAAAAGACGAGGATGTAGTATCCATTATTTTAGGGTTAAACCAAGTGATGTTTGATTTATCCGGGGGGGCGCAGGGCAACCAAAGGGTGTTGATAATTTCCCGCTTGATTGAAGGGGAGTTTCCTAATTATCAACAGGTTATTCCACAGCCTGTGGATAATAAAATAACTATAAATAGGGAGGAATTTTTGTCGGCCTTAAAACGGGCAAACCTTCTTTCAACAACCGATTATCAGGCAGTAAAACTAGAGGTATTTAAAAATAAAATGGTTGTTTCTAAATCCACCCCTGATATAGGAGAATCAAAGGAAGAGGTGGGGATTGGTTATGCCGGTAAAGAAATGGTGGTGGGTTTTAACCCTGTTTATCTTATAGATGTCTTGAAAAACATAAAAAACGATGATATTATTTTAGAATTGGCCGATAGTGAAAAACCGGGGGTTTTAAGGCAGGACGGGTATGTTTATGTTGTTTTGCCGATGCGCCTTAGTTGATTAGATTATGGTAAAACCTGTGGCGATTAAGGATGTTGTCGGGGATGTTATACAAGAATTAAGCGAGGGAAGCGGCGTATCCAAACCGAGAATAATAGAGGCCGTAAACAGTGCCGTGGGAAGAAAAGCCGCGGGCCATATAAAAACCGAGTATTTTAAAAACAGTAAACTTACAATTAATGTGGATTCTTCTGTTTGGTTATATAAACTGAATATGCAACGAAAACAAATTTTGGATAATTTACGCATTGCCTTACCAAAAACAGAATTTACAGAAATAATATTTAAGGTTGGGAAGGTTTAGTTTTAAGCAATGCCCCACAATGGAGACGTGTAATTATGGCAAAAGACAAAGCGAAAGAGGCGGCAACAAAAAAGGCCGCCTCTACATATGATGCGACAAACATACAGGTTTTAGAGGGCACCGAGGCGGTGCGGCGCAGGCCCGCCATGTACATAGGTGATACGACAACGCGCGGGCTACATCACTTGGTGTATGAAGTGGTGGATAACTGCGTAGATGAGTCGTTGGCCGGTTTTTGCGATACGGTAGAGGTGGTAATAAAAGCAGATAATAGTATTTCCGTTATGGATAATGGGCGAGGGATACCCGTAGATATACACAAGACGGAAAAGAAACCTGCTGTGGAGGTGGCCTTGACAACCCTGCACGCCGGTGGAAAGTTCGACCATCGGGTGTATAAGGTTTCAGGAGGCCTGCACGGCGTTGGCGTATCTGTGGTTAATGCCCTGTCCATATGGCTTGAGGCAGAGATAAAAAGAGACGGCAAAATTTACCACCAGAGATATGAAAAAGGAAAGACGGCATCTAAACTAACGGTTGTGGGTAAGGCCAAGACTACCGGGACCAAGATTACTTTTAAGCCGGACAAGACCATTTTTAACATAACGGAATTCTCTTATGACGTATTGGCCCAGAGATTGAGGGAGCTGGCTTTTTTAAATAAAGGGCTAAGCATAAAACTAAAAGATGACCGCACGGAAAAAGAGGCTTTATTTAAATTTGACGGGGGGGTGGTTTCGTTTGTGGAGCACCTCAATAAAAATAAAAATCCTTTGCATAAAAAAGTAATTTATTTCGAGAGAGAAAAAGACACGATAAGGCTGGAAGTTGCCCTGCAGTATAATGACGGATATAGCGAGAACATTTTTTCTTTTGCCAACAACATAAATACCGTTGAGGGAGGTACGCACTTGTCGGGATTTAAATCCGCCTTAACGCGCGCCTTAAATCAATACATCAAAAATAAAAACCTGCTTAAGTCAAGCGATGCTTCTATCGCCGGCGATGACACTAGAGAGGGATTGACCGCGGTAATCAGCGTGAAGATTCCGAATCCCCAGTTTGAGGGGCAGACCAAAACAAAGCTGGGGAATTCCGAGGCGGAAGGCATGGTTGCTTCTTGCGTATTTGATTATCTGAGTTCTTTTATGGAAGAAAACCCTTCAGTGGCGAATAAAATTGTGGAAAAAGCTGTTTTGGCGGCCCGGGCAAGAGATGCGGCGCGCAAGGCGCGCGAACTAACCCGCCGGAAGGGGGCGCTGGAAGGCGGCGCCCTGCCGGGAAAACTCGCCGATTGTTCCGAAAGGGATGCAGCCCTATGTGAGCTTTATATCGTGGAAGGCGATAGCGCCGGCGGAAGCGCAAAGCAAGGCAGGGACCGGAGATTCCAGGCGATATTGCCCATAAAAGGCAAAATTTTAAATGTAGAAAAGGCCCGCCTGGACAAAATTTTGAGCAATGAAGAAGTGCGTACAATAATTACTGCCATAGGCACAGGGGTAGGAGAAGAATTTGATATAAATAAGTTAAGGTATCACAAGATAGTCTTGATGGCAGATGCGGACGTGGATGGAAGCCATATTCGTACCCTGCTCCTGACCCTTTTGTTTCGTCAGCTGCCGAAACTTTTAGAAGGAGGTTTTGTGTATATCGCGCAACCGCCCTTATATAAAGTGAAACGCGGCCAGCGGGAGGAATATATACAAACAGAGCAAGAAATGTCTAATATGCTTTTAGAGTTAGGTAGTGACGGCTGCACTTTGCTGCGCCTTAAAGACAAGAATAAATTTACAACCAGCCAGTTTAAGGAAATTTTGCACGCCTTGGTTGAATTGGATAGGTTGGGGGCTATTTTAGATAAAAAGGGAGTAAAAATAGCAAATTACCTCACATTTTTTGATAAAAAAACCAAAAAATTACCACTTTACATGGTTAAAGTGGAGAAAATTACCCATTTCGTTTACAATGATAAAGAATTGGCGAAAATAACCGGCGGAGCAGAAAAAGAAAACAACGGCATGGGTTTTGTCGAGTTATTTGAAGCGCAGGAAATAGAAGACATTATAAGTAAATTTTTGAAACTGGAGATTAGTATCGAATCTTTATGTAAGAATATTCCCGCAGAGAAGGAAGGCAAGGATAAAGCGGCAAAGCCGCTATATAGAGTCTTGAGCGAAGAAGAAAAGCTGGATTTTTTCTCTCTTATGGATGTTTTGGGTTTTGTCAGGGCTGAAGCAAAAAAAGGTATACACATACAACGCTATAAAGGGCTGGGAGAAATGAATCCGCATCAGCTTTGGGAGACGACCATGGATCCGCAGAAAAGGACTACGCTTCAGGTGGCGCTGGAGGATACCGTGGAGGCGGAGAAAATCTTTACTGTCCTTATGGGTGATTCTGTTGAGCCGCGGCGCGATTTCATCGCCGAGAACGCGCATTTGGTGCGCAATTTAGACATATAACGAATTTAAAAATACGGGACGAAAAATGTAAAACAGGGAATTAACTCCTTCTCTGTTTTGCATTCTACATTCTAAACTTAACTAATGTACACACGAGGCGAAAAAGTAGTACCGGTTTATATCGAAGAAGAAATGAAGGATTCATACATTTCGTATGCCATGAGCGTTATTGTCGGCCGCGCCCTTCCGGACATAAGGGATGGGTTGAAGCCGGTGCATCGAAGAATTCTTTATACTATGCAGGAGCTTAATCTGCGTCATAATCAGCCGTATAAAAAAAGCGCGCGCATAGTGGGTGATTGTTTGGGTAAATTTCATCCGCACGGCGATACCGCCGTATATGACGCCTTGGTGCGCATGGTACAGGATTTTTCTTTACGTTATCCGCTTGTTGACGGGCAGGGAAATTTTGGCTCAATCGATGGCGATGCCGCTGCAGCCATGCGTTATACTGAGGCGCGCCTGGCATCTATCAGCGCAGACATGCTTGCCGATATCGATAAAGACACGGTTGATTTTGTTCCCAACTTTGATTCTTCCCTGAAAGAGCCGGCAGTATTGCCCGCTCTTTTGCCGAACCTTCTGATTAACGGCTCTTCCGGCATAGCTGTGGGCATGGCAACGAATATCCCGCCGCATAATTTATCGGAGATAATAGAGGCGGTAATTTATTTACTGGATAATCCTGAGGCGGAAATAAAAGATTTAATGCGCATAGTCAAGGGCCCGGATTTCCCCACGGGTGGGATGATTTGCGGCAGGGCCGGCATAAAAAGTGCCTATACTACCGGCCGCGGGAAGTTATTGCTCAGGGCAAAGGCGGTTATTGAAAGACAAAAAAACGGCAAGGATTTAATTGTTGTAACTGAGATACCCTATCAGGTAAATAAATCGTCGCTTATCGAGGCGATCGCAGGGCTTGTGGAAGACAAGAAAATAGAGGGAATCGCGGACATTAGAGATGAATCCGACAAAGAGGGCATGCGCATAGTGGTTGAGTTAAAGCGCGGGGTTGAGCCGCAGATTATTCTGAACCAGCTTTATAAGCATACTCAGCTCGAGACGACCTACGGCATAATATTTCTTGCTTTAGCCGGCGGCAGGCCCAGGGTTCTTAATCTTAAGCAGATGCTGCATGAATACATCGTGCATAGGAAGACGGTAATTCGCAGGCGCACGCAGTTTGAATTGGACAAGGCCCTCAAGCGCGCGCATATTTTAGAAGGGTTAAAAATCGCCATAAAATTTTTAGATAAGATTATAAAAACAATACGCGCTTCCAAGAATACGCAAGCGGCAAAAGACGCATTAATGAAAAATTTTGATTTGTCTGGCGAGCAGGCCCAGGCAATTCTGGAAATGCAGCTACAGAGATTAACGGCCCTTGAGCGGGATAAAATAGATGCCGAATATGCCGAGCAGCTTAAAAAAATAGAGTTGTGCCGCGCCATACTGGCTTCAGAAAAAAAAGTGGAAAACATAATTAAAGACGAAGTGGCCGACATAAAGAAACGCTTTGGTGATGCGCGCAGGACGGAAATAGCCGCGGAGCGGGAAGAAATTGCCATAGAGGACTTAATAGCGGAAGAAGACATGGTTATCACTATTTCTCATGCCGGCTATATAAAACGGCTTGCTGTTTCAAGTTATCGCAAGCAGCGAAGAGGCGGGCGCGGGATTACCGCGATGGAAATGCGCGATGAAGATTTTATAGAGCACTTATTTGTTGCCTCAACCAAGGACTACCTGCTTGTTTTTACCAACAAAGGAAAAGCATATTGGTTAAAAGTGTATGAAATTCCTCAAGCGAGCCGTTCCTCAAAAGGCAAGGCGATTATTAATATATTACAGATGAGTCCCGAGGAGGCCATTTCCGGAGTTATATCCGTAAAGGAATTTTCCGCGGATAAATATTTATTGATGATTACGCAGGCAGGGCTTGTTAAAAAAGTTGAGCTTGCTGCCTTCAGCAACCCGCGCAAGGCGGGGATTATAGCTCTTACGCTAGACAAAGAAGATGAGCTTGTGGATGTTCAGCTTACCGATGGAAAACAGGAAGCCCTGATAGCAACCAAGGAAGGCAAGGCGATAAGATTTAAGGATTCCGAAGTCCGTGATATGGGCAGGGCCGCGCGCGGCGTCAGGGGGATAAAACTTGATAAAAAAGATATTGTTATCGGCATGGAAATTGTAAAAAAAGATGCTACAATATTAACGGTTACCGAGCACGGCTTTGGGAAAAGAACCGATTTTGATGAGTACCGCCAGCAATCAAGAGGCGGCAAGGGAATTATTAATATAAAAGCTGCCGAGCGCAACGGCAGGGCTGTGGCTCTAAAGTCCGTTACTGACGGCGATGAGTTGATAATGATTACTCAAAGCGGCATGTTAGTCCGGTGCGCCGTGAAAGATATGCGCGCAACGGGCCGCTCGACGCAGGGAGTGAGGTTGATAAAGTTATCAGAAAAGGATAGGGTGGCCTGCGTTGCAAAGGTGGTGCCGGAAGAAGAAGATAAGATCGAGACGCTCAAGGCAAAGGAAGCGCTAAAAACAGAAAGCGAAAATGAAGAAGGCGGCAAGGCCGGAGGCGAAGCACAATTAGAGGCGCCGGAGAAAGAGAAGGCGGGCGAAGAAAAAGAGCCCGCGGAAAAACCTGCGGCCAAGAAAAGAGCAGCCAGGAAAGCAGCACCATCAATAAAACGGAAGAAATAGTTTTGTATTTTTTATTTTAAATTTTTATTTTTCACGACCCCATCGTCTAGCCTGGTCAGGACAAGAGCTTTTCAAGCTCTCGGCGCGGGTTCAAATCCCGCTGGGGTCGCTTTAGCTTTTAAGCTGATATGAGCCAGATTTTTCGCGGCGCAGGGCTTTTAATTTTTGTTGTTTTTTCTCTGGTGCCTCATGCGTTTGCCCAAAAAGAAGAAATAAATTTAAGCACTTATTATCCGTCTCCATACGGCGTTTATACTTCTTTGAGGCTTTTCCCGGGAGAAGGCGCTGCATCCGGAGAAAGCTGTCAAAACGAAGGAGAGTTACGCTTTAGCGCCGGCGAGAGCAAAGTCTTGGTATGTAAAAATCTTAAGGGCGGCCTTAAGTGGGGCCATCTTGATGACGTATGGGATGTTTCCGGAGACAGCGTTTTTCTTTCTAGCGACGGGCAGAGCATAGGCATCGGCACAAACAATCCGGGAGGATTGCTGGAGATTAAGGATGGCTCAGCCAGGGCGATATGGAAAAGAAGCCAGGGTAATTTTGGGGCGGATGTTTATAGCAAGATGGGAACCGAGGCGGCAGCAGATACATGCAATGGAGACAGGTTAAATCGTTATGTCTGCGGTCCCGCCGAGAGGAAAAGGTGTGTAGACTGCGCGGGCGGGCGGGACGCCGCAGGCCGGTCGGATTGCTCCTGGGGTGTTTATGAGGTAGTCTGCAAGGAAGAATATCGCGTAATGCCGTTATTTGAAGACGAAATTTATGAGCCGTGACCATGAGGCGGGTATGCCTAAAAGAGCCCTTATTGTTTTAGCGGAAGGATTTGAAGAGATTGAGGCCGTCAGCCCCATAGATATTCTTCGCCGGGCGCGAATAGATGTTATAGTGGCCGGATTGAGCGGAAGAGAAGTAAAGGGGGCGCACGGCATTAAAATATCCGCGGACGTTTTATTAAAAGATGCCGCGCAGGATATCGATGCGCTTATATTGCCGGGTGGGTCTCCCGGGGCGGAAAATTTAGCCAAATCAAAAGAATTGGCAGGGTTAATTATCAAAATGTTTAAGGCGCAAAAAATAATCGCCGCTATTTGCGCTGCCCCCAGTCTTGTACTTGATCCGACGGGGATACTGGAAAATAAAAAAGCCACCTGTTTTCCGGGAATGGAAAATTTATTTTCGGCGAGGGTTAAGTTTTTAAAAGACAGGGTTGTGCGCGACGGAAACCTGATAACCAGCCGCGGCCCGGGCACAGCCATGGCATTCAGCCTGGCAATTGTTGAGGCGCTGGCCGGCAAGAAAACAGCGGATACATTAAAACAGAAAATTTTAGCGTTTAGTTGACAGCGTTTGTTTTCTCTATACGCTAATTATCCCGCCTCGCTCGGCGGGATTTCGCAATACAGAGAATATAGGTGCTCAATGTGCGGAATAGTCGGATATATCGGGGATAGGCAGGCGCAGCCGATACTCTTGAATGGCCTAAAACGCCTGGAGTATAGAGGGTATGATTCTGCCGGCATGGCAACCTATTTTTCGAAAAAGAGTATTATTTCTCTGCGGAAACTTTCAGGTAAGGTCAGGGTTTTAGAAGCCCTGCTTAAGAAAAAACCACTTTCCGGTACCTTAGGTATAGCCCATACGCGCTGGTCCACCCACGGCGCCCCCACTCAGAACAATGCTCACCCGCATGCGGATTGCAGCTCTAATGTCATTATCGTTCATAACGGCATAATTGAAAACTACGCGCAATTAAAACAGCAGCTGATTAAAGAGGGGCATAAATTCAGAAGCCAGACGGATACGGAAGTTATAGCCCACCTCATAGAGAAGTTTTACAAAGAATTGCCTTTGGAAGAAGCCGTACGCAGGGCCGTGGGTAAGCTGCGTGGTTCTTTTGCTATTGCCGTTATGTCCAGTAAAGAGCCGGATAAGCTGATAGGCGCGCGGCTGGGCAGCCCTCTGATTGTCGGGCTGGGGAAGAATGAAAATTTTCTGGCTTCGGACGTCCCCGCGATCTTAGAGGCGACCAGAGAGATTATCTTTTTAGAAGAGGGAGAGATGGCGGTATTGAGCCGCGGCGAATGCTTGATTACGGATTTTGCGGGAACACAGCTTTCTAGAAAGCCCACAAAGGTGAATTGGGATATTTCCAGCGCGCAGAAACAGGGATACAAGCACTTTATGTTAAAGGAAATTAACGAGCAGCCGAAAATTATAGAAAATCTGCTCGGTATGAGGCTGGGGAAGGAAAGCAATAATGTTGTTTTTGAAGAACAAAAAATCCCGGAGGCAAAACTTAAGGCCGTAAAAAGCATTTCTATAGTCGCCTGCGGGACCGCCTATCACGCCGGCCTTGTAGGAAAATATATCCTGGAGTCTTTGTGCGGCATCCCTGTTTCGGTAGATGTATCCAGCGAGTTCAGATACAGGAGCCTTTTGATAGATAAGGATACATTGGTTATCGCGATAAGCCAGTCCGGAGAGACGGCGGATACTTTGGCAGGCGTCCGGGAGGCAAAAAAACACGGCTCCCAGATCCTTTCCATATGCAACGTGCTGGGGTCTACGTTAACCCGCGAGGCAGACGCGGTGATATATACGCACGCGGGCCCCGAGATAGGCGTTGCTTCAACCAAGGCGTATACAGCCCAGATAATCGCCCTTTACTTGTTTGCTTTTTATCTTGATCGGCTAAGGGAAGGAGCGAGAACAAAAACAGATTACTATGTCGAGGAGTTGCGAAAAATACCGCGCCTGCAGGAAGAGGTCTTAAAAAGCCAGGATGTCATTGCCAGGCTTGCCCGCCGGCACTCTCATTTTGGATCGTTTCTTTTTTTAGGCAGAAATATAAATTATCCTTCAGCCCTTGAGGGCGCCCTGAAGCTTAAAGAGATTTCTTATATTCCCGCCGAAGGATATGCCGCGGGTGAGATGAAGCACGGCCCGATTGCCTTGATAGATGAATACCGGGCAGTTGTCTGTATTGCGCCAAAATCAAAGGTTTATGAAAAAATGATTTCCAATATACAGGAAATCCACAGCCGCAAGGGGAAGCTTATTGCCATAGCAACCTGCGGGGACAGCGAAATAAAGAATTTAACCAAAGAAATTATTTATATCCCCAAGGTGGATGAATTTCTTTCGCCTTTGGTTGCTGCCTTGCCTTTACAACTTTTGGCATATCATATCGCGGTCAAGCGCGGATGCGACGTAGACCAGCCCAGGAATCTGGCAAAGTCAGTAACAGTGGAGTAAAAAATAGGGACACATCCTATTTTTTACGATTTGGTTTAATGCTTTTCATCGGGCATATTCCGTCAATATAATATAGCGAAAAATGGATGTGTCCCTATTTTTAGCGACTATAAATGCTCTACATAGTCTCCACCCCAATCGGCAACCTCAAAGACATAACTCTCCGCGCGCTTGAAACATTAAAAAGCGTAGATTTAATTGCCTGCGAAGATACCCGCCACACGAGAATCCTAACTAACCATTATCAAGTACAGACCCCCTTAACAAGTTATTACGAGCATAACAAGTTGAGCAAAGGCCCGTATTTATTGCGCCTTTTAAAAGAAGGCAAAGATATCGCCCTTGTCTCAGATGCTGGTACTCCCGGCATCAGCGACCCGGGATATTGCATAATAAAATTAGCCAAGGATAACGGTGTGCCTATTACCGCCGTGCCCGGACCCTGCGCCTTGATTAATGCTTTAGTGCTTTCAAATTCCGCCGCAGGTAAGTTTATTTTTGAAGGCTTTCTGCCTCCAAAACAACAGGCTCGTCTCAAAAAGCTTAATAGCCTTAAAGGCGAAGAACGTACCATTATTTTTTATGAATCACCTCACCGAATAATCAGGTCTCTGGAAGACATATTTGAAGTATTCGGCGATATAAAGCTGGCGTATGTCAGAGAGGCGACAAAAAAATTTGAAGAAACAAAGGAAGGGACGGTAAGTTTCCTGCTTGAGCATTTCAAGAAACACCCGCCGCGCGGAGAATTTGTGTTGATTTGGCAGATCCCCGCATCTTTAAAATAACCCACGGTACTTTCTTAAAATTTATTATTCTCCGTCAGAATTTCCCTGAAAACGTTTTCATGGTTTGTCTCCGCGGCCCTGTTAAAACCCGCCTTATTCATATATATTTAATAGAGTAGAAGGTGTTTTTGAAAAAACCAAACCGGAAGAGCCAGAATGAAAAACGCTCCTGATAAAAAACAAAATAAAGATAAGTCTTCTAATTTATCATCGCGCGCGGAAGAATTTCGGTTCGTAGATGGCCTGGTAAAAGACATCTATTTTGAGTTCGGCATAAAGATCCCGCGTGCCAAGCTGCTTGTAGAGATTGTTGACGCCCTTAAAAGAAAGGGCACGACCGACAAGAGAGCGATCAGAGAAGAAATAGCACAGATGTTTATTGAGGAGTCTGGGCAATGAAAGCGTTTTCAAAATAAAAGCCAGAGCACTGAATAGGGGGGAATTTTTGGTTCTTTCGTATTTATTGTGAATACCTCCCTGGGTTTAATAACCCGCAATGCCGATGGATTTTCAGTCTAAAATACTCAACATCCTTATCCTTATATCCGCAAGCCATTCGTTTAGGCCGTTTGATTTTGTTGTTAATCCCTTCCGATATAGCCGAGCTTATTTTTTTTCTGGACCAGTTGACAATATATCGCGGTTTATCCCAAAAACTTTCAGCTATGATTCTAAATGTTTCTACGGCGCTTGAAAACGCGTCTTTAATCCAGCCTTCAAGATAACCTTGAGCTTCTTCAGGTGTTTCGTAATCGTAAACCTTCAGGAAGCTTTCTTTTAACACTTTATAACAATT
>Ga0210019_1001198_pt1 | contig 28687 bp, 27 predicted proteins | sample CryGeyCG2114_020_2_FD_183969 | JGI IMG/M metagenome (GOLD analysis project Ga0210019, IMG submission 183969) | Groundwater microbial communities from aquifer - Crystal Geyser CG11_big_fil_rev_8/21/14_0.20 (SPAdes) (version 2) | ecosystem: Environmental > Aquatic > Deep subsurface > Groundwater ...
GTCATGGGTTGATACCGGTTGTGTCCTCCGCTTCCCCAGCGCCTGGACAATCGTGTCTTTGAGAGTTCCGAGTCGCAGGACCCGGATGATGGGTTCGAAGCGCTAGCGTCGTGCTCATCCGGATGAACCTGGAACTGATCGAGAACGAACCTGCCCGCCACTCCCACGGGTATCGACGCCCCACCCTGCCGGTGAGCAGCGCTTCACACACTTTCCTCCATCCGTATGGCCTCGCAAGAGGTCTGAAGTAGCTCCCTAGCTGGTCATCCTCAGATGGAAATGACCCCCAGCCGGATGCTTCAGTTGGGCTCGGCGAACGCGAGAAATGTTTCAGCAGATCGACAATGGCTGGCCTGGTGTCAGCCCAGATGTTCGTCCAGGCGTGTTTCAGGACGAGCTGGCCGACAAAATTTCGAACTGTCTCCTGGACCACCTGGAGACCCCATTCTTTTACAGCTTGGTTGCCATCAACCTTAAGTTCAGGAACAACTCGCCCATGTTCATTCCGGTACCCCAAGACGAGGCCGTGGTCCGCCTGGCAAAAACTCTCGATGAGACTAGGCAGTTCAGGAATCCCCAAGATGTATCCTTGGGCGCCGGTCCGATCGTACAGATAGCATTCCTGCCGCAGTTTTCGTCCATTTGTCGGCGAAGGTCGTTCATCCAGGCCGATATAGAATCCGACTGCATCAATATCGGCTGCCGTCACCAGGGCCTGCAAGGCTCGCCCGACCCAACCGACATCCACGATTGCCATGGGTTGTTGCTCAAATCCCCCTTCCTGTTTCAGGTACTCGATAAGCGTTTCGCGTTTCTTGCGCGCACCTTCCTCAATCAGCCCACAGACCCTAGGATTCCCCACGAGCCCCGATCCCAAGCGTTCACACTCAGCTTCGGTCAGGCCTCGATGCCATTGGCTGCGATCAAAATCGAGTTGCCGAAGCTCGGCCTCAACTTGCGTTGGAACCAGACCAAGCCGCCTCAGCGCAAGGTCCACCGAGACGTGATTGCCCCTCGACAACGCCCAGATCATAGTTTGCTCTGTCACCTTCTTGGTCGCAGGAAGATTCCAGGCATGGCGTCCACCATACAGGTAGCGTAGCTCGCACGTTGTTCCTAGCTTCGGACTGAGCCGCCGTGCAATGTCGAGCAGAATCTGGCCATCGCGCGACACGAAGTAGAGGCGCTTCAATTCGAGCTCTGATGCCCGCCGCAACACCCAAATGACATAGGAGGTAAGAGTCGGTCCCACCACACTTGCGGCCACATCCCGAATCGATGCCTCACGAGGTGAGTTGACCGGGGTCATGATCCGGGCAAGCCGTGACGCTCCTGCCATCAGGGATGAAAGTCCCTCGGTCTCGTAGGCATAGCTCTCTAGTACGCGTTCCAGACGCTGCAGATTTCCTTCTTCATACCAGCGGGTCTTGGCACCTAGATGGTGCGCCGCCTCTACATCGTGTTTCTTATTATTTCCGACATGAACCAACTGATCCAATCTGACGCCTTCTCTCTCAGCCATGGCTCGGAACAACCCGTTCGACTTGCCGTGTCCATGCTCAGATGATACGTAGCATCGATCGCCTTCACGAAACATGCCGTGCGTGCGCAGCAAGTCCTCGATGAAACTCCCAGGCAAGTACATGTCCGATAGAAAAATGACTTGTTCCGAAGACTGCCGCGCATACTCTAACTCGCTGCGCATCGCCGGATTGGGTCGGATCAAGTGCGTTTCCAGGTCGCACTCCATCTGCATGAGCCGACTCAATTCGTGTTGCGGCAACCTCAGCGTTACGTTCAGCTCGCGATAAATTTTGGCTAAGCTGATTTCTTTTTTTGTGTGGGTGCGCGCGCGGATTTCCGCCTCAATCCTGGCCCGCGCGAACACCTCGGCACTACATGACACCAATAATCCCTCTTGAGCTGCCCATCGTCCCAGTAAGAGGAACAGTGACGTTGGGGCCCCAACGGCCCGAGTCAGCACAGTATCGAACACGTCGAACGAATGGACTTGCGTCATCTTAATTTGATCCCTGCGAATCCGTTGAACGCTTGACGCAATAGAGGTAGCCATGCCTAGGATGAAGGTCTTTCGTGCATGGGTCTGATAAAAGTGTCTCTCGTGTCACCCGTTCGGGTATTTGCTGTTTTGGATTCCAGGAGATGAATGAGAATTCCCGATAACCATACCTATCCAGTAGGGTGAGATACTCTTCCGCAGAGGTACCTGCCTGAGCAAGTGTGCACGGTTCATACTCGGTAATCAGTTGGGCTTTGGACTGACTTAGGAATCGAGACATTCCCTTGTAGGCAGCTACCTCAAAACCCTGGACGTCCATTTTGATCAGCTTAATACGCTCCATAAGGTCCTGTGCGCTCTGTAGGAGAAACTCATCTATCCTGATGCACTCCACCTCTACTGACTCAACCCGTCCGTCACCGGGATCGAATAGCCGGTGGTCACCAGAGTCCTTTCCTGATAGAAAGAGCTTCGCGCCCCCCGCGCGCTCCCCAACCGCTCTGTTCATGGGCAGGACCACATTGGTTAAGCCATTTGACCGAATGTTTTCGCACAACAACCGATAGCTATAAGCATCTGGCTCGAACGCAACCACCTTTCCTTGGCTCCCCACCAACTTTCCCGACAGGATGCTGTAGTATCCAACATTAGCTCCTACATCCAGTACGACATCTCCGGGATTGAGCAACTCACAAAATAGTCTCGTGGTAACCGGCTCCCAAACGTTATCCAGCAGTATGGCCCTGGTCAGCCATGAGGTTGTAATCGCTTCTCTTGAAGAGAGTGCGAGCTGAAAACGAACTGGGCCGTATCGAACGTGCCCTAAGAGGGGTTTATGGCCCTCCTCCGTAGTGCTCCGTTCGAGAGATGTGACGAACTGATGTTCGAGTCGTTTGCGACCAGACTGCTCTATCTTCCTAATCCATTGATCCACAAATCCAAAACGTCTACGGAAACCCCATCCCGGTGACAGACGATCAAATAACTGGTTAAGCCGAGGCAATATCGCTGCCTTCAGCTTGTATTTTCGAACCGCGTTAGTGGTCGCTGACATTAGATTTGTTTTCATCTCCGAAAGATCGAGACAGCTAAAGTGCCTGCAGCGCCTGCCGCAGGCTCTCAGCTCGGTTGTACTCAGAAACCAGAACACTCAGCGTCATGTACGCGGAGCCTTGTAGCAGGCAAATCGCGTGCCCTGAACCTGGGCCAAACCAGAAACGCGACGCGCCAACTCATTAACGCAATGCATGACGCCGGGCTGCTGGGGCCGGTAATCGTCCCAGACCACGACCCCACCTGGCTTGATCATCCGCAGCGCCTCGGCGGTGTCGCGCTTTACCGCCTCGTAGCGATGGTTGGCATCGATGAAGATCAGGTCCATTGCCCCGTAGTAGGGTTGAAAATCAAACGTGCGGTCATCGGTGTAGAGCTGCACGATCTTGCGCTCAAGCGGCGTCTGCCGGAAGGCCTGCCCCACCAGCTCTGAGGGTTTGCCCCAGCGTCGGCGCGTCTCCTCAGGGTCAAGCTCCAACGTATAAATCCTGGCCTGCTCTACGGCATGCTCTGCGAGCAATCGGGTCGTCCGGCCGCGGTACGTGCCAAATTCAAAGACTGTGCGCGGCTTCAGATGCGTAGCCAGCTTCGCCAGGCATTCGTACTCCGCCGGCGGCGCTTCCCACACGCCCTGCGTCACATCCAAGGGCTGCGTCGCCGCGTGAGTGATGCCTGGAAAGAACTCCTCAAGCGACACCGTCTTCAAGTGCGCGTTCGGCTCCGGACGGAAATCCACGATCGTGTTGGCCACGGTCTTGAAAAACTCCCGGCTAGCCCGCGGGTTGCGCACCGCCCGGAACGTCAGATACGAGGCGAACGTGCCTCCTACCCGCGCGGCGGTGCCAAGGACCTTGAGCGCGCTCATGATTTCGAGACGCCGGCGGTCCAGTCGTAGTAGCCGAGCTGCCGTTTGCGCAGCCGCTGGAACCGATATTTGGGAAAGAGCATGAGGTCGGTGACGCGCTCGCGCAGTTCGCCAAGCTTCTGATCCAGCTTGATGGCGGCCGCGGTGGGCCACAGGCGCGGCAGCAGCCCGATTTGCGCGTTGTAGCGCACCAGCCAATCACGGAAGGTGCCGTGCTCGCTCACGTCCATGCCCCACTTGCGCTCAAAATACCGGTACCCCTCATCCACACGGCGCAGATCCCAGCGCCAGGCGAAGAACCGGATATCGTCAGCTTCTACCGGGCAGCGCAGCGCGTAGTGCACCACCGACGCCGGCTCAAACCACATCTCATACCCGGCCTTGGCAAACGTCAGGCCCTGGTCTACCTCGCCGACCTCGATGATGGCTTCGTCGTTGGCGCCCAGGCGCAGCGTTGGCTCTACGACGACAAGCTGGCAGTGCAGCTCAGAGTAGTCGGTGCGCTGCCGCTTCATGTTCGCGCCCTCGCCGTACGGCATGCCGAAGTAGCGTAAATGCTTGTACGCGTGCGTCTTGCCTTGATCCTTCGTGATGTAGAGGTCGTTGCCGGCGGTGTGGATGCGATCGGGCCGCTCAAGGATCACCGGCACCACCAGCACCGCGTTCGTCTCCTGCTGGCAGCGCACTAATGCCTCAAGCCAGCCTGGGCGCACGAAGTTGTCGTTGTCGATTTGTACGGCCAGGCGCGTCTTGGCTTCGCGCAACCCGATGTTGCGGGCCTGCGGCTGATTGATGAACTGGTCTTTGAAGATGAAGCGCGCGCGATTGCCGAACGCGGTCTGCCACTCGCGCTTCAAATGCTCCGGCGCGCCGCCGATCACCACGATGACGTCGATAGCTTGCGGCGTATTGGCAAAGAGCGTCTCCAGGCACTTCGTGGTCGTAGAAAACCGGTCACGCGCATCCACGATGATCGTCACGCGTTCCATCACGCTCTCCTTGTTGTGACGTTCAGAGGTTCGCCAACCAGCTCTTCCACAGTTGCCGCCGGAGGGATCGTTTCAAGGACGTGCAGCGCTTGTGCGCGGCCGCGCTGCCACGCTGACGTCGCGCGCAGGTTCACCGCTCCAGGGTACGTGGCATGGATCAAGGAGCTGACCTCGCCTTTGCGAAGCTCCTCGACCGTCCGGCAGTACCGGCCGGCATCGAACTGCCTGTAGAATCGGCCCACCTTCTCGTGGAAGCCGATGCCGAGGATCGGCACGCCCATCCCAGCGGCAAAGATCGCGCTGTGGAGCTTCATGCTGATGAACGCATCGCACTCCCCCAAGCGCGCAATCCAGCTCCAGGGGTCGCCGTCGTAGAACACGGTGCGGCTGACCTGCGGCAGCGTTTGGGCGCCGCGGCACGCCCATACCAGCTCCTGGCCGTCGCGGGTCGTGCTGAACCAGATCACCGACCGCACCCGGCCTTCCTGAACGAGCCCTGCCACCGCTGTGACAATCTCCTCGGCCGCTTCGGTCGCGGACATGCCGCGCTGGAAACAGCGCACATCGCACAAGTTGACCCCCAGACACGGTTGTGGCAGCTCCCAGCTCGCTACACGGTCGCGGAGGCTTTCGTAATTCAAGGTCAGCGCTGCGTCTGCGGCGACGTCGACTTTCTCCGCCAGCCGGGGATCCAGCTCCACCAACACCTGCTTGGAAAGCTCATCACGCACGATCAGCCGCGTGGCGAGCTGCGCGATGGAAAGAATCCGCCGCCTGGCCGCCGTGCTGAGAATCGGCCCGGCGCTCACACCCAGCACGTACAGCGGCTTGCGGCGCAGCGCGCAATACCACGCCACACGCGCGTAATACGCAAACTTCGGGTCTTCCCATCCGGGCGGCTGCACCATGCCATGGCCGAGGCCGCCCCCGCCGCCGAGCACGACCACATCGCTCTGATCAATCGAGCGGCGCGTGCCGACATCTTCTTGCGCGCCTAACCGCTGGCGGATGTCCTCGGAAGCGCTGGGCAGATACAGCCGGCTATAGCCGCGCTGGCGAAGGGCTTGCGCGAAGATCTCGCACAGAACCACATCGCCGATATTGAACTTGTTGTAGGACCCGATGAGCGTGGCGGCTGGCTGGCTCATGGCTTAGTTGCTCGCAACCGATTTGAGCGCTGAAACGGTCAGCGCGGCGTAGGGCTTGATCGGCAGCCACAGCTTGGCGTGCCACGGGGTGTCCTTCTTCACGAACTGCTGGCCGAGTGCTGCATCGCGCGCCAAGGCGCTGCGGATCAGCTTCAGCGCCTTGCGGCGTTCGCCGCGCTTCAGGGCCGAGGTGCCGCAGAGATACTCGAACTTCGCCAGACGCTGCTCGGCCAATTTTGGGTTGTGCAGCCGCGTGCTGTATTCGTTCACCAGGATCTCGTAGAAGCCGCGGTAGCCCTCATACAGCGTCGCATGGTCCGCGTTGATGCTCTTCTTGTGGCGACGGTAGATTGCCAGCGCCTCATCGAGGAACGCGATGGGAAAGCGCCGGGCGATGCGCAGCCACAGCTCGTGGTCCTCCGAGGCGCGCAGCAACGGGTTGAACACGCCCACCAGGTCGAAGCACTCGCGGCGCACCATCACGGTGGACGACGTGACCGTGTTCGGCCCGTTGAGCAGCGCATCGAACGTCTTGGCCACCGTCTTGGGCTCCAGCTGGCGCTTCTCGGGGTCGGCCACGTCATACGACCACATGCGGGTATAGAGCAGCCCCACCTCGCGGTGCGCGCGGAAGTAATCGATCTGGCGCTCCAATTTGTTCGGCAGCCACAGATCGTCGGAGTCCAGGAAGGCGACGTAGCGCCCGCGGGCCTCCCGAATGCCCCGATTGCGCGCCGCCGCCACGCCCTGATTCGGCTGCAGGAAGTACCGCACCTTGTCGCCGGCCGCCTGCGCCACCTGGAACGTGTCATCCGTCGAGCCATCGTCGATGACGATGACTTCGATGTTCTTCACCGTCTGGCGAAGGGCGCTCTCGAGCGCCTCGCGCAGCATCGCCGCGCGGTTGAACGTCGGAATAATCACGCTGACCAGTGGCGCGTGGTGCATTTTAGTTTTTGTCGATGCCCTGGACGACAGGCCGCGGTTCGTTGACGAACGGCATGTTCGGCATCCCCACGGTTCGGCGCAGCCGGTTGATGAGGCGCGGCATCAGGAACGTCTGCCGCACGCGTCCGGAGTGTTCCTTCACCCAGTACAGCCGGCGCACGGTCGAGTCCGGGTGGAGGTTCCACTTGGCCCGGAACTTCTCCAGCGAGTCGGCCGCCCGCTTGACGTTCCAGCGGTAGAGCATGTAATCGCGGTCTTCCCCGCGCAGCTCGAAGATCCGCTCGTAGTCGTACGCGCCCACGGCCTTCGGCTCGAGCAGGATCTTCTCCCCCGCCGCCGTCAGCCGCAGCGAGTAGTCCACGTGCTCGGCGATCGTCAGATCATCGAGCGGGCCGATCTTGTGCAGCAGGCTCGTGCGGAACAGCACCGCGTGCCACTCGAAGAAATCGCTCGGTTTGCGGCGCTTGTCCGGGTAGTCCTCCAGCTTCTTGCCGGAGTACGGCATGATGCTGTCCAGGAAGTAGCTGCCGTTGCGCTTCTGCTTGACCAGCTTGCCTTCGGCCACGTGGATCTTGTGCTCGTTGGTCTTCAGCGTCGTCGTCAGGTAGATCGGATGCACGCAGTTGACCTTTTCCTCATCCGCGGCCTCGACCAGCGCTTCCACACAGCCTTCCATGATTTCCACGTCGTTGTCGATGAACACAACGTACTCCGTCTCAATCATGGGGATGGCCTGGTTCACCAACTCATGCGGGAACTGCCACCGGTTCGACCAGACCACCTTGCAGTCGGGCAACGTGCGTTCAAACTCGCGGAAGCGCTCGCGCATGGCTTCCGGCGCCTTGCCCTCCATGATGAGCATCTTGAACGGCGTTTTCGTCAGGCGGTAGGCGCGCTCGATGACTTCCGGAAACATGTTGAAGCTTTCCCGCGGCACCACCACGACCGTGACTCTTGGCTGCGACATCACAACCTCCTCGTGTTTACGCTTTGGCGAAGTGACAATCCGGCTTGCCGATCCAATGGTCCACGCGCTCCTTCAGGAACGAGCGCTCGAACTTCCACCACAGTTCCGTCTGCAGCCGGGCATCCTCGCCGGCCCGGCCGAGGCGGGTCGTGGCGTAGCGCGCGCCGGCGGCCAACAGCTTCTTCCACCGCCAGGCCGGCACGATGCTCAGCCGGTAATGCCACTTCGGCTCCAGCTGATGGGCCTGCGTGTAGCCGACATCTTCGTACCAGCGGCGGTAGAACTGCGGGGTGACCCGCTCCGGCTCGACCTTGTGGTGGACAACCGCAGTGGGCTCGTAATAGATGGCCGCGCCCTGCCGCAGCCAGCGGATGAACAGCTCAAAATCTTCCCCGCCGACCCAGCGGGTCCCGCGCCGTCCCAGCGTGACGTCAAACAGGCCCAACCGGTCCGCGCGCGAGCGGCGCAGCGCGCAGTTGGTCGTCAGGAACGCCTGGGCGGGTGCGCTACAGCGCACGCGCGCCAGCCCTAAATTGAACGCGGTGATCGGGCCCATCAGATCGTCCGCCAGCCAGCGCGGGCGGTCGGCCAGCCATAGCGGCAGGATGCGCCCGCCGACCATATCGGCCCCGGTCTCCTGAGCACAGCGCAGGATCGCCGCGGCCCAGCCGGCATCAGCTACCGCATCATCATCCACGTACGCGACGTACTCGCCGCGAGCGCCAAGCAACGCCCGGTTGCGGGCAAACGCGATGCCCTGATGCGGTTCGAGCACAGAGCGGATGGGCCACTGCGCGCTGCGGGCGGCCTCTTCTTGCACCACCTGGCGCGTGTCATCGGTGCTGTTGTTGTCGACCACCAGGATCTCGATCGTCTGTCCGGATGGCAGCGCTTGCGCAGCCAGCGACCGGAGCGTGTCCTTGAGGCTCCCGCAGCGGTTGTAGGTGCACACCGCGGCGGTGATGGACGGCTGCGCGCTCATGCGCTCACCCCAACCGATTTGGACGTCTTGGCGACATGTCCGTTGCCGCCCTTGGCCGCAAGCCGGAGCAGCGTCTCACCGAGCGTCTCAGCGGATTCGCCGCGCAAGAACATCCGGCCCCAGAGCTCGACCGCGACGAGATTTTGAATCACCGTTTCGGTCTTGAGCGCTCGCGCCAGGATCGCCTCGGTTTCCTCGGCTCCCCACTTGAACAGCTCGGCGCTGACGCCCCCGCGCAGCAGCAACGCTCCGTGGCGCCACGTGGCCATGGGGACCGCAAAGTGGATCTTCTTGGCGTGTACGATCTCCGATGGCAGTTTCTTGTCGCCGATGGCTTTGACGACCCACTTGGTCTTGCCCTCGTGGTACTTCATCCGGCGCGAGAAATGCATTCCCAGGTCCATCATCCGGTTCTCAAGGAACGGCACGCGCGCCTCGACCGACGCCGCCATGCTGATGCGGTCGTTGCGGTGCAAAATCGCCTGCAAGTTGCCGTACCAATCCTCGAAGGCTCTGGCCAGGAAGGCGCGGTCCTCGACCGGCTCCACCCGCGAGAGCTTCCGGAAGAGCTCCTCGTGCCGCAGCAGCCGGCGCCCGCCGTCGGTCACGCACGCCTGCCGCAGCAGGTCCTGCGAGTAGTCGAGCTGCTCGCGGCGGAAGAACGGGTCGCGCGCCAGGCGCGGCAGGTCCAGCGGCGCGAACTGCGGGTGCAGCCGTCCAGCGGCGTGGAACACCGGGTGGTTCGGGACCAACCGGCTGTGCAGCCGTCGCTTGCGCCAGAGCTCGTAGGCTTTCACCTGCCAGGAGTAGCCGCCGAAGAGCTCATCCGAGCCTTCGCCGGTGATGACGACCTTGATGCCGTCGCGGTGACAGGCTTGCACGACGCGGATATACGGCATGTCGTTGGCGTGGCAGTTGGGCTGGTCGCCATGCCAGATCGCCGTGGGCCACAGCCGCAGCAGGTCGTCCTGCTCGACGTCGATTTGGCGCACGCGGATGCCCAGGTGGCGGCCGACCAGTTGCGCTTTCGCGCCTTCGGACACCTTCACGCCGGGCAGATTGGCGACGTAAGCTACTACATCCGGCTGGAACTCCTTTGCCAGGGCGGTGGTGAGGCTGGAGTCGATCCCACCGCTGCACATGGCGGCCAGCGGCGCGTCGCTGACCAGGTGGCTCCTCACGCTGTCCGCAAACGCCGACTCGAACTCCGCGGTCAGCTGCTGCGGATCGCGGTAGCTGATCTCCAGTAGGCGATCGATATCGACGTCGCGCACGACGTCGAAGTACACCGACGGCTCGATGGACTTGCGGGTGATCTTGACGATCGAACCAGCGCACACGTCCTCGATGTCTTCAAACGGCGTCCACGCGCCTTCAAACCGCTGATAGGTGATGTAGGAGGCGAGGCTGTGCACGTCCGGGCGCACCGGGATGTCCGGGTGGGCCAGCAGAGCTTTGATTTCCGAAGCAAACGCGATGTTCTGGCCGTAGCGGGCCAGGTAGAGCGGCTTGATGCCCACCCGGTCGCGTGCCAACCACAACGTATCGCTGCGACGGTCGTAGTAGCCAAGCGCGAACATGCCGTTAAAGCGCGGCACCGCCTTTTCCGGGCCCCAGCGGTGCAGCGCGTAGAGCACGACCTCGGTGTCGGTCGTGCTGAGAAATGTGACGCCTTCGGCCTCAAGCTCCTTGCGCAGCTCGGGGAAGTTGTACACCTCGCCGTTGTAGGTGAGCACGCCCTGCCCATCGGCGGTGACGAAGGGCTGATGGCCGCGGGGACTCAGGTCCAGGATGCTCAGGCGGCAGTGGCCAAGCCCCACGGAACCTTTGGCCCACGTGCCCTGGTCATCCGGGCCGCGGTAGCGGATGCGCTCCAGCATCCGGCGCATCGTGCCCTCGCTGGCTGCCCGACCGTCACGATTCCAATAGCCGACGATGCCGCACATGGTTACCGGCTCCGGCCTGCGTCCGTCAGCAGGCGCTCGTAGAGCGCTTCAATTGCGCGCGCGTGGGATCGCACGTCGAACCGCTCCATCGCCTGCCGTGCCCCTTCGCGCCCCATGCGGCGGCGCGCCGGCCCATCCGCTACCAGCTCGGCAATCCGCTCGGCATACGCCGAGGCGTCGCCGTGCTGCCGCACGAGGTAGCCGGTCGCGCCGTCTTCGACCAGCTCGGCCGGGCCGCCGTCGGCGGTGCTGACCACCGGCTTGCCGGCCGCCATCGCCTCAATCACGACGTCGCCCAGCCCCTCGGTTTTGCTCGTCAGCACGCAAATGTCCATCGCCTGCATGATGCGCGGCACGTCCGTGCGGTAGCCGGTGAAAATGACCTGCTCGCGCAGCCCCAGCTCATCGCGCAGCGCGAGCATCTGCTGCTTGTAGCGCGTGAGCCGCTCGCCGCCGTCATAGGTGTCTCCCACCACAAGGAAGCGGACGTTGGCATGCTTCGCTGCCACGCGTTTGGCCGCCTGCAAGAAGAGCTCTTGGCGCTTGCGCGGATCGATCGCGCTGACATAGCCAACGACCACATCGCCGTTCAACCCAAATTCCTTGCGGACCGCTTCCCCGCCCGACACGGCGGCGAAGGCGGCGGTATCGATGCCGTCATAGATCAGGCTGACGTTGCGCTGCGAGGGCCGTGCCAACACGTCGCTGCGCCTGGGCGCGGTGAACTCCCGGTGGACCGCCTTGGAGATGCAGATGACATGGCCCCGGAGTAAGAGGAACCGGGTCAGCGCGTCGAAGACAATGCCCGCGCTGCGGTGGTGCACGATGTAGGGAATGCGGGCGAGCTTGCAGTAGAGCAGGAACGGGATGAGCGAGGTAATGAGACAGGATTCTTCGTTGATGTGCACAATATCAATCCGCTCCCGGCGCACGAAACGGATCAGCGCAACGTTCAACGATGCGATATGCCGGAGATGCCGCCAGGTCGACGGGATGCTCGTCTGCAGCTCTTCGACGCGGGCGCCCAGATCCCGCAGCTCCTGCGCAAACACCGCGCCCGGCGGCAGCATCACAAACGGCTCATAGTGCTGCCGGTCCAGGCACCGGACCAGGTTGATCAGGCACCGGCCGCCGCCAAAGCACGCTTCGTATCGGCTGAGATAGAGGATGCGCGAGGGCATGGCGGGTGCGTTAGTTCGCCTCCGAGCTCCAGCCGTGTTCCAAATGGAACGCGCCGCGGCTGAGCTGCGATGACGTGACCTGCAGATACACCGGCTCGCCCAGCTGGGCCACCGGCGCTGGATTCTGGCCCTCGTAAACCGTCGCGTGGATTTGATACGTGTTGGGCGAGAGGTTGAGCGCCGGATAGTCCAGCGTTACGGTCCCCGAGCCTTCCCACGATGGCCAGGTGCGCCCCGAGCGGGTGCTGGACGCTTCATGGCAGATCAGCCCATCCACACGCTCAATGGTCACGGTGACCGCCGGCTGGCGGATCATCCGCTTGGCCCGGTACGCCACGCGGATTTTCAAGGGACGCCCGGTTTCAAACTCTTCGCAGGTCTGCCCGGCGGCATCGAGCGCTTGGATACTGGCGATTTCCAAATCTTTCGACACATCCTCAACGCGGAAGTTGCCTGTTGGGTCCCATACTTTCACGTACCGCTGCTTGCGCATGGCTTCCTGCCGGTAGTGGGCGATCGTCTCGTGCGGGACGCCGTCGCGCAGCACGCGGCCTTCATCGAGCAGGATGACGCGGTCGCAAATACGCTGCACCGCCTCGAGGTTGTGCGAGATGAAGATGATCGTCGTGCCCTTCGACTTCAAATCCAGGATGCGCTGAAAGCACTTCTGCTGAAACGACAGGTCGCCCACCGCCAGCACCTCGTCGATCAGCATCACCTCGGGGTCCACATGCGCGGCCACGGAGAAGCCCAGCCGCACCGACATCCCGGAGGAGTACCGCTTGACCGGCATGTCGAGGAACTTGCCGATCTCCGAGAACTCCACGATCGAATCGTAGAGCCGGTCGATCTCCTTGCGCTTCAGGCCCATGATCGTGCCGTTGAGGTAGATGTTCTCCTGGCCGGTCAGGTCCGGATGGAAGCCGGCGCCCACCTCGATGAGCGCGGCCAGACGGCCCTTCACGTGAATCTGCCCCCTGGTCTGCTGGCAGATGCGCGAGAGCATCTTGAGGATGGTGCTCTTGCCCGCCCCGTTGGGCCCGATGATACCAACGGTCTCGCCCTTTTTCACATGGAAGGACACATCAGAGAGCGCCCAGAACAAGCCGTCGGCCCGGCCCTCGGCCTGTCCGTTGCGGCCGGAGAGGCGTTTGAGCAGTGCTGGAATGGCGTCGCGCAGGCTGTCCTGCTTGGAGCCAAGCCGGTATTGTTTCCATACGTGAGAGAATTCGATCGGATGCAGCGTCTGGCCCATCAGGCGAACCGCTCCTTTGGCGTTAGATTAGAGTTATCAGAGTTAGATGAGATCGGCGAACTTGACTTCAACGCGCTTGAAGAACAGATAGGCGCCCAAGCCCAGCGTCCCGACGATGGCGGTGCTCACCAGCAGCGGCTGCAGCTCGGGCGGCTGGCTATGGAGCACCACGCGGCGCACGCCGTCGATAACGACCGCCATCGGGTTGAGCATGTACCAATTGTGGAGATGGGGAGGCACTTTGGAGGTGGGATAGATCACCGGGGTCACGAACAGCCCCAGCTGCACGCACAGCGGCACGATGTACTTGATGTCCCGGTAAAACACGTTCAGCGCGGACACCAGCAGGCTGATGCTGATGAGGAAGGCGATCTCCAAGCCTACGAGCCAGGGCAACCACATGAGTTGCGCGCTGACCGGCACGCGGTAGAACACCATCAGACCGGCAATGAGCACGGAGGCGACGAGAAAATCCATCAAGCAGCCCAGGATCGCCCCGATCGGAAACACTTCGCGCGGGAAGTAGATTTTCTTCACGAGGTTCATGTTGGCCGCGACCGAATTGACCGCCAACCCCAGGGCGGTGGCGAAAAACGTCCAGGGCACAAGGCCGGTGTAGGAGAAGAGCGGGTACGGCGCGCCGTCGGAGCTCACCTGGCCGAAGTTCGCGAAGACCACCGTAAAGATCAGCATATACGCCAGCGGCTGAGTGATAGCCCAGGCGAAGCCGAGGAACGTCTGGCGGTAGCGGACTTTGATATCTCGGAGAGCCAAGCTGAATAGCAGATCTCGATATCGGTACAGCTCGCGAAGGTGCGTCAACATCGACTCAGCCGTGCACCAGGTGCGGAAAGAACGTCAGCGAGCCGATGACAACCGCCAGCACCGCCGCGACGAGCACGCAGCCGGCGGAGACGTCCTTGACGCGCCGGGCCATCGGGTCCGGACGCAGCCCGACCACCAGATCCACCGTCTGCTCGATCGCGGTGTTCATGAGCTCGGCGAAGATCACCAGGCCGATCGCGAAACTGATCCACAGCCACTCCGCCATGGACAGCCTCACCCACACGCCCAGCATGACGACCGCGGCGGCGAAGTAGATGTGCAGCCGGAAGTTCGGCTCGGTCGTCCACGCGTCCCAGAGGCCTTGCAGCGCAAACCGCATCGCCTGGCGGCGACTGCGCGGCCGTTGTGCTTTGGAGGTGACCAAGATCCCGGTGCCTTTCAGTGGCTGGTGCATGAATGGGGTCACTCGATTCGGCATGAGACGCCTCTCCTTACGTCTGGGGTGTCGACGACTGAGCCTCCGGCTGGGCGGGGCTGCCTGCAGCCGCCTTGCCGTTGCCGTCCTTGTCCTTCACGACGCCGTACCGGTATTGGTGATAGTAGCGGTAGTAGCCGGGCAGATAGTATTCCACATGGGTTAACACGCAGCCCAGCACGTTAGCCTTCATCTGCCTGAGCAGGCTTTGCGCCTGCAGCACCGTCTTGCGCTGCGTCTTGCCGGCTCTCACGACCAGCAGCACGCCATCGGCCTGCGCGGCGAGAATGCCCGGGTCCGCCACCGGCAGGACCGGCGGCGCATCGATCACGATCACGTCGAATTGCTCCCGCAGGCCCGCCAGCACCTTCTTCATGCTGGATGATTCCAGCAGCTCGGCCGGATGCTCCGGGTAGTCGCCGCAGGGCAGCACCGCCAGCGCCGGGTCTTTGAGCTTCAGCAGCGAGCCGTTCAGTTCCCCGCCCCGCAGCAGCGCCGTGGACAACCCTTCGGCGCGCTCGCCGAGCCCCATCCACTTGTTGATGGATCCCTTGCGCAAGTCCGCATCGACCAGCACCACGCGCAGGTTCTCCTGGCGCGCCAGCGTCAGCGCCAGGTTGATGGAGGTCACCGACTTGCCCTCGCTGTGCACCGAGCTCGTGACGACGATCGTCTTCGGGCCAGGCCGCAGGCGCAGCGACTGCAAATTGGTGCGCAGGATCCGGTACTGCTCCGCGATCGGCGAGGAGGAATCCGTGGCCGCCACGATGTGCGGATCGATGTGCACCCGGCCCGCCGCCATCGCCTCGCTGATGCGCGAGGGGGTCTCGATGGGGATCTCCACCGCCTCGGACCTGACGTTGGCGTGCTCTTGCAGCTTATGCAGCCGTTCGCGCGCGGCCTTTTCGAGCGCCTTCGTGATCTTGCTCATCGTTACTGCTCCTTAAGCTAATCGCCCACTGCGTGACAAGTGACAGGTAACAGGTGACATGTTAGAGCGATTCGTAGAGCCTCCACAGCAGACGACCTGTCTCCTGGCGAAGGGTGCTGAGTGATTGGTAGACTCCATCTGCGACATACTGTTCGGCATAGGAAAACTCCAATAGGTACTCAACTTCAGCAAGAGAACTCAAGGACATGGAGATGAATTGGCGAAACTCCTTGCGACTCTTTCGAGCCTGCCCCTCGACCAGATTCGTTGGAACGGACACGGCTGATCGACGTAGTTGGGAGACCAACCCAAACTGTTCCTCATTTGGAAAGTTCCTAGTCGCTTTGTAGACCTCATGGGCCAACTGATCTGCCAGTTGCCAGACACGAAGCTTCTTATAACCATGCACCGCCGACTTATCACCCGGTCGACCACTTGTCACTTGTAACGTGTCACTTGTCACGCTCATGCGGAAATAGGTTCGTCAGTCAATGACGGAAGCTCGCCGGCGACTTCGGCGATGATGCCGGCATCGATCGTTTTGGATTCATTCACGTAGCCGGTCAGCAGCGCGCGGTCGCACAGCCCGTTGATGAGGCGCGGCACGCCCTGGGTGTACTGGAAGATCTTCGGCAGCGCGGAGGAGGAGAAAAGCGGCGTGCCGTTCGCCCCGGCGACGTGCAGCCGGTGCGTGATGTAGGCCGCGCTCTCCGGCTCATCGAGCGGCGCCAGGTGGTAGTGCAGCGTCACGCGCTGGCGCAGCTGGGTCAGCTCTTTCAGCCATAGCTTCGACTTGAGCTCCGGCTGGCCCATGAGGATGATCTGGATGAGCTTCTCCCGCTCGGTTTCGAGGTTGGAGAGCATCCGGACCTCCTCGAGCACGTTCGGCTTCAGGTTCTGCGCCTCATCGATCAGCAGCACGACGTTGCTGTCGGTGCCCAGCTGCTCGACGAGGAATTCGTTGAGCGCATTGATCAGCCCGGCCTTGGTGCTGCTGGGCTTGTAGGGGATCTCGAGCTCATCGAGCGTCTGGGCAACTAGGTCCTTGGCGCTCAGCTGCGTGTTGCGGATCACCGCGGTCTTGGTGCGGCGGTCGAGCTTCTGGAACAGCACGCGCGAAAGCGTGGTCTTGCCGGAGCCGATCTCGCCCGTGATGACCACGAACCCCCGGCGCTCCTCGATCGCGTAGACCATATGGTTCAACGCATCCGTGTGCTTCGCGGAAGGGTAGAAATACCGGGGGTCCGGCGTCATGCTGAAGGGCTTCTCTTTGAGACCAAAGAAGGACTCGTACATGGCGCTTACAGTCCCCAACGGACGAGTACTTTGTCGAGGCGGCTCCAGACCGGCGTGATCACGTAGGTCGTCGCCAGGCGCTTGACCCGCTGGAACTGCTCCGTGTGCGAGAACCAATCTTTGCGCCGCTGCCGGCGGGCCTCGATGTCGGCCTCGGTGACGATCGAGGAAATCGACCCGATCACCGGCAGCGCGAGCGCGGCCTGCACGTCCTCCGCCGTCTGGAAGGACTGGTCGAGGTACTCGGCGACGAAGGCGATGCCGGCGCCGATGAACGCGCCCAAAATCAGGCCGAAGAAGAAGATCTTCATCATGTTCGGCCGCACCGGGTGCAGCGGCAGGCGGGCGGGCTCCAGGACCTTGAACTTGGTCCCTTCGTCGATCTTGCCAAGCCGCTGGGTGATGCGCGCGCGCTCCAGCCGCTCCTGCATGTGGCGGTAGGTGGCGCTGTAGACTTCATAGTCACGCGTCAGCCGGGCGAGTTCCTGCTCTTCGCGGGGTGCCAGCGATACCGAGGTCGACGAGCTGGCGCCGACCAGCTCCGGCGCTCTTCCGCCCTGACCCGGCGTGACCGCCACCACCTGGACCTGGGGGCCGCCGGCCGGTGTGGGCGCGGTGCTGTTGCTGTCCAGCCGGTTGACCCAGGCCTGGTAGGCCTCGCGGGCCGCGCGGACCGTGGGGTCGTTCTCGGTCTGCTCGGTCACCGGTTGCTCCAGCGATTTGGCGAGATCGTGATAGAGGTCCGGGTTATGCCCCTTCATGAGCGCCTCGGTGATCACCTTGCGCAGCTCGTCGTTGCGCTTGCGCTTCAGGTCCTGGATGCGCTGCTTGACCATAAGCACCGTGGGATGCTGATCGGTGTTCTCGACCAAGAGCTGGGCCAGCGACACTTCCAGCTCGGTGACTTGCTCGTTGAGCTGGGTCGCCACCGGCATCTGCAGCACGTAGAGCTCCTTGAACTCGCGCAGCGCCCGCTCGGAATCCTCGAGCTTCTTCTTGTAGACCGCCATCTCGCTTTCGATGACGCTGATGGCGGTCTCGGTCTCGGCGTTTTGCGACTGCACGTTACGGTCGACGTAGATCGTCGTAATGGTGTTGACGAGCTTTTGCGCCAGCTTCGGATCCGGGTCCTCGAAGGACACCGAGATCAGGTTGTTGCCGCGCATCCGCACGTTAATATCGGTCTGCATCCGCTTGATGATCGCCTCGAACGAGGAGGGGTTCTTCGCGTTCTTATCCAACCCCAGCTCGTTCACGAGCCGGCTGAGGCTGGTCCAGCTCAGGATCTCTTCGCGCAAGGTGCGCAGCCGCTCGCCCACCGGCGTGGACACCGCCATCCCGGAGATAAGCGGGTTGGCGACGTTCTGGTCCTGCACCAGGAGGACCGTCTCGGCGCGGTAGATCTTCTCCATGAAGAGGCCGGAGATGAGCGCGATCACGGTGATCACCGCGCACGGGATGGCGAAGTGCAGGCGCCGGCGCAGGATGATCGCGAGGTAATCCTGCCAGCCGATGCCGACCTGCGTATCGGTGGAGATCATCCCACGCCCTCCCGCCGTCTGCCGCAGGCAGACGGCCATGATGCTGATTCATGAACTTGTTGCATGGCCAGGCGGCACAACGATGCCCGCCTGGTGTATCGGCAATTTGTCGCCATAGGAGTGCCGCCTGCGTGAGGGCGTGGGATCATCAGATGCCTCCGCCGAACGCCGCCAGCGTGGCGGCACGCGTGATCGGGTTCAGCAGCTGGCTGAGGAAGTTGTTCACGGACGCGAGAACCGTCGAGGGGATGACGACGATTTCCCCCGGGAAGAGGTCGATGTCCTCTTTCAGCTTGCCCTTGTAGAGGATGCGCTTGAGGTTCACCTTGCGCAGTTTCGGGTTTTCCAGGTCGGGTTTGATGATATGGGTCCGGCCCAGCGCAGCGGTGCTGGTGGGCAGCCCGGCCGCGATGATCGCTTCGCGCAGCTTGATGACGTCGCCGCGCATGATGTACTTGCCCGGCCGGTTCACTTCCCCCACGACGTAGACCGCCTTGGAGTTGTAGCCGAGGATCGTCACCGTCACCTGCGGCACGCGAATGTAGCGCTGCAGAAGCTTGTCCAGCACCTGCTGCAGCTCGTGCTTGGTCAACCCGGCCACCGGCAGATCGCCCAGGTAGTTGTATTGGATCTTGCCGTCCGGGCCGACCACGAAATCGCCGCTGAACTCGGGCTGGTTGCGGATTTGAATGCGGATGGCGTCATCGCGGCCCAGCGTGTATGGCCCCTGGCCGACAAACCACATCGTGTAGTCGTACGGCTGCTGCTGGCGTCCGCCGCGCCCCACCGGGCCGCTGGGAATGCCGCCCTGTTGCATGGGGGAGATCGCCTGCACCCCCTGGGCCTGCAGCGCCTGGCTTGAGACGGCTCCGCCACTCAACGCGCTATCGGGAATCGGCTGGTAACCGATAATGCCGCCGCTCTCCATGCCGCCTGAGCCGGATTGGGACGGCGACACCTCATAGAGCGATTGCTCATCGCCTGGGGCCGCCCACGCTACTCCTGCGCTGGCAATGATGGATCCAGCGGCGAGTGCTGCCAGCACGTTGATAAGACGTCTCATTGATCCTCCTTCGGTAGCCATGATTAGTAGACGGTCTCTACGAAGCTTTTCATCTCCTGGAGGTCTTCCGAGGAGTAGACCCGCCAACCCCTCCAGTCCCGCTTGGCCTTTTTGATCTTGCCGGATTTCTCCCAGCGGGTGATGGTCTTCGTTGTGACTCCAAGCTGCTCTGCGATCTCGGTAATGCTTAGCCGACCGTCTAACATTGCCTCTAGCTCCTCCTTTTGAGGCTTATTCTAGTGTGAATGTCTATGACAGTCATAGAAGCAGCGGGCGTGCCAGAGAAAGCGTTTTCTGGGCAAATATATAACTTAACTCACTGTAACTAAATGAGTTATACACAAAAATTTCGTTTAGAAGCTGTTTTCGTTGAAGTGAGAGAAAGCGAGGAGAGCTGGATGGTGTCGGAAATGAGCTACAAGAGGCTTACGGGAGGCTACAGACTGCTTGTTTTATAAAGATGGTAGCTTAGGAACTGGCGGCCAGATCAGTGTCATCCAGCAGCTGAAGATCGTCCAGCCAGTCGTCATTCGAGCCTTCTTCGGCACCGGAGGAAACCCCTTCTTCCAGCTGGTCGAGCAGCTGCATGGTCTCTTCAAGCCACTGCTCGTCGCTTGGTTGGGAGGGGATTTCGGCCAGGAGGAGAAGCGTGTCGGTTGTTTCCAGCGCGCGGTCCAGGGTATCGCCGTTTTCGATCAGCAAGTCGGCCTTGCCCTCTTCCAACTCAGCCAATAGCTCGGCTTCCTGGGCCACAGTCTGAGCCAGCACAGCGGGCGAGGGGGGCGCTTCGGCCACCTGCGGCGGCGGGGTCATGCGAAAGATGGTGAGCGCGATGAGCGCGCCGGCGGCGACGGTCGCCACCGTCAGCGCCAGGCGGGGCCACGACAACCCACTGCGCACCGACCGCACTCGGTAGACCTGCTGCGTCGATTCCGCCTTGATCCGAGCCATGACCTCTGAGGTGTATTGTTGCTGGTCCAGGCGCTGCGGCGCCTTCAGCGGATGCCGCTTGAGCCACGACTGCAGCCATGTCGAGAAGTCCATCAGCGTCCCTCCTGTGCAAGCCACGGGGCTAACTGCGCTTTCAATGACGCGGTCGCGCGGAACACATGCGATTTGACGGTGCCGATGCGGCAGCTCATCACGCCGGCCACCTGATCTAACGGAAGGCCGTGGACATGGTGCAGCAAAAAAGCGGTGCGCTGATGCCTGGGGAGCCGGGTGATCGCCTGGCTCAAGCGCCGCGAAAGCTCCTGGTTGGAGAACTGTTCGTGCGGACCCGCCGCCTCAGCGGCGACATCGACGGTGAAGAGATCCGGTGTGGTATCTTCGCCGCCCTGCGCCGGACCCAGGCTGATCGTCGCGGGCTGCCGGGCGTTTCGGCGATGCGTGTCTTTGCATTCGTTGACGACGATGCGGTAAAGCCATGTGGAGAAGGCTGCGCCGCGCCGGAAACGGGCCAATGAGCGGTACGCGCTGACGAAGGCTTCCTGCGAGGCGTCCTTGGCATCTTCATAGTTGCCCAGGAAGCTGAAGGCGATGCGGAGGGCGAACACTTGGTACTTCTCAACAAGCTCGGCATAGCGGTCAACCTGGCCATCAAGGACCGCCTGGATGATCTGGGCATCATCGCCGGTCATCCCACGCCCTGCTTCGGATTGGCTTGCCAATCCGGATCGCGCAGCGATCCGGGTCGGCACAGCCGACCCAGAATCAGGGCGTGGGATCATGACGCGAGGTAGTATAACATCTGCGCCGACTGGTTGCTGACGCAGACTCAACGACCAGCGCCAGGCGATCGAGTGTGGCATGGCAACGGCAAGTGCCATCGGCATCAGCGCTCAGCGACCGCCGCCGCCTCGACGCGCACCACCGCCACCCCGAGGCCCGCTACCACCGCCTCGAGGGCCTCCACCCCCTCTTGGACCACCACCGCCTTGGCGCTGGCCCATGCCAGGTCCGCTACCCCCTGGTCCAGCTGGCCCACGACGGTCACCTCCGTACAACCCTGGACCGCCTTGGCGGTGCTCACCGCCTTGCCCGACACCGCCACGACCTTGGCCGGCGCCATGGTCACGCACGCCTTGATTCATGCCTGGACCGCGACCCTCTGGTCCACCAGGGCCGCCTGGCCCCTCTCCAGGACCTCGGCGGTCGCGCCTGTCTTCCCGTCGGTCGTACCGGTCTTCTCGGCGGTCGCCCCGATCCTCGCGCCGGTCACGGACATCTTCGTTGCGGTCGCGGATGTCCTCGCGGCGATCTTGGATGTCTTCCATCCGATCGCGGGGCCCACCGTCATGCTGCGCGTCCCAACGATCTTCCTGCCGGTCGCGCACATCCTCGCGCCGGTCCTGGATATCTTCCCGCCGGTCGCGCACGTCTTCTCGGCGGTCCCTGAAGTCCTCTCGATGGTCCAGGAACTCCCCCATCTGGGGATGACGCTCACGGAACTGCGCTGAATCCACGTGCTCACGCACCTGCGGGTGATTCTCGAGGAACCGCGCAGCCGCCTCTGGATGCCGCTGGGCGACCTCCTGCAATCGTTCAGCCCGGCGCTCCATAACCTGCTCATAGCGCTGCGGATTTTCTTGCTTCAAGTTTTCGAGCCGTTCTTGGAGCCGCTCGCGTCGTTCCCGCATCACTTCGCGGAACCGCTCCGGGTTGTCTTGGCGCAGCCGCTCCAGCCGCCGGCGCTCCTGTTGCTGGAGTTTTTGCTTGAGCTCTCGAAAGGCTGCGGGATCCGTTTCCTTCAAATGGGCCAAACGCTCCCGCAGTTGAGCCTTGCGCTTCTGCACCGCTTCCTTGAACGCCTCAGGGTTCTCCCGCTTTAACTGTTGGAGACGTCGAAACTCATCACGCGCTGAACCGCTGTCGCGGTCCGCCCGGTCCTGGATATCTTCCCGCCGGTCCCAGGCGTCTTCACGGCGATCGCGAACGTCTTCCGCGCGATCACCAATTTGTCCGCGACTCCCCAGTCCTCCTGAAGGTCCTCCAGGGGGCGGCGCAGCGGTTGCCAACGGCACCATCCCCAGCACACCAGCCACCACCACCGCCATTCTCGTCATCGTCATCGTCGCGCCTCCTTATGCTCTACCCAATTAGACGACCTGGGCGAGCAAAGGTTTACATGTATTTCAAGCGGTCCAGCTGAAGTAAATTCACGTAAGTTACTATCGATATGATACTTATATAAGTGTATTCCCAAGCTCTTATCTGGCATAAATATTGCATTAATCTGAGGTAGCCATGAAGAAACTGTCGCTTGCTACCTTACTGGTTGTCCTACTGGCGGGTACTCCCCACGCCGAAGCCATCATCCTAAACTTCGACCTGGACAAGCACCCCAACGACGGCCAAGCGTTCCACCCGGTCGGCATGAACAACGACTTTAATTTCGTCAGCGCGACCATGGCGGTGGATACTTCAAACGGCAAAGCCACCTTGGGCGGCACGGTCATCCATGAGAGCGGCGAGACGTGGCTTTTCAGCGGCATGCTGGACGGCATCGGCTCCAGCGGGATGTTCTGGAACAGTCTGCCGCCGGTGCCGTTCGACACCATGTTCAGCGAGCTGCTGGCGAACGGCAATAGCACCGCCCGCATCTTCTATGCGGAAGCTAAGTTCGAGATCGCGCCGACCATCCTGAACCCGACGTATACCGGCCCGAGGCTGTTCGTCAACCACACCAACAACTTGCCGGCTTTCGGTGGCGAGGACTTGGACATCCACCGGCGCGTCATCAGCAGCCAACCCTACCTGGTGATCGAGAGCGGCTGGTGGGGGATCACCAACGTCAATGGCGTGGACCAAGGCGTGCGCAGCCACGGCAACTGGCGCTGGATCATCACCGAGCTTCCCCAGCAAGAGCATCCCCCGGTTCCGGAACCGGTCACGTCCGTCCTGTTCGGTCTTGGTTCGGTGGCTGGTTTGATCAGCCGGCGCCGGCGCGCTTCCTAAGCCCCTTCGCCCCCCCCAACACCGCAAGAAACACCGCCTCGGCAATCAGATAGACCACCAGCAGCGTCGGCAACGGTTTCGCATTGCCGCCGGCATAGCTGTGCAATCCCACCAGGTAGAAGCTCACGCCGTAGTACGTCATCAGCAGCAGGAAGAACCCCCCGATCGTGGCCATCGCCACGCCGATGCCTTTGATCCAGCCGGCAAACCGCCCGTGCAGCACCGCAAGGAACCATAGCAAGGTGATCAGCGCCCAGGTTTCTTTCGGGTCCCAGCCCCAGTACCGGCCCCAGGACGCGTTCGCCCACACCGCCCCGAGCATGACCCCTCCGGCGAGCAGCACGACGCCCACCTGAATCGCGCGGTACAGCACCAGGTCCAGCGAGCGCAGCGCCCGATGGCGCGGGCCACCCGTCAAGTAACAGACCCCGTACACGTGCGCGAGCATGGTCGCCAGGGCGAGCGCGCCGTAGCTAGCCACGATGGTCAGCACATGGATCGTCAGCCACAAGTTGCTGCGCAGCACCGCGACGACCGGCGTAATGCTCGGATCCAGCGGCACGTAGTCGGCCAGCACCAACGTGATCGCGGCTACCAGCGCGGCGGAGAGCCCGATGTAGCCGACGCGGTAGAGCCGCTCCAGCACGAGCGAGATCATGACCGCAACGAGCGGCAGCCATAGCATGGTCTCGAAGAAATTCGACACCGGCGGACGGCCGCCCAGGACGACGCGCATCACGATGCCGGCGACATGCACCAGCGCGCTGGCGATCAGCACGCCCAAGCCTGCGGCGGACAGCGGCGCGCGACCCGCCCAGAGCCCCACGAGCAGCAGGGCGGCGGCTATCAGATACGCGATCTGCGCGATGCGAAAGAACCCAATCCGGTTGTACCAGACCTCCAGCCGCGGCCGCCAAGGGGCATGCTCCAGCGCCTGCCCGCTCATGTCAAACAACCGCTGAGAGAGATGAGACGCAGCGGTATTGATCGCCTCAGGCGCGCCGGCGCGCACCGCCTGCATCAGCGTGTTCCAGCTCACACGGAGCTTTTCCTGCACATCCTGCGCACACCCTTCCGCTTGCAGGATCGGCTGCCAGACACGCTCGCTCTTGACGCACGGCGGCACCAGCTCCAGGCGCTGCTCCACCAGGTTGCTGAACGTGACGAAGCGCCCAAACGCATCCATCGTCTCGTTCTCAAGGATCGTGAGCTTCTCATCGCGCTGCTGCTTTTGGACGATGGTGGGCAGCATCCGCATCAGCTTGCGCGTGGCGACGAGGTCGGTATATGAGATGCGGCGCGCATTCGGATCCATGCCCAGCCCCGCGCGCAGCGGCCTAAACGGCACCTCGATGAGCGGCTTGGCCTGCCAGGGCTCCGGTTCCGCCATGATCTGCAGGACGGTCTTGACCGGGTCTTCGCCGTCGATGGTCGACGTGCCGGTGATCTGCTTCACCGTCTCGCGCGCGAAGCTATCGAAGGGCTTGATGCGGCCGCCATGCTGGATGGGGATGCGCCGGATGGTCTCCAGCGCCGAGCGCGGGATCTCAGCATTGGCCGGTGCCGCACCCAGGCCCAGCCACACAGAGAACAAGAGTCCGCACAGCGTGTTGGCGCGTGTCATGGGCGGCGTCCTTTCACGGTTCGTTTGCGAGCGCGTCCGGCGGCCTGCCGGGTTGAGGCGCGACGAGAAATGAACAAGCTCATCACGCCGCCGATCACGATGAGGAACCCGGCATAGACGAAGGGCGTGCCCGGGTCGTTGCGGACGGACAACACCGTCGTTTGTTTCGGCCCGTCGATGAAACTGGATTGGTAAAAGCTGTAGCCGCGGTAGCGCAGCGGAGTGTTCATCTTAATGGTCCGCATGAGGAGCAGGCCCCGCTTGGGATCCGAGAGCTCCACATCGCTCTCAAACCCTGCGGCCATCTGGATGCCGGGGTAATCGATCTTGCGGAAATCCAGCAACTTGACGGTGACCGGCAGCGTGCGGCGGTCCGGTCGGTATTCCACGATGAGCGGCCGGCCGCCGGGTGAAAGCCGCACGCTCCCCCGCATGCCGACCCAGGCTTCGTCGGTGGCTTCCCCTTCCCGGACCGTCAGGTGCAGTGCTTCCATTTTCACGGATGAGCTGCGGTTCGTCACCTGGGGCTCAACGCGCGCCTTGGGGTAATACTCGGCCACGGTAAATGTGTAGCCCATCGACGGATGCGTGTACGGCGTGCCGACCTTGAGCGGATCGATGAGCTCCTCGCGCGCACCCTGCGCATCGGTCAGGGCGGCAACCAGGCTGCCGGACGGCTTGCGGATCAGCGCGATGCCGTTCGGGGGTAGCGCAGCCACGCCGAGATGCGTGTAGCGCACCTCGGCGGGAATCACGTGCGTGATGCCGTGCATCGATTGAAACTCCGGGTAGCGGCCGAAGAGCAAATACGCATCAGTCCCTTCGGGGCCGGTGAGCGTAAAGGACACCGCCGGGTTGTTCGGCTGTTGCGAGCGGCTCTCCACGCCCTGCGAGGTGATCGTGAAATCCGGAAAGTAGTCCTTGAAGGTGATGCGATACGGCGTGCCCTCGACGGCCACGGCCGTTTCAGAGCGGTCCGGCACCGGGATGACCGTCGCGTCGTCCATGCCGGGCAGCTTGATCGACAGGCTCCCTCGCGTTGGTTCGCTGTGGCGCTCTCCCAGCAGCTGCGCTAGTTGTTGCGGCGTTTGCGGCTCAAGCAACAGGATGTGCGCCTCGCCCCAGCCCATGCCGAAGCGCTCAGAGTCGCGGGCGAAGAGCCAGAACTGTTCCTCATGCTCCGCGTGCGCCACCACCACGCGGACGGCCGGGTTCTCCTCCTGGCCGTCGCCGGTGATCAGCTCCTCGGTCACCGCGTCCGGGTAATAGCGGTTGACCGTCAGCTCGATATTCCGGCCGGCCAGCCGCATGGGAAAGCGCACCTTCGGCTCCTGGACCCACGCCTGGCTTTCGAACCGCGTGGGAATCACCACGTGCTGCTCCGCATCCGGCACGTGCACTGAGAGCACGCTCACCGGCAGGTCCATGACGCGCTCGATCCCGCCCTCGGGAATGATGAGCTGTCCTTCAACGCCGAAGCGGCCTCCGAGGATCCCTCCGACCAGGATCAGGATAATGCCCAGGTGGGCGAGCACAAACGGGGCGTGTTGGCGCTTCCAAGGGTATCGCTGCCAGGCGGCGATGGCCAGGTTGATGGCCAGGAAACCGAGGAGTGCCTGGAACCACCAGGCGCGGTAGACGACGCGCTGCACCGCGGCGGTGCCGAACCTTGTCTCGTAGAGCGTGCCCCAGGCCAGCACGATCGCGATCGCGATCAGCAGCGGCACGGCGATCTTGATCGACCCGAGCAGACGCAGGAAGCGCTTCATCGACGAGGGATCATGATACCACAGCCGGCGTCAGGGCGAGGTAGAGATGCCGTGGCACTCGCTGCACTTGAACCCGGTGACGTCCATCCCCAGATCCACCGGGTGCTGGAACGCTTGGGCGCTCAGGTGCAGCTCGCCGGAGGCCGGCGGAGGCCCCTGCGCGAGAATCGTGTGGCAGGCGTTGCAGTCGTTGGTGATGATCTTCCCGGCGGAGGTAGCATGCAAGCCGTCGTGGCAGCGGAAGCAGCCGTCCGAGGTCATGTGGCCGATATGGTTCGGGTGCGTGCGCCAATCCGTGCGCATCTCGGGAAAACTATTCCGCGCAAACAGGCGGCCCAACTCTTCGGCGGCGCGCTGAACCACCTCGGGGTGGTGCTGGACGAGATCCGGATACTCGGTTTGATAGAACGCCTGGAGCCCTTCGCGGATCGCGCGCAGCGCGTCGGGCTCGGTCTGATAGTCGGCCGTCATCAACCGCACCGCCTCTCGCTTCAAGTACGGCAGGCGGCGATCCAGCTGGCCGGCCTCCAAAGCTTGTTCGACGACTTCGCCGGGCGGACGGTAGACGTGCGCGGGGCGGTTGTGGCAGTCGATGCAGTCCATGCGGCGGACCTCGGCGCGCGCCACTTGCTCATTGCTCAGCGGCGAATCGGCGGACTGGTACACCGTCCTCTGCCCGTCGGGCTCCGTGACGCGCACCCAGGGAATCACCTGGCGCCGCTCATCGGAGGCGATATACTCGATCGGCTTGGCGATGTTCATGTGCCAGTGGATGCCAGTCGCCTGCCCCTCGTGCTCTCCGTCGCCGCCGCCCACCCTGATCAGCATCTGGATGTTCCAGGGGCTGTTCTGCTCGTCAGCCAGCGCATGCGCGAACGTCTTCTGTGTGGCGCCGAAGAATTTGGCCGGCCAATGGCACTGCTCGCACGTGTCTTGGGCCGGCCGCAGGTTTTCCACGGGTGTTTGGATCGGGCGGGGGTAGCGCTTCGTAGCCACGGAATACACCTGGTAGAGCCCGCTCAGCTTTGAGCGGACGTACCAGTCCGCCCCGGGGCCGACGTGGCACTGCGTGCACGCGACGCGCGCGTGCGGCGAATGCTGGTAGGCCGTGTATTCCGGTTTCATCACCTGATGGCATACCAGCCCGCAGAATTTCGTGGACTCCGTGAAGTGGTAGGCGCGGTAGCCGGTCACCGACAGCAGGACGATCACGACCAGCACCGCCAGGCCCCCTCCCAACAGCGCGGCCTGATGGGCCGGCCGGTTGAGGTCGAGGATGGGCAACGCCCGCAACTCCCGTTCGGGATGGCGCAGCCGGCGGCTGTGCTCCCACCACATCCCGCACAGCAGGATGCCGGTGCCGCCGATGGCCACGAGCGGCAACACCATGTAGATGACCGTCGCCAGATACGGATCGGTGTGCCGCTGGAACATGTCGATGCACATCATCGGCAGTCCAAAGGCGGTGGCCACGGCGGCGATGAAGGCCCCGAAGAGGCTGAGGGGGTTGCGCCACAGCGGGGGCGGCTTGGAGGCCGGAGGGGTCATGCGGGCTAGAACGTAGTTTCAACGTTCAGCCAAATCACGTGCGCTGAATAATCGCCGGTGCCGGCGTTTTCGTTGGCTTGGTAATGGTAGAACGCGTACTCCGCGCCGACGCTCAGATCGTCGCGCACCGCCCAGCGCATGGCGCTGGTCGCATCCACGCGCTCGAAGTCGGCTCCGAGCGGCAGCCCGGCGAAGAGATACGTCTCGTCAAAGTTCGCGGCGCGCGAATAGGCCAGCGAGGTCGTCAGTGTGACGGGCGCGGTTGGCACGTAGTCCATGGTGAGCAGCCACGTGTGGACATCGGCATTGAAATCCGGGATCCGCGTGGAGCTTGCGTCGGCCG
>Ga0210019_1001201_pt1 | contig 28631 bp, 34 predicted proteins | sample CryGeyCG2114_020_2_FD_183969 | JGI IMG/M metagenome (GOLD analysis project Ga0210019, IMG submission 183969) | Groundwater microbial communities from aquifer - Crystal Geyser CG11_big_fil_rev_8/21/14_0.20 (SPAdes) (version 2) | ecosystem: Environmental > Aquatic > Deep subsurface > Groundwater ...
GTTCGTCGCCACGTTGCACTCTCGGGCTAAAGCCCTCGGACAAATGAACATCCGTTCAAAGACTCGGACCTTGCAGCGTCCTCGTCCAAATTTTTGCTACGCAAAAACTTCTTTGAACTAATTGTTAAAGTAAATAAAAATTGATTTTTTTACCCTCCCAAAATTAGTCGCGATTTTTCAAATAGATATATAAATGTGTTTTTCTTTTTTTATTTAAGATGGTGCAAATTCATTATATATTTTATGCAGTTTATCTCATCGCAATTGTTTTTATTTATAGGTATGAATTTACAAAATATAAGAAAAACACTCCTTACAATCCTGCCAAAAAGAAAAATAATTTAATTAATAGATTCTTTTTAGGAATACTTGGGGGAATTCATTACTCACATTTTATTGGAACTTATAGTCATAAAAAGTACAACACCCAAGTATTCACTCCAGAAACTTTTGAATGTTATGTTGCAGGAAGTGTGGCAGGATTGTTTTTAATTGGATATCCTATTGTTGCATGGTATTTATCTCAAGTTATTGGAATAATTGGTTTTTCGATTATGCTTATTCCAATCATTCTTAATTTAATTAGTATATCCAAAGATAAGAAAAATTGAGTTAATTAATTTTCCCACCCTAAAAAGCAATTTTTACTCTGCGAAATTTTTTCACTTCGTGAAAAATCGTTGCACTATTTCTTGTTCTCATTTCATTCGGATACCTTAACAGGGCTTTAAACTCCACTCACCTTGCAGGTTCGTTACGCCTTCCGCTTCGCTTCAGGGAAATTTTTGCTACGCAAAAACTTCTTTGAACTAATTTTATGTCTAATTGTTCTAAGGCACTAAATTTGATAGTTAAAGATAGCTAAAGATGGCACTTCAATACCCCCCGACCACTCACCCCGAAATAGCAGATTGTCGCTTTAATAAAAAAACGGGCAGGGGCTTGTCCTTCGGACAGATAGTTTGCTTCGCAAATATTTTTGTCTAAACATTCAACCAAAACAAATTCTTATCAAAATCATAAGCAAAATTTTGCGGAGAAGTTTTTATCCATTTTTTATTTCCAACTTTTCTGTATCTTATCTGCATATTAAAATTTATTGAAGAAATTTTGTTTTCTTTTACAAAATTTTCAAGTTTTGTATTTTTTCTATTTATTAAATCTTTTAAGTAGAAGTGTCCAAAACCTTCAGTAAATGGTTGAAGTATCCAACGAGTTTTATTTCCATAAAATCCGTCTTTAAATTCAAATAATTCGCCATTTAATTTAGTCCATAACTTACCGAAAACTTCAACTTCCACCTTACTCTTATTAACCATAGAAAAGCCCAAATGGGTAAGTTCTATTTGTTTAAGGGTAAAAGAAACAAGAGGGCTATAGATGTCTTTTGCAATTAAATAAGTCAAATAAGCATAAATTCCTAAACCTATAAGTGTAAGTATCGAGATTATGAGATTTATTAATTCAAATGCCATAAACAAAAAATAATAAGGATTGTTTTAAAGATTTATATGATGGGCTTTTAGTGAAAAAACCGATAAAGCAAAAACATATAAATATAACCTTTGATTATCTATTATAAGAGGCGAAAATGGCGACCAATATCTTAAAGGCAATACTTACAATAAAAAAGAGAAAAGATTTTGATTTATCTAAAATCGGAGTTATTTCTAAAGATAGAGCTTCTGCTGTAAATCGTGCCAATAATATGGGCGAAGCATTGGAGTTTTTTACAAAAGATACTTTTTGTAATACTTTTGAAGAAACCAACGCTCAAAAGAAAAAAGAAATTTACAGCGAGAATTTTTCTTATTTAGGAAATCAAAATAACCCCCCAGATATAATTATTAAAAATAGTGATGCTATTGAAGTTAAAAAAATTGATGGAGTTAGAGCGTCCGATTTAGCATTAAATAGTTCTTATCCAAAAGCAAAACTTCACAAGGATAGCCCGATGATAACTTCTGCTTGTAAGACTTGCGAGGAATGGACTGAGAAAGATATTATTTATGCTGTGGGTCATATTGATAATCATAATTTGAAAATTCTATCTTTAGTATATGGCGATTGTTATGCCGCGAATAAAGAAATCTATGAAAGAATTAAGGACAAAATTAGTACAGGATTAAAAGAAATGGATTTAGAGTTCTCAGAAACTAAAGAATTAGGCAGAGTAAACAGAGTAGACCCTTTAGGAATTACAAATCTTAGAATAAGAGGAATGTGGACTATTCAAAACCCATTAAAAGTTTATAAGGAATTATTTAGTTTAAATGGAAATGGTTTTCAATTATTCGCTTTAATGAGAAAATCAAAATATGATTCTTTTTCAAAAGAAGACAAAGCAACAATAGAAAAGGAAACGGGAATAACTATTAAAGATGTTAAAATTCAAGACCCAGATAATCCTGCTAAACAAATTTTAGCTAAATTAATTGTGGTGAGAAAATGAAAATAGCATCATTCTTTTCAGGAGCAGGAGGGCTTGACTTAGGTTTTACTAACGCAGGTTTTGATTTGGCTTTTGCTAATGATAATTGGGAAGGATGTTGGGAAACTTTTGAAAAAAATCATAACCACACAATTTGTAAAAAATCCATAACTGAAATAAAACCCGAGGAAATACCGGAAGTTATTGGATTTGTCGGGGGTCCGCCTTGTCAAAGTTGGAGTCTTGCAGGAGCAATGCGAGGAATAAATGATTCAAGAGGAAAATTATTTTATAACTATGTTGAATTAATAAAAGCAAAACAACCTTTATTTTTCCTAGCTGAAAATGTCCCCGGGCTTTTATCCGATAAACATCTTCCTGAATTTATTAAAATTATTAAAGCATTTAATGAAATAGGTTATAATGTTTCTTATGAATTGTTAAATGCTAAGGATTATGGAGTTCCGCAAGATAGGCAAAGAGTTATTATTGTAGGTTATCATAAAAAATTGGGTAAAAAATTTGAATTTCCAAAACCAACAAATTCCCATGTTGTTTTAAGAGATGCTATTGGAGATTTACCCCCGGCAAAATCTGCAAAAGAAAAAAACAAAACAAATGGAAAAACAGAAATTCCAAACCACGAATATATGAACGGCGGATTTTCTACAATTTACATGTCAAGAAATCGTGTAAGAAGTTGGGATGAATTTTCATTCACAATTCAGGCAGGAGGAAGACACGCCCCAATTCATCCTCAAGCTCCAAAAATGAAATTTATAGAACAAAATAAAAGGGAATTTGTAAAAGGGAAAGAAAATCTTTACAGAAGATTATCTGTAAGAGAATGTGCAAGAATACAAACATTTCCAGACGACTTTATATTTTATTATAATGATGTTGCCGATGGATATAAAATGATTGGAAATGCTGTTCCTGTTAAACTTGCAGAAGCAATAGCAAATAAAATAATAGAAGACATTGCACCAAAGAAAAGTAATTTTGTAATTGTAAAATCTTCTTTTTCAGAAAAAGAAGCAAAAACGCCCCTGCCTGTCCGTTCGGACATTTTGTCTGCTTCGCAGTAATATTATTAGCGACAATCTGAAATTATTTTGACAGCATCCCGCCGTCCTAAAGTGTCCTCTTTAAAATTAATATGGCTCACGACTTTGATTTTTTGCCTTCGGCATCGTTGCACTAAAAATCAATTCCTGCAAGCATTCGGACGAAACTAACAGGGCTTAAAGGGTTTCGTTCGGTTGCACCTCACTACACCTAAATTTCTTCCGCTTCGCTCCAGAAACTTCTTATAAGCCCGATGTTAAATCCAATCAGCCGAGGGGCGCTTGATAGATTCTATCTAATTTGAAGTTTTCCAAAGTTTTAAATAATACTTAAAATTAATAATAAACATATGCAACAAAAATATTATTGGATTATTGGAATAGTAGTCGTATTGGCTATAATTGGAATAATTTTTACTTCTTTTCCATCTCTTAAAGATATGGGGGAATCAGAACCACAAATGGCTCTTTCATCTTATGTAGAATTTAAAGCTACTGTTGTTTCATTATCTTTAGAAGGTTCTGAAGGTTATTATGAAGGAGATGAAATCTATAAAGCCCCAAAAGATTCTGCAGTTGTCAGAATTGATAAAATAACTGAAACCGGCGGTTCTTCCAATTTTGATTGGTCTTCAATAGGAATTGAAGAAGGTAATGAAGTTTCACTCGATTTCAAATATAGTGTTAGACCAACAAAAATAATAACTGTTGTTGGAGAAACAACACAAAGTGGAGACACTGTTTCGCATCAAATAGTTCCAACTACAATCTCATTTGAAAATAATTATTTTGTATTTAGAGAAAATGGCAATTCTGAAATCGAAACAATATTACCTGGGTTACAGGAAGGTACTAAATTTAAGACAAAACTTTGGAAAACATTTGAAGTTAAAGTAGGACAATATGAGATAATCTCCTGATCCTGCGCCCCTCGACTGACTTTCTCTTCATTTCGTTCGTCGCCACGTTGCACTCTCGCCTTTCGGCATCGTTGCACTAAAAATCAATTCCTGCAAGCATTCGGACGAAACTAACAGGGCTTAAAGGGTTTCGCTCGGTTGCACCTCACTACACCTAAATTTATTTTTCGAGGTCGAAATTTACGAGGAAATCGGACTTCTGTTAATGCCGATGTTAAATCCAATAATTTTTTGAGCTCGCAGATATAATTAATCCACCCTAAAGAGTGCTCTTTAAAATAATAGAAACCGAAAAGTTTTATCGTGGAATTTGTTGTTCTATTGCCTTATATCCTGATTCAATTTCTGCTCTGATTTTTCCTCTTAAACTATTGTATAAAGCATTTCCTTTTTCAAAAACAGATTTTGTATGTTGTTCATCCAGATTTTGTCCATATTCTTTTTGAGAAAAATAACTTTGATCTCCCTTTTCAGAATTTATCAAAATTTTTTCTAATTGCTGTCCTTCAAAATCAGAAGATTCTATTCCATTTTCACCAACAACATCCAAAAAAGTATATGTTTGGTTGCCATTCCTTACAACCATCCTATTTTTTGTAAAACTAGATCCTATTTTTAGGGCGGATCTTCCTTCTTCATAAACAACCTCTTGACCATCAATATTTCCTCTATAAATTTCTTCACCCATATTTTTGATACAACCTCTAATTCCAGCAAGTGCTCCACCTATAAGTGCTCCTGCTACAATTTTTCCTGTGTGTCTTTTCGCACTTTGATAAAAGTTGTTTAATCTTGACATTTTGATTCTCCTTATAGATAGAGTAAATATTAACTTTATAAACTTTTCGGTTATTAACTACTATAAAGTTACTAAGTAGCACTCTTTTCCACCACCGAATAAAAAACAAATGGCGAGCTCAAAAAATTACTTCTTCGGAATTTTTTCAAAATTCCTCGACCACGTTGCACTCTCACTTCGTCCTTCATTTCATTCAGGGGAAATTTTTTATTTCGTAAAAAACTCACGAGTGCCTCGCCTCGTGTCTTTCAGGTCTTTTAATCGCGATGTTATCTGTAATTAATTTGGAATTTGTATTACTTGATTAAAACGAGTTTGTCGCCTAAACTGAAAACGACTAAAACAAAACGATGAGAGATTTCCGAAACAAAAAACGAAGATTTATAAATATATTCTAATATAGATTAATAAAATGGTGACCTTGCGAGAAAAATATCCTCTTGAAAGCAGAAAACCTTTGAAAAAAACTATTGCAGGCATCCGAAAATTTATTTTCATTATTATTTTTATTGGCATATTCAGTTTTTCTTTTTTATTTTCCGAGGGAAGAAATATCTTTCTAAGTTTCAATCTTTGGACAATTGTTTATATTTTTATTGGAATATTTCTCCTGTTTATCATTCTGAAGTATATCTATGAGGTTTTTTATATGAAATACTATTTTTATGATTTGGTCGGAAAGAACTTAATTATAAAAAAAGGGGTTTTTTCAAGAAATGAAATAACCCTCCCAATAAATAGGTTGCAAGATGTCTATGTTGATCAAGATATTCTTGATAGAATTCTTGGATTGTATGATGTTCATGTCAGCAGTGCAACAATCATTTCTGGAAATTTATCCCATATAGACGGATTAAATAAAGAAAATGCTCAAGTGATAAAAAATTTAATTCTTTCAGGCATTCATAAAGAAAATGACTAATAATCCTTACCCTATCCAAATAAAGAAAAGAATATTGTTTAAGATAGTATCTGGATTTGTCTGGATTGTCGCAATTTCTTTAATAGTAGCGATATTTTCTTTAACTATCGCTGTTTACACCGCGATAATTCTGAGTGTTTTGGTAATTCTCGGAATGCTCCGGAGTTTACTTTATTTGAATTCAATTGAATACTCTTTGGACAATAAAAATTTCACTTTTTGTGGAGGAGTAATTTCCCGTTTTGAAAAAGTTCTTCCTTATTCCAAAATTCAACACGTCATAATTTATGAATCTTTTTGGCAGAGAGTTTTAGGATTAGCTTCCGTCTCAATTGAAACTGCCAGAGAAAGTGGATTTGCCACTAATACTTATGGACAACAAAATACTGTTCAAATAAGAACAGGACCATTTATTCCAGACTTAAACACAGAAGAGGCTGAAAAGTTAAAGAATTATATTATATCTATTTCTAACACAAAATATAAACCGGTTGCAGGAGTTTAAATAACAGACTTCTTTTTAGAAAAAAGAAGCAAAAAAACAGAAATTCCTATTTTCTTTTTTAGAAAAAAAGAAGCAAAAAGACGGCGAATCCTCAAATACCTTGGTTTTAGACAAAAACCCACCATCCACAAATCTGCACTTACTCTTCGGAATTTTTTTGCTACGCAAAAAACCACTTGCAGTTATTCTTTGCCCTACGCTTCGCTTTGGATACCTTAACAGCGATTAGGAGGTTTCGCTCGGTTGCACCTCGCTTCACCCAAATTTCTTCCGCTTCGCTCCAGAAACTTCTCATAATCCTGACGTTAATTGCAATAAATTTGGAGTCCTACCGACGAGAAAATGGCAGTTTTCCCATATGATTATACTTTCATTTTTTGTCCAAAATTTTCGATAACTTTATATAACAATTATCCTATTTTATAAAATAATGGCACTTGAAGCAATCATTGTATTATTTTTCTTTGCATTAATTTTTCTATTGGTTATTGGCTCATTTTTCTTCTGGATTTTGATGTTAGTTGATTGTGTTAGAAGAGATTATAAGAAGAATGACGAAAAATTAATTTGGGTTTTAATAATTGTATTTGCTCAAATTATTGGTGCCATTATTTACTATTTTGTTATAAAACAAAAAGACAAAAAATGAAAGGAGGTATAAAAAAATGGGAAAAAATAAAACAGTAGCAATTCTCCTATCTTTCTTTTTAGGAACATTAGGTGTAGATAGGTTTTATCTTGGATATACGGGATTAGGTGTTCTAAAGTTATTAACTTTAGGAGGTCTTGGAATTTGGGCTTTAATTGACCTAATCCGTATAATTATAGGAAATTTAAAACCTAAAGACGGAGAATATGAGGCATAATTAATGCCTTGTTTTTTCCAACGGAAAACTGCCCTTGAATTTTTGAATTAGAATTATATTTATTGACGGACTCCAAATTTACTTCTTCGGGCTTTTAGCCCTCGACCACGTTGCACTCTCGCCTTTCGGCATCGTTGCACTAAATTTTAGGTTTCCGTTTCACTCCGACGAATATAACAAGGGTCAAACTCAATAATTTCGAATACTAAAAAAAATTACAGAAAAATACTTCTTTTAACTACACTTGCTATATCCACAATCAAAGCAAGTTGGTTCGCTACATCCAGAGATCATTCCAACATTTGAACTAAAACATTTAGAACAATAAAGATTTTTTATATCTTTGTCTATTTCCACTACTTTCCCATTCCCATTATCAAGAGCATGTCCATTTTCAAGAGGTTTTATTTTTCCAGTTTTAATTAAATGTTTTCTTATTGCTATTGAAAATGCATGGGGTAAAGAATCAACTCTATTCTTTCCAAATCCATATGGTTTCTCAGATTTAATTGAATTTAGATGTTTCAAAATTCTAACAGGATCTCCACCAAGTTCAAGGTATTTAGAAAGTATAATTGCAATTGATGTTGCCATTCCAGAAATTTCGGTCCCAATAGGGGACAAGTTAGCAAAAATTTTGGAAATTCTTTCCTCATTATAGTTAATATGAATATGAATCGGACCTTGGCCAGTTTCAATTTGATAGTAATCAGAGAATTCTGGAAGATCTTTTTTAATTTCTTTCTTATTTTTATCCGTCAAATTTAAAATTTGAAACTGTTTACTTCCGTCTCTATATATTGTAACTCCTTTAGCCCCGTTCTCATAAGCAAGCATATAAGTTTTTTCAACATCTTCGGGAGTTGCATTGTTTTTCATATTTACTGTTTTTGAAACAGCATTGTCAGTGTATTCTTGAAATGCACATTGCATCAATACATGTTCTTTTGGAGTTAGATCATGTGAAGTCAAGAATAAATTTTGAATTTTAATTGGAATCTCTTTTATTCCAACTAATGTTTTGTGATTATCATTTATTTTGGTAAATAATTCTTCTTTTTTTAATCCAAAATAATTATTTTTCTTTGCAATTTCTTCAAAAAGAGGGTTAACCTCAAAAAAAGTATCTTGCTCTTTTGGTTTCTCTCCTTTTTTTAATGCATCAATTCCAGCAGCATTATATCTTGTGTAGACAACGGCAAAAAACGGTTCAATTCCTGCTCCTTGAAGCCCAGCAGCAATACCAATAGTTCCAGTTGGAGCGATAGTAGTTCTTGCTGAATGTCTTGGGAAATTTTCTTTTCCTTTAAAAAATATGCTATCTCGATCATATACACTTCCTTTAAATGCTGGGAAAACTCCTCTTTCTTCAGCAAGTTTTTCAGAATATCCTAAACAAGTTTCATTTATTAGTTTCATAACTTCTTTTGCTTTTTGTAGTGCTTCAAAAGAATTGTAAGGAATTTGAAGTTTGACCAATGATTCAGCCCATCCCATCACTCCCAAACCAATTCTCCTTGTTTTTTTTGCAATCTCTTCTATTTTAGGAATAGGATAATTATTTACATCAATCACATTATCTAAAAATCTCGTAGAAATTTCAACCACTTTTTTTAACCTTTCATAATCAAAATCACTTCCATCTCTTTTAATAAAATTAGACAAATTTATTGAGCCAAGATTACAAGGTTCATATGGTAAGAGTGGTTGTTCCCCACAAGGATTTGTTGACTCAATCATTCCAAGGTGGGGTGTCGCATTGCTTCCAGTAGAATTTATTCGGTCTATAAAAATTATTCCCGGATCTCCAGATTCCCAAGCCCCATGTACCAACCTTTTCCATACTTCTTTAGCATTTAACTTTCCTGTGATCTCCTTGTTTCGAGGATTAATCAATTCATACTCTTGGTTATTTCTGACAGCATCCATAAACCGTTCGTCAATTGTGATTGAAACATTAAAATTTTCCATAACTCCAGGAGTTTTTTTCATATCAATAAAATTTAAGATATCCGGATGGGTATAATGTAAAATTCCCATATTGGCTCCTCTTCTTGTTCCTCCCTGTTTTACAACTTCAGTTGATTTATCAAATATCTGCATAAAAGAAAGTGGTCCAGAAGAAATTCCTTTAGTAGATAAAACTGCGTCGTTAGAAGGTCTGAGTTTCGAAAAAGAAAATCCAGTTCCACCCCCACTTTTATGAATTAATGCCATATTTTTTACTGATTCATAAATTTCTTCTATTGAATCCTCGACTGGGAGAACATAACAAGCACTTAATTGTTGTAAATCCCTTCCAGCATTCATCAGGGTAGGAGAATTTGGAAGAAAATCAAATTTAGATAAAAGCTCATAAAATTCATCTTCTTTCTCTTTAGTTATTTCGGGATGTTTTTTGTTTATTTCTTCTAAATTTTTAATAAATTTCTTGAAATTTTTCCCTCTTTCATTATGGTCTAAAATATTTTTATGAAGTAAATAAGTTTTTATTTTTTTATCTTTAAATTGATCTTCTATAATTTCACAATTAATATCCTTAAAAATTTCTTCGTCAGAAATCTTCTTTGAATGCAAAATTTCAGAAAGAGAAATATTGTGGCAAACAGTTCTAATCCATTCTTCTATAGTAGGAGAATTTTTTAGATATTTGTCTCTAATCACTTTCAATTGATTTATATTCAAATCAAGTTTTGTTAATTTTCTCAATTCGTTATCTAATTCGTTTTCCATTTACAAGCTTTTTATTTCCTCCTTAAAATCTTCAATATCCTTAAAATCTCTATATACCGACGCGAATCTAACATATGCGACTTTATCCAGTTTTTTTATTTTTTTCATTACAATTTCACCGATAGTTTGACTTTTAATTTCTTTTTTTCCTTTTTTCATTATTTGATCTTCAATTTCAAAGATAGTTTTGTCAATTTTATCTTTTGGAACTGGTCTTTTTTCAAAAGCCTTGTCAAGACCCCTTTTTAGTTTTTGAAGATCAAATTTTTCTCTTGAATGATCTTTTTTAATCACATAGATTTCCGTTTCTGCAATTTTTTCGTATGTTGTAAATCGTTTCCCGCATTTAAGACATTCCCGCCTTCTTCTTATTCCTTCAGGAGAATCTCTTTTATTAGTGACCTTAAATTTTATATCATGACAAAATGGGCAGTTCATTTTTTAATTTAAGTACAATATCTTGTATATTATAACCTCTTATATTACTACAATCTGTATATAGCAAGATTATTTAGAAAAAGTTCTTTTTAAACTTTGTTAACTATTTTTTAATGAACAACTTTTAGGATTTAAAATTCACAATCTTTTTAAAACCGGTTGTGTTTAAAATTTTATGTTCGAAGAAATAATTGCCAATTCGTTTTTTCAATCAATAATCTCCTGGGGATTACTTGCATGGGGATTAACGTGGGAATTGCTTGCGATGTGGAAAGCAGTTAAAAAAAATCATGTTTTCTGGTTCATCGTTCTATTTGTTGTACAATTACTAGGTTCAATTTCAATTATATTTTCAATAGCCGGAACATTTGGAATTCTTGCAATCTTATACTATTTTATTTTTTCTAGGATAAAAATAGAAAAAGACAAATTCCAATTTGAAAAGTGGAAAAAGAAACAGAAGATAAAAAACAAATAATTTTATTAACCTTTTTGAAATATTCTTCTTATGGATTTTAATGTGTATTGGCTTTTGAAAAAAGAAGATTCTCTCAATTTGAAATATTGTCTAGAAAATTTTTCTCCAAAAAAATTTCATGTTAGAAATATAAATGGATTGAAACCAACAATTGTAGATGAATCTGTTGAAGGAAAGACTTTAACTTTTAAAAAGAAAAAAAATAGTCTGTTGTTTTTAATTGATCAAAAAGAATGTTATAATCTCAAAACTCATGAAAAACCTTTTAGTTTAAGATATACTTTAAATGAAAAATTAAAAGAAGATACTGAATTAACAAATGCAGATTATGAAAATGGAGATTATTTAGAAATCACATTTAATGGTAAGATCGAAGTTGAACCTTCAGAATTTGAAAGAGCTCCAGGAATTCCGTTTTACAGAATAAAGAAGTCTTAAAAAACTAAAAGTCTTTCTCATTTTATGAAAAATAACAAATTTGAACTTTTAGCTCCAGCAGGTGATTTTTCTATGCTCGTTGCAGCAATAAAAGCAGGAGCTGATGCAGTCTATTTTGGATTAAAAGAGTTTTCCATGAGAGACAACGCAAAGAATTTTAATATTGAAGATTTAACAGAAATAAATAAAATTTGTGGAAAAAAGATAAAAAAATATCTCACGCTAAATGTAATTATATACGAAGAAGAGATAAAAAAAGTTGAAGAAATTTTAAAAAAGATAAAAGGGAAAGTTGATGCAATTATTTGTTGGGATTTGTCTGTAATAAATCTCTGTAGAAAATTAAAAATTCCTTTTCATATTTCAACACAAGCTTCAATTTCAAATTCGGAATCGGCAAAATTCTATAAAAAATTAGGTGCTGAAAGGGTTGTTTTAGCAAGAGAATTAAATTTAGATCAGATAAAAAAAATCTCCAAATTCGTTTCAGTAGAATGTTTCATTCATGGGGCAATGTGTGTAGCGGTTTCTGGAAGATGTTTCATGTCCCAAGAATTATTCAAGCGAAGTGCAAATAGGGGGATGTGCACACAAGTATGTAGAAGAAGTTATACTCTTAAAGATGATGAGGGAAGAGAACTAAAAATAAATAGAAATACCGTGATGTCTGCAAAAGATTTGTGTACATTGCCTTTTATTGAAACATTAAAAGATGCAGGAATAATCTCATTTAAAATTGAAGGGAGAAACAGGGACGCACGTTATGTAGATACCGTTGTTAGAATTTATAGAAAAGCATTAGATAAAAAATTAAACAAGGAAGAAATTGCTGATGGATTAAAAGAATTGGAGAAAGTTTATAATAGAGGATTTTCTTCAGGATTTTATTTGGGGGTTCCAACAAATGATGATTTTTCAGAAGTTGAAAATTCTTCAGCAACAACAAAAAAACAATTTGTCGGGAAGGTAACTCATTATTATCCAAAATCTCAAGTTGGAACTATCTTTATTTCAACTGGAGAAATTAAAATTGGAGATGAATTAAACATTATAGGACAAGTCACGGGAATAGAAAAAATAAAAATTGAAAGAATAGAGATAAATAAAAAGTCAGTTAAGAAAGCAGTTAAGGGTGAAGAAATTGGGATAAAACTTCCAAAAGTGAAAGTCAATGATGAAGTTTATATTATAAAATCTTTAAACTAGTTCTTGGCTTTCATTGTTTCCTCTAGCCTCTTTTTCTAAAAACTATAAAAAAATAAAAAAATAAAAAAACTTACAATGTAAATTCTTTAGTGGTCTTAGTATCACAAAGTTTTTGTTTTCCATCAGTATCAATGTAATATGGAGTAACTTCCACTTTTGTGGCATTTGATATTGTGGTATTTGCTGTGATAGTCTTTGGTTGTAATGGGGTAAAAAATTCTAGCGGATCAATGACCTCACTGGGCTTTCCAGCAGCATCAAAAAAGACTAGTTTAACACCAAATGAACCTTCTCCCGCAGCACTTCTTTGTAACGTTACACTATAATTCATATTTTCAGCATTTAATGCACTCGCATTTACTACTTTTATTGCTTTGATATTTACATCAAGACATTTTGTTTTATCAATTGAACTTTCGCCCTTGGATAGAAGATCACTTATTGGTCCCCAAATAATTCCAATTGCGGCGAGAGTCAATAGTACAATAATTAGAGTTGTTACAACAGTAGACAATCCCTTTTTATTTATCATCATTTCACCTCCTTCTCAATTCTTTGTTAGCATCACTGCTATTCTATAATAATAAAAAACTAGTATAAAAAGGTTATTGTTCTCGGAGATTAATAACAAGATTTTATTTGTTAAATTTATCTAAGACTTCAAAAAGATCTTTCGAACTGATTACTTTATCAGATTCTGTAAGACCTCTTTGTTCTACAAATTTTTCAATAGACTCTTTTTTGTAGCCCCGTTTTTTTATTGCGGAGACAGTTGCAAGTTTAGGATCATCCCATCCAGAATATTTGCCTTCTTTTACTGCTTCCACAATTTTTCTTTTTGAGAGTTCTAAATCACTAAATTTTATCCTTCCAATAAAAAAAGTCCAAGGAAACTTTTTTTCCATTCCTAAAACTTTGTATATCATTTTTTGTCTTTGAGCATTATCTTTATGATCTTTGCCTCTTATTACATGAGTCATTTCAAGTTCAATATCATCAACTGAAACTGAAAGGTTCATTAAAGGCCAGACTCGGTATTTTTTTTTCTGTTTAGGATGTTCATGGAGATTTATTCTTGCTAAAGGAAAATCTCTCATTGCTGGATTAGGATTTTCCATGCCTTTTTCTTCTTTTGGAGTTTTAAATCTTAATACGGCTTCTCCTTCTGCAAATCCGTCTTTTTTATTAAGCATTTTTTCCCAATCTCCAGAATTTTTTTGAACTGTTTTTTTTCTGCAAGGACATTCTTTTTTCTTTGTGGCAAGCTCTTTAAAACTCTCGGCAGAGCAATTACAAACATAAGCATTTTCGGATTCAATAAGTCGTTTTGCATAGTCATAATAAAGTTCCATTCTGTCAGAAGCGTAAAGATATTTGGTCACATTTCCAAATGCCCAGGTACAATCCTTTTTTATTTGGGTGTAAGATTCTTTTATCGTCGATTCCGGATCAGTGTCGTCAAAAATAACATAAAATTTTCCCCCATATTTTTTTACATAAAGAGAGTTATACATATTTGAGATAACGTGTCCTAGATGAAGAGGTCCAGAAGGTGCAGGTCTAAATCTCATCACGACATCTTTATCGGAATTTGGAAGTTCAGGCAAACCTTCACGTGATTCCCGTTCAGAAAGAATTTCTTTAAATTTCTCATACTCTTTTTCTTGTTCTTCTAAACTTAATTTAGAAATTTCATCAACTAATTTTTGAATTTTTGGCATAACTGTTTTTACCTCTGATTTTTCAAGGCCTTCATTAAAAAGAGCAGAAACAATTGAGCCAGGATTTGGTTTTCCTCCATAATGTATTGAGTTCTTTAAAGCATAACCTTTTATTTTTTTATCTAAATTTTCAATCATATAAAAAAATAGAATGAGAAGTTTATTAATTTAATCAGTAGCCAATTTTCTGTTTTCTTTCAAGGACTTCCATTCTTTGCTTTAAATGGTAAATTTGATTTTCAAGGTCTTCCATCTTAGTAGTTATATCAGAAATTATTTTTGTTAATTTTTTTCTTCTTTCTTCTGGATTTTCAGTAGGTGATTTTTCTGAGGTTCCAGCGCTAGAAGCAGAGCCACTTCCTCCAAAAAAGCTAAAAAATCCCCCAGAGTTTTCTTGTGTTGAAGGCTTAGAAATTGGTTCTTCTTCCATATTTAACTTAAAGTTTTCAATTCTCTCTTGTTGCTTTCTCATTTTATCAGAAAGATCAACATATTTTTCCTTTTTTTTCCATATTGTCATAAAGAATTTAACTCTTTTAATTATTTAAATTTATCTTGAACTTTAGAATATTTTTTAAATCTATATTCCCATTAAATTACATGGTGAAGACTATTGCTGAGACAATTAAAGAGGTAACAGGAAAAGATCCAGTAAATGAACACAAACTCGTTTATGATTCTCCAACCGAAACTCTTGAGCCAATATATTTTTTTATATTAGACTTAATGAGTGATTTAGGATTAAAACCAGAAAAATTAATTGATAATTTTGTTTCAAGTCCAGGTTCGCAGCATTTCGGGGAGATGGGTCAAAGAACTTCGGTCATGCAACAACAAGGGGCGAAACTCCTTGGAGATATTAATACTGTTTTAAGAAGTATACTAAATCTGATTTATGATCTAAGAGAATTTAAAATTCGTTTAGTAGCTTATGAAGATTTAAAAAATTCTTCAAAAAAAGCAAGTGCAATATTAAGTTTAAAACAAGTTTGGATGGATAAAGTAGATATTCAAAAAGGGAATTCTTCAATTAAAGCAATGGCACTTGGCCAAGCAGGATTTAACACCCTCATTGACGCGTTTTTGGTTGTGAATAGCGAAGAGGATATAGACAGGCTAGACTTGAATCAAATTGTTAAAAGAATTTTAAAGCCAAGATTACACGATTTTAATATTTGGTTAAAAGAATCTGAAGGAGAACTAAAAAAAAGATATGACATTGAAAGAACTTATTTGAAAAGTCAAGTGAATTCACTTAAAATTTATTCTCGATGGGCAAAACCCTACTTGAAGGCCGCCCAAGATTTAGAAATGTCTGGAAATTCAAAAGATCCAACTTTAGTTAAAATGTTTAATACTCTCCTATTGGAACTTACTCTTTTTGGAAAGCAAGAACTTAGGGTAAAAGACGAAGCTAAAGCAGGAAACTTTCCAGAATTTTTTGCAGGAGAAAAATTTTTGGGATCACTAAATGAAAAGTATTATTCATGTGTTTTAGTTGATTTTAATTTTAGAGGAATTCCTTCGAGAACTCAGCAGGGATATGTTGTAGGTGGGAGGGCAGAAGTCGTGTTTAGAGGATATGCTCTAACCGAAACAGAAATAAAACAAATTTACGAGGAATTAGATAAATCGGATTTAAACGACGCTTTAAGTTTAATCGAAGGGTCTACCACAGAAAGTTTGGGGACTCTAAAAGAAGATATTGATGCTTATTTGAACAATGAAGAAGAAGCAGAGGAAAAACCAAAAAAGAAAATTGGTTCAAATCCTTTCTTTGCACTTTTAGGAATGTATAATGAACCAAAAGAAAAATCCAAAAAAGAAAGCAGTGTAAAAAAGAAAAAAATTTCAAGTCCTTATTCAAAAAATCTCAAATGGTACGAATCGGAATACTTTTTTCCGACAATAGAAGAAAACGCTGCAAAAACGACAAAAACACTTTTTGAGACTTATAAAAAAGCACATGGGATGGCTTCTCCTGCTTAAGTTAGTGTTAAATATACTTCTTTCCTAATTTGCTTATGAAAAAAAAAGAAAATAAGAAAGATGATGAAGAAATTTCTATAGACTGGTTTGAAGATCATGAAGTCTGTGAAGATAAAGAAGAGGAAGAACTTGATGAAGAAGATCTTGAGGAAGGCGAAGAATATTTTGAAGAAAACTTTTTTAATCGAAGACTAGACCATTTTTTGGCAAATCAAAAAAAAGATGTTTCTCTAGAAAAAATGGTGGCACCAAAAACAAATTCTCTTGAAGAAAATTTTTCTATCCAAAAAAAAGATGAAAAAAAAGATGAAAAACCAATTGAATACGTCCCTAAAAACGAAGAAAATAAGATGTCTTATAAAGCAGTTAGTGTCGATACACATTTCTCAAAACCTCAAATGTCTACTTCAGAGAGAATTTTAGAAGATCAGAAGGCTCTTTACAAACATCTCGAAATGTCAGGAAATATAATTGGAAATAATAAATCCGAATTAGACCCAATCACACCAGAAGAGACTATAAAAAAAGATTATCTCACTAAAAAGAGAATTTAAAAATTCCATCAATACTTTAATAAATATCATTTTCTTGATTTCTGCGAGGTGAAAAATGAGACAATCTGATTATAAAATTGAAAATGTTTATGAATCTGGATATGATTCTTTCAAACCAAATGAAGATTCTCCTTATCTCGGAAAACAGGGGATGATTCCATCACATCAATTAGGTTTAACAACTGATCCAAGAACAGCAAATCAAGTTGCAGCTTTAAGTCAAGCTTTAAATCAAGGAATTTCGGTTATAGAAATTGGGACTATTAAACCACAAGATTTTGAAACAATTCCCAAACAACATTTTGTTGAGATGAGAAGAAAAGCAAAAATTGCAGGTGCTGAATTGACTCTCCATGCTCCAATTGTTGGAGCAGATCCTTCGGGATTTGGACAACAAGGTTACGAAGAGTCAAATAGATTATCTGTAGAGAGGCAGTTAAGAGATGTAATTGATAAAGCAATCGAGATGGACTCAAAAGGGAACCTGCCAATTACAATTCATGGTTCAAATGCCGCCGGTTCTACCTTCAAGTATATTACAAATGAGGAAGGTGAAAGAGAAAAAGTTACAGATATGCTCGTCGCAGTAGATAGAGAATCAGGGCAATTAAGGCCTCTTAAAGAAGATGTAAGTTATATCCCAGATTTTGGAGTTTCAAAGATAAAATATTCTCCAGAAAAGAAACTCGAAGTTGCAAACAGAACTATGTGGGAAGATCAAATTGACAAAATTGAATTTCAAAAAGTGAATGTAGATAATATTCTTTCAAAGATTCCAAAAGAAGTTCAAATAATGGCTCAAAGAGCAAATCAAGATAAAGAGTATTTCAAACAACTTGCTCCAAATGAAAGAGATTTGGTTTTGAAAGTTAATTCTGCTTCATCGTACCTTGAGGATATTCATCGTTCATTAAATAGCACTTTTTCAAAAGCCTATGAATTTGGAAATGAAGATCAAAAAAAAGAGCTTGAAAAATTGTCTAAGGAATTTGCTAAAGATCTTTATGGAGTTGATCCAGATAAATTTAAGAGTGGGAAACTAAGTCGAGAGGAGGAAACGTTAATGAGTCGAACTTATCATGATTTTCAAAACCAAGCAAATTCTATGCAAATTTTCGCGGAAAAATTAAAAAAAGTGAATCCTGGAATGCTCCAAGATATAGAATCTTTTTCAGTAAGCAAAGCTTCAGATACATTTTCAAATGTTGCGTTTTATGCTTATGAAAAAAAGGGAGATAAAGCCCCAGCACTTTCCATTGAAAATTTATACCAAGAGATGGGATTCTCTCAGGGTGACGACTTAAAAAATTTAGTTGTTACTTCAAGAAAAAAACTTATTGATAATTTAGTAAAACAAAAAGGGCTTTCTGCTGGAAAAGCGGAAGAAGTTGCAGTAAAATTAATTGGAGTAACTTTTGATGTAGGGCATTTAAATATGTCTAAAAAATATGGCTACAAAGATGAGGACTTAGTTAAAGAAGCAAAGCAGGTTAAAAAATTTATAAATAAAGTTCATTTGACAGATAATTTTGGATTTAATGATACTCATCTTCCTCCTGGAATGGGGAATGTTCCTTTTCAAGCTCTTTTAGAGGCAATTGGGGAAGAAGGTGCAAAAGCAATAAAAATAAATGAGGTTGGAGGATGGTTCGAACATTTCAAATCTTCCCCTTTCCCACAGATATTAGAAGCCTATGGTTCACCAGTTTATTCGACGGGTTCTGGACCATCTTGGTCTCAAGCAGCAGGATTTCAACAAAGCTATTTGGAAGGTTATGGACAAATGCTCCCTCCGACGCATTATCAACTTTTTGGTGCTGGATTTTCTCAACTTCCGGAAAGTCTTGGAGGTCAGCAAGGACAACAAGGTGGAGGAAGAATGGGAGGCGGAGGTTTTTAAACTTAATATTTAAATACCTAAAAATATATATTAGAGTATAAAGATGGTGAAAAAGAAAATTAAAAAAAGTTCTAGAAAAAAGCCTTCTGAAAAAAAGGAGTCTCTTTCTAAGAAAGTTCAGACTTTAGACTTAAAAACAGATCATCAAATTGCAACCGATTTTGCGGTTAAAGCTTATGAAAAGTTTAACAAAGTAATAAAATCAGTAATTTTATTTGGCTCTGTCGAAAAAGAAAAAACTACTGTTGGTTCGGATATAGATCTTATCATAATAATTGACGATGTTTCTTTGAATTGGGATCAAGAATTAATTGCTTGGTACAGAGAAGAGCTTGATAAAATTTTACAAGCAAATCCATATTCTATAAAACTTCATATTAATACAATTAAACTAAGCACATGGTGGGACGATCTTATGAAAGGTGATCCAGTAGTGTTAAATATAATTCGAAGTGGATTTCCAGTTTTAGATTATGCTGGATTTATAGAACCCTTGAAATTTCTTTTACTTAAGGGAAAAATTAAAGGAACTCCAGAGTCAATTTATCAATGTATTCAGAGAGCACCGGGTCATCTTGCAAGAAGTAAAGCTGCTGAGCTCACTGCAATTGATGGAGTGTATTGGTCAATGGTTGATGCTGCGCATGGAGCATTGATTGCAGCAGGTTATTTTCCACCTTCTCCAGAACATGTAATGGTGGATTTAAAAGAAGCCTTTGTGGATAGAGGGATTTTAAAAATGAAATATGTTGAATGGTATAAAAATATGTATCACCTTCACAAAAAAATAGATCATAGAGAAATTTCTGATTTGAAAGGTGCTGAAATAGATCTTTGGCAAGAACGAGCAGAGGAATTTTTAAAAGAAATGATTTCAATAATAGAAAAAATTGTTAATTCTAAAAAAAGATAAATAAAATTTATTCTTCTTCATCTTCAGGAGTTTTTTCTTGAGAATGAACTTCTAAAGGTTTTTTATCTTCTTCTTTTTTAGGAGCATACTCTTCAGAAAGTTGTTTGAATAAATCGTTATATCCACCAGCAAGAGACTGACCTAAAAGAGAGTAACCTGCAAATTCTTCATAAGCTTTTGTTAGTGTTTCATGGTATGCGAAAAATGCTTGTTCTTGTTTAGTTGGAGTATATTTTTCCTTGGCTTCTTTTGCTTTGAGAGACTTTTCTTGAATGGATCTTCCAATCTTTTCATAGATTAAATCTTCTAATTCTTTAGGAATTTCGATTTTTAATCCAGGAGAAATCTTTTTAACAATTGAACCAAGATCTTTTAATTTTAATCCCCTTTGAGCGTCATGAATCAAATCTAAAGAGGCTTTTTCAAGTTCATAATTAGAAGTATATTCTGGTTGTGAAATTGTTCCATAATTTTGAGCTTCTTCAACTTTTGTGTTATAAACGTTTTTTCTTATTTGTTCTGCTTTACTTCCAGTTAAGAATTGATTAAATGCAAGGCTTCCTGCTTGTGTTCCTTTAGCCCCATAAGGTGTTCCTGGTCCTTTAAGATATTTAGCTCCATTGTATTCTAAAAGAGATTCTAAATTATTCATTCTATCTTTTCTTAAATTTTCAGCAGCCTTAATTTTTGCTTGTTCTTCTTTGTTAATTATTGTTTTTGTCATATAAAATCAACAATTTTAAAGTTTATAAACCTTTCTACATGTAGTATCTGAAGAATAGTAACAAAATTTTATTCCTTTTTTAAAGAGAGGTTTTCGTAGTCAGCTCTAATTCTTCCTGGAAGCTTAGACTTAACTTGAACTACTAATTTTCTCGTGAACTGAACAGCCTTTTCATTAGGAAGATGGAAAATAAAAAGTTCTTTCCCAGGCTTTAGAATTGCAGCTTTACCAATTGCCTTTCCAAACGCTAACTGCATTCCAGTCTGCATACGATCAGCTCCTGCACCGGTAAGCATTTTATTTTCTCTTTGTATATGGTGTGGAAAAGGAACAACTTTGAAAGTGTATTGCCCAGCAAGCTCTTCATCTAATTTTTTATTCAAGAATTGTCTGCAAGCTTCAAGTGCATTATGTCTTATTTGGACTTTTTCAGTCGAAATAATTTTTAAAACGTGAAGAAGTTTTCCATCCCGAATTAAAGATGGTTTTCCCATTTCAAATTTGACAATTTTTTGAGGAGGAACAGTCTTGATAAAAGATTTTTGTCTTTTTTTAGAAACCCTTGTGTAAGGAGTAACTTTTCTTTTTGAATATGCATTTGCTTTTCTAAGTGATGCCATTTATTTTATTTCAACCTCTGTTGTAACTGCTTGACCAGGTAATCCTTTTTCAAAAATAACTCTTAAAACTCCCTTTTTTCCATGAGGAGCAGAAATTTTACCTTTGATTATTTTCCCTGCTGGAGATTTCCAAATAACTTCTTTTCCAATCATTTTAGAAGCATTAACTCTCGAATCTACGTCCTCGGCTTCAATCAAAAAATGCTTTTCATGAACAGTATGTCTGCCCATTCTGAATTGAACTACTTTGCCTTTTACCATAATGATTATCAATAAAATTAGTTTAAAAAACCTTCGTTCAGGATTTAATTTATTCGTTGATGAATGAAGAATAATAATTTATTAATTCTTCTCCAAGATAATTTATTTCTTCAGATTGGGCCTTAGGGAAAGTTTTTCTGTCAGAATTAAGAAATCCATCTTTAGTTTTATAAAATTCTTCAACACAATTTTTCCACATTTCTTATCCAAATTTTATCCATCTTTCAATTATTTTTTTATCTGCAAAATCTTCTTTTTGCCATTTTCTATTAGCCAATTCACTTCCATTGGGATTATCGATCATATTCAAATAATACGATTTTTCCATCTCTTCTTATTTTTGAGATAAAGATTCCATTAATTTTTTCTAGCGGAAATTTATATTTTTCTTGAACAATATAAACCGGTTTATTTTTGAAATTCCTATGCTAAATATGGTGTTCTAAAAAATTTTCTTCCATAAATTCATTCAAAGGACCTTTTTTTATCAAGTTTTCTTTTGCTTTATTCATTACATAAATTTGGGCAATTGCATCAACCCCATAAATTAAAACACTTTTTCCAAGAGCATAATTACCTAGTAAATTCTCTCTTGTCAAATCATTCAATCGATTTTTAACTTCACCACTTAATTCTTTCATAATAAAACTAAGTTGGACAATTTTATAAATTTTTTTTCTTGTAACTACTAAAGAATTAATCTATCTTTCTAAAACGTAAATCATTCTCCCGACAATTTGGTTCTCTCTAAATTCTGGAAGTTCATAAATTAATTTATAATCAGTTTTTTTCAAAATTTTTTCTATTTCTGGATGAATCCTTTTTTTTCCAATTCTAATATTTGGGGAAGTAAAAACAACACGTCCAGAGATTTTTTCTCTAAAATTATTTAAAACATTTACTATCAAATCTTCAAACTTTTGTAGTGTCTCTTTTGCTTTATTCTTTGTGGGGATCTTTTTAAGAATCTCCCCCAAATCAGGTTCGGTAGCAATGGCATAAACATAATCAATTTGGGTTTTAGTAGAATTTGAATTGATTAATTGATAGTCTTTTTTATCAAATTTGGACCATTCCAGGTTTTGTCTTGCTCCAATTATTGCCTTTTCATCTTTATCAATTCCCATAACTTTAATTTTCTGCAAAAGTGCTTCTGAAAGGATAGTCCCTATTCCACAAAAAGGATCCAAAAGAATTTCATCTTCTTTAACCTTTGAAAGATTTATCATAATTTTGGCCAAACGGGGAGATATTGCAAGAGATGCTCTTCTAACTGGTTTGTTCATGTCTCTTTCTTCTATAATCTCGTAATTACAAGTTTGAAAAATTTTTCCAAAATAGAGTTCTTTATTCCCAAAAATAAAATATTCTTCATTAATCAATTTTGAAGAAGGAACATTTGCCCTTTTACCTTCCTGCAGTTTTATTTCTCTTGTCAAATGTTTCAAAGTTGCCTTAAGTTTTTCTTTCTTAAATCTCTCCTTCAAATAGTCTCGGATGACTTCTAAACTTTTTGAAAAGTTCCAAATAGTGTAATTTAATTTATTTTCAGTTCCAAAATATAATTCTTCTTTGTCTATATTTTTTAGCAACTCTTCTTCTGTTCCAGAAGCAATAACTTTTCCAATTGAAATAACTCCCCCTAAAAAATCAATTTCATTTTCTTTAATCGGGTTTTCTAAATCAAGGAATAATCCATTTTTTTCTAATTCATATTTTAAAATTCTATTTCCGAGCTTTTCAAAATAAGAAAAAACCTCCGCTTTAGAGAGTTCAATATTCCTTCCAAGGATAAACAAGTATTTCATAAAAATAGGATAGAACTTTAGTTTTTAGAAGTTTTGATTAAAACAAAATATCAAATTTCCCATACTCTTTTTTTAGAATTTCAAAGATCTTAGGATCAATTTCCACTTCGTCTTTTTCTTTTTGCTTTAAAAGTGCTTTTTCAAGTTCCTCAAGAGAAGATTCTTCAACTTTCTCCTCAACTTTTTTAATTAGATTTCCCTCAAAAATGAATGTTTTTCCATTGGCATTTATAATCTCAATTTTCTTATCTTTTGTTTTCAAAACCATCTTTCCCTTGTTAAGAGCTATCAATTCTTTTCTTTGTACAAATTCAGTTAAATCTTTAATCAAAATATCAGCATCTTTTCTCACCCTATCAATTTTGTGTGATTCAGATTTTCCCTTTTTGAATTCTTTTTTCGATTTAACAACATCCTTTAAAATTCTTAAATGTTGATTTGTAAATTTAGATTTTTTGATATACTCTTTTTCAAACTCTTGAATAAGCTTTTCAACTGATTTATTTCCAAGTATATTTTTCAAAAGTTCAGTTATGTCTCCATAAATTTGATCAATTGTTTTTTGCTGAGCTTTCTCTTCAATTTCCTTTCTTAATTCTTTTAATCTTTTTAGATAATCTTCAGTTTCAGCCAATAATTGATCAATTTCTTTGCCAGAAACCTCTTTGATTCTTTCATGTTCATAGTCCTTCCAAGTTTTCACAATTTTTTCTAAAAAATCAACGTATTTCTTTTCAATCATCTTTGTATCCAAAAATGCTTTTCTGAATGAATTAACTAACTCTTTAGAAGTTGGAGGGGGAAATCCTCCTAACATTAATATTGCTTGAGCGGGAGTCGTAACTCCCCAAAAAATATTTGTAAAAACATCAGAAAGAAGAGTTTTTTTACTTCTTGAAATTACTCCATCTCCCATGCTCATGAACATATCGATAGCCTCTGGACTTGGTTTAAGTTTACCCATTCTAAGAAGAGATTTCCAAGGCATGAAAGTTCCACGATCATAAAGAGGAACTCCATCACGAATAAATGTGAACATTACAGGATGTGCATCTTTAACTGCATCCCAAAAATCTGTCAATAAATAAATTTGGGGTTCTAATCTATTTTTAACTCCTGCAATTTGTGTTGCTTCTGCAACATATTGATAAATTATTCCCCTAAGTCTTTCAAGAAGTTCACGTCTTGGCATTCTTTTAACATCAGTATCGTTGATAATCACAAAAACATCGACATCACTACTCTTAACGGCATCTCCTCGAATTAAACTTCCACCAATTACATAACTTACAACATATTTTTCAAATTTCTGCAAAACAAGAGACTTATGTACTTCTGCCACTCTCAATGCTCCAAGGATTCCTTTGTCGTAAAGAGGATAGCTCATAGCAATTGCCCCTGAAAGTTCAAACTTTTGATCCATGCAAATTTCCCAGATTTCGGAAGGAGTCATAATATGAACCCAAACTTTTTCTTTAGATTTTTGTATTTCTTTTAAAACTTCTTGTTTAATTTTTGGAATTTCTTTACTCTTTTCATCAGGAATAATAATCTCAATATGAACATAATCCTTGGAATCTTCAGGAGCCTCTTCTTCTTCAATAAATTTAGGGATTGCTTGAGGGGGTAAAATACCAATAGCTAAGATGTACTTAAATTTTTTAGTCAAAAAAACTTTAACTTTTTCTATTTCCTTTTTAGTTTTATCAAATTTTTTTCTTTCTTCTTCAGGATTTGGGGTTGGAATCTTTGGCTTAGAATAATTTAAATCCATGCCCGGAATAGAGTCGGTATTTTGAGCCATATTCTAAAAACATTTATCTTGTTTATAAAAGTTTGGTGGGGTACTACTTTTTAAGAGTCTTCAAAAATTAATATAATTCCAAGAGCAAACTTTTAAATTAAGAAAATTACCAAGGCAATAACTATAAGGTTGATTATTGAACCAACCAAAGCGCCCAATCCGATAACGATTGGACCAATTAAAAAGATGCTGATTGCCAAGCTCCTCCAAGAATAAACGGAGTAATTAGAGGCATAATTAAATTGTTAACAATCGAATTAACAAATGAAACCGAGGCTAAACCTATTATTAGTCCAACTGCAAGTCCAATTATTTTATATTCTTTTAAAAATTCTTTAAATTCAGAGATTAAAATAATATTATACTCTAATTGAATTTAATTAATAAATCTTCATTTAGGAATCTTCAAAAATAATCTTTGATTTTGACAACTTTTTGTAGAACTCTAGTTTTGATGACTTTTCTTTTGATTCAAAAATCATAAGGTCAAGTCCTTCCCAGAACAAAAACCATCCTGCCGGCTCAAATAAAACAGCTAGAAATATTATAATTGAACTTTGACTTTCTCTTGTAGTAAAAAACGTTGCAAGAATCATAAAAAAAACTCCAAAGAATGAAAACAAAAAACCTTCCATAAGCACTTTTCTTTTGGCTCTCTTTGAAAGTATAAAATGTTTTTTAAAATAAACTTTTATTCTTTTTTTTATAATACTCTCCGTCGAAATGTTTCTTTTTTCTTTTGGGACAAAAAATTTCAATTCTATATTATCATCTTTTTTGTCCTTTGTTACTCTATCCATCTCATTCAGAAGATCTTCAGAAAGAAGTTTTTGTGAATAGGGTCGTGAATCAAAATCTGAGAAAATGTCATCATAATCATCTATGAAAAGACCAACATTAGAAAACCCCTTTCTTTTTTCACCTTTATGCATTAGTTATTAAGGATTCTATAATTTTTAAATGTTAATAAGTGTCTAAAATTAAAATTTAGGAATATGGGGTTATTACATGTCCAAAATTATGAACTGTTTAAATATGTGCCTCTTATAGGTTTCTTTTTCTTTTCAACTACTACCCAAACTTTGTTTCTATAATCTGAAGTAAGCGCAGGAAGAAGATGCGATAAAAACTGTTCCGCAGTTACCTTTCGTATAATACCTCTACCGCTTTTCTGTTTCCAGCCTTCTTTATCCTTATACCAAATTTGTTTTCGTCCATTCTTAGTTATAAAATAAGTTACACATTCATAGTTCTTCATATAAAAGATAAAAATACTTAATTTAAATAATTAATCCAGAATGGTCCATGAAGGAATTTAGGCAGTTGTAAATAAGATTAATGAAAAGTTAGATTATTTGGTAATAAGATTTATTTTTTCTTTTGAATTAGACTAAAGATTAGATAAACAACAATCAAGACAATTATTCCAACAAGAATTGATTGACCAAATGGTCCGGGACCTGGCGCCCAAGACACTCTCCAAAAAAAGAATCCTAAAATCCCAAAAATCAGTGAAATAATTATTTTTATTGATGTCAATCGAAAATTCATAAAGTCTGTAACTTTTTATTATTTATAAAACTATTCAAAAAAATGGTCCATGGAGGAATCGGACCTCCGCCTTCTCGGTGTAAACGAGATGTTCTACCATTAGACTAATGGACCCAACATAAAAGAATTGCTTTATAGTTTTAAAAAGGTTTTTATCTGCTTTTTTTCTTAAGCTTAATGTAAACTATTAGGCTGATTACAAATAATATCAAGAGTCCTGAAAAAACTAAACTGAAATGACTCCAAATAAACTCTTTTTTTGTTCCAGCAAAGTATCCAATCAAAATTAAAAATGAGTTATAGATTCCTGATCCGATTAAAGTGTAAATTGAAAATTTTAAAAGATTCATTTTTGAAAATCCTGCTGGGAAAGAAATAATATGTCTAAAACCAGGAATAAATCTCGAAAGGAAGATGGTTAAAGGACCATTATTCTTAAAAAAAGATTCTGATTTATTTAAATGCCTTTTATTCAAAAATGTAAATGTTTTATATCTTTTTAATAACTTTTCAGTTCCCTTTCTTCCAAATTTAAATGCAATAAAATAACTGATAAGAGATCCTACAAGGCTCCCAATAGTTGAAATTAAAATCAAATAAATTAAAGAAAATTTTCCTTCAGCAACCAAAAATCCAGCGGGAATTAACACAATTTCTGCAAGGAGAGGAATCGCAAGACTTTCAATGGCAATTATAATAAAAATTCCAATGTAGCCCCAACCCTCAATAGTAGAGATTACTCCATTAGCAATGCCAAAAAAATCCATCATTTAGGAAGAAGATTTTAATTTATATTCCTTTGTTTTGATTATTCTAAGCTAATTCTTGTTTCTTCTTCTGCAATGGAATCCAAGTATAAAAGAACCATTTCATAACTTTTTGGAAATCCTTCCATTTTCTTTTCAATCCAATCTTTTTTCTGGGTATCTACAATTTTTCTTACTATATTTTTCTTCATTAATAAAATATCTAAGCCCCTTCTCCGATTTTCAATTAAGCTACTTCCCAAATCAACATAACTTCCTTGAGACGATGGATTCCAATAAATATGGACTGTTTTAGAATTTAAAATTTCATCACAATGATCTGTTACAATCCCATACCCCCCAGTTTCATCTTCTTGAGGAGTTTCTGCAGAATAATGAACTTTGAATCCTTTTTCTTCGAGCTTTTTCTTATATTCTAATAAATATTTTTTTTCTTCATCAGTCGCATTTCTAACTGGACATAACATATAAACATCATAGAGATAATCTTTTTCCATTTTACAATATTTATTATCTAATTTAAAAAGTAATCGGTAATAAAAAATATATTTCAACATGCAAGGTCAAATTTTTAATTTATATTACTTTGTTTTTATTAATTTATTTAAGGGAACTCCCAAATTATCTCATTAGGAGTTTGAGAAAATCTTCTTTGGAACCTTTTTCACTACTCATAGAATCCAATTTACTTTCTTTAGAAGTATGTACCAAGAAAGTTTTACTTAAGATTTGCTCTTCAAATTCTTCTTTAGTTAGGTTTTTTCCATCAACTTGTATTGGAGCAAGATACTCATAATTAACAAATTTTTTAAAATCTTCTACAGAATCAAATGTTAATTGATAACCTTCTTTTCCGTTCAAGAGATCTCGGTTATAATAAGCATGCCCTCCTAGATAGTCAATGTACCCACCCATTTGAAACTAAAAAATTAATTCTTTATAAAAATTTATGTTCAAAAAAATAAAGAATGCGGAAACCGGGAATCGAACCCGGGTCACAACCTTGGCAAGGTCATATTCTACCACTTAACTATTTCCGCATAAACCTACTCTAGTTTTTTCAATTTAAAAATATAACTAGTTTCTCATAAAACTTTAATCAAAGAATTAGCAATCTTTATATTAGTATTTTGCTTAAATAATAGATGGTAACGCAAGGGTATGGAATGCATCATTTTCATAAACGAAAAAGGATTCATTTAAAAAAAGAAGAATT
>Ga0210019_1001205_pt1 | contig 28523 bp, 23 predicted proteins | sample CryGeyCG2114_020_2_FD_183969 | JGI IMG/M metagenome (GOLD analysis project Ga0210019, IMG submission 183969) | Groundwater microbial communities from aquifer - Crystal Geyser CG11_big_fil_rev_8/21/14_0.20 (SPAdes) (version 2) | ecosystem: Environmental > Aquatic > Deep subsurface > Groundwater ...
TGCAAGATATTCTCCTTTTACTGCATTTCTCTTGATCTCTCTACTAATCGTAGAGGGAGACCTTTCAAGTACTTTTGCAATATCACGTAAAGAGTATCATTTCTCATACAGTAACATTATTTCATTTCTCTCTATTTTAATCAGATGTGTCATGACATACTTGGATGATATAAACCGTAGTCTATTATATCCAAGTGTTGCGTTTGTTAATTAAATCTACGGAAATTTGTCTTTCCCAAAGTGCTGCATATACTAATGTGTGATATTTATCTGATTCTCTTTTTCATGCAAGATTCTACTGTTCAGACAAAAACATGTCATCAGTGTCAGACCTCATTTGAGATTACTCAGTGAGATATGGAATTTTATGAAAAAATATCTCCCACTTTTGCTGGGAAGCAATTTTCGATTCCTGCTCCAACCTTGTGTCCAGCTTGTCGTCAGCAAAGAAGGTTGGCTTTTCGTAATGAGAGGAATCTGTATCGTCGCATTTGTGATGCGAGTGGGAAACAGATTATTTCGATATACTCACCAGATAAATCCTACAAAGTGTATGATCAGAAGGTTTGGTGGTCTGATCAATGGGATCCAATGGACTACGGCAGAGATTTTGATTTTAGTAAGACATTTACAGAGCAGTTTGGTGAGCTGATGAGAGAGGTGCCTCACTGTTCTATACTCAACATCAACAGTGAAAATTCAGAATATACCAATATTTGTGCGAACAACAAAAATTGTTATCTGATTGTAGAAAGCTCAAACAACGAAGATTGCTACCATGGGTATTGGATGCAAAAATCCAAGGATTGCCTGGATTGTGCCATGGTCAATATGTCTGAACACTGTTTTCAATGTGTTGATCTTGATAATTGTTTTGGCTTGTATTATTGCCAATATTGTTGGTCTTGTCAAAAAAGCTATTTCTTGGAACATTGTATCAATTGTGAATTTTGCTTTGGTTGTGTTTGATTGGAGTATCAGCAGTATTATATTTTCAATCAAAAAGCAAACAAGGAGGAGTACGAAAAAACTGTTTCTCTCTATCTTCAAGGGGACAGTGAACAAAGAGAGGAGATACGCAAAAAATTCAAAGAATTGATAGCTGAACAACAAGTATATCAACACATCAGGAAATCTGAAAACGTCAGCTGAGACTATATTTATGATTCATCAAACATTGTATCATCATATGAGATAAACGATGCAAACAATGTGAGCTACTCCAAGCATGTGCGATTCAATTCCTGAGACTGTATGGATGTAGATACGGTATGATATAATTCTTTTGGCATGTATGAATGTATCAACACCGCATTGGACGCCTCTCACAATCTTTTTTGTATGAGATGTCGAAGTTGATGTTCATGAAATATGTATTGTTTCAACTGTGATTCTGTTTCACAAAGTTTTGGTTGTGTGGGACTTCGCAACAAATCGTACTGTATCTTCAATAAGCAATACACCAAAGAGGAGTATGAGAAAATGGTAGCTAGGATTATCGAGCATATGATGGGAAGCTTATCCCCCCACCTTGTGGGCACACCCCTTGGAAAAGAAGGGGGGGAGCGAGGTGAATTTTTTCACCCATCACTCAGTCCTTTTGGGTATAATGAGACGGTGGCACAGGAGTATTTTCCCAGTTCTATCATTGAGAAGAACGATAACAACGATGTGATCTCTTATCATGGATTGCCACGCTTCGCTCGCAATGACAATGGGTTGGAATTATCGCAACTGTGATACAAACGAAGTGAGTATGAAGCGCCTAAACCTGTATCAGATAAGGTGATTGAGGTGAAGGATTTGCCTGATAGTATTGCTGAGGTGGAAGATAGTATTTTGCAATTTGCAATCTCTTGTGAGCTGACGGGAAAATTGTTTCGTATTCAGCCGCAGGAACTTGCTTTTTATCGCAAGCACAATATTCCACTCCCGAGAAAACATCCCGACCAGAGGCATTTGGAGAGGTTGGCGTTGAGGAGGTAAATGCTTAAAATTTAATGTCGTATTGAGCGCAGATGTCTTTGAAATCTTTACTAGTTATATCAGCGATTCTTTTGATAATACTTCTACTCGTTCCTACTGCAAATTCCTTTTTGTATGGAACGACAACAATTCATCCCTTTTGTTTCCGTATCTTATGACTGCCTGTTTGATGATCCAACACAAAGCCATAATCACGTAAAATATCTTTAGTGAGTTTGTAAGTGAGTGGCATTGTGTGAAAAATTGAAAGTAAACGCTGGCATCGTCCAAGAAACTGCATAGTCTTTGTCACGAGCATATCATTGCAATGCATCATCTATCATCTTCAACAACTCATCAAAGGTTTTTCATTCAGTCACGATAAATCACTCATCTAATACAATGTCAGCTGTATAGAACCCATCCTCATAGAAAATTTGAATGTCTTTGATGTTCATGGTTGGTGAGAATCATCATAGTAAACAATAACTTTATATCCAAGCTATGGAAAAATGCAAGATCCCATTATCCAAACTAAGGCCTGTCGTCAATGTCAAACATCGTTTGAGATTACTCAGTGAGATATGGAATTTTATGAGAAGATTTCTCCTACTTTTGCTGGGAAGAAATTTCAGATTCCAACTCCAACTCTCTGTCCAGAGTGTCGTCAGCAAAGAAGATTGGCGTTTAGGAATGAAAGGAATTTGTATCGTAGGACATGCGATGCGAGTGGGAAGCAAATTATCTCTATGTATAATCCAGAGTGTGGATATAAAGTGTATGATCAGAAGATCTGGTGGAGTGATCAATGGGATCCGATGAGTTATGGCAGAGAGTTTGATTTTACCAAGACGTTTACGGAACAGTTTGGGGAGTTGATGAGGGAGATGCCTCATCTATCACTACTAGGAGTACAAAATGAGTTATCAGATTATGTTAATGGTGTTTTTGCATGAACGAGGAGTTATCTTTGCTTCAATTGTGACTATATAGAAGATTGTATGTATGTTCAAAACTCTCTTCGTCTCAAGAAGTCATTGGATTGTTTATCGTGTATGAATTCTGAGTTGTTGTATTGATGTTTAGTCTGCGATAATTGCTACCAGTGTAATTATTGTCTTAGTTGTCAGGATTGCTCTTTTTGTTATCAATGTAATGATCTTATCGGGAAGTCGTATTGTGTCCACAATATTCAATATACTAAAGCTGAATATTTTGAAGTACAATCAAAAACAAAACACGGAATAATCCCTAGTACTATCAATGACATCCATTCTCACAACAATCATGATTGCCGCAATATCTATGATTGCTGGAATTTGGAGGACTGCAAAAATTGCTATTATGTTTACGATTCCAAAGATTGTATGGATTTTGATGTATTTGGTGACAATAGTTCATTAATTTATGAATGACTAGCCATTGGACCAAATTCTTATTCAAATATATTTAGTGCATGTTGCCGGTGATGATCAACACATTGCTCGTACAGTTTTCTTATTGTGGGACGCTCACATTGTTTCTGATGCATCGGCCTTCGCAACAAACAATACTGTATTTTCAACAAACAATACACCAAGGATGACTACGAAAAAACGGTAGCAAAAATTATTGCACATATGCAAGAAACGTGAGAACGAGGAGAATTCTTTCATCCATCGCTCAGTCCATTTGGCTACAACGAAACGGTCGCACATGAGTATTTTCCCAGTTCTATCATTGAGAAGAACGATAACAACGATGTGATCTCTTATCATGGATTGCCACGCTTCGCTCGCAATGACGATGGGTTGGAATTATCGCAACTGTGATACAAACGAAGTGAGTATGAAGCGCCTAAACCTGTATCAGATAAGGTGATTGAGGGGAAGGATTTGCCTGATAGTATTGCTGAGGTGGAAGATAGTATTTTGCAATTTGTAATCTCTTGTGAACTGACGGGAAAATTGTTTAGAATACAACCACAGGAATTGATTTTTTATCGCAAACATCACATTCCGCTTCCGAGGAAACATCCCGATCAGAGGCATTTGGAGAGGTTGGCGTTGAGGAGATAGATTGAGGAAAATAAGTTTTTTGTACGTAAACAATTATTTTTTGTTTAGAAGATCCTTCGTGAAAACTCAGGATGACAGTTGTTATAAAGGATGATAATGTTTCTCTTTTTCAGCGCTTCTTACTATAAAACATCCTCAAGAAGGTTTTTTTCGTTCATAGTGTTTTTTTGTTTGTGATTACTATTTGCTTTGTCGATAGAAAAATTTACATGAATGTTTTTTTCTTGTTGTGCCATGATAGCCAATTTTTCATAAAAACTATGCATTACATTCAATTCCTCTTCTGATAAAGATTCTACATCGATAACCCTATTGCTTGCTTCTTTGTTACAAGCAATGAGTTCATTGAGTTTGAGTTGTGGCGCGAGACTTGATTTGTTTGCTGATCTTTGGATAAGGAAGACCATCAAAAAAGTAATGATTGTTGTCCCCGTATTGATGACTAGTTGCCACGTAGTAGAATAATTGAAAATTGGCCCTGTGATTCATCGTATCATTACGATAGAAACGGCCAATATGAATGCTCGTGAACTGCCACTAATCGCTGAAATTTTGGTGGAGAATATTTCCATGGGAGATTGTTGGCTTTTCATTCTTTGCATGGGAGATTGAGAGAATCGGGTAAAGATATTATTCATAAAGTGGTATATTGAGGCTTGGAGATTAATTAACGTACATCAGATGATTATTTTCGTATTGCTTATAATGGTATGCTATCTTATTTCAAACGTAGCTGTGACTTCGTATTTTATTCGATTGTACATTTTTGCCATATTGATTCGAAACACTGCGACATCATATTTGTGATGGGTATATTTTCGATAATGGTTGTGGTAATATAGACTCATTCGTAGGCATGAAACGCCACTTTTGATCACCACATCGTCATCCCTCCTTGTCGTTTCATGTCTTGGGTGATAGTACGAGTATCTATTTGTAGGCCTTTTGCATTTGCTGAGAAAATAAAATGTTCAAATCAACTTGGTAAAATCATTTGAATCGGCTGTTTATAAGACTGTAAACTATCAAGAAAATGAACATTGAGTAATTCATCAAAGTGTCGAGAATCACTGATGGTTTGGATCATTCATTCATCTCATTCTTTGATTTCACGCAACATCTCTTCAATACCAGCACTCCCTTTACTTATTCTTACCTGTGGTAAAGAGGATGACTGAAGATGGAGAGACTGGAGAAGATTGATCGTGGTTGCCACATCATATTGGAGTTGATCCATTTCTGTTTTCTTTTTTTCAACTAAGTGTTGAAGATGGTTGATTTGTTGTGGGAACACAAGCCTTCTTCTGCCAGAGAATGTTTCGAGGAGGAGGCCTTTTTCAATGAGTCTTCCGATACTATCATGGACCGTAATACGGTTTATTTTTGTTTGACTCGTGAGTTGATTGATAGTGCAAGCGCCTATATGGATACTCGCCAAATAGATTTGTGCATCTGTTTTGTGCAGTCATAATTTGTCTAGTTGTTGGAGAAGTTTTTGTTGGTCTTGTGGAAATAGAATCATGTGTCGGTATTGTTTCAACAAATAAAGTTTCATAGACATATTATAAATGCTTATTTTTGCAAACCTAAATCATCTGAAGTCGGTATGATACCGAATTGTATGTTCTTGATAAATAGTTATCGTATGTCATCAGTTGATTTATTCTTATGATGTACTCATGTCCAAGCTTGCCTACTGGCAGAAGAAAATACAGGAGAAAAGAAATATGACTCCTTGGAGAGAGTTTGTGATGGAGATTTGTAGTTGGTATTCATTTATGTTCTATAAAAACAATTCACTTAACTCTACTATTAGATCGAATGGTAGAGTAAAAGTATTAGACCATAGAGAATATGATAATGTTGGAGATCAACTACATCCCGATGATTTATATAATGGTAACTTCGTATCTTCAATAAAGGAACTTATAAAAAATGCGTGATTGCCGAATGTATTTCATTTTACTGAGAATGAAAATTCTGAGTATGCAAATTGTGTATTATGATGAAAGAATATTTATCTTAGTTTCACCGTCATTAAAGATGTGGAAAATATTCTTTACGGATTTAGCGTGAAATCATGATCTAGAAACTCAATGAATAGTTTTATGGTTCGAGATAATAGTGAGAATGTATTTAATTCCAAATGCATCATCTCTGGATATAATATATTTTACTCATCATATATAAAGAATTCAAATAATATTTGGTTTAGTAGCAACCTTATAGGATGCTCAGAATGTATTGAATGTGACTGATTGGAGAATCAATCATATTGTTTCAAAGATGTAACTTATGAGAAAGAACGTTATTTTGAAATCAAAAAAACAATTTTACAAGATAAGAATTTATTCGAGAGTAATGCTAGAAAAATAAATTTGCAATGAAAAAATTATTTGAGTGAAAACATAAATAATTGTAATTATGTGGTGGAGTCTGTGGATGTAAACAATGGACAGTATTTGTTTGAAATAAATCACTCACGTAATGCTATTTTGATTTGATGAAACGGTAAATGAGAATATGTATATGATTGCTTTTTGAATACACCTGCAATTGAGCATATATATTGATGATTGTCGTTATGAACATGAACAGAACATATTTATTGTTCAATGCATATTACATCATGATCACATTTATTTTATTCTATATATTGTCAGTCTTGCTCTTTCTGCCTCGGTTGTATCTGACTAAAAAATAAATCTTACTGTATTCTGAATAAACAATATGCCAAAGAAGAACGATATGAGAAGGTAGACGAAATATTTGCACAGATGGATGAAGACGGGACGCTCGGACAATTCTTTCCGGCAACAATGAATCCTTTCTGTTTCAATGATACCGCAGCGTATCTGATTGATCCGAGTTTTACGAAGGAAGAAGTGACTGCGAGAGGATATTTATGGAGAGATGAACCGATTAAGGTGGATATCCCAGCAGGAGTGCAGACGGTGAGGAACGCAGAACTTGATCAGTTTGAGGGATTTGATGCTGAAGGAAATCGAAAAATTAACGATGAAATATTAAAGAAAGTAATTGTTGATGAAGTGTGAAATGCGTATCGTGTGATTCCAATGGAGTTGGACTTCCTTCGCAAGTATGGACTTCCTCTTCCGAGGAAACATTGGCTGGAGAGGATGAAAGAAAACTTCCGCATTAGTTAGGATGCCCCGACAAGGGTCGGGATGCTCGATATCGTTTCTCTTCACTGCGCTCATAGACAATATCGGCAAAGGAGAACTTTAGGATTCAATAAGATTATAGATTGGTATGTGACACGATCTCATTTAGTTTTTCAGTACTATTATGTCAAACTTATCGTATCGACAGCAAAAAATCCAAGAAAAGAGAAAGAAGACGCCATGGAGGGAGTTTGTGATGGAGATTTGTAGTTGGAAAGTAGTTTGATTGTATAAAAATCAATCTAAATATACTATTTTCTCAAAGCATAGTTGAATAGAAAATATTATTACTCACAAAGAGTTCGAGGAATCAAGAGATTGATTAACAAATGATCCAAACACTTATGACACTTGAGATTTCCTTAATAATCTTCAAAAACTTCTTCATAATGTTTCATTACCGCAGACTATACATTTTGGCTCTAATCAGAACTGTGAATTTACCGACGTAGCATATAATTCCAAAGATTCTTATTTGAGTTTTACTGTGACATTTGATTGTGAAAATGTACTTTACACATTCCGCGCAGGTAATTTATCAAAAAACATAATCAATAGTTACTATGTAATAGATTCGTGTGAAAATATAGCAGATTCTTCCATGATATCCCGCTCTATGAACGTCTTTTATTCCAAAAGTATAGTAGATTCTAGTTTTATATGGTTTAGTTATAATTTAATATGATGTAGTGAGTGCATATTTTGCGACAATCTCCAAAATCAGACTTACTACATTTGAAATAAACAATATTCTAAAGATGAATATTTTAAAAGGAAAAAAATAATACTCACAGAAAAGAATCAATTTTGATATTATTATCAGCAAGTACACAAGTATCCATTTGCAAATATAAACACTAGTAATAGTATGGGTCAATGATTAGTAAATTCTAACAATGTTGAGGGATGAGTTATGACTCTTAATCTACAGCATGCAAGAAACGTATGGTGATTTTGAGGTAAAAAACTATCAGAATATATATATGATGCATGTGTATCTGGAAACAGTGATAACTTTTATGGAGTATGTGATTCAGGAGCATTTAGTGAACATATCTATTGTTCCTTACAATTAGCTACATGCGCTAACTGCTACTATTGCTATTTATTAGATAATTGCTCTTTCTGCCTCTGATGTATCGGACTAAAAAACAAATCCTACTGTATCTTGAACAAACAATATAGCAAAGAAGAACGATACGAGAAGGTGGACGAGATTTTTGCACAGATGGAGAAAGAACCTCATCCCGATCCTCTCCTCGCAGGAGAGGGAGAAAATGCTTTGTGAGCGTTCTTTCCAGCGACGATGAATCCATTCTATTTCAATGATACGGTAGCCTATCTTATAGACCCGAGTTTTACGAAAGAGGAAGTAACAGCGAAGTGATATCTTCGAAGAGATGCACCAATCAAGGTAGACATACCAGCGGGTGTCCAGACAGTGAAGACGAGTGAGTTAGATAAGTTTGAAGGATGGGTGGTAGATGGAAATTTTTATCAACAGTCAGTCATTGCGAGTGAAACGAAGCAATCTATAGATGGATCGCCACAGTCGAAAAGCTCCTTCGCGATGACGGGGACGCGACGAATCGATCCCGAAATTATGAAGAAGGTCATCGTCGATGATCAGTGAAACGCTTATCGTATCATTCCTATGGAGTATGAGTTCTTGATGAAGCACGGGTTACCACTTCCGAGAAAACATTGGTTGGAGAGGATGAAGGAAAACTTCCGCATTAGTTAGGATGCCCCGATACGCTCCACGTTGTTGCACATCGGGATACTCGTCAATGTACCTGCTCACTAAGTTCGCAGACATCGTCGGTAAAGGAGAATTTTAGGATAGTGTAAATAATCTTGATGATATTGTGAAAAGAATTCTATGAACAAGATGCGATCACTCTTGCACAAAATCTTTTGTGAACGTTACTTGTCCATCACACGAGTCAGTGAATCATTTCTTGAATAATTGTGGAAACAGAAGCATATGGTGGATCTGATGATCCTGCTTCCCATGGGTTTAGATGAAAAACTAAGAGAAATGAGGTGATGTTTGGGACTGGTGGCTTTGCTTATATCTATTTGAGTTATGGGATGCATTGGTGTTTGAATATCAGCTCTTGACCCGATGGCATCAGTGGGGCGGTTTTGATAAGGGCATTGGAACCGACACAATGAATTGACTTGATGTGGCACCAGAGGTATCAGTGTGAAAAAACATTTGATTCTTCTCAAAAAATGATTGAAAATCTGACCAATGGACCTTCAAAACTTTTTCAAGCAATGGGTCTATCACAGGCATACAATGGGCATGATCTCACACAAAGCCCTTTGAGTCTTTATTACTTTCAAGATGTGAGTAAAATTGGAAAATCGCCTAGAATCGGTATATCAAAAGCAAAAAATAAGTTATTGAGATTTTTTATTCCTTGAGGAATGTATTTGTCGAGGAAATTATTGTCATAAATACTCTAGGAAAGGGTTGATTCGCATGCCGTCGGGAATGATTTATTTTCTTCGCCGTGACCCGTAAGAAAATTTATCGTGTCTCATAGCTACTTTGTTGTGCTTTTTTATTTTCTCATTATAATAATAAAGAAGAGTAAAGTTACTTTCCTCACAAGTTGTGGATTTTTAGGTCTATCGTCTCCGTATGCCACACTTACATATCTTGCATTATGATATCAAAGATAAGAAGGATCTGTTTTTCCATACAGGTATTAGAACTATGGGCATGCAATTGCTCAGTGTCTTTTTGCCCATTATCCTTTTTGTTGAAGTCGGATTGAGTTTGAGTGAAATCTTTTTGTTTTTTGCTCTGTGGTCACTTGGGATAGTAATTTTGACGTGGTTTGTAACTGCTCGTTTTGTTAGTCGTTTTGGTACCAAGGCGACAATGATGGTTGGTATGCCATTTTTGGCAATAATGTTTATCTGAATACATTTTTTGACAATACTCCCGTGGCTACTGTATCTTCTCCCCCTTTTTGGATCTGCCTACACGGCCTTTTTTTGGGTTTGATTTCATACCGATATATCACAGTCTGCACATCGCAAACACTTTGGCTCCAAGATGGCTCTCTTGAATATCGTAGTGGCTTTGTTGGGTGCGATAGTTCCTTTTTTTGGAGGAGTGATTATCGATACTCTTGGAGTCGGACCACTCCTGCTGATAGGTGGTTTGTTACTCATCCTCTCTATCATCCCCCTCCTTCATACTTCACAACTTCACAAGCCCGTAGCATTCTGTCATGCTACTATGCGTGAACTTATGTCACATAGTAAAGCAGTATATGCATTAGTTTCATTTAGTGGTCATATGTATGTGACATTGATTGGGACATTGGTGTGGCCCTTGATTGTTTATTTGTTTTTTGAAAATTATACCAAAGTGGGTATCATAACATCACTGACAACTATCATCACCGTTTTGCTCTTGTACTTTGTCTGAAGGTGGTCCGAACGTCATCATGACTCATTGATTATGAAATATACAATTGGAATACAAAGTGTCAACTGGCTTTGGGGGTTTATTTTATTTCTTGGTATGGCGCTGACTTCTTGGTCCATCATCATCATTGATGTGATTCATCGTCTCACTTTTGATATCACTAAGCTAATGGTTGGCAAGGCATTTTATGAATTCGCTGATAGGAATCATCAAAATCCTGTTTACATCATAACTCTTCACGAGTTTGGCTACCATATGAGTAAGGCGATTGTTTGTTCCTTTTTCTCTCTTGTTTTTTGGGCTGTTGATAACAATCCCGCTTGGCTTGCATTCCCACTGAGTTTAACAATGTTTTTTTCACTTTCCCAATATTTGATTTGGAAAAAGAGAGTGCAGAATTAGGAGACTGCTAGAATATAAGTACCTATAAAGCTTACATCAAAGGATTGATCAGATCGTTTTTTTTGAGTGGGAATTGAAATATTCAAGCTTCCTTGAATAAGCGGGTTGATGAGTTTGATATCAGCCTCATCAATAGTTTTTTGATAGTAATGATTGATGCTTGTAATATGAAGTGGGTCGTGGCTAAGTATATTCCACTCATCTCGAAAACGAAGTGATGGGATGTTCACTTAGGAGTAATACTGAATAATAAGCTGCCCTATGTACAATGTGTTTTGCGATTGATTGCATCAGCTTTGTTTCAGCGTTTTTTTGCTTTAGGAACAAAGAACATGTGTTCTGATAAGCCATATCAAAGATTAATTTTGTTTGTTGGCGAGGCGTGACTTGTTGAAGTTGCTGAGAGAGGGAAGAAATTTTTTCCAAACACAAATCGAGAAAAAGTTGAAATAATGGAGAGATTCTCGGTCAAGTCGTCATGTATTCAACACTTGGGAAACACTGCGTTTGCCTCATGATGATATGGTCTAGCAAAGATAATGTAATCTAGCTTGATTAGACACCATGAGACTGCTGTTCCACATCTTGTACATAACTTTCTGCCTTGCCACAATAGTGAAACACAGGCAATTGTTTTTGTATGAAAAAATTGAGAGCTGATGTGATATTTTTCTCTTCTTTGACTGCCTTTCTCACAACGGCTACTTGTTGATGAAGTCTTGATTTGGTCAATTCAATCATTTCTCCACGATGAGGAGTATATCGTTTGGTCTGTATTCACATGTCGATTTTCACTTCAATCATCAAGCGAATTGTGTATTATAAATCTTGATTGATAGGATAAAATATTATCCCTACTGTCAATAGCTGATGAAGATTTTTTACATTTATGAAATTTTCAAGATGTCCACTGTTTTGCTCTGGTATTTTATCCTCATCAATACTGTCAGCTTTGTGATTTGGGCTCTTGATAAAAAGAGAGCTTTGTATCAGCAACGACGCATCAGTGAGCATCATTTGCTTATCCTTTCCCTTTTGGGATGATTTGCTTGATCATTGATGGCGATGACTCTTCTCAGACACAAAACTATCAAAATATCCTTTCTGTGGAAATTTTGGCTTATCGTCTTATTGTGGATAGTCTTACTTATTGCAGTTTTGCGACAGAGCTAATGTGATGTTTCATACTGTATTGGAACACTTCTTTGCGAAGAAGGTTGGGTTGAAATAACCCTGCTTTTTGCATAGCGCTTATCATCCTACTCATACCGATTCCCCCTCCACATCTTGGGAAAAAATCGTAAGTGAAAAATTCTTCCAGCTCTTTCTCGACACGATCTTTGCCACATGCTTGGAAAAGTGTCTTGGCATACATACCGTCACTAATGGTATAGAAAGACTCTCTCATCTCATCGACACTACAACTTCTCTCTGCCGATCCTATCGTTTCCATACTATAGAGAATCACATCAACTTTTTTGGCATGTGTTTTATCTTTTTTCATGTTTCGAAAAGGGCTTGTGAATTGTGGGAAGTCTGTGAGAAACACTACTGGACTAAAGTCATGTTCCATAGCCGTTTCGTGCTTATATTCTAATTCTTTGGTATTATAATGAGTGGCAAGTTGATCATAGCTGAATTGCTGAAACTCTGATACTGTGGCAAATCAAAGATGTTGAAGTAGCTGTGTCTCGATATCGATCAATGCCTGCATATCACCATGTGTTTCAAATTCGAACATAGGAAAGATTGTTTCGTGTCTTCCTGGTACTGGATTTGGTTCTTGTCTGTAGCTCGTTGTCACACAAAAGAAACCTGGTACATCTGGGTTGTTTAAGAGCTCATGTTCCAATCGCATTTGTCCTGTTTGTGGGAGTGGTCGAAGCTGTCATTCTCGAGCAAAACGCCCGATGGTGGTCGGATCTTCACAAGCAGCTAAAATACTACGCCTTGACTGAGGATGGACCTCAATGAAATTTTGGGACAAAAAAAAATCTCTCAGACGAGAGCATACTTGGTGAAATGCGAATCTTGTTTCCATGGATGATGATAGATGAGATAAAACCTCGGGGGAGGTCCATCGTTTTGGGAAACCTCCTTTTTTCTATCTTTTTGCCCAAGTGAATGCAAGGGGAAGAGGAAAAAAAACAGAATAAGAAACAAAATAAAGCGGAAAGAGCGGGTGTCATTCAGAGTGTTTCAGCGAAGAATCCAGGTTTCTTCTTGTGATGTAAGTAATCCCCCATTCAAGAAGCCTGGATCCTTCGAGCCCCGACCCTTGTCGGGATAAAAAGACTTAGGATGACAGAGGGAGAAAAGAAAGTGTGGATATATACTAATCAACTTGTGCTTCACCTGTGTTTTCTTCTAGGAATGTGAGGACTTTTTGTTTATACTTTTCAGAATTTACCATGAAACTATCTGTATGTCCAGCTCATTCTGATTTTCGCAATTGTTTGGGGTTGGGTGATGTTTTGTAAATTTTCTGAGCATTGTCAGCTGTTACTAGTGGATCCTTTTCTCATTGAATGAAGAGTTTGGGTGTATGGGAGAGTCGAAGAATATTTCTTAACATTTTTTCATGATAAAATCTCCCCCTAGAAACAATAAAACTTCACACACTAAAGAAGATTCGTGCTATCAAATGACCTATAATGGGTCAGCATTTTTTGATTATCATCCTATTGCCCACATCAAATGCATGTGCGTCAATACCTTCCAAAACCATAGCCTTGAAGACTGGACCTTGCTCATAATCTGGACAACATACCATAGCACATCATCCCATATTGAAACCGATGGCAAAAAATTGCTCTCGATTGATATCAGGCAATGTTTTGAAAAAGGCTAATGCGCATGAAAGGTCTTCTCCTTCTTCCGCTCCATAAGTAATCAAGTCATTGTCACTATCTCCATGAGATCTTTGATCATAGGTCAGGACATGATATCATGCATCGACAAAAAACTTGGTCTGATCGATAATAGTCAGACGAGATCATAGTCGTTCGTGCAAAAGTAATAATGTTTTGTTGGATGGGTTGTTGGCTGCTTTGATATATCGGCCCTTGAGGATTTTGTTGTTTTTGTTGCAGAAAGAGAAGTTCTGATGCTTGTATCAATCGAGAATTTCGGGATATTGCGATGGCTTTTTTCTGGGGAGGATGTCATTGCGTAGGAGTGCTCTTGCTACTAGGATAGCAATCGCTAGATACAACAGGAGAAGAAAAACAAATAACATTGAAAAAGTAAGAGTAAATCATCTACATTTGAAGGATTTGGTCGTGTCTTGCTTGGTTGTGAGTATCTATTGCTCGTGCTTTGTGTATCACCAACACAATGGAAAGTGATAAGCCACCAACATCCGTATTCAATTTCGTATTTTGCATAAGATAGTTTTAGTCACGAAAGCGTTTTACGCTATTTATTGCACTTCTCTTTCGATTAATGCTTTACATTTTACCCACACCCATTGGAAATATTGACGATATCACTATAAGGTGCATGAAAGAAATCCAAAGGTTATCATATTTCATCTGTGAAGACACTAGGCAGACGAAAAAATTGTGCAATCTGTTGCACATAGACTACAGCGACAAGCAATTTTATTCTCTGACTTCTTTTACCTCACAAGGGAAACTTGATTTTTATTTAGATTTGCTCCAAAAACAAGACATATGACTGATGAGCGATGCGGGCACTCCAGGATTGAGTGATCCAGGGAAGGCACTGGTGGAAATCTGCAATACGCATAAAATCAGCTTCACAGTTTTGCCTGGTACCAATGCGTTGGTCCCTGCAGTGGTGGCGGCTGGTTTTGATAGTTCGAAATTTCAGTTTTGGTGATTTTTGCCCAAAAAAAAGGGGAAACAAACAGCGATGAGGGAGATTGTTTCATCAACATGCCCTATTTTTGTCTATGAATCCGTCCATAGAGTAGAAAAGACCTTGAGAGAGTTGAAAGCCTTATGATTTGTGGGCAAAGTGAGTATGGCGAGAGAAGTGAGTAAGATGCACGAGCAATTGCTGACGGGTAATATCGATGAAGTATTGGCTAAGATTGAGAAAAAGGAAATAGTATTGAAAGGTGAGTTTGTGTTGGGGTTTGCGAATCACTAGTAAAGCTTACTCCTGTGCAGAACCCTCAAGAGTACTATTTCTTTTTTGATCAAATCGATATTAAACAGGATCCTATAATCTCCAACCCTGAGCCTAAAGTCAGCGACTTTATAATTTTTGAGTTTTTTGACTTGAGCATGTTCTATGCCAGTAGTTTTGAGTAGAGTTATTTTGGAGAAAATAGCATCACGCTCCAATTTCCCTATTTTTTCGATATCTTTGGCGAATATTTTTTCGTCTTGGACGATAAGTTTATACATCGTATTTTTTTTTGAACTCATCAAAATTAATACTTTGGGAATAATCAGCAGATTCATACTGGTCAATCAATGCTGTTGTTGTTTTGTCTTGTGATTCCCACAGTTCTTCTCTCACTTGAGAAATGACACCACTATCAATCAATGCACGATAAAATTTCCCTCAAGCGATGAGCCCTATATCTTCATTGTTGTGCATGACAATTTTGCATGTGTCATCAAACTCTTTTCTTCCTTTTCTTGCAAGCTTTGTGGTGGTAGTGAAATTCATCGACATACATACAGATAAAATACAATTATTGTATGACTATCGTTGTATTTTGCAAGTTTTTTTTCAGAGAGTAATATTTTGGACACAAAGACATAAGAATTTGATTTGGTAATCCATCGGAGGCCTACAATAGTAGAAATCTTATAGGCACTATAGACTAATTGCTATAGTTCTGATCCACTTGTGATCTACAATAGTAGAAATCTTATAGGCACTATAGACTTCAAAATAGTGAAGATGGTCTATTAATCTACAATAGTAGAAATCTTATAGGCACTATAGACTATATGAGACCTTGCAGAGGCAAAGAGAATCTACAATAGTAGAAATCTTATAGGCACTATAGACTTATATAGAACGCACTAGGTGATACATAAATCTACAATAGTAGAAATCTTATAGGCACTATAGACTTCAAAATAGTGAAGATGGTCTATTAATCTACAATAGTAGAAATCTTATAGGCACTATAGACTGAAGACAAGCAACGCATCTATGATATAATCTACAATAGTAGAAATCTTATAGGCACTATAGACTGGCAGGGAAGGTAATGGCGTGTGATAGAATCTACAATAGTAGAAATCTTATAGGCACTATAGACTTGATACGATGATATCTACAAGGTAAGCGAATCTACAATAGTAGAAATCTTATAGGCACTATAGACAAAGAATTCGTCGACCACTTAAGGATTTTATCTACAATAGTAGAAATCTTATAGGCACTATAGACCAAGTGTTGCATTCCCAAACAGACAAAGATCTACAATAGTAGAAATCTTATAGGCACTATAGACTCGAACAACAAAAGACGGAACAAAAATATCTACAATAGTAGAAATCTTATAGGCACTATAGACAAATGCTATACGGTAAATGAGAAATTAGATCTACAATAGTAGAAATCTTATAGGCACTATAGACACGACATTATTATTTATCACGATTTATTATCTACAATAGTAGAAATCTTATAGGCACTATAGACACAGGTTGTATGAATACAGGCAGTCGATCTACAATAGTAGAAATCTTATAGGCACTATAGACGCGACAATGCCAGTATAGTCCAAAACATAATCTACAATAGTAGAAATCTTATAGGCACTATAGACCAATCTCCCAATCTCAAGGAAATGTTAATCTACAATAGTAGAAATCTTATAGGCACTATAGACCTTTCTGTTTGTGTATCACATACTTATCTACAATAGTAGAAATCTTATAGGCACTATAGACAAAATATTGATCCTGATGCAGACGGAGATCTACAATAGTAGAAATCTTATAGGCACTATAGACACAAAAAAGTTGAAAATTGTGTTGGTGATAGATCTACAATAGTAGAAATCTTATAGGCACTATAGACTTAAATGGCAAAAATTATTACGTGAGGATCTACAATAGTAGAAATCTTATAGGCACTATAGACTTAGAACTGAAAAATGTTTAGAGAAAATGGATCTACAATAGTAGAAATCTTATAGGCACTATAGACCTTCTGCTGCTGCTTCTGCATTAATCAATCTACAATAGTAGAAATCTTATAGGCACTATAGACTCCACAATTGGCTTAGATATGCATCAATTTGTCTCGTTCCATATATAACTAATGCTTTGAAAATCTTCATTCTAAGCCAAAGTGAAAAAATAAAGACTAGAGGTTCGCTAAAAACGCAAAACAATTACTTTGTTGGTCTACAACACATAGCATGATTTATACTATTTCGTGGTAATGTTAATGATCATCTTCCTTACACAAAAACCAATTCCTCTTCTTCATGTACTGCATAACCATATCTGATTATCTTTTTTTTACATCCTTCACATATTTGGAATATAAGTATACTATCTGTCTTTTCAAATCTTTTTGCAAAGATCTTTTGTATTGCCACCAGCACTATGTTGAGGATTCTTTGACTGTTTTTGAGTTCTCGTACAGAGTATTGTAGCCTTCTCCCATGCTTTCTCAATAGTTTTGCAAAGTTTGTTCTTACTCTGTCGCTACTGATGTCATATGAAACAATAAGCATACTATTTATTGATCAATATAAAAGGTGGGGAGAGTGGCTCGGTCTTTCATCCACATCTGATAATATATTTTGATGTAATCAAAAATATCAAGTTTGTATTTGATAATCTCCTCAAAGAACATCTTTGAATAATGTCTTTTCTTTTCTCGGTCTTTGATCGCGTACTCTCATTGACTGAAATTAAAATCTTTGGGATTGACCTGTCACAAATTATACATTTTCCTGATCTTTTTTTCCATGATACATCTCCATGGTTCTACCAAATCACAGACTAGTGACTTTCTCTCGAAAAATAATGTGTGATAAAATCCTTTGTATATATCAAAGCCATATAAATTAAGATTTGATTCGATGAAACGATAGAGGTAACTATAGCCTATATCCAACAAAAGATTGAGTATGTCTTCTTTGGTTCTTGGTGCCCTTCTATGCCGACCAATCTCTTTGAAATATGCTGAGAAAAATAATTTTGATGCATTGCCCTCCAAACCCCTCAAAGAATCTACAGCTTCAACATCGCTAATACTTTCGTGCAATTCTGCAATTTTTTTGATGGCTTCTTTTTGTTGCTCATCTTTGTCTCTTAGCTCTTTGATGAGTTTTCATTGATTTGCAATCTTATTTTTCACAAGTTGTTTGGCAAAAGACAGAACATCTTCGTTCTTGTATTGTTTTTCTCTGAGAATATAATTTCCTTCCAATTGAGATCCGATAACACACCTAGGAAACAAAAACTCAGTAAGTAGATAGACACTGATTTGATAACGCAACAATTTTGCTATAATTTTGGTAGTAATAGTACAGTCTCCAATTACATAGACACAAAATATTTTGGCACACGGCAATTGATCAACTATTTTTTTATTTTCATAGACGACCAAATTATCATTTTTGACAGCGAGTCATTTTCGCTGATCAACCATGAGTACGACAATCTGTTTTTCAATGAAGTCTGGACGAGAGAGCATTTATCGTTGACATAAATCACAAAGTTCGCGATAAATACATTGTAAGCATTTTTGCGGATTTTGCACAATTCTCATGGTCTGAGGATCGAATGCTCTATACTTTTCAAGAAAATTTATAAATTGTTGTGTTTGTTCTTCATTTGGTAATTCAATATCGTATGATTTGTTGTCATCTAGTGAATAGAGTTGAATCTTTTTCACATCATAACCCATTTCTATCATACAAAAATACTGTGCATAAAGTTGATACACATACCCTTGATATATTTTTTTGATTTTCTTTTTTCTCTCTATGAGTAGTCCTTTGTTTATATTGAAGAGGTCTATTTTACCTATAAGCCCATACTCTTCGGAATAAATTGCTTTGGCTTGCAATATATCTTTGGCAGTGGAATACTTTTTGCTGTCTATCGGGCTGTGGGCTAGTGTCCCTTCTGTTTGTGGCGTGTCTTGATAAGTTATCTTTTCGTATTTTTGGTATAGGTCATGAAAATAGATGCTCTTGGGACAAAATATGAAATCATTGAGGGTAGAAATACGGATGGCTTGAAGCATTAGTTGTTGTTGGACAAAAATCTCAGATAATCTTTGTTGTTTTCGTGAAGTTGCCAAAGGAAGCATTGATATCGTTGATCGAAATTGTTTCCTTGTAATGATTCGATATATTTTTTTCTGACAGATTTTGAAATGATGATGGGGAAATATCCTCATGAAACCAAAGCAAGATTCATAAGAACTCTTGCGATTCTTCCATTGCCATCGACAAATGGATGAATCTTGACGAAATCATAATGAATGTGGGCAATTTGTTCCAAAGAATATTTTTTTCTTGTTCGTTTTTTACAGTAGTTGTCCATGAGAGAAGTAAGATCTTGTGGTAAAGGGAATGAGTCTTCGCTTCAAGAAACACGTATTGAGATTGTCCTTCGATGTCCAGATTCCTTTGTCTTAACAATTCCCTCTGTCAGAAATTTATGAAGCTGACAAATTTCTTTGGGAGTGAAGTGGAAGCCATTTTGCTCAAACATATCATGAATCTGATCCATCAGTTTTCCATGATTAATTGTTTCTTGGAGCTCAATGAGTGTTTTCCCACCAATCGTGATTCATTCTTCTATCACCATCTTCACTTCTTGCAGAGTGAGCGTATTGCCTTCGATCGCATTGGAGTGGTGTATAAAACCGATACGAAACCGTTCTCTGAGGTTTTTGAGTTGTGTTTGATCAAAAGGACGCAAGGTGTCAAGTTGTATCTTTTGTTTGGTGATTTTGGGGAGAAGTTGTGAAATTGATGGAAGCATATGAGGATGGAGGTGTAAAATCTTTTTATGATATTTCTCTTGATTTGAGATATTCGAGTCATTTTTTGGCTATGTTGTAGGCAGCAAGATCATCTCATGATTTGATGAAATCGAATCAGCACGGATTATTTTTCATGTGATAGTTACAATTATTATTTTCTGTTTTTTTGCTCTGCTTCAAGTTATTATCCATTCTTTCTTTTCCATTCTTTCATTTATTGTCATTTCATTGTGTGTAGTCTACATCGTTTCATTCTTGATAATGATGCATCTCATACTCATAATCTGTCATGTGACCAAACAGCTTTTTATTACACAAAGGACATTTTGAAGAGGTGTTGTCTTTATTGACATACATAACCTTCCCATGCTGTATCACTTGCTCTAATGTAGTAATATTTGTCTCTGATCTAAATTTTTTTAAGATTGGAGGGACGTCAATACTAAGAAATAACTTATTGTAAATCTTCTCATTTATGAGATTTCATAAATAAGTGTTTGTTTTCTTTTGTTTATGTTGCGTATCGTCTCCCAATCATTCTCGCACAATATAGCCAGGGTAAGACTCCTGTATTTTCATAATGACTCATACAATATTTGCACAGATTGCGTTTCTGAGATTGTTTATTCTCTGGATTGAAATGTTGTCTTTTGCTACATCTTCTAAGAAGTCTTTTAACTCTTTCTCTATTTCTTCTTTTGTGATGAGATAATCTATTGTTTTGAGTGATTCAAAAGGAAATCTCTCAACATTTTCTCTATTGATATATTCATAGTAGAAAACATTTTCTATTTGATCATATCAAATAGTTTCGCTTGTCATTTCTCCTGTGCTCTTTTTTTCATATAGTTTCCTTTTCACATCAGTGAGATAGAGATTTTTTAGTGTCGCTTGATCTCCGTTGAGGATAATATGTCATTTGATTACTTTCGCAGAACTAAAATCTCATAGACATGAAATGATGTTTTGTTTTTCAAATATAAGATTATCATCTATATATTCCATGAACAAGGAAGGGTTGTCCCTTAAGTAACGAATCTTTGTTTCTCCGTTTTTGTTTGTTACTGTTTTGTTTTTTTGAAATCCTTTTTCTGTAATTTTATAAATACTTACCTCCTCTCATAGATTTACTGTCTCTATATTTCCATTTCATTTTTTGAAAACTCACAAAGTTACGAGTTCTTTTGTTCACTTATCAAGTCCATAGAGATAATCAAATTGCTTATCCTGATTGTAGACTGTGTTGAAGTTGATAATATTTTCTTTTCTTGCTGTATCTTCGATAAATCAACTATCAATATATGCCTTGTCTGATTTGTGGGTCATGGAAGTAGTAAGTAAATACCTCTCCTTTGATTTTCTATTGTTGCTTTGATTGGGGTGTGTTTTGGCAAATTCTTCATCTTTACCTACAAACGAAATAGTTATTTCAGGATTTATTCTGAGATTATATTTGTTGTCAATGTTCTTTTGACTCCAAAACTGCCGCCACCACAAAGTCTGTTCTTCTGGATTTTCCCTCTCCTTTCTCAGATCCCATGAAGTAATTTGATATGAGTTTCATTGATATTTTTCTATCAGTTCATGAAATCTATCATTTGATATTTTTTTCTCTTCTAGCATATATGTTTCTTGTTTCAGCACTATTTCAAACTCATTACTATCCTTGCAGTTTTTCAAAAGATCTTTTGAATCATCACTTCTATACTTTATTGATAAACTATCTTGTTTTCTCAATACTTCATTGTAAAAATGTATTAATATTCCCTCTTCTTCCATTTCTTTCTTCCCTTTTAGAGTGATGGGGAATGTGTTATTCTCTTTGTATGGAGCTTGCTTTGTATATTTAACATCGAGTTTTCATAGTAGTCATTTCACAAATTTTGATCATTTTTTGAAACAGAGTTTATTGAATGCTCTCAAAGTGATAGAACTCAATAGATATATTGTAATTTCTCAATCAGTTTGATGTGGCATTGTTGATATATCATTGTACATATCTTTGGCTAATTTAGGTTCAAATGTATTGATAAAAAAACTTTCCTCATTGTTTTTAGATAAACATCATCGTCATCTCTCCTTCTCAGCTTCTATTTTTTCTCTTAGCAAACTGAGCACTTCAGCTTTTTTTTTGCCATATTCCATTGCTACTTTTTTGTAGTTATTGCAAAAATCGACATATTGTTTACATCCCAATTGATTTTTTAATAATTTTCCTCTTTTTTGCTTCAACTCTTTCCTTTTCTCCTTGTCTGATATTCATTCAATATCTTTTGTTAATCCCTTCATCTTATTATATATATCTTCTGACAAGTTACTGAAGAGATGAAGCTCAAATTTTTCATGACTCTCTTTTTCGTGATCTATAAATGTGAATGGTTTTCTGAAATTCCCGAGACTAACCTGACTTTGCAATTGTTGCATAAAAGCCATTTTTTGTTGTGCCTTGAAGTTTTTCATTTCTTTATACAAATTCTCAATAGACTGATTACTGTCTATTCAATACAATGCTCACAATACACCTCTATAGGATAATTGTAAGTCTCTTTCTTTGATTTTAATCTCGTCATCATATTCTTTTGGTGTTTTGTTTCTTGTATAATAATTGAGGCTAACATGTTCTATAGGCAGACCAAAAGATTGAAGTGGCCTAAGTAAACTAATCGCATCCTTTATGATTAATTTTAGTGTCTTTAATTGTTCAGTGAGTTTTCAAATAATTTCTGTATCGTTTTTGTGAACCACATACCCTCATTCAAAGAGCATGTATAATGCTCCAAGATACTTTCTAGAATTGAGCTGTCATAATGCGAAGCACACATCCGATAATCTTGAATGATTATTTTCGTAAGTACATATCAAAGCACTCATTTCATCGTATAGTTCTCTGTGTGATTGTAATAATTCTTCAAAAAAGGGCTTCAAAAAACCATCATCTCATAAATCTGAAAAGGTTATGTAGTTCTTAATTTTTATCTTTTGTCGTTGTTGATTCGTTCTATACTTTACTATATCTTCCCTATATTTTATCCACTCATTTCTAAATGCCTTTTCTATTCACTGATACTTGAAACGAATAATGTTTTGTGGGCTATAGCCAGAAAAATCTCTTATTCATTTTCATCTTGTCTGTGATAGAGGCGACTTTATATCTTCGCTCTCGTGAGAGAGTGCTTTATCCTCTTCCTTATCTTCTTCCATTATGTTCAAAAATGGTTTGTTGGAGAGGCCCGGTTGCTTATCTTCTTCGCCTTTACTATTTATTCTAACTTCCTCCTCAAAAAAGAATGTGGTTCACAACATATCAATAAAGTTTTTATGTTTTTCTATGATATCTTTCAAAATAATTTCTAGATTTACATCATTTGATTTATGAAATACCCTCTTAATGATCGTTGGTTTCAACTCAAACCTCACCGTTTTTCTTACTTCATAGAGGTTCTGGAAATCTGAGAAGATGGTAGACATGATGGATTGATTGAGAAAAGATAAAAGTAGCTTTATTTGCTTCGTTCGTTGTCACACTCGAATTGTCTGACTATGGTTGATTTCTCTTCATCGGAGATTTTTTTGAGGATAATGGCTCCTTTGCGGGCTATATTGTATGCACCATTTGCATCGCCATTGTATTGATGTCATTGGAATCATTGATTGCTGTGGAAACCGCAAGCGGGACATTGAATGATATCGATTTCTGTGCCTGTCTTGGCATTGCGTATCTTCATGAGTAGATTCAAAACTCGTATCAGTGTTTTACATTGGGTTACTGATGCCTGTCATAGCCATGATGCATAATCAAAGTTTCATTGATCGAATAATGTATTCAGCCACCCCGTGATATCATGTGGTAGATCTTGTTTGGTAGTTCTATTGTATTGATTTCTGTGTTGATTTTTGCTTGTTAAGGTTCGCTGTGTCTTGTTTAGCACAGTATCAGATTTTCATTTTGTAGTATCTTGTGGTACTGTGTAGGTAATGGTATAATAGTCGTTGGTTTTGCTCATTGATATTTTTTTTAGTTCTTCTTTTGCTGATTTTTCATTTTGATATTTGAGATACAAATTTTTTCTCCATCCACAAGATGGGCAAGTGGTAGATGTATATCCAGCTGGAGTATAGAATATAATCCCTGTTTGAAAACTTAAATCCTTGAATCAAGCTACTGGTGGAGTTAGTTGGTATCATTTCATCGTTCATCATGCTTGGTTGTCAGGGGTCTTCTTGAAGACAAGATAATTAAGTTTTTTTGCAAGTGCCAACTCAAATTGTTGATAGACATTTTTTTCTACTTTTTGTCTTCCCCTTTTGAAACCACTATTGAGGTCTTCAAGTACTATGATTGCATTGTGATCTATGACAATTTTGGAAATTTCATGAATAACTTGAGAGATGTATCAACTCTTGAGATCTTTGATCTGTTCTTGCTGATCTCGATTGAGCTGAGCTTCATCTCTCTTTATTTCTCTTTCTTCTAATTTTTGGTGGTAATCTACCTGTTTGATCTTGTTTGCTATAACATTTCGACTGCCAGTTTTGATAATTGTTCCATCTTGTTTCATAAGTGAATAATAAAGCAGATGTTTTTCTCCACGATCGATGCCTAGAATCGTCACACCATGTACTTTTTCTTTTATTGTTTTTTTCATGAGATCATTGAATTTTGTTTCATTGCGACAAAAGTTTAGTGTAATCGGTATGTGCAACATAAGCTTATCTTCTGTGTATCTTCTTTTTTCTATGATTTCTACTTGATGTTTGGGCGACTTTCCTTTTGTTTGTCTCTCAAGTGTTGCCTTCCTCCAAAAAATCTCTGCTTCACCGTTTAATTTGAAAAGATTATTGTCTCATCATGCAAAAAGTGCTAGGAAGTATTTTGTATGAAGATTGCTGTTACCCGAGGAATTCATCCCGAAATCTTTGTTGTGTATTTGAAATAAATATAAATTTCATTTTTCTATCTCTTGATCACACATATCTTCATCAATATTCTTCCATTTCATTGAATATCATTGACTCTCTACCTGTTGATAAAATTCATTAATCTTTTGATATTCACTTGTCTTTTTGAAGTTGAAATCATAACATTTCCATCACTCATATTTTCACAAAGCGTCTTTGAGAAAATCAATCCATGTATGTAAATCTTTGAGCGAAAATCACTCACCTTGCTTGAAACTTTCTTGACTTCTGATTCTTATAATCTCTTTGGGGGGAGAAAAAAAATCAATATTTTTTTTGGAGAAAATAACTTTGGGGAACATTTTGTTTGGTCCTGGCAAGAGCTTATATATTAGTTTCTCATAACCACTTCAGTCATAGAGTTTATTGTTTCTCTTTTCATCAAAGAATATGTTGTGTCACTTCTTCAATATGGCGAGATAATAAAGTCAGTTTTTACGTAAGAGAATACCTGAATTGTTTCTTTCTTTATTTTGATCTCGACCATCCAATAGTGTAGGGTTTTCAAAATTTACTTTTATTTTATCATCATTGCTATATGGTTTTTTGGTTAGATAATTTCTGACTTTGTCATAACTCGTATGGATAGGGTCATCATTATCATCAAAAATAGCGGCATCAAGTCATTTTTCACCATCATAAAAATATGACTCTTTGATGTTTGGGTTCAGGCGTACTTTTTTGTGGACTAGAATAAATCAGCCAAGTAATCTTCGTAAAGACAAAGATGTGTCCATGAGTTTTTTTTGATTATCTTTGGTCAATCATTGCTCATAGTTTTGTTTTGCATCCTGATAGGATACTATAATTTCATGGACTGCAGATGCGACTAACTCAAAAAAATAAGTATTATATGATTTTAATCAAATATCCTTTGCCTTCCCCTCACCGAAAATTGCTGTATGTTCTATTCATCATTTTTGTTTCTCATCAAGATAATCTTTGACTTGTTGTAATGAAACAAATGGGAAATCTTTATACTCTTTTTTGAGCTTCGGATCGTCTCCTGCTTTACTGAGATCATGTGTCATTTCTCTGAAACTTGACCATCAAGTAAGTCATATGCCTCATCGATGTTCGAGCGTTTTGAGAGAGATATAAATACCATGTCGATCATAATTATTATCGCTAGAGAGTGTCGGCTGTAAAATAGTTTGAATGAATGGTAAAATACTTGTATCTATGCTACTCTTTACAGATTGTATAGTTTGCAATAATTGTTCATCATTTTCAAGTTGTTGTGGCAACCAATGGACAGCCTCTTTGGGCGCAAGAGGAAGTTTGTAAAGGAGTTGTAATAGTGGGATTTTCACAGCACCATTTTGTTGTTTATAGAGATTGATTGAATGATTGAAGTGCCCGACTGTTTGATTGTATGCGTCGATTGATGCTTGTGTCAGATAATAGTAATAATTACCTATATCAAAAAAAACACTGTAATCTTTTATTAACTTACTCTTCTGTTCTTGCTTCTCATTTTTTTCTATCACACTAAAATCACTTAGCTTTAGGAGTGAGGATTCTATAATCTGTTTGTTCTTCAGAAAACGAGGAAGATTTTCATCGATCAAACGAGTAGCTATTTGTCATGCCTTTCATTCATTTTTGTAGAGGTTTTCTCTATTTTGTTTGTAAGTCTTAAAATATCATCGGAATCATTGAAATTGTTCGATGTGAATTTTGTGTTCTGGGTATCTTTGCAAGAGTTGATTGATGGTGTCTTTCTCTCAAAGCAACTTGGAATTTGTAAAATAACTGGCAATTTCTTTTCTTAGCTCTATGTAATCTGGTTCTAGATCTATAGATAGTTTTGTCACTTTTGCGAGTGCTTCATTGATATAATCACGGTGCAAACCATCCAGTAATTGCTTCATCAATGAGTAGCTATCGGCTTTTGATGTATCCTCTTTGAAAAAATCATCTTTTGATAGATATTCTTTTGTCTTTCCTACTGGTTTCAACTCAAATCTCAGTGTTTTGGAGAGACCATAAAGACTAGTAAACTCAGATAATAATGATGACATGATGGTTATTGATGTAATAAAAAATCATGTGTTATAATCAGTATTTTACAGCAACGAAGCGAAGTAGTCTTCTTTTTTGATATAGGAAATGCTGAGTTTGATGTTTTTGCCTATCACATCAGATAAGATTTTTTCTAATAGTTGAGTGGTTTCATCTTTGGAAAGAGTGAGTTCGGCCATTTTGTTGATCACAAGCATCTCGACATGTGAGTCATCAATGTTTTTGATGATAGCAGATTTGGCGAGAAGTCATTTGATGGTTTTTTTGTCGATACGATCCATGAGTTGAGTTTTGATGGCATCGTATTTGTTTTTGGGTTCTTTTATTTGGCCACCTGCTTCTTCTTTTTCTTTTGAAATTTTTTCTTCATCACTCGTGGAAGTTTTTGGATCATCACTCGTGGAAGTTTTTGGATCAGATAATGCTTTTGGATTGGGTTCTTGTCTTGAACTAAGAAGATCCTTCGGGGAGGCTCAGGATGACAATGGAGATGGAGGAAGATCCTTCGGGGAGGCTCAGGATGACAATGTTTTGGCATCTTCTTTATTTTCGCTTCAGGAAGGAGGGATAAACACTTGTGATGTTCATGTCACTTTGGGTTGTTGCTTCGTATCTCCCTGAAGATAGTGGAATATTTTTGTTTTGTAGCTCAAGAGGGGATGAGGGAAGTATTTGATAGAGGAGATGATATTTGAAAAAAGCTCTGTCATGGCTGACATATGTGTCATGTCTTCTTGAAAATGTTCGTCAGTATAGGAGAGCACTTGTTTGGCAAATTGTGTGAGGTCTACTCCTTCTTGTTCCAATTCATTCAATCATCTGAGACAGTCATCAAATGATCACTCCTTGATAGCACGGAGAAGTGAGATAATTTTTTCATCACCCACAATGCCCAAAAATTGAGTAACGTTTTCGACTGAGACATCACCCAAAACACTCACTTGCTCCAAGTATTTGTTTGCATCACGCATGATACCATCGGCAAGTTTTGCAATGAGATGGAGCGCTGCTGGGTCAGCTTTGATATTTTCATTTTCTATAATATGGGTAAGCCTTCACACTATTTGTTCGATGCTGAGCTTTCTAAACTGGAAAACTTGGCAACGAGAAATGATAGTATCGGGTATCTTGTTGACCTCGGTCGTGGCGATTATAAATGTCATATAGGAAGGTGGGTCTTCCATGATCTTGAGGAGGGCATTGAAGGCTCCTTTGGACAGCATATGTACTTCATCGATGATATATATTTTTTTGCTGAGTATGGTGGGTTGATACAGCGCCTTGTTGATAATCTCATCCCTGATGTTGTCCACTCAAGTATGAGATGCTGCGTCTATCTCAATAAAATCAAGAGTCGTTGCCTTGTCTATCAATGTGCAATTGGTGCAGTTGTTGCATGGATTTGCGTCCTGGATATTGATACAATTGAGAGCCTTGGCCATGATCCTGGCGGTTGTTGTCTTGCCCGTTCACCTGGGTCAGAAAAAGAGATAATTGGCCTTACTGCTTCAAGAAATCATTTGTTGTTTG